>Ga0233380_1001227_pt1 | contig 11828 bp, 9 predicted proteins | sample ElkDunMinimDraft_9_FD_191541 | JGI IMG/M metagenome (GOLD analysis project Ga0233380, IMG submission 191541) | Fecal eukaryotic communites from dung pellets of Tule Elk in California, USA - Elk Dung F36 | ecosystem: Host-associated > Mammals > Digestive system > Large intestine > Fecal | place... | reverse complement strand
CGACGCGCTGGTCGTCTCGGTCGTCATGTGGTCCACTCTGCCGCCTCCCGCCGACAGCGCCGCGATCCCTGGGCGTCCTTGGGGACGACGGTCGGGCGCACCCGCGCTGTGGACGACCGAGAACCGTTGCGAGCACGGGATCAGGGACCTTCTTTGCAAGGATCCGGTCGCCGATCCCGTGCTCGGTGCACCGGTGCCCACCGAGGTGCGGCCCGTCTCAGCCGTCGGCCGAGGGGAGGGAGAGCTCCGCGATCGCGCGCAGCGCGGCGAGGTGCGAGCGCAGCGCCCCCGCCCCGGCGTCGGTCAGGCGGACCCAGGTGCGCGCGCGTCGTCCGGCGCGTTCCTTGGTGATCTCGACGTAGCCGGCGTCCTCGAGCGCGGTCAGCTGCTTCGACAGTGCGGAGTCGGAGAGCTCGATGGTGTCCCGCAGCGTCCTGAAGTCGGCCCGCTCGACGCCCGACAGCGCGGCGGTGATGGAGAGGCGCACGGCGGACTGGAGCACGTCGTCGAGGGCGTGACGCGGGTGCAGCTCCACGATCTCCCCGCCTGCTCCGCCGTCGGCGGTCACGCGGTCGCCATCGCGTCGTGCCGGGTGGGGAGCCAGGCCGCGAGGAGCAGCGGGGCGGCGCTGACGAGCGCCGCGGGAACCCAGTACGCGACGAGGCCCGGCCACAGGCTCATGCCGGCGAAGAGCGCCACGCCGTAGACCACGGCCCACGACGCCGCGCCGACGAAGATCCGGCGCGCGGTGCCCGCGGCCGTCGCGCCCTGCCGGCTCGACCAGGCGGTGCCCGCCGCGACGACCACGGCCCAGACCGCCATCCCGACGAAGAACCCGGCGCGCCCGCCCAGGCCGATCGTCAGCACGAGCCCGACGCTCGCGACCGCCCATCCCGTGAGGTAGCGACGGACCCAGCGCCACCCCTGGGCGCGGGTCGTCCACGCCAGCCGGGAGGCCCGGTCGAGAGCTGCGGCCGCCTCGCGAGGGTCGGGAGCGGGCTGCGTGGTCAGGTGTGCGTCGTCCATGCGTGCCAGTCAAGCATGCACTTTCCATTATGGCAAGTAGTTGCCGTGGTGACTTCTCCCCCTGGTCGGGTGTCCTCCGCCCGGGCAGACTGGTCCCCGGTCGCGGCCGTCCCGGGTGCGGCCTGACGCCTCGACCGCCGTCCTCCCGAGGAGCACCCATGTCCGATGCCCTGGCCGCGCTCGCCGCCGCCGTCGCGGCCGCGCCCGAGAGCGCGCCGCTGCGCGTGCACTACGCGAGCCTCCTGCTCGACGCCGGGCGACCGGTAGAGGCCCTCGAGCAGGCCAGCGCCGGCCTCCGGATCGACCCCGCGGACGGAGAGGCGTTGCGCCTCGTGCAGGAGTCGGCCGCCGCGGCGGCCGGTACCCGTCCCGCGGTGTCCGCGGAACAGTCCGGCACCGAGCCTGCGGCCCCGACCCCCACGGCGGGCTCCCCCCGCCCGGGGACCGGCCCCGCGACACCCGCCGGCCCGGCGGACGGCGCGTCGTCCGGCATCGACTGGAACCGGCTCGAGGAGGAGGTCGGCGTGCACGTGCCGCCGGCGTTCGTCGAGAGCGCACCGGTCGTGGAGTCCGCGACCGACGCGCCCGCGCACCACGACGCCTCGGGCGGGGAGCCGTTCCTCGTCCCGGCGCGCGACGACGAGCCCGACGACGGTTCCGGCCTGCTCGAGGTCTCGCGCGAGACGATCACGCTCGCCGACGTCGGTGGCCTCGAGCCGGTGAAGAAGCGCATCCGCGAGGCGTTCCTCGAGCCGATGCGCAACCAGGCCATCGCGAAGGCGTTCGGCAAGTCGCTGCGCGGCGGGCTCCTCCTCTACGGTCCTCCCGGCACCGGCAAGACGTACATGGCCCGGGCCGTGGCGGGCGAGCTCGGCGCGCGCTTCCTCACCGTGACGCTCGCCGACATCCTGGACAAGTACATCGGGGAGAGCGAGCAGAACCTGCACGCCCTGTTCCAGAAGGCACGTCGGCTGGCCCCGGCGGTGCTGTTCCTCGACGAGGTCGACGCGATCGGCGGCAAGCGCGCGCAGTACTCGGGCTCGTCCGGGATGCGCACGGTCGTCAACCAGCTCCTGCAGGAGATGGACGGCATCGGCTCCGACAACGACGGGCTGTTCGTGCTCGGCGCCACGAACCACCCGTGGGACGTCGACACGGCGCTCCTGCGCCCCGGGCGGTTCGACCGGGTCGTGCTCGTCCTGCCACCCGACGAGCCCGCGCGCGAGGCGATCCTGCGCCACCACCTCGCCGGCCGTCCGCTGGCCGGGATCGACCTGCGCGCGGTCGTCGCGCAGACCGACGGCTTCTCGGGCGCCGACCTCGAGCACCTGGCCGCGACCGCGGCCGAGAAGGCGATGATGGACTCGATCGCGTCCGGGCAGGTGCGCCCCATCACCATGACGGACCTGCACGCGGCCCTCGCCGACGTGCGACCCTCCACGACGGCGTGGCTGCAGTCCGCGCGCAACGTCGTCACGTTCGCCAACAACGACGGCCGCTACGACGAGCTCGCCGCGTACCTGCGCTCGCGGCGGATGCTCTGAGGCCGCCCGCGTGAGCACCACGACCGACCCGCGCGCCGTCGTCTCCCGCGTGGAGCTCCTCGTCCAGATGGGGCGGCCCGAGCGCGCTCTCGAGGAGGTCGACGCCGCGCTCGCGTCCCTGCCCGACGACGCGCAGCTCCTCGCGACCGGCGCATGGGTCCGGCTGCGCCTGCAGCGCTCGACCGAGGCGCTGCCGATGCTGGAGCAGGTCGTCGGGATGCACCCCGAGGCGCAGGGCCCGCTGTACCTGCTCTCGATCGCGCGGCAGAACACCGGCGACCTCGCCGGCGCGCGCGACGCCGCGGCGAAGGCGCTCGAGATCGCGCCCGACGACGCCAGCCACCACCTGCAGCTCGCCGACACCCACCTGTCGGGCCGTGTGCGCGCGGGCGACCGGGCGCTCGCGCGCGAACGGATCGCGTCCGCGCTCGAGCTCGCGCCCGAGGACCCGGACCGGCTGGCCCAGGCCGCTCGGCTGTGGTCGCGCCTCGGGGACGACGACCGGGCGCGGGCGCTCGTGCGGCAGGGGCTCGCCGTCGCGCCCGAGCACGAGGACCTGCTCTACCTCGACGCAGCGCTCGCGGTCGACGCGGGCCGCAGCGCCAAGGGGTACAGCGGCGTCCTGGCGCTCAACCCGGAGCACGCCGAGGCCGGCTACCTGCTGCACCTCGGCGTGTGGCAGCAGGTGCTGCGCCTCGCCGAGATGCCCGTCCTCCTCATCGGTGCGGTGGCGCTCGTCGTGACGTTCTCGATGAGCGACGCCCACGTCGGCACCGTGCCCGTCTGGGGCATCGTCGTCCTGCTGTGGGTCGGCGTCACCGCGATCCGCGTCCTGCCCGTCCTCCTCCAGGCCCCCCGCGGGCTCGTCCGTCGCACCCTGCGCTCGACGCCGCTGCGGGGCGGCACGGTCGTCGCGCTCGCCGTGGGCTGGGCGGGGGTCGTCGCGGCGCTCGTCCTGCTCTACGTGGTCCGCGACGCCGTCGCCGTGCGCTGGTTCCTCGTCGCCCTCGCCGCGGTGCTCGTCGTGACCGGTGCGAACGACACGGTCCTGTACCGGGCGATGCTCGTGCAGGCGCGCGACCTCGGCTACCTCCCGCCGGACGCCTCCGGTGCCGCCCGGATCGCGATGCTGCGCGCCGGGCTGCGGGCCGCGGCCGTCCGTCGGGCGCTCGTCATGGGCGTCGTCGCGGTCGTGGTCGCCGCCGTCGGTCCCGGCGGGCTGGCCCGTGAGGACGGCCGTCCCGTGGCCGGGCTCGCCGCGGTGGTGTGGGTCCTGCCCGTGACGGTCGCGCTCTGGGTCGCGTGGCGCCTCGCCGCGCGCCAGCGGGCGGCGTGGGACGGGCGGCTACCCGTGAGCGGCGCCGCAGCGGTTCGAGCGGGCCTGGGCGGCGCGGTCCTCGTCGTCACGACGGCGCTCCTCGCCCTCGCGACCGTGGCGGCGCTCGCGTCCGTCCCCGTCGCGCCGAACGAGCACGACGCCGACGGGCGCTACGTCCAGCAGCCGCGCGTCCCGCGCGACCCCGACTCGGACGTGCAGGAGTGCACGGGCCGCCCCGTCGCCCGGCTCTCCTGCATCCAGGAGAACAACCGCATCCGTCAGGAGGAGCTGCGCGAGCGGATGGAGAACCTCGATGTCCCGACGTTCGACGTCCCGACCGTCGACGTCCCGACGTTCGACGTCCCCGATCTCCCGGACGTCCAGGTCCCCGAAGCCCCGGCCGCCCCGACACCCTGACTGGTAGACGCGGCGCCCCCACCCACCCCGACACCCGGGGCGACCGCGCCGCCGTCGGGCACGGAAACCACGGTTCTACCTCCCGTGACCGGAGTTCTACCTCGCGGGACCAGGGCTCTCCCTCGGCGGGCCGGGGCGCTCTCGGTCGGCGGTGCGTCGGTCGACGAACGCCTCGATCCCGTCGAGCAGGATGTCGAGGCCGAAGCCCACGTCGCTCTCCCACCCGCCGGGGGCCGGTCCCGGCTCCCAGCTGGCGAGCGCGGCGGTGAGCGCCGGGTAGGCCTGGGGGTCGACGAGGCGGGAGAGCACGACCTCGTAGTCGGCGTACGGGTTCGCGGCTGCGAGGGCGCGCTCGTCGAGCGCGGCTTCCGGGGTGTCCTCGGGCAGGCCCTGCGCGCGCCGGACGGTCTCGGCCGCCGCCCGGCGGGTCTCCACCTGGACGCGACCTTCCCCGAGCACGTACTGGGCGAGGAGGCCCACGACCTGGAGCTTCTCGTCCACCGTGAGGCCGACCGGGGCCAGGATCGCGAACGCCTGGTCGATCCAGCGCAGCCGGTTCGGTCCGACCTGGGACGTCGTGAGCGGCAGGTCGAGGAACCAGGGGCGCGCCAGGACGCCCTCGATCTGCGCGCGTGTCCATCCCTCGAGCCCGGCCCGCCAGTCGCCCTCGGCGTACGGCGGGAGCTCGAGCACGTCGGCGGCGGCGTCGGACATGAGCACGAGCAGCTCTTCCTTGCTCTCCACGTAGCGGTACAGCGCCATCGAGGAGTAGCCGAGCACCTGCGCGACCCGTGCCATGGAGACCGCGGCCAGGCCCTCCGCGTCGGCGAGCTCGACGGCGGCGCGCACGACCTGCTCGACGCTGAGCGCCGGCTTGGGGCCGCGTCGGGGTGGTTCCGACCGGCCCCAGAGGCGTCGCAGCGTGGGGGAGAGGTCGTCGTGCCGGGTGGCCGGAGGGTCCTGCGCGCCCCGCGCGTCGTCGGTCTTGCTCATCCGGCCATCCTCCCGCGGGTCTTGACCCGTCGCGAAACGGTGTCTACCGTAAGCGGAATCGTAGAGACCATAAACAGTTTCTGTCGTACGCGGCAGATCCGACCCGGAGGTACCCGTGCCCACGACCGACGTGCTCGTCCGCGCCGACGGGCTGCGCAAGAGCTACGGCTCACCGCGCCGACCCGTGCCCGTGCTCGACGGCGTCGACCTCACCCTCCACCGGGGGGAGGTTCTCGCCCTGCTCGGCCCGAACGGAGCCGGGAAGACCACGACCGTCCGCATCCTCGCCACGCTCCTGCGGCCCGACGGCGGCACCGCGACCGTGGCGGGCCACGACGTCGTGCGCGACGCCGCGCGCGTGCGCGGGCTCATCAGCCTCACCGGGCAGCACGCCGCCGTCGACGAGAAGCAGAGCGGCCGCGAGAACCTGACGATGATGGGCCGTCTCGCGCACCTCCCGCGCCGCACAGCGCGGGACCGCGTCGACGGCCTGCTCGACGCGTTCGACCTCGCGGGGGCGGCCGACCGCCGGGTCGGCACGTACTCCGGCGGCATGCGGCGCCGGCTCGACCTCGCGGCAGGACTGCTCACGCGGCCGCAGGTCATGTTCCTCGACGAGCCCACCACGGGCCTCGACCCCCGCAGCCGCCAGACCATGTGGGGGGTCATCCGCGACGTCGTCGCCGACGGCACGAGCCTCTTCCTCACGACCCAGTACCTCGAGGAGGCGGACCAGCTCGCCGACCGTGTCGCACTGATCGACGACGGGCGCGTCGTCGCCGAGGGGTCGCCGGCGGACCTGAAGCGTCGCGTCGGAGACGCGAGCATCGAGCTGACGTTCGCCTCGGCTGATGACGCCGCGGTGGTCGGGTCCGCGGGCGAGGGGGCCGAGGCGCTCGGGCCGGCGTCCACGCCCGCAGCCAGGAGGTCGGTTCGCGACCAGGGTTCCACGACGCTGCGGGTGCCGACCGACGGGTCGGTCGCGCACGTGCGGGACGTGCTCGCCGCGGTCGCGGCGACAGGCGTCGAGCCGGTGCGGTGGGAGGTGCGCGAGCCGACGCTCGACGACGTGTTCCTCACGCTGACGGGACACGCTGCGCGGACACGCGACCCTGACGACCGCGCTTCCCAGCCGGGCGAGCGCACCGGTCCGACCGACCACGGGGAGGCCGCGGCATGACCGCCCAGACCCTTGCCGCGCCGTCGGGCGGCCCGGCACCGCGCCCCGCCCTGGCGCCCCGGCCCGTACGGCACGTGCTCACGGACGCGGGAACCATGGTCGCCCGGTCCCTGCGGCTCGTGCGCCGCGACCCGGACGAGCTGATCCTCGGCCTCGTGCTGCCCGTGATGCTGATGATCCTGTTCGTCTACGTGTTCGGCGGCGCGATGGCGGTGGGCACCGACTACGTCACGTACGCGACGCCCGGGATCATCCTGCTGTGCGCGGGGTACGGCGCGTCCAACACCGCGATCGCCGTCGAGCAGGACATGTCCGGCGGCATCATGGACCGCTTCCGGTCGATGCCGATCGCGAGCTCGACCGTGCTCGTCGGGCACGTCGTGGCGAGCGTCCTGAAGAACCTCGTCACGACGGCCGTCGTGCTCGGCGTCGCGTTGCTCATCGGCTTCCGACCCGACGCGGGCGTGCTCGAGTGGCTCGGCACCGTGGGCGTCGTCGCGGCCTACGTGCTGGCCATCACGAGCGTCGCGGCCTTCGTCGGGGTGCTCGTCCGCTCGCCGGCCGCCGCGGGCGGGTTCGGGTTCTTCATGCTCTTCCTCCCGTACGTGTCGAGCGCCTTCGTGCCGCCGCAGACCATGCCGTCGTGGCTGCGCGGTTTCGCCGAGCACCAGCCGGTCACGCCCGTCATCGAGACGCTCCGCGGGCTGCTCGTCGGCCTGGACTCGTCCGGGGCACCGGTCGGGGACCTCGGCCCGACGGCGGCCCTCGCCCTCGCGTGGTGCGCCGGGATCGTGCTGGTGTTCCTCGGGGCCGCGGCGTGCGTGTTCGCGCGTCGGCGTCGGCAGTAGTCGGACGGCGCGGGGTGCGCGCGGCGGTCGCGAGCCGGCGCGGCGCGGCCGCCGCAGCCGTGCGCGTGGCCCGGAGCGGTGCGACGGTGACGGCATGCCAGGACTCGTGGAGATGCTCGCGCGACCGGTGGGCGCGGCGCTCGCGGCGGTGACCGGTGCGGTCGCGCGCGTGCGGGGCGGGCGGCCCGTGCACGCTCGCGGCGTGCTGCTGCGCGCGACGCTCGTCGTCGCGGAGGACGAGGCCGGTGCGGTCTCCGTGCCGCACGGCCGCACCGCGGCGACGGTCCGGGTGTCGCTCGCGGCCGGGCTGCCGCGGGGCTGGCCGGACGTCGTCGGGGTCGCGCTGCGGTGGACCGACGACGGCGCGGCCCAGGACGTCCTGTTCGCGTCGGCGGGGCGTGGGCGGGTCACGCGCTACGTCCTCGCGCCCCGACGGCGGCTGCTGGGCGGGTGGATGTCCACGCTCATGCCCCTGCGGTCACCCTGCGGGCCGCACGTCCTCGCGCTCCGGCCCGACAAGGAGGCCGCGCACGCGGTGGGACTCCCGGTGCTCGAGGTGCTCGAGGCGTCCCCGCTCGGGCGCTGGCAGCGGTTCGGCGCGCTCGAGCTGCACGGGCCCGTCGCGGGCGCCGCGACGGACGGGGACGACCCGGGCGTCCGGTTCGACCCCACGCGGCGCGCGCCGCGGCGCCTCGGCACCTACCCCTGGGAGGACGCGCTGCGCGCGCCCGGGTACGCGGCGGCACGCCGGCGCGGTCGGACCTGAGGCGCCGGCGCGGGGCCACGAAGAAGGGCGGCGGTCCCGGAGTCCTGTCCTCCGGGACCACCGCCCGCGGGAGCCGCACCGTCGACGTGAAGCGGCTCCCGAGTCGTGGGCCAGGCGGTGCCGACGCGTCGCCCGGCCGTGCGCGACGGTCGGTCAGGCCGCCGCGAGGCGACGACGCAGCCCGAGCCCGAGGCCCGCGACGCCCGCGAGCACGGACCCGCCGACGAGCGCCGACATGCCGAGCGACACCCGTCCGACGGGGCTGTTCTCGACGCTGTCCTTGAGCTCCGTCGTCCCGGCCGACAGCGTGACCGTGCCGTCGGAGAGCGTCGCGGCGCCGTCGGCGATCCGCGTGCTGCCGTCGTGCAGGTCGGACGCGCCCGCGGAGAGCGTGGTCGTGCCGGCGTGGAGCGTCGCGGAGCCGTCGGCGAGCTCCGCGCTGCCCGACGCGAGGGTCGTCGCCCCGGTCGACAGCGTGGTGAGCCCGTTCTGCAGGCGCAGCGTCCCGTCCTCCAGGCGCGTGGTCCCGGCGAACAGCTCGCCGGCACCCGTCGCGAGCCGCGCGGTGCCGCTGCGCAGGTCGCGCGCGCCGGTGGCGGCCTTCGTCGTGCCGGCCCGGAGGTCGCCCGCTCCGGACGCGAGGTCGGCCGTCCCGGTCGCGAGCTCCGACGTCCGGGCCGCCAGCTGGGCGCTGCCGTCGCTCACGCGTGTCGCCCCGGCCCTCAGGTCGGCGTTCCCGGCCGCGACCCGCGCGGCGCCTGCGCCGAGCTCGCCGACCTTCCCGTGGAGCGTGGAGGCGCCCGTCTCGAGCCGGCCGATGCTCACGTCGAGCTCGGCCGCGCCGTCGGAGAGGGTCCTGACCCCGTGGGACAGGTCGACGTCGATGCCCGTGCGGAGCTGGGCGACGCCCGCGGAGAGCCCGGGGGCGTCCGCGGTCCCTTCCCCGAGGCCCGCGCGCAGCTGCCCGAGGCCGAGGGCGAGCCCGGGCTGTTCCGGGGTGCCCGTGCCGAGCCCTGCCCGGAGGCGGTCGATCCCGGTGCCGAGGTCGCCCGCGCCGGCGGCGATCCGTCCCGCTCCCGCGGACAGGTCGGCGGCCCCGGCGGAGAGCCCTGCGGCCCCGTGCGCGAGCCGGGTGGAGGCCCCGGGGGCCGACTCGGTCCCGTTCCCGAGCGCGCGGACGGTCGCCGCCAGCGTGGCGAGCGTCTCGGGCGACGCCGGGGCCTCTCCCCGTGCGAGGGCGTCGAGCGTCGCTGCCACGCCGTCGAGGTTCGTGCCGACGGCCTCGGCGGACTGCCGCAGGGTGTCGGCGCCGGCCGCGAGGTCTCCGGCGCCCGTCTGCAGGTCGCCGGCTCCGTCGCCGATCGAGTCGACGGCGGCGCGGGCGTCCGTGGCGCCGGCCGCGAGCGCGCCGGCCCCGGCCTGGAGCCGGGCGACGGCGGAGTCCGCGGTCGCGACGCCGTCCGCGAGGCGGGCAGCGCCAGCGGACAGCCTCGCCTGACCGGTCCCCAGCTGCGCGACGCCTCCGCCGAGCCCGGTGCGGACGCCGTCGCGGAGCTCGGTCGTGCCGGCGGCGAGCGTCCCTGCACCGGTGGCGAGGGCGGTCGTGCCGTCCGCGACGGCGGCGGAACCGTCGGCGACCTGTGCGGCGCCCGTCCCGAGCGTCCGGGCGCCGGTGCTCAGCTCGCCGGCCCCGGCGGCGATCTTCGTCGCGCCGTCGGCGGCGGCGGCGTTGCCCGCGGCGAGGCGCGCGGCGCCGGAGTCCAGGTCCTGGGTGCCGGTGGCGAGACGGACCGCGCCGTCGGCGGCCTCGGCGGTGCCCGCGGCGAGGCGGGCCGCCCCGGCGTCGAGCTCGTCGGCGCCGACGGCGAGCTCGGTGGCTCCGTCGAGCGCGGTCACGCCGCCGGTGGCGAGCTGGGCCGCGCCGTCGGACGCCTTCTGCGCCCCGGCCAGGAGGTCGGCGGCACCGTTCTCGAGGTCTCCCGCGCCGTCGGCGAGGCGCCGGGCGCCGTCCTGGGCCTCGGCGGTGCCGTCGGCGAGGGTCTGCGCCCCGGCCTCCAGCTCGGCCGCGCCGTCGTCGAGGCGGGTCGCGCCGTCGGCGACGCGCCCGTTGAACACGAGCAGGAATGCGACGAGTCCCGCCACGCTCAGTGCGAGCACGGCGAGCGCGACGGACGTGAGCACCGTGTGGGTGCGCGACGGTCGGGGAGAGGCGTGCAGCGTCATCGGGTCGTCCTTCCTCACGCCCCGCGTCGTCGCGGGGCGGTCGGCAGAGGGGAGAGTGCGGGCCAGTTCGGGGAGAGGTCGGCGGGAGAGGGGGCCGGTGGCGCGGTTCGCCCTCGTTGGCGAGACCGGCGGTAGCAGGTAAATCCCGAGCGACGCTAGCAAGCGTCCACCCACCAGGGACAGTCGGTACTAGGTAACTCGACGGTCACAGTTCTGTCACGGGGCGGAAGTATCAAGTACTTCGGTGGTCAATCCGTCGCCTGGAGCAACGGGTGCCGCGCGAGCGCCGTACCGAGCACTGTTCACCCGACGGCCATCGACCGGTCCGCAGCCCGTCGTCGGGGCGCCATCGCAGGACAGCAACCTCTGCTCGACCCTCGTCGAAGGAGAGACATGTCAACGACCACCGAGCGGACCCCCGGGCGCACGGCGGCACGCCGCTCGCGGCTCGCCGCGCTCGTCGCCACGGGCGCGACGCTCACGCTGGGCCTCGGCGCCCTGCCCGCTCTCGCCGTCTCCGCCGCCCAGTCCGGCACGACGCCCGGCACCGCGACCGGCGACGCGTGGACGACCCCCGCGGCGGACCAGACGTTCCACCGCCTGGCGACGTACCCGGTCTTCCAGAACCGTCCGGCCGGCGAGGACGCCGCGGCCGGGACGGTCGCGGAGATCTCCGCGGTGAGCGAGGACGGGAGCACCGTCGTCCACACGGACGCGCTCGCACGCAGGATCGGGTTCCTCGACATCACGGACCCGAGCGCGCCCCGGGGTCTGGGCACGCTCGGTCTCGCCGAGCTCGGTTCGGAGCACGACGAGCCGACCTCGGTCGCGGTCGTCGGCGGGTACGTGCTCGTCGTCGTGGACACGTCGCCGAGCTTCACCGCGCCGAGCGGGCGGCTCGACGTCGTCGACCTCGCGACGCGGGAGCGCGTGCGCTCGCTCGACCTCGGCGGACAGCCGGACTCGGTCGCCGTCACGCCGGACGGCTCGCACGCCGTCGTCGCGATCGAGAACCAGCGCGACGAGGAGGCGACGCCCGAGGGAGCCGAGGAGGGCGACCTCCCGCAGCTCCCGGGCGGCTTCCTGCAGATCCTCGACCTGCCGGGCGACGACCCCGCCGCCTGGTCGACGCGCGCGGTCTCCTTCCTCGACGACGCCGGCGCGCCCCTGCCGGTCGTCGCGGACGCGGGCCTGGACACCCCGCAGGACCCGGAGCCCGAGTACGTCGCGATCAACCCCGCGGGGACCGAGGTCGCGGTGACGCTCCAGGAGAACAACGGGGTCGCCGTCGTCGACATCGCCTCCGGCGAGGTCGAGCGCGTCTTCTCCGCCGGCGCGGTCGCCGTCCCCGGGATCGACGTGGAGAAGGACGGCGTGATCGACCAGACCGGGTCGATCCCCGCCACCCCGCGCGAGCCCGACGCCATCGGCTGGCTCGACGACGACCACGTCGCGACCGCGAACGAGGGCGACTGGAAGGGCGGCTCGCGCGGCTGGTCGGTCTTCGACGCGA
>Ga0233380_1001225_pt1 | contig 11842 bp, 10 predicted proteins | sample ElkDunMinimDraft_9_FD_191541 | JGI IMG/M metagenome (GOLD analysis project Ga0233380, IMG submission 191541) | Fecal eukaryotic communites from dung pellets of Tule Elk in California, USA - Elk Dung F36 | ecosystem: Host-associated > Mammals > Digestive system > Large intestine > Fecal | place... | reverse complement strand
GTCCCAGGCGGAGCGGGCCATGAACACCGGATCGCCGTCCCGGTCATGCGCCAGGTTCATCTTGTTGAAATCGGCGAAATTCTTCAGCGCCTGGTCGCTGCCCTTCAGCCAGCGAGCGGTGTCGAAGGGCGACGGCTCCAGCACCGCCTCCACCTTGTACTCCGCCTCCAGGCGCGAGATCAGCACATCGAGCTGAAGCTGGCCGACCACTCCGACGATCCATTGCGATCCGATCTCCGGATAGAACACCTGGATCACGCCCTCCTCGGAAAGGTCGTCCAGGGCCTTGCGCAGCTGCTTGGTCTTGGTCGGGTCCTTGAGCGCGACGCGCCGCAGGATTTCCGGCGCGAAGTTGGGCAGGCCGGTAAAGCGCACGGTGTTCTTCTCGGACAGCGTATCGCCCACGCGCAAGGTGCCGTGATTCGGGATGCCGATGATGTCGCCGGGCTCGGCGCTGTCGGCGATCTCGCGGTCCTGGGCGAAGAACAGGATCGGCGAGTGGACCGCGATCGGCTTGCCAAGGCCCGACGGGGTCAGCTTCATGCCTCGCTTGAAGGTGCCCGAGACCAGCCGCATGAAGGCGATGCGGTCGCGGTGCATCGGATCCATGTTCGCCTGGACCTTGAAGATGAAGCCGGTGACCTCCGGGTTGTCCGGCGTGATCGTGCCCTGCTCGCTGGGCTGCGGGCGCGGCGGCGGCGCGTGCCGGGCGATGGCGTCGATCAGCTCGGCGATGCCGAAGTTCTTGAGCGCGGAGCCGAAGTAGACCGGGGTCAGGTCGCCCGCGCGATAAGCCTCGACATCGAACTCCGGATAGCCAGCGGTCGCCAGCTCCATTTCCTCGGCCACTTCGGGGGGAAGCGTGACGTTCTCGTCAACCTTGCCGAGGAACTCCTTGCTGGGCCCCTCCGGACGGCTCACCTTGCCGGTGGCGATGTCGTAGATCCCTTCGAACAGGCCGCCCATGCCGACCGGCCACGACATCGGGCAGACATCGAGCGCCAGCATGTCCGCCACTTCGTCCAGCAGGTCGAAGCAGGCGCGCCCCTCGCGGTCCACCTTGTTGATGAAGGTGATGATCGGCACCGAACGCAGGCGGCAGACCTCGAACAGCTTGCGGGTCTGCGGCTCGATGCCCTTGGCCGCATCGATCACCATGATCGCCGAATCGACAGCGGTCAGCGTGCGGTACGTGTCCTCGGAAAAGTCTTCGTGGCCAGGCGTGTCCAGCAGGTTGAAGGTGACCCCGTCCCGCTCGAAGGTCATGACCGAACTGGTCACGGAAATGCCGCGCTGCTGCTCGATCTTCATCCAGTCGGAACGCGCGCGCCGGGCCGCGCCACGGGCTTTCACCTGGCCGGCGAGGTGGATGGCACCGCCTTGCAGCAGCAACTTCTCAGTCAGGGTGGTCTTACCCGCGTCGGGATGCGAGATGATGGCGAAGGTGCGCCGCGAATTGGTCGTCATGCGCGCGCATCTACGAGTGCGGGCGCCCGCCCGCAACTCTCACACCTTCGCTCGTTCGTGGTTCGTCGTCTTCGTCCGCTCAGGCGCGAGGGTGGTTCACGTCCCTGCCGGGTCCCGCGCGACGAGGAACCCGGCGAACGACTGGTTTACCGGCATCAGTTCCAGCGCGTTGATGTTCATACGTGGCGGCAGGGTGGCGACCCACAGCACGGTGCTGGCGATGTCTTCCGCCGTCAGCGGGTTCACGCCCGCGTAGAGCTTGTCGGATGCTTCCTGGTCGCCCGTGCGCACGAGCGTGAACTCGGTCTCCACCATGCCGGGCTCGATCGAGGTCACCCGCACCCCGGTGCCCGACAAGTCGGACCGCAGGCCCAGCGCGAACTGGCGGACGAAGGCCTTGGTCCCACCGTAGACGTTGCCGCCGCTGTAAGGATAAGTGGCAGCGACGGACGAGAGCATCACGATCGCGCCCTTGCGCGCGATCAGGCCGGGCAGCAGCTTGTGCGTCAGCGAGACCAGCGCGGTGACGTTGGTGTCGATCATCGTCGTCCAGTCGCCAAGATCGGCATCCTGGGCCTTGGCGGTGCCAAGCGCCAGGCCGGCGTTGTTGACCAGGCAGTCGATCTCGCGAAACGCCTCGGGCAGCGACGCGAGCGCCGCGTCGCGGGCGGCATCGTCGCGCACATCGTAAGCGCAGCCGTGGAAGCGGTCGGCGCCCAGCTCGTCCGTTAGGGCCTGCAGTCGCTCGGCGCGGCGACCGGTGCCGATCACCCGCCAGCCCGCGTCCACGAAGGCGCGCGCGCAGGCTGCGCCGATCCCTGCGGTGGCGCCTGTGACAAGGACGGTCTTCATGGCTGGGTCCCCTTGGCCGGTGTGACGGTCACGTCCATGCGGAAGCTGCGCACTTGCGCTGGAGGAAGCACGATCACGCCGCGCTTCTCGCGGAACTCACCTGAGAACCCGGCATCGTCAGCCAGACCGTGCCAGGGCTCGATGCAGATGAAATCGGCGCCAGGCTTCTGCCACAGCCCGAGGTAGGGCATGTCCCGAAAGTCGATGCGCAGGCTCGGAGCCCCCGCCCCGCTGGCGTATTCCACCCAGGTACTGCGCAGCTCGTCCCAGATCATCGCGTCGCGTTCGAACAGCGAGGGATCGAGCGCGAGGAGGTTGCCGCGCACCGGGCTCGCCTCCCCGTCGGACACGAGGCCATCCGCATCGAGGCGCCAGATGTCGAGCGGCTCATCGTTCTGGAACCTGATCGCATGGGCCAGCTTGTCGCCGCCGCCCGGCAATGGCCAGGCAAAGCCGGGGTGGAAACCCAGACTGAAGGGCAGGTCCCCGTTACCGGTGTTGCGGACCAGCGCCTCGACCTCCAGCCGCATGCCTGCAAGCCGGAACGCGAGTTCCAGCTCGAATGCAAACGGGTACACCGCGCGTGTTTCCTCGGTGTCTCGCAAACGGAAGCGAGCAAGGTGGCCACGGTGCTCGACGAGCTCGAACGGGTTGCGCCGGGCGAAGCCATGGCGCGCCAGTGCGTATTCCTTGCCCGCGATCCGATAGGTCCCGCCGGCCAGCTCGCCGACGATCGGAAACAGGATCGGCGCGTGTCCTGACCAGAACGCCGGGTCGGCGCTGGTCATGTACTCGCGGCCCTGCTCGTCGGTAAGCGACCACAGCTCCGCGCCCAGCGGGTTGATCTTCGCGGTCAGCCCCGCGGAGGAAATCTCGACCAGTTCCGCCACGCCTTCCTCCGCCTTCCTCAGCCTCTCCCGATCAACCCCGCAGCTGCGCGCCCACTTTGGCGGCCGCCGCGGTCACCTTGTCCGCGATGGCCTTGAGGTCGGCCTCGGTGTAGCTCTTCTCGCCCGGCTGCAGCGTTACTTCGATCGCCAGCGACTTGTGGCCTTCGGGCACGCCGGCGCCACGGAACTCGTCGAACAGACGCGCCGCGACAATGTTCGCCTTGTCTGCGCCTTGCACGGCGCGGACCAGGTCACCGGCGGGCAAGGCCTGCGGGACCAGGAAAGCGAAGTCCCGGGTGACTGCCTGCAATGCCGGGGGCGAATACGCTGCCCGCGCGAAGCCGCCGGCGCCCTTGCGGGCGGGAATGGCGTCCAGGAACAGTTCCGCCAGGGCCACAGGACCCTCGATGTCGAACAGCTTGGCGGTCGCGGGATGCAGCATGCCAAAGCGTGCCAGCACCGTCTTGGGACCGAGCCGGAGGGTGCCGGACTGACCGGGATGGAACTGCGGCCCGGCATCGCCCATGACCTGCAACTTCTCGACCGGCGCGCCGGCCTCGGCCAGCAGCGCCATGGCTTCGGCCTTGGCGTCGTAGGCGTCGAAAGCGGTCGCCTTGCCCGTGGCCCAGCCACGCGCCGTCTTCGCGCCGGCCAGCACGACCCCCAGGGTCAGTCGCTCGTCGCTCGCCCCGGCGGCGCCGCGCAGATAGCGACGGCCGATTTCGAACAGGCGAAGGCTGCTTGCACCACGGTCGAGGTTGCGCTTCGCCGCAGAGAGCAGGCCCGGCAGCAGCGAGGGGCGCATGGCCTTCATGTCCTCGCTGATGGGATTGGCCAGCGTCCACACACTGGCGCCGTCGGCAAAGGCCTCGGCCTCGGGCGTCGGCAGGAACGACCAGGTGACTGCCTCGTTCAGGCCGCGCGCGGCGGCGGCGCGGCGCGTGCGCCGCTCCAGCTTCTGCGCAGGCGTAGCGGTGGGCAGGGCGACACCCTCTGCGCGCGGCAGGGCCACGCTCTGGACCTGGTCCAGCCCGTGGATGCGCACGACTTCCTCGACGATGTCTGGGGCGCCGTCGATGTCGGGCCGCCAGCCCGGCACAGTCACGGCCCAGGCCTTTTCGAAGCCGGCTTCTTCCGCAACGATCGAGAAGCCCAGGCTTTCCAGGATGCGCTGCTGTTCGGCCGGGGGCACGGTGACGCCGCCCAGCCGCTGCGTGAGGACGGGGTCGAAATGCACGACCTTGGGGGTGGAGGGCGCGGCGCCGGCGCGCACTGCTTCTGATGCCTCGCCGCCGCACAGGGTCTGGATCAGTACGGTCAGGTGATCGAGCCCGGTATCCAGGAACCCGGGATCAATCCCGCGCTCGAACCGGCTGCGTGCGTCCGACGTCAGGTTCAGCTTGCGCCCGGTGCGCGCGATCCGCTCGGGATCGAAGTAGGCGATCTCGAGCAGGACATCGGTCGTGCCTTCCTCGCAGCCCGAGTGCTCGCCGCCCATGATGCCGGCGATGTCATGCACCCCGGCGGCGTCGGCGATCACCGTCATCTCCGCATCCAGGGCATAGGTCTTGCCGTTGAGCGCGGTCACTTGCTCGCCTTCGGCCGCGCGGCGGGCGACGACCGCGCCGGACAGCTTGGCGAGGTCGTAAGCGTGGGCCGGGCGGCCATAGGCCAGCATCAGGTAATTGGTTGCATCGACGAGAGCGGAGATCGGCCGCTGGCCGGCGGCCTGAAGACGCTCCTGCAGCCATTGCGGGGAGGGGCCGTTTTTCACGCCCCGGATCACCCGGCCGTAGAACGCCGGGCAACCATCGACATCGTCGGTACGCACTTCGACCGGGCAGGGGAAGGCTTCCGCGACCTTGGCCACCGCGATCGGGTTCAGCGTGCCAAGGCCCTTGGCCGCAAGGTCGCGGGCAATGCCGTAGACGCCCATGCAATCGGGGCGGTTAGGGGTGATCGCGACTTCGATCACCGGGTCGACGCCGCGATACTCGGCAAACGGGGTGCCCACGGGCGCATCCTCGGGCAGCTCGATGATGCCGTCGTGGTCCTCACCCAGCTCCAGCTCGCGGGTGGAACACATCATGCCGTTCGATTCGATGCCGCGGATGGCGGACTTCTTGAGGACCAGCCCGTTGGCGGGAACCGTGGCGCCGGGCAGGCCGAGCACGCCGACCAGCCCTGCGCGCGCGTTCGGCGCGCCGCATACGACCTGCAGCGGCTGGCCGTCCCCAGTATCGACGGAGAGGACCTGCAGCTTGTCCGCATCGGGGTGGCGGGCCGCGGTGAGCACTTTCGCCACGCGGAAGCCGGCCAGCTTCGCCGCGGGGTCCTCAACGCCCTCGACCTCGAGGCCGATGGCGTTGAGCGCGTCGAGGATCACATCGAGCGAGGCCTCGGTGTTGAGGTACTGGCGCAGCCAGGAAAGCGAGAACTTCATCGTCTGTCCTTATGCCCGGATCAAGCGGGCGTGCCGACGCCGCCCGACAGGGTCGGCACGTCGAGCGCGGAGAAGCCATAATGCGAGAGCCAGCGGGCATCGCCGTCGAAGAAGGCGCGCAGGTCATCCATGCCGTATTTCAGCATGGCGAGGCGATCGACGCCGGTACCGAAGGCGAAGCCCTGCCATTCGTCGGGGTCGAGCCCGGCGGCGGCGATCACCTTGCGGTTGACCATGCCGCTGCCCAGGACTTCCATCCAGCCTTCCGACCCGCCGATCACGCGCCGCTTCTTGCCATCCGGGCCGGTGACCAAGGTATACCCGACATCGACCTCGACCGATGGCTCGGTGAATGGGAAGTAGCTGGGACGCAGGCGCAGGACCACATCGTCACGCTCGAAATAGGCCTTGAGGAAAGTCTCCAGCGTCCACTTCAGGTGGCCGAGGTGGATGTTCCGGTCGATGACCAGGCCTTCGATCTGGTGGAACATCGGTGTGTGCGTGGCATCGCTGTCCGAGCGGTAGACCCGGCCCGGCGCGATGACGCGCAGCGGTGCACCGCGCTCCAGCATGGCGCGGATCTGGACCGGCGACGTATGCGTGCGCAGCAGCATCTCGCGGCCCTGCTCGTCCCGGTCCGGGAAGTAGAAGGTGTCGTGCATCGCGCGCGCCGGGTGGCTCTCGGGCATGTTGAGCGCGGTGAAGTTGTGCCAGTCGTCCTCGATCTCGGGACCGGTGGCGACGGCAAAGCCCATGTCGGCGAAGACTTCGGCCAGCTCGTCCATGACCTGCGAGATCGGATGGACTGTGCCGCGCGGGGTCTCCGGGGCCGGAAGGGTGAGGTCGATCGTCTCGGCCGCGAGCTGGGCCTCCAGCGCGGCGCTCTCCAATGCGGCCTTGCGCGCGGCCAGCGCCTGCGTGACGCTTTCGCGCAGCGCGTGGATCTTGGGGCCTTCGGCTTTGCGTTCATCCGGGCTCATCGCGCCCAGGGTCTTGAGCAGGGCGGAGATGTCGCCCTGCTTGCCGAGGTGCTTGACGCGAAGGGCTTCCACTTCGTCGAGCGATGATGCGCTCGCGATCGTCGCCAAGATCAGACCTGCATCAATCACAAGATACTCCAAAACTACATTCGTCATGCCCGCCAAGGCGGGAAGCCTCGTGCGCCAACCGTACCGCGATGCTGGGAGATGGGCTCCGCCTTTGCGGGGATGACGGCTAGAGTGGCTAGAAGGGAACGGAAAAGGGCGCGAACGATTTCTCGCCCGCGCCCTTTTTCTGTTTCGCTAGCCTGACGCGCTTACGCGGGAAGCGCGGCCTTGGCCTTGGCGATCACCGCGCTGAACACGCCGCCTTCGTTCATGGCGAGGTCCGCCATGGTCTTGCGGTCGAGTTCGATGCCAGCGAGCTTCACGCCGTGGATGAACTGCGAGTAGGTCAGGCCTTCGTTGCGGACGGCAGCGTTGATGCGCTGGATCCACAGGGCGCGGAAGGTCCGCTTCTTAACCTTGCGGTCGCGGTACGCGTACTGGCCGGCCTTTTCGACGGCCTGGCGCGCGACGCGGATGGTGTTCTTGCGACGACCCCGGTAGCCCTTGGCCTGGTCCAGAATCCGCTTGTGCTTGGCGCGGGTGGTAACACCCCTCTTGATACGGCTCATGTGCTAGCGCTCCTCAGTTCAGTCCGTAGGGCGCCCACTTCTTGATCACCTTCGCGTCGGCGTCCGAGATCACGTCGGTGCCGCGGTTCTGGCGGATGTACTTGCCGTTATGGCTGATCAGGCGGTGGCGCTTGCCGGCAACGCCGTGCTTCACCTTGCCGGTGGCGGTGAGCTTGAAGCGCTTCTTCACGCCGCTCTTGGTCTTGAGCTTGGGCATTTTCGTCTCCTTGGTCGGGGACACGTTCGGCCGGCCCTGGCAGCCCTAGTTAGCCAGGCCGGCGCGCGAATCTCTTTGCGGGAGCTTCGACCGTGCCGATTGAAGGGCGCGCGCTTAGCGGTGCGCGGGCCGAAAGGCAAGCCCGTGCGACACCAGGTTGCGGCCGGTCAGGCGGCCTCGACGACCTCATCCGGGTCGCGCAGCACGTAGCCGCGGCCCCATACCGTCTCGATGTAGTTCAAGCCGCCGCAGGCATGCGCCAGCTTCTTGCGAAGCTTGCAGATGAACACGTCGATGATCTTGAGCTCGGGCTCGTCCATGCCGCCGTAGAGGTGGTTTAGGAACATTTCCTTCGTCAGCGTGGTGCCCTTGCGGAGCGAGAGCAGCTCCAGCATCGCGTATTCCTTGCCCGTCAGGTGCACCCGGGCTCCGTCGACCTCGACGGTCTTGGCGTCGAGGTTCACCACCAGCTTGCCGGTCTTGATCACTGACTGCGAGTGGCCCTTAGACCGGCGCACGACCGCGTGGATGCGGGCGATCAGTTCCTCGCGGTGGAAGGGCTTGGTCACGTAGTCGTCGGCGCCGAAGCCGAAGCTGCGCACCTTGCTGTCCATTTCCGAGATGCCCGAGAGAATCAGCACCGGCGTCTGCACCTTGGCGACGCGCAGCTTCTTGAGCACGTCGTAGCCGTGCATGTCGGGCAGGTTGAGATCGAGCAGGATGATGTCGTAATCGTACAGCTTGCCCAGATCGAGGCCTTCCTCCCCCAGGTCGGTGGAGTAGACGTTGAACCCCTCGGCCGAGAGCATCAGCTCGATCGCCCGTGCGGTCGTCGGTTCATCCTCGATCAGCAGCACCCGCATGGGTCGTTCCCCCGATGGCCCCCCTAAGGCGGCGTCAGGAATGCGCCGGCACAGGGTTGTCCTCAATTAACCATGAGAGGTGTGAACGTTAAAGGTTAATGTGGCGTAAACGCGCCGGACCGAGTGGGAGGGCCTCCCGCGCTGCGCGAAGCTGCCGCCGATCCCGCTCGCGGGCTACGGCGCTGGGAAATGCGGGAGGCGGCATTGGGTCGGCTGCGCTTTAGATAAGTCCAGAGGCCACATTGCACCCCCACCAGCATTAGGATGAACGGCTGGAAGGCGATCCCGACAAAGAGTGACCCGACGAGGTAAACGACCTGCGAAAGCTGCAGGGCTGCGGCCAGCGGGGCCTGCCAGCCGTCGTTATCGTGCTTGCCCTCGTGCCGCTCGCTCTTGCCCCCCTCGCTGTCGACCCCCTCGCTCTCGACACCGCCTGCAGTCACCCGGTCGCGCTGGCCCCAGCGGCGGCGCAGGATCTCCATCTGCACCAGCCCCGACAACTGGATCGCCAGCCACAGGCCCAGTCCGGGCCAGCCTTGCTCGCCCAGCATCTCGAAGTAACTGGAGTGGAAGGCGCGGCCCGAATCCTGGACCTCCTGCGCCCGGATCACCGTCGTGCTGCCGGCGGTGTCCGCCGTGACGGTCTCGAACTTCAGCTCGTTCGCCTTGTAGACGATGAAGCCGCCCCCGAACGGATGCGCGCGGACATAGTCGAGCGTCCACTTCCACACCGCCAGGCGGGTGCTGGCGGACTGGTCAGACTGCGCGTTCTCGATCGTGCTCATCCGCTGGGTGTAGCTTGCGGGCAGGAAGGGCAGGGCGATCAGCGCGGCTGCGGCCATCAGCGCCACGATCAGCACACGCCGGCGCGCGGTGCGCAAGTAGAGCACGCATAGCACCGCCAGGCAGACCAGCCCGGTCCGTGCCTGTGTGCCCACTGGGATCAGCGCGCAGGCAAAGATCAGCGCCGCGGCGAAGGTGGAGACGCGCCAGTCGGGCGGGAATATCGTGCCATGGCGTGCCAGCCACACGATCAGCGGGATCAGCGATATGGCCACGCAGCTGAGGATCGAGCCCTCGTAGAGGCCGGTATTGTTGTCCACGAACAGCCGCAGCGATCCATACCCGCCGCCGCCGGCCAGGGTCTTGATGGCGCCGCCGATGACGATGGCGCCCGCGGTCAGCGCCATGACCAGGATCACCGCCTCGATCCGCAACCGGGTGCGCAAGGTGAAGGGCAGGAAGATCGCGAAGACCAGTGCCTTCCACACCCACGCCCATTTCTCGGCCGCCTCTGCGGGGAACTGGGCGGCCAGCGTGGTCGCGCCGCAGTACATGAGCAGGAGCGCCATCAGGACCTGGCGAAAGCTGCCCCGCGAGTCGCGCTTGTCGTCCGCCAGGACCCAGCCCAGGAACGCGGCGACAAAGCATATCAGGGAGACCGGCAGGCGCGAAAGCAGCCCCCAGGAGATGACCTGCGGTTGCAGAATATCCACGTAGAGATACGCCAGAACCCATAGAAAGGGTCGCCGAAAACCTGCGGCCAGCAGCAGGATCAGGAACGCGCTGAGCGCCAGGTTGGTCACGCGCCCAAGGTCCGGTCGTGCTCGTCGCGGTCGTTAACTTTCGTCTCGCGGCCGCGCAGCGCACCGAATCCTCGACCGCGGGCCAGGCGAGGGGGAGGGCCGGGGCCCTCGCGATCGAGATCGTCGCGGCCGAGCAGGCGGAGCGCGGCGAGGGCGAGCAGGCCGTGGCTCAGGGCAAGAGCGAAGAAATCGACCATTCGCCCTTTCCCCTAGCGAAATCCGGTTGACGGCGCGTTAAGCTTATGAGGCTAGGTTTTGCGCCATGACCCGGGTCCTGCACGTCTTAGACCACTCGCTGCCGATTCACAGCGGTTACACGTTTCGCACCCGTGCGATTCTGAAGGCGCAGCAGGCTCTGGGCATCGACTTACAAGGGATTACCGGGCTGCGCCACAAGTCGCCGAGCCCGATGATCGAGTGGGTGGACGGACTGGTGTTCCACCGCACCGTCGGCGAAGCGAGCGGACCGGCGGGTCTGCGCGAATGGCGCGAGATCGGCGTGTTCGAGCGCTCCATCGAGGAACTCGTTGCCCGTTGGCGGCCTGATGTGATCCATGCCCACTCGCCTGCCTTGTGCGGAGCCGCGGCCCGCCGCGTGGCGCGGCGCCACGGCATTCCGCTGGTCTACGAGATCCGCGCCTTCTGGGAGGATGCCGCGGTGGGAAACGGGGCCACCCAGGCGGGCTCGCTGCGCTATCGCCTTACGCGCCAGCTCGAAAGCGCGGTGGCCGCGCGTGCGGACGCGGTCGTGACGATCTGCGAAGGGCTGCGGGGCGATCTGGTCGCGCGGGGTATTCCGGAGAGCCGGATCACGGTCGTGCCCAACGGAGTCGATCTCGCGCTTTTTGGTGCGACCGCGCCGCCGGACGAGGCTCTCGCGCGTGAGCTTGGCCTTACGCCCTGCGATGGGTCCGCCCGGCAAGTGATCGGCTTTATCGGCAGTTTCTATGATTACGAAGGCATCGAGATCCTGATCGATGCGATGGAACAGCTGATCCAGGCGCATCCGCAGGCGCGGCTGCTGCTGGTGGGCGGCGGCCCATGCGAGGAAGCGTTGAAACTGCGCGCGGCGCGATCGCCAGCGGCCGAGGCGATCCGCTTCGTCGGTCGCGTGCCTCACCAGGAGGTGGAGCGCTATTACGCGCTGGCGGATATCATGGCCTATCCGCGCAAGCGAAGCCGCCTGACTGACCTGGTGACCCCGCTCAAGCCGCTGGAGGCGATGGCCCAGGGCAAGCTTGTCTGCGCGTCGGACGTCGGCGGGCACCGCGAACTGGTCCGCGACGGGGAGACCGGCCGGCTCTTCGCGCCTGACGACCCGGCCGCTTGCGCCGCTGCGCTTGGTGCCCTGCTCGGCGAGCGCGGCCGCTGGCCCGACTATCACGCGGCGGGCCGTCGCCATGTCGAGACGGCGCACGACTGGGCGACCAATGTCGGGCGTTATCGCGATATTTACCAAAGCGTGATTAGCATTCCCCCTCGTCCCCGGGCCGGGGCAACTGCCCCGACCCTTCGCAGATGAGGTGAGGACCTTGGCCGAGACCACGCGCAAGCCCGCGGCCAGCCCGTCGATCGTTCGCCACCCGCTGTTCCCGACGATCGTCGCCCTGTGGTGCGGCGCCGTGCTCGGGATGGCGAGCGTGCTTGTGAGCCCCGAGCTGGTTGGCAGGATCGTCGTGCTGCTGGGGATCGACAAGGTGCTGCCTGCGGCCGCCCCGCCGCTGGGGGCGACCATGCGCGCCCTGCTTGCCCTCGCCATGGCGGCAGTGGGCTTTGTGGCGGGATTCCTGGCGGCGCGGCGCATGGTGTCTCCGCGGCCGCGCTGGCGTCGTATCCGCCGGGTGGCAGAGGCGGACTATGATGAGGC
>Ga0233380_1001223_pt1 | contig 11855 bp, 10 predicted proteins | sample ElkDunMinimDraft_9_FD_191541 | JGI IMG/M metagenome (GOLD analysis project Ga0233380, IMG submission 191541) | Fecal eukaryotic communites from dung pellets of Tule Elk in California, USA - Elk Dung F36 | ecosystem: Host-associated > Mammals > Digestive system > Large intestine > Fecal | place... | reverse complement strand
CACCCGTCGGCGCAATGACCGTCCCCGCGGGAGGCGCAGCACTTCGAACGTAAGGAGTATGAGAACGGCGTCGAGCTGGACTTTTCCCGACGCGGCACGCCGACAGACAATGCGATGGTGGAAAGCTTCAACGGCCGGTTACGGCAGGAGTGCCTGAACGAGCACTGGTTCTTGTCGTTGGCCGATGCGCGGAGCAAAATTGAAGCGTGGCGGAAGTTCTATAACGAGGATCGCCCCCACAGTGCACTGGCATGGAGAACCCCTGCGGAATTCGCCCGAGAACACGGGTCCCAAGCGAATCCTCAGGTGCCGAAGAAGGTCGGAATCTCTACCGGCTGATGGGCCTTAGATCGGGGGTGGGTCAGGTCATTACAGGACTCTAAATTGCCCCGCTACTGAAAGCGGGGGACGTCGACAAGTGCGCACAACAACAACGCCCGCATCACTGCGGGCCTTATGCTTTTCATCAGTCAGGAAGTGAACCTGATTCCGTCAGCCCCGGGTCCGCCAGCCCCCTTTTCAGGGATGACTAACGATCCCCACGTGTCTTTAATGCGCGCTTTCTTCTGCAGAGCAATGATCGGTAGGAATAAAGAATAAAAGGCTGCGGCACCAGGAAGAACAGCAACATAAGTTTGAATCCAATGTTCCAGCTGCTGGCGAAGCTATAGATTCCGCCACAAACAACTGCCACCGAAAGCAATCCGGCTTCAGCCCTAATCAGATCAGTCCAATTCAGATTTCTAGAAGTCATTTCGGAATCTCTTTCTTGTCTAGCAGCTGCTGCATAGCACCAGCCGCAACGTCGACTGCCGCTTCCTGCGTGACCGATGTAAAGCTCTCCGCCTGCCTACCAACGTTCGCAGCACTGGTCGTATCTGAAACAGTGCTGTTCAAGCCCCCACGGCGCCACTGAGATTCCAGCCTGGCGACCTTATCATTACCTATTCGAGCACCAACCGCACCTCCGACGTAGCCTACTGCTCCTGCGGTTGCCATATCTGCTGCATTCGGGGCTTTGCCATCAAGAACGCTCGAAGCCCCCTCGCCGATAACATTCGCAGCTCCACTAGCCTTCGCTGTTTCGGAGATGGCTCTTGCAGAAGTAACCGTCCGCCCTCCGATCGAGGTGCCCTTATATGCTGCCGTAGCGAATCTTCCACCGACGCCGCCTGTCACCGCGCCCACCGCGGCAGCAACTCCAACGTCACTCCAGTTCACCTCAGACCACGACTTCTCTTCTGCAATCAACTGAAAACCCAACTCGATTCCTGCGCCAATACTGGCTCCAGCAAGCCCAAATCGCCCATCCGGATCAGTGAACTTGTATGGATTATTGTTTGCGTACCGGTACCGATTGAACGCGACTAATGGCTGGTTATAAGCCGTCACCGGATCGACACTCAGGAACCGCCCGATCCCCGGATCGTAATAGCGCTGCTGCATGTAGGCTAGTCCCGTCGCAGCATCCATAACGTGACCGGTGTAGCCCACCCCAGCTACAACCTTGCCAACGGGGGCTCCATACGGCTCATAGTGCGTTCGATCGGTGACCTCACCCGCTTGGTTCGTTGTGGCGACCGGGCTGCCCAGGGCATCAGTGTGCTGATAAGAAACTACTGCATTGGCAGTACCCATCTGAGTTTCGCGCAGCGCGATGAGGCTGCCTGCGAGGTGCACATAGTTGATGGTCTTACCACTGCGATAGTCCTGCTGGTAGCGCATCACTCCATCCACGCCATACATCGATCGGATCTCGCCGCCAGGCAGCGGGCCGGTCGCTGACACGCGCCGACCGTGCCCGTCGTACCCGTAACGTTCCTTCCCTGCGGCAGAGCGGAGCCGGTTGCCGAAGTCGAATGAATAGACCTGACCATTCTTGTTCTCCAGGTTGCCTTGCGCATCGTACGCAAGGCCGGCGATTGTGGCGCCTGTTCCTGCGTCACGTATGTTTGTTAACTGGTTCCGATGGTCATACCAATACCCTTTCGTGACCGCCGTTACGCCGTTGAAGTGCATGTGGGCGCGAATGTTGTCGAGTACGTCGTAGCTGAACTCGTCTATCTGCAGCCAGTGCAGGTGCGCGTACGTTAGGCGGTCCAGAGCGTCATAGCGCATATCGCGCGACCCGCTGTATATCCCATGCAGCTGGTTCAGGTCATCGATATTCGTGGTGTTGCCGTTCTCGTCATAACGGAACGAAAAGTCGAAAACTCCTTGGTTGGTCACACGCGCCGGAAGTTGACGCTCGTTCTGCTGCATCCCATGCGTCAGGCCATTGCCGTACCTGAATTGGCGAAGGGCTCCGTTGGGGTAATAGGATGCTGCCGTGGCATAAATGGCGTGTTGGCTAATAGCCTGCGTCGCCTGACCTAGAGCATTCGGGGCGAGGTCTAGCCGTTCGCCATCTGGCAGGGTGATGCGGGCTAGGTTTCCGTTTGCGTCATGTCCATTGACCAGTGAGAAGGTCCAGCCGTTCGGACCGTTCTGCTGAACGCTTTCACCTGTCAGCAGCCGCCGCGCGTTATACGTGTACGTGTTGACAACGGAACTTGCCCCCCCGTCATTGTAGGTGATGATCTCGCGGGGAAGCCCGTCGGGTGTGTACTGCCAATCCTGGTCGCCGTTGCGGTCAGGGAAGCTCATCGTGCGCAGGCGACTTCGACCGTCATACTCGCGAAGAACAACGCGGCCCGATGCCCAGGCCTCGGCGCGATTGCATTGCGCAGGATCCGGCAAGTTCAGGCCCGCCGCGCTCCAGACAATATTCCCTGCCGCGTCATAGTCCATCACGGTCGCGCCGCTTTCAGGCTCAACTACTTTGCAAAGTCGGCGATGCGTGTCGTACACGTAGCGGCGGCTGACCGAATCTGGCCCACCACCCGGAATCCGAAAATGGCCCGACTGGCCGATCAGATGGTTCGGGCCGCCGACCGGCGAGATGCCGTGCACAAAAATCGTCTTCCCGCCGTGTGCAATAACCATGGCGTCCGTGATCGGAATCGCGAATCTATAGTTCGTGCCCTCCGCATGACAGGTGTTGGCCACTCCAGGCTCGCTTGGGCGGTCGGCCCTATACCCTCCAATCCCAACTCCGGTACCCGCGGCTCCGCCCAGGTAAAGGTGGACGTCGATCGGGTCGTTTACAAACGTCGAGCAGGCCCAGCCAACGATCTCATTGCCCGAGATCCCATCAATGCTTCCATATACTTCCGAAGGCCGCACTTCCACGTTTGCGGCATTAGACGCTGTTGAGGCGCCGCGGGTGTCACGCGCAACTGCGTGCACGCTGTAATTCCCAGGGCCCACCCCGCTCCATGTCGTCAACTCGTAAGGAGCGGTGGCGTCAGTTCCAAGGAGGTGGCCGTTAGCATAGAACGTGACGGATGCGACACCGTCGTCCGGGTCGGACGCGTTTGCGCGAAGTATGAATGACGCAGGCGACGCCACAACGCTGCCAGATGCGGGGCTTGTCAGGCTCACACTGGGGGCCGCGTTGACCGGAATCCGGAACTGGCCAGACCCGTCAGCCAGATTGGGTATGCCTCCGACCGGCGAGATGCCGTGTACGAAAATGCTCTGGCCCCCGTGCGCGTTGACCAAATCGTCTGTAATCGGGATCGCAAAGCTGTAATGCGCGCCCTGAGCCTGACAGGCAGCGGCCACCGTGTGGTCGCTTGGTCGGTCGGCCCTATATGCTCCGACACCGACGCCGGTACCGGCAGCGCCCCCCACGTACAGGTGCACGTCAATGGGCTCGTTTCGATAGGTCGAGCAGGCCCAGCCGACGATTTGATTCCCAGTGACGCCCTCGATACTCCCCTTTACCACCGAAACCGGCGCCGACACGGTTATGGAAGCGGCATTGGATCCCGTCGAAGCCCCGCGCGTATCACGCGCAACGGCGTGCACGCTGTACTGCCCAGGGCCGACGCCGCTCCACGTGAGCTCATAGGGAGCGGTGGCGTCGGTTCCAAGCAACTGGCCGTTCGCATAGAACGTGACCGATGCCACGCCGTCGTCAGGGTCGGAAGCGCTTGCGCGGAGTACGAATGACCCGGGCGCCGTCACGGCGGTGCCAGATGCGGGGCTTGTCAGGCTCACATTGGGAGCAGTGTTGACCGGAATCCGGAACTGGCCTGAATGGTTAAGGAGGTTGGGGGTGCCGCCGACCGGCGAGATACCGTGGACATGAATGGACTTACCGCCATGCTCGATCACCATGCTGTTGGTGATCGGTATGGCGAAGCGGTAACGGGCACCTTGCGCGCTGCAGGCGCTGGCCACCCCAGGTTCGCTCGGGTTGTCAGCCCGATAGCTTCCTTGCATCACACCGGAACCGAACGCACCACCCAGGTACAAGTGCACGTCGATCGACTCGTCCCGGTGCGTTGAGCAGGCCCAGCCGACGATGTTGTTTGCGGAGATTCCGTCGATGTACCCGGTCACCACCGAAGGGGGCGGAAGCGGAGGCTCTGGCTCAGGCTGCCAGGGCAGTTCCGGGCAATAGGATGCCGTAGTAGCGTCCCCCGCTGTACCGCGTTCGATCGCTTTGGATGTAGTTGGATCGCCTCCGAGTGGGACCTCGCAGAATTGGGCGTAGGCGGGAGTGCCGTGCAACAGCGCGGCTGCCACCAGGCACATGGCAACGACAACGTGACGCGACGGCAGGAAACGGAGACGCTTCTCCATCGAGCCGGTGCGATGACGGATATCCATGCAACAGTCCTTTGACTCGGTGTGTGCAGGGCATTGGGAAGGAGATTCGCTGGATCAGGGGGCAGCGTCGCTGCGTGTTATCTGTAATGGCGTGCCTAGCCCGTCACGCACAATCGTTGTCACCGCCCCCTCGGGCGCCTCGATCAGCGTGGGAAACTCGTGGGTAGGCACATCCCATGCTTGGTAATGCGTGGTTGTGACATGCCCTCTCGGTGACGTTACCCGAGTCCGGAAGCCCGACAGGTAGTCAGTTCTCGTCGTTAGCGCGCCAAGTTCAGAGTCCTGGGTAACCTGGTACGGACGGCCCAGCGCGTCATACCAAGTCCAAGTGCCGCTGGTCAGCGCCTCATCTGGCCCAGGGTAAGACGCGAACGTAACGCGGCCTTCGGAGTCATACGTGAAGCGCGAGAAGCGCTGGGTGGTGGACGGGCTGGAAGCGTCGAACTCGCGCACAACTAGCGGGCGCCACAAAGCGTCGAAGTAGGTCACCTTCCGGGCGTTGCCGGTGCTGACGGTCTGACGCCAGTGGCCCGCGCCGATGCCATACTCGACCTGCGCTACAGACTCGAATACCAAGCTGGTGCTGTGCCAGTTGACAGTGTCCCCATCGGGGTAGTCGATAAGCCGCAGGCGCCCCATGGCGTCGTACTGATACGTGGTCTGAAAGCCATTCTCGTCGATCGCCGAGTCGATCCAGCCGTTGTCATTGACCACCGCAGAGCGCGTGGCGCCAGCTGGCGCTTCTGGCGTAGCAGGATACTTGATCGATTGCGGAATTCCGCGCTTCCAGCTCGACAACGTTGTAACGCTACTGTTGCCGTCGGCAACCGTTCGCAGTGTTCCAAGTTGGCCGCTGGTAAGGGCGGAGCTGCTGTCGTACCCGAGCATTTGCTCGAGCTTGCCAAAGGCGTACCTCCTCGACGGCATGGCGGCCCAGCCGAAATCGGTCTGCGCTAGGACTGAATCAGCTTCGCCATCGCATGCAGTGGCTGCCGGGACCGACGAAACGCACGTGGTCTTCTTTAGCTGGCCCAACACCCAGAGCACAAGATCGTCGTGATACTCAATGATCTCTGTACGTTTGTACGTCTGCGCGTGGGAGATTGGAAGAACGCCCATAACGATTGCGCACAAGGGCATGAGACACCGTGATGATCTACGCGAACCCATATCCGTTGATCCTTCTAAATCGCCTGCCGGTTAGGAACAGGGCTGGCTCTGCAAAGCAAGTCTTTGAAGGCTGTCGCTTCTCAGTAGATCAGAGCAATCGAGTGCGCGATCAGCGTGCGGACCGCACCGGCGCAGAATGCCTCAGAGGGGTGGGCAACGTGCCCGAATACAACCTCTACTGAATGTACGTCCGAGCGCCTGCGACGGAGTCGGAGGGAGCGCCGCTGCCTATAGCCGCTCTTTTGTAACGCGAACCGGCCTAGCTTTCGAATCATACTCGTGAGTGGTAGTTCGAAAATGGGCGCCATCCTGCATAATGCTCGTAGACCTAATCGGTCTGAGATACGTCTCGGTAAACGTATCCCCAATATCCTGTAGAGATACGCCAACCTGCGGATGGAATGCCTGGCCTGACCTTTCAAGGTTGTAGGAAAGCTGCTCCGTTCGAAGGATTGCCGAAGGGCCGGCCCCGCTTTCTATTTTGACGAGCTTGTGCTCGTTATATCTGTAGCTGTTGCCAAACGTGTAGCGCTTCCATCCGTCGGGCCCATGCACCTCAGTACGGGTGTACTTGGCACACTGTTCGGAGACGCAGACCGGGTCTGGACCCGAGTACGTTCCTCCGTTCGCCCAGCTTCCCGGTGGCTCATATGTGGGCGGGTGAGCGGTGGCAGCATGGCTGTCGACATAGGAGTAGGTCCAGACCACGTTGTCTAGTCCAGGTCCATACAAGCGCTTGCGAACCAACGAGACACCCCAATAGTTGCGAACATAATAAGAGTGATGCGCGGTGTCAGGCATATACTGCTGACACATTCTTGGGACGTCACTCCGACCATGCAGCCGATGATTGAACTCGAACTCGGCCTGAGCACCAGATGGGTGTGTCATATATGCAACACGGTTGGGCATGGGCCACTGGAGTCCGGTGATGCCGGGATGGTCGCAACTTGACTCGTCGGAGGCCGGATTGCCGATGTGGTTTATCTGGGTTGTCTCGTACTTCCACTTGCTCCCATCAGGTAGCGTGACGCTGGTCAGGATGTACGGGTGGGCCAACACTTGTTCATATGCGTAGGTCCATGTCCTGTTTTCTGCGGAGACGGTTCTTATGCGCCCATCTTGGTATGAGATGGAAATCACTCTTCCGTCATTGCTTTCGATTTTCGTGAGGCGCGCAGGCTCGGACGACGCGTTGCTGTACGAATAGTTAACCCAGTTCCCGAATCGGTCCTCAACTCGGGTTGCGTACAATTGGTTCTCCCTTCTTTCGAGATGGAGTTCTAGCGTGGATAGATACACAGGCTTGATAAGCTCTGTGTCAGGCCGCTGCGCAAGCCAGTTGAACCAATACTTTGTGCCGTCAGGCGCTATAGCGAAGAACCCCTCCCCCGGCCCGTTGAGGATTGACGGAAGGCACGCGAACCAGGTGAGCCCCTTAGTTACCCACCGATACGGCCCTCCGCTTGCCGGTGCCTGAGTGCGTGGGTTGGGCTCCAGTAGCTCCCCACCCCCCGGGATCGTCCTGGCATGAATTCCGTACCAGAAATCCTTGTACGTAAATGGCAGAACGGGCTCAGGGTATCGGGCGCCAGAGCACCTCTGGTTGTTCCAAGAGTGATAAGTGATTTGGTTCCAGTCACGAAGAGCATGCGGGTAAACACCGCCAACTCGTGGCAAATCAATCTCCCAGTCCGCCAGAGGTGCAGGCTGGTTCCGCACGCGACCTCGGAACTCAAATATCCTCGTGAACCTTACGGGCAGATGGGAGTTGCCAGGAAGGTCAACGTCGGTAATGGAGAACGAAGTTTTGCCGTTATATAGATCAACCTCTTCACCGAAAAGTTGAGTAGACAGCGCCTCGATCGTCTTCTTGTTGTCTATCAGGCGGCTGTACTCCTGCCACGGGAGGGATGGCTGCGCAAGAACGGGGGCAGACAGTATTGCCCCAGCACACAGCAGTATGCTGGCCCACTGAGACGTCATCGCATTGCTCCATAGGTTTGCGGCGTGTGTCGCGCGCAGGACGGGGCACGCAGGGGTCGATGCTTACGATCCCGTGGGTACTGCCACGCGGTTGGCGGCAAGCGCATCAAGGCGCAGGGCGGCTGACCATGGCGGCGAGGCGCACCTGGCAGGCACTTGAGTATGTTGAGCAAAGCCTTCGACGCGCGATATGCCGCTTCGCGAAAGCGTTCAAGCCGGCAACCGATATGCGGCGCGCGCCCGCTGGCACGCCTCGGCCTTCCTTCTCCGGACGACAGATTCATTCGATTCCCCCAACGCTGCACCTGAAGCTGATGCAGCTTTCCATGTCCCGCTTGATCGGAGCACCCGAAGGGCGCAGTCCCCACTGCCTTACCGATTCTGCAACTCCACGCGTGGTCGAGTCTCAAGTTGTGGCGAGCGGAAGTCAAGCATGTGTGCTCTGACGGATTGCGCTGACGCATGCGCCGCTTAATCCTCCGGGCGTCGTACGCGGAACAAGCGTTCTCGAATGATGCCGCGGCGGCTGGCCGGTTTCTTTGGCGGCGAAAGATTGCCGGGGCACGTCGCGCTGGCCGTCGAGCTTGCTGGCGCGGCACACCCTGTTAGCCAAAGCCTGGCAGCTGATTGGCCAACTTGGGTAGGGCCATCAGCTGCTGGTCGCCATACCTGTTGAGTTTATGGACGCGGCCATGGCTACGTAGATCATCGTGCAGTCTCCCGTACTCAGGCTTGCGCCGGCGCGCCCTGGACGTCGCGATGGGACTGGAGCACTTGGACGGTTTGGTTCAGCGCCGACACTTGGCCGGCCAACTCCCCGAAGGCAGCTGCCAGATCCGTCAGCCTTGCTGCCTCGGATTCGCGGGCCAGCAGCGTAGCGGCATCCGCGGCCGCCCGGGCTTCCGCAGCCTGCTGGGCCTGCTGGAGGCTTTCGTGGTTGTGCCGGACTTGCTCCAGTTCAGCGGCGAGGAGATTGCGTTCGGCGGTGAGCGCAACCGCGCCGGCGCGGGCGGCAGCCAGTTGTTCCCCGGCCTTGCTCAGCTCCGAACGTGCTTGGCCCGCTTCCTCAGCAGAATGGGGTCAGGTTCATTTCCTGCCCCCTACCCACACCACTGACTCTCACAAGGCACGCCGTCTCCGTCGCCATCCATCTTCGTGTTCGGGCAGTGCCGGACGAAGTAGGTCGCTTCCTCGCAGGAACGCATCTGCGAGCAGTGCTGGCGGCCGTCGCAGGTGAAGCTCGGGATTGCGGTTGCCGGTGTGGGCGAAGCTGCAGGAGCGGCATTCGCCGATGCGGCCAGCGCAGTTGCCGGGGCCGCGTCGGCCCGCCTGAAGTCCCGGTAGCCGCCCCATGCGGCAGCGGCGATGACCAGCAACAACACCAGCTTCTTCATGCGTCCCCCTGCGGTCGCGTGGTGGATGGGTCGGCTGCCCGAACAAGGATCAGCGCGTCCCTCGGCATTGCGGATAGGCGGGGCAGCCCCAGAAGCCGCTGCCGGTACGGCGGTTCGCGCGTTGCACCATGGCCGCGCCGCAGCGTGGGCATTGGGGTGTGGGTTCGCTGTCGTGGGAAGTTGCCAGCACCGGTTCGATACGCGGCGTGGCGCTGTGCGCGGGCGCGGGGCCTGCGTCCTGCACGCTGCGCACCAGGGCGAGCAGGGCGGGACCGTCGATCAGTTCGATGGGCTTTCCGGCGGCGAAGCGTTCGGCGTCGCGGGTGTAGCCGCCCAAGGCGGCGATGCGCACGCGGTGCGCGCCGTGGTGGCCGAGCAGGCCGTACATCTCGCGCACCACGTTCACCGGTACCTGGCGCCGCTGCCACTGCTTGCACTGCACCAGCGTGCGCTGCCCGCCGCGCGAGAGGATCAGGTCGATGCCGCCATCGGCGCCGCCCAGCCCGGTTTCCTCGACGCGGTAGCCCTGGCGGCGGAAGGCCTCGCCGACCAGGCGTTCGAAATCGCGCCAGCCCAGCGCGGCGATGCTGTCGAGGCCAGTGCGCGAATCGAGCAGGCGGCGGCGCTGCCACGCGCGCAGGAACGAGACAAGGGCGGCCAGGGTGCAGGCGGCCAGTACCAGCCACGCGAACGGTGCGAAGGCGTCGGGCTGTTGCGCGAGTCCGTCGAAGAGCGGGCCGCGGCCCGACAGCCAGGCGGGCAGGCCGTGGCGGATGCCGAAGTACGCGACCACGCCCAGCGCCAGCGGCACCGGCCACGGCAGTCCGGCAAGATCGTCCAAGGTGGTGCTGCGTCCGCGTCCCATGCGTTTCCCCTCCCCTGCGCGCACCTTAGCGCGGGTCGCGGGATGTGCAAAGCGTCACATTCCGGCGCCACCGGGCGGCGGCGATCGCTCAGAACAGGCCGGGCTGCACGGGCGCGTCGAGGGTTGGCTGCGGGGGTGCGGGCATGAGTGCCAGCCGCCAACCCAGGCCCGACCACCTTGCCGCATGCCGGGCGAGTGCGGCGGCGATGATCTGCCGCCCAGGCCGCTTTCCTCCACGGCGTAGCCCTGGCGGCGGAAGGCTTCGCCCACCAGCCGTTCGAAGTCGCGCCAGTCCAGCGCGGAGACGCTGGCCAGGCCCGATTGCGCGTCGAGCAGGCGACGCTTGCGCCGCGCATCCAGCCACGAGAACAGCGACGCCATCGCACATGCGGCGAGGACGACCCACGCCAATGGCGCGAACGCGTCGGTGTTGCCCAGCGCCTGTGCCAAGGGTCCCTGCTGGCCCGAGGCCCAGGCCGGGATGCCATGGTGGATAAACAGGTAGCCGACCACCAGCCCCGCCGGCCACGGCAGGACTGCCAACTCATCCAGCAAGCCACGCCTTCCGCGTCCCATGCGGATCCCCGTCATATTTTCCCCAGGACCGACCATAGCGCGCGTGCGGGTGCGGGGGGGAAGTGCTGCCTCGGCGGCGAGGATGCCGGCGAGCCGTCGCGCGCTTCCACCGAAGTCAGTGGTCGGATCGCCGGGCAGGAGCAGGTGCGCCGTCGGTTACGGCTTCGACCAGATTGCCCGTACGCACTGAGCACCGCGCACTAGGTCGCGGCGATTGCAAAGCACCTGCTGTTTGCGAACGGGCGGCCTGGCGCGCTCACCACGAAAGACAGGCGGTCACGCGCCCCTCCTCCACGTGCAGTGAGAACGCCCAGGCGTTGCGCTCGCACAGCCGCTGGACGATGCCAAGACCCAGGCCATGTCCATTGGAAGAAAGGCAGCCGGCCGACCCGAGCCGTCCAGCATCGTGACCATTCAACCGGTTGGTGACCAGCAGCTCGTGCTCCTTGATGAGGACCGTGATCGGTCCCTGCCCGGCGGGCGTCTGTTCGAATGCATTGCGTACCAGATTGGTGACCGCGATCAGGAACGCCTGTGGATGCCCGCGCACGACCGGCGCTGCGAGACTCTCCACGTCCACATCGACGCACTTTCCTTCCAGCAGGTAACGCTGCTGCTCGATCGCCCGACCCACCAGGGGTTCCACCGGGAACTGTTCGTCGTACAGCCCGTCGTCGGCTTCGCGGGCGATGCACAGGAACATCTCGATCGTGGACTTCATCTCGAGCGTCGCGCGCTGGATCCGGTCCACCGCCTTCACGTCCTCGCCGGACAGGTCGCTTTGCTCCAGCAGCTCGAGTGCGCCCGTGATCACGGTGATCGGCGTGCGCAACTCGTGGCTGGCGGACCCGGTAAAGTCGCGCTCGCGCACGACGAATGCGCCGATGCGCTCGAGCGTCTTTTCGATGGCGCCTGCCAGGACGCCCACCTCGTCGCTTCCGAACCGGTTGGCCTCGATCAGCTCGTGGTCGCCGGCCGACAGGTGTTCCAGGTCGATCCCCGCGACTACGTCGGCGAGCTGCACCACCGGGGCGACCGCCCTGCGCATCACCAGGACGCCCAGCCCGAGGCCCAGGGCGCCGAGCACGCCCACGACGGCAGTGATAACCAGGAGCCACCACCAGTCCTCGGAGGACGCGGCCTCG
>Ga0233380_1001218_pt1 | contig 11869 bp, 10 predicted proteins | sample ElkDunMinimDraft_9_FD_191541 | JGI IMG/M metagenome (GOLD analysis project Ga0233380, IMG submission 191541) | Fecal eukaryotic communites from dung pellets of Tule Elk in California, USA - Elk Dung F36 | ecosystem: Host-associated > Mammals > Digestive system > Large intestine > Fecal | place... | reverse complement strand
GAATAGTACGGAATAGTGAAGTTCAGAACGGCTCGCAAAAAGCCGGGGCCGGTCCTGCCGCGATGAAGGCCAAGCGGATCGTGCCGTATTGATCGTGAGCGAGGGCTTCAAGCCGGCAGGAATGCGGCCTTACATTCCGAATTCTCTTTCGCCTTCGAAGCAGATGTCCGAAAGGCTGCAGTTGGGTCGATAGCCACGCCTACACACCCTTACCGCGCAGCTCTGCCAAGTCACGCAAACATCGCTAATTCGACCCGAGGCGAAGCGGTCCGCATCGCCAATCTACTACTGCCACATGGGCGAGGCCGGCAACCAATGGCGCAATATGAAAACGAAACAGGTGCAATTGTTCGGCGCATCGGATCGACGGCCTCAAGCGATAGGTTGTGCAGTTTATTCAGAAATTCCCGCGTATCCAGAGTGAGGCCGTCCTAGTGGCGTTGGCGGTTTCTGGAAAGACAAGTCGTATCTCGCCGGCAGGTCTTCACCCTGCAGCGACCAGCGCAACACTTGCAATGGCCCGGGAGGGCGAGTTAGGCATTAGAGCTGTCCACGAGGACGTGCGCTCGCTGGTCGCCCAATTTTTGACCGAAGTGCAGCAACACCGAGACTAGGCGTGTTGCGGCCAATGCCTCTGTTTGCGGTTGTGCCCTAGCGGGTTGCCCATCTTTGGGGGTTCCTGAACTTATTGATCAAGCTACCTCCCGGAACACTTCCCCTACCTTCTTGCCGTCTTCGAAGTATCCGTGCCCATAGTCGCCTTGGATCGTGGTACGGAGCGTCTGGCGCTCATACTTGGCATCGCAGCCCTCGACAGCATGCAACATTCGATGATTGTCCCAGATCACCATGTCAGTCGCCTTCCAGTCGTGCCAGTAAGCCGCCGTTCCCTCGCCTACGCGATTGATCTGCTGACAGACATCTTCGTACATTGCTTCACCTTCCGCCGTTTCGTGGTGCTCGACTCCGACTGACATCCATGGGCCGACGTGAAGAACTTTCTCGCCTGTTTCGCGCGTCCACACCGCCGGGTGCATAGCACGAGGAAAAATGGCTACCTCCTTCAGGAGTTCTAATGTCCCTGGCGGATCGTTGATTGGCCGGAAGTTAACGCCAAACCGCATCTTGGTGAGCCGCACGTCAAGCGTATATATGACGTTCAACCCTTCTATTCTGGCGAGCAAATCTTTCGGAAACTGGTTGTAGAGTTCGATGCCATCCATGAAGCCCGTGCGGCCACCCTCGGGAGCATTGATTGGCGCACGCAGAACGCCAGCGTAATTGAGCTGGTCGTTGTAACAATGATCGAAGTGCCATGGGGAATAGCGTGCCAAAAGCTGGCCATTGAATTCGACCAAACCTTCCGAAGTGTAGGGATCGTCATGGGGCACATAGTGCATGTCAATGACGCCAAGGGCAGCGTCGCCGGTTTCCTCGTCGCGGGATACGCTTTTCGTTGGATGATCCTTTAGCGGACCGAACACCTTGCTAAGCGCGACTTGCATTTTCGCAGAGGGCTCCATGTTTTCGAAAACGATCATGCCGCGTTCGACAAACACCGACTTGATCTCGTCACGCACGGCGGGGTCGGCCAACGTCTGCCAGTTCACGCCATCAATTCGCGAACCGAAGTTCAGATCATCCCGTAACCTGCGGACCGAAATTCCGACCATGCCCCTCACTCCTGCCATTGTTTTACCGCTGGGCGACGGCTGGTAGCATGTCGCTAACAAGCGGACGAACAATGCGCAAGTGGCTATCAACTCAAACGGAAGCTTTCAGTTTGGTGAACGCTGGGTGCCCTGCTCGATAAAGGTGCAGCATGCGTGAAAAGGACGTCGATACAAGCATGGTAAGCGGTTCTCCTGGGCGTTAGCTAAGGTGTCTGGTCAAGCTGTAGCTTTCGCCAGGACGGCTTTTGGCAGCGTGCTTCAAGAGCGCGGGAACGCCCATCCAGCCTGGTTTAGATGGCAGTGCTGAATTGCATTTGCATCGTCCTGGAGCAGCGTTGCCCTTGGTTCGTCGAAGTGTTGGCGAAGCGTATTGGGCGGATTCAGCGGGGGACCCCCCGTTTGCTGGGGGGAGGGCGCGGGACTCAAGCCACTGCTTATGCGCGAATTGGAAGATGTCCGTGCCGAGATGGATCTCAACTTCAGCACGGCATTTTTGCTGGTTCGCCATGGCGTGCCGCTTCTATCGCGCGGTGGGTCAATCGTTTGCGTGTCCAGCGCGGCTGCGACGATGGCAACGTGGGGCCTTAGCATTTACGGGGCAATGAAGGCCGGTCTGGAGCGCTTTATACGCGCTGCGGCCTTCGAACTAGGAGCGGCAGGTATACGTGTGAATGCCGTACGCCCAGGCGCGACAGTGACCGCGGAACGAGCGGCCGATCCGAGCAACGCTGGAATGGCCAGCGCGTTTGCTGCTGAAACGCCGATGGCCCGCGTTGGCGACCCCTTGGAAATTGCCCGCGTCATTCGGTTCCTTGCTGGACCAGAATCAGGTTGGGTCACGGGTCAGACGATCGCGGTCGACGGCGGGATGGATCAGGGCAGGGGTCCCGATTTCATGGATGCATTCTACGGCAAGGCGATCATGGACCAAATTCGCGCCGGTAAGCCGAGCGTCTAATTTCGAGTGCAACTCGGGTTGCGGATGGCGGGTTCGCGCGCATCACCGGGATGTCCGCAAGATTTCCACCGTCATCAAGCAAGTGGTGGGTGTCCAGACAAACCCCGGTCGGCACCCAATACCTGGAAATCGCGGGTTTCGGCCACAGTTTGGCTCTTGCCCCAGGCAACAGGTTCGAGATTAGTCGCGAGACCGAAGGTCGCTGCCGTTTCCGCATAGGCCGCAAGGATTTCTGGGCTTGGAGGGTTCCCGTCGATGTCGGCAAGCCATATTAAAGGGCTGTACCAGCCTGGAGCCTTGTCAGCCGGACATCTTCGACCATGACCGAAGAGCGCATCTTGTAAGCGATGACATCTGCCTGGTGATCGTCCAGACCTTCTTGCTCGATAACGATCATCCTCAGGCACCCTGCTGGCGCCGCCTCCAGAAGCTGAAGGATGAGGGGTATATACGAGCTGAAGTGGCCCTGCTGGATCGGCGTAAGGTTGGACTGAACGCGCAGGTGTTTGCTCAGGTGAAGCTCACTGCGACCCGTCGGTCCAACGTTGATGACTGACGCGATCCGATAATTTCCCGAAGTTCTAGGGTGTTTTGTCTTACTGGGGACAGTCGACTTTTTGCTGAGGATCGTCGCACGGGACATCGAAGCCTATGAGCGCTTCTTCTTTGATAAGCTGTCTCGCGTGCCCGGCGTTCAGGAGATAAATTCCATGGTCGCGCTGTCCGAGATGAAAGCGACCACGCAGTTGCCTATTGATTAGGGGCAATTGCAAGGCGCTACTCCGACTGTCCGAAGATGTTGTCGCGCCCGAAACCTGATGTGCAGGTTTCGGGCGCTGTAAGGCGATTTGCTTAGAATTGTATTGTTAGGTCCGCGCCGTAGGTACGCGCAGGAATATAGTTTGCTGCCCCCATTACGCCCAGGAAAAGGCCGTAGTTTGCAGATCGGTTATCCGACAGGTTTCGGCCCCAGACGGCCAACTCGGTGTTGATACCGCCTAGATTGAGGTCTTTTAGAGCAATCCGGCCGTTGAACACCCAATAGGCCGGAACTTCCCGAACGCCTGCAGCCCAGGTAGCCAGTTCCGGCAGTGTTGGGTTGGCATTGAGATTCATGTCCGATTGCCAGCGCGCGTCGCCTCTGAACGATAGATAGGCCTCTCCCGCGCCAAGCGTTTGCGTATCGTATTGGGCCCAAAGGCTGGCTGTCCAGTCGGGAACAAATATCTGTTCGTAACGTCCGCGATTTGCGGCCAGTAGCAGCGGGTTGACGTTGGAGAATTCCGCATCGGTATAGCTCAACGACCCTCCCGCAGTTACACCGGTAGCAGGTGCAGCCGTCAGTTCGAACTCAAACCCCTTGGCTGTCAGATCTCCGTTGTTGAAGGTAAAAGTCCCCACAACATCAGATCGATTGGGGTCGCCCGTAACCTGATTGACAATTTCTGCCAGGCCCGGAGTGGTTGTGGAATTGGAACCCTGAACATCACGGTATTTGACATGATACACTGCCAGGTTGGTCTGCAACCTGCGGTTGAGGAAGGACGCCTTGGCGCCAGCCTCCCATGATTTTGCCGTTTCAGGTGCGTAAGGAATGCCTGCGGTACTGCCTCCCGAAATATAGGCAGTCGAATATTTCGCGTACAAAAGCGTATCGGCGTTGGGCTTATAGTTTACACCCAAGAGATAGTTGAATTTGGTTTTCTTGTAGGTCGGCGCAACCAGTAGGGACAGGCTCCCCAGGTCCGGTCCAAACAGGAAAGTGCCGTCTTTCTTGTCATGCGTAACCCGGCCGCCAACGACGACATCCAGTTTGTCGGTGGCATGGAACTCCAACTGCGCATAGGCCGCCAGCGAGGTTACTTCATTGAACGTGCGGCCAATATTATCGTTGGGAACGACACCGCCCGGCATCACCGTGAAGGATGGAGTGTTTTGCTGCAGGTTCTCGGCTGTCCAGTCCTTTGCGTTGAACCACAACCCGCCGACTGTCGCAGTCAGAAAGTCAGAATTATAATTGAACTGGATTTCATCGCTGATTTGCTCCGTTCGACCTTGGGCCTGAACGACCAAGGCAACGAAGGGAGAGCCTACAAGGGGCCCGAGGCCACTCGCGATGTTACTGATCGTTGATCCAACAATGGCCGCATTGGCCGGATCGGTTACATCCACGCCCAGTCCGGCGAGGCCGCTAATCCCGTAAAAGGTGGCGAGCGGTCCAACGGCTTCCGGCGTGAGCGTAAGCGCGCTCAAACCATCCAAAGGACCAGATCCGAACATAAACGATTTCCGGTATGCGAACAGATTGTTGACCGAAAGCTGATCAGAAATCAGGTAAGTACTTTTCAGGCTGTGACCTTCGGCCTTCTGTAACTGATCGACGACGTAGCCATTCGCCACAACGCCGGGTCGTTTACCGTCCGAAGCAATTGGAACGGGGAAGCTCTGACTGTTGATCAGCGCTGTAAACAGAGAGCCGGTCAAAGCGCCGGCGCCCGTGGTGGCATAACCGACTAAGCCCGTGCCGGGCGCGCTGCCCGTTCCGCGCAGGCGATCATATTTGTAGACCGTGGTGAAATCGCCGCTTTCGAATTTGAGGGCGGCAAACCAGCTATCCGAGTTGTCGTCCCCCAGATACCTGGGTGAAGGCAGGATTCTTGCGGTAGCAGGGGTAGCCGATGATGTGCGATCCCAAACCATGCCGGCTGCGCTGTTGCGTATATCGCCGCGCCGTTCGTTATGCAGATAGCTTATATAGCCACTGAATGGCCCAATCTGCGGCAAGTCAACACTAAGCCCGAAACGATACTGATCGTAGTTGCCAACCGTCGCAAATGCCTTGGCTTCGATTTCCCCGGTTGGATCACGCGTGGTTATACTGATGGCGCCAGCAGTAGCGTTACGCCCGAAAAGCGTTCCTTGAGGGCCACGCAGGACCTCAATCCGCTGAATATCCGGGATGTCGAAAATGGCTCCACGTGACGCGGCAAGGTAGACGCCATCAATGTAGATGCCCACGCCTCTGTCTGAGCCGGGGACCACACCATTGCCCGTGGCCCCGCGCATGGAGAATTGGGGGATTTTTGTGCCACCGGCAGCCGGCGCGGCAGTCAAACCCGGTGCGAGACCGGAAAGGTCGCCTACGTTAGCCACCCGGTTTGCCTGCAACGCCTCGCCGCCAATTGCGGTGACTGCAATTGGTACATCCTGCAGGCTTTGTTCACGGCGCTGTGCGGTAACGATAATTTCATCCAGGCTGCCAGCATCAGATTGTGCAATGGCATCGCCCGGAACAAATAGGACAAACGCAATTGCCGTTGAGCCCAGCAAGGCAAAGCGAGAACTAAAAATAGTCAAAACATCCTCCCGTTTGTTTTCTTGTTTTTAAGACAGCCTCACGTTCGAATGTTACCATCGACCGTACCGCTTACTCCCCGGTTTCAACGCTTCCGTACGATGTACGAGAAGCGACGCTTCTCACGAGCGCTAATGTCAGTGTCGACAAGCAATTCTAATACGTCAACAAAATTGCTAACAAGTGGACGAATTTTTCAGCGGAGGAAACGAACCTCGGATGCTGGCGGATTAGGAAGTTGTGCAAATCCTCAACGGTAGCGGTGTCCGGCAGCGATCGAGGCAGGCGCGCAAAGCGCAAGCATAAGTGTCGATGCTGGCTTTGCGCACAAGACGCTCAACCGCAGTGGCGGCCGGCTGCACAACGACCGCTTCGGCGTTCAGGGCGATATCGGCTTTTCGGATCGCCTGACGCAGCGCGGCGAAAATTCCGACGGCGATCTGGGCTTCGGAGCCGACGCCGGGGCGGACTATTCGCGGGGTGGACCTTTGGCACGATAGCAACGCCACTTTCTGGGCCATCCGCGCCGACTACCATGTGGTAAAGGCATGGGATGCTGGTCGAAATGCGGCAACTGTCCATCAGCGAGGCAGACGACAGCCGTCTGGGCGCGCTGCTTGGCGTCTATCGCCACATCGGCAACAACCTGAAGATCGGCGTCGGTTACAACTTCACCGATTACTCGGATGACCTGACCGATCTGAGCTACGACGAGAAGGGGGTCTTCTTCAACATCATCGGTAAGTTCTGACCGGCAGCAGGGCGCGCGCTTCCCCTGATGTTGCAGATCATCTAGCGTGATTTCGCAAATTGCAGGCCCGCTACTGGGCGTTGGACCTATTTGATGCTGAGGAACGTCTGATGCGATATGCCTTTATTCTGGCACCTCTTCTGGCAGGCCTTTCGGCGTGCGCCAGCACAATGCCTGAAGGTGCCGCGGCGCTTCCCGCTGTGCCAGGGCCCACGGTCACCCTTTCCGGCACGGCTCTCTACCGGGAGCGGATTGCACTGCCCCGTGATGCCGTGCTTACCGTCAGGATCAGTGACGTCAGCCGGATGGATGTTGCTGCGCCGGTCATCGCCGAAACGCAGATTCCAACAGAAGGCAAGCAGGTGCCGTTGGCCTTTGCGCTCGACTATAATGGTGCCAGCATCGATCCGCGCCGCCGCTATGCGGTATCAGCGCGGATCACCGACGGGGCAGGGAACTTGCTCTGGATAACCGACACCCACACGCCTTTGCCTGCGCCGGGACAGCCGGTGACGTTGCGGCTGGTACAAGCCGGATAACGCCCAATGCGGCTGGCAGTGAGAATTGCTGTACCTTGGCGATGGACGTGATCCTCCGCCAAGGTGCGCGGGATTAAATCAGCACCGCGCAGGCGACGCCCGCCCGAGCGAACAGCGCAAGCATCTCTGCATTGTCAGATCGCGCCAACATCCTCGTAAACTCGGCAATGGACATGCTGCCGATCCTGCCTTCGGACATGCCCGACATACGAGACAACGTCCGAATCTGGTCGGAGTTGAGTTTGGATGCGACGTTATCAGCCATGCAGGATGCGGTGGCGTTGGGCAGGCCGATCTTGATCAAGCTGGAGCGGACACGGCTTTCCGGTGTTGAGCAGGCACTTAGTGTCAGAAGGCATAGCCCAGTCACCAAAATTGAAAGGCGCATCATAAACCTCCTGTTTCACGCAAGGTTAGCGCCTTTGCAGTGACCAACTGAACATAGACTTGATGGAACCGAACCGGGCCAGCGGAATGGCAGCATTGATGCCGCGCGTGCATCGACTGGCCTCAGGTGAGCGGCTTTCCAGCGGATCCGTCCAGTCCCATCTGCCAGAAATCTGCTTCTAACCGTGACGCTTTGCCAAACACGCTGGCGAGTTCGGCAAAGCGCTGATCGGTCATCGACCGGGCGGCAAGTTCATTCAGATGGCGACGGGCTGCGTCGGCTACGCCCTGATAGCCTTCGCCGGCGTACTCACCAATCCATTCCCGATAAGGGTGGCTTTCCAGCGCATCAATGCCGCCGGGTGTCAGATTCTTGCCGATCTCGGCATAGCCGATGACGCAGGGGGCTAGCGCGACATGCAGATCGAGCAAATCACCCGCAGCGCCACAATCCAGCACGAAACGGGTGTAGGCAACCGTTGCCTGGTGTTCGGGCGCGGCTTCCAGTGCGTTGGGTGACAGGCCCCAGCGACCGCACAGCCGGACATGAAGTTCCGTCTCATCGAGAATGGAGGCAAGGCCCGCCTGCGCGGCCCGTATATCGGCAACCGTTCTGCTTTTGTAAGCCGCCAGCGCCCAGGCGCGGGCGAACTGGATCAGGAACAGGTAATCTTGCACCAGATAGGTGCGGAACGCGGCTTCGGGCAAAGTGCCGTCGCCCATCTGGCGCACGAAGGCGTGATCGACATAGCTGTCCCAATCGGTTTGCGCCGCGGACTTGAGGCGATCAAAAATGTCCATGGTCAGGCTTCACCAACATAGATGGCATCGAAGAATTCCAGCTCGAGCGCCACTGTGCGGAGGAAGAAATCGCGTGCGACCTCGGGGTCAGACGGCCCCACGCGGTCCAGTTCCGAACGCAGGAAGCCAACGAAATCCCGAAAATCGGGATTGTCATGCAGCGTGATCCATTCTGCGTGCACGAAACTGGCGGGCAGCGGCGTCGGGGCCTTTATCGCCCAGTCGAGATAAAGCCATTCAGCGACGTTCAACACGGCAAGCGCCGCCGCGTAGGAACGTGTGGCTGCGGCTTCGCGCATGATCGCCTTGAAACCCGCGGTTGGCGGCGTGTCCGGCGTTTCGGTCCGGGCCTGGTCGCTGACGCCCAGAGCCTCGAACGAACGCAGGAAATAGGTGTCCTCGTCGCCTGAAATCATCCCGGCGAAGCGGCCAAAGCGCAGGCGCGCCTCGTAGCTGTCGGCCGCTGCCATGGCCGCGCCGAGCAGCGTCAGGAAGCTGTCGAGAAAGCGATGATCCTGAATGAGGTAGGACGCCATCACCGTATCGGAAACGCTGCCGGCAAACAGTTCCGTGACGAAGCGATGCCCAACCGCTTGCGACCATGTCGGCTCACTGGCCTGCCGCAATAGTTCAGAGAAGGGCGGGGTTTCGGAAAAGCGCTCGCTCACAGACGTCATGCCCTTTCGGTGCGGGTTCAGGTTCATTGGGCTAACTTCCTGCATGAGCAGTCGTTGAACCTCTGGGAGCATGGGCTGTATGCAGGGTTGGCGGTAAAGTCACCCGATCTTGGGACACGCTAAGGCGCCCGATCGGATCACTTCGGGATATGTAGCGGCCTTTGCAAAATAGCTGGAGCAATCTGGCGGCTTGCCACCTCGCGGAGGGCGAAGCTGCTGCGAATGCGGCGGACGTGCGGTAGGACCGAAAGTTCTTTACGATAGATCATGTCGTAGTCCTCAAGGGACTGGACATACAGTATCATCAAGAAGTCGGTATCGCCGGTGACAAAGGCGCAGAACTGCATCGACGGACTTTGCAAAACTGCATTTTCAAAGTCCTGCAACACAGATTCCGCCTGCGAGACCAACTCGATCGAAACTATGGCCATCGTTCCGTAGCCGAGCGATCGCGCGTTAAGGTTCGCCGAGTAATGCGTGATGTACCCCGACTCCTCAAGGATTTTGCGGCGGCGGGCCACCGCAGTGCTGGAGAGATGAACTTTTTCTCCCAGCCATACGTCTGAAGCGCGCCCGTCCGAAACAAGCGCGCGCATCAGCCGGAGGTCGGTGTCGTCCAGTTCGTGCAGGACGGGGTTGTCACGGGCAACGTCCACCCAGTCCTGCTTGCTGGATTCCCCATTTCTCAATTTCGAAATCATGATGCCAAAAATCCCCAATATTTCAGACAATATGGTGCGAATGGTCGTTACTCGGCCACGATGTTATCAAACCAGCCGGTGTCGCCACCGATCGGCATGCCGGCGGGGATGGGCGGACGCGGCCGGCTTTGCTTGCTGATCTCGACTTCCAGGCGCTGGGGATCGCTTAGCAAAGCTGCCATCGAGACCTGCCACAGCGCGTCCTCCGTCCTTCCCTTGGCCCTTGAGAAGCCGCGTGCCGTGTCCTTGAGGAAGCCGTCGAGCAGAGCGGCGACGTCAGCAGGCATGGTCGGATCGCGGCGGGAAGAGGCAATCGTCAGCAGGGTTGTTTGTGCGATGCGGCGCGACACTGCGTCGCCATGTGCAGCGATGATCGGTTCCAGCTTGCCAAGCAGCGTGCCGACGCCTGGTTGCTGGGGATCGTAGCCGTGCTGGATGTGCAGGCGAGTGAGGCGCGCGGGTGCGAGCAGACTGTCGAGCGTCAATTGCGCGGCGACCTGCGCCGCGACGAGCGGATCGAACACCGCGGCGCCGGCGCTGCGCATTTCTTCGGGAGACGACTCCACGTCGTTGCGCGCGCTCGTCCCGCTCGACAGCATCATCGACAGGGCGGCGGGCACGGTCAGTTCGCGCGGGGTGAGCGTGCCGACAAGTGCGTCAATGGCCTCCAGTTGTTCGGCCGCCGGGACGGGGCTGGGCGTTTCGCGCCCGTCGCCAACCACCGCGTATTCGTAGCGCACGCCGCCGATGAACTTGCCGGTGGCGTCGATGGAATAGCGGTGAAATAGCCAGATCGGCACGAATTTTCGGCGCAGGTTAGAAAGCGGCTGGCCTGCCAGCAGTGTGCCGGGTCCAAAGTTGGCGAGCGCAATACGGCGAACCTCCATGGTATGCGCCAGGTCGGCCGGGGTGTCCTGTCCTTCGGTCCACATGTTCACCCCGGGGACTGCGAGATCGCTGCCGCGTCCGTCGATGTCGGTGCCATAGATCAGGCCGGCCTTGTAGATCGCGTCGGCCTTTGCGGCAGCATCCGCGTCACCGTTCACACCTGGCGCTGGCTGGCCGTAAAGCCAGTCGACGGTGAACTTGTCCCATTTGCCGATGCCGCTGGCATAGGCGTCGCCAAGGTCCAGCCTGCCATCGGCAATGCCGACCTTCGGTCCCGGATAGTCCATCACCGAAGCGCGGTCCTGCAGGCTTGCCTTGAAGTTGTGCACGAAGCCGATGGCGTGACCGACTTCATGCGCGCCCAACTGGCTGATGCGTGCCAGCGCGGCACGGACGGGGTCATTCGGGCCGCCAGTGTTATTCTGCGCAGTGCCGACAAGGCCCTCAAAGATCGTGATGTCCTGCCGGAGGCGCAGCGATTCAAGCACGACGTTGCCCTTGATAATTTCGCCAGTGCGCGGGTCGATCACGCCGCCGCCGTAAGACCAGCTTCGGTTCTGGCGGTGAACCCAATTGACCACGTTGTAGCGCACATCCTGCGGATCGGCACCGGGGGGCAGGGTCTCCACCTTGAATGCGTCGACGAAGCCGGCCGCGTCGAACGCGTCGGCCCACCAGCGCACCCCAGTTGCGAGCGCGGAGAGGATCGGCTCGGGCGCGGCGCTGTCTATATAGAAAACGATGGGCTTCTTTACCGGGGATCGGGCTGCAGAGGGATCGGTCTTTTCGAGCCGGAAACGGTTGGCATATTCGACCAGCATCGGCTGCCCCAGCGGCGTGCCAAAGTCATACGCTTGCGTGGCGTGACTGCCGGAGCGAATGTCGAACTTGCGGGACATGAAGCCCGGCTCGGGCAACGCTACCAGCGATGAGTGGATGGTAAAGCTCACTGCGCGGCCATCCGGGGCAAGGATATCCAGTTCGCGCCCGGCGGTGTCTGCGGTGAAGGTCTGGATAGTTTCCAGCTCGATGTTCCGGGGGAAGACCTTGACCGAAGCGGTGTCGATGGAGCTGAGCTTTTCAGACAGCTTGTAGCCTTTCGCGCTCTGGGCGATGGCGCCGGATAGATCCATGGCGTC
>Ga0233380_1001217_pt1 | contig 11872 bp, 15 predicted proteins | sample ElkDunMinimDraft_9_FD_191541 | JGI IMG/M metagenome (GOLD analysis project Ga0233380, IMG submission 191541) | Fecal eukaryotic communites from dung pellets of Tule Elk in California, USA - Elk Dung F36 | ecosystem: Host-associated > Mammals > Digestive system > Large intestine > Fecal | place... | reverse complement strand
GATGCTGGCGACGGTCGCGGTGACTGTCGCCACCCACGATCTCGCCAGGGGCGTGCTGACCGGCGTGCTGCTGTCGGCGCTGTTCTTCGCGCGCCGCGTCGGGCACCTGCTCGATGTCGAAACGAGACAGGACGCCGACGGCACGCGCCGCTACTTCGTGCGTGGCCAGGTGTTCTTCGCCTCGGCCAATGCCTTCGGCGATGCCTTCGACCTGCTGGAGCCGGTGCAGCGCGTGGTGATCGATGTCAGCCATGCGCACTTCTGGGATCTCAGCGCGATCGGTGCATTGGATACCGTGGTGATGAAGTTGCGTGCGCGGGGCGTCGCCGTGGAGGTCCTCGGGCTCAACGCAGCCAGCGCCACCCTGGTCGAGCGGCTGGGCGTGCACGACAAGCCGGACATGTCGGCGCGCGGCCTGCACTGAGGCCCAGCCTCGGACCATGGCCCGAGGCGCGGCGCATGCCTTATCGGCCAGGCCCTTCGCGGAAGACATCGCGCCACGCCGCATACCCGACAAGTCCGAGCGGCAATATCACCAGCAGGAACACGGGCTGGTACACCAGCGCGATCAGCAGACCGATGTTCGCTCCCATCCAGCCCAGCAACGGGCGCGGATTGCGCTGCAACAGCTGCAGGTTCTCCGACACGGCGGCGAGTACCGGCACGCGATCGAGCACGATCCGCGTGACTGCGAAGAACAGCAGCGCGGTTGCCGGAACCGCGCCCGCCGCGAGGCCGACCGCCACCACCGGCCGCGTCAGTGCGGCCAGACCGTCCGCATCGGCAGTGGCGAACGCCATCGCTGCTGCCGGCCCCGCCGCCAGCAGCATCACGCCGCACTGGAATGCGAAGACCGATGCGCTGAGCAGCGCCAGCCCCGGCAGCGCGCGGCGAATCCCCCACAACGCGTGCAGGGCCGCGCCGGGTGCGGCCCGATCCAGCGTCAACACGCCATGGGCCATCAGCAGCGCCCAGGCCGAGAACAGTGGCACCACCAGCTTGGACAGCACGATGCCGGCGCCCGGCCATCCGAGTTGCAGCGCGATCTCGACCAGCATCGGCAACGTGGACAGCCCATAGAGCCGGAACGGTGCACGGCGAAACATCCGCCACGCATCCTGAAGCCAGCGCCCGACACGGGCCAGGGGCCAACCGGGAGGCGGCGTCTTCGACACGGAAATCTGCGACATGGTTTGCTCCTGCCTGATTGATCAGACAGGACGCGCGTCCCGCGCGGCTTGTGACTGCCCGGCCCCGGGGATCGTGTCCAGCGTCGACGGGAGATCGTCGCCCACGAGGCCGGATGCACGCGCGGAGCGGCCGCGCGACTGCGCTAGCGCAGGGTCTCGAGTGCGGCCTCGAGCAACGGCTTCGCCCATTCCGGCGTGGCAGCCAACACGGCGAGATCGCCGGGGTCAGGCGTGACCAGCGACCCGCCGACCATCTCCAGCAGCAGCACCGGATCCGGCACCGACTCTCCACGCGCGACCTCGACGCTGTTGTCGTAGACCTGCAGCTGCGCGAGCACCGGCATCAGTGCAATGAGGTTCTCCCGGGCGCGGGTCCAGCGCGCGCGGATGCTGGCCTCGGGAATGTCGTGGCCACCGGCGGCGACCCGCGCCTGCACGCGGGCGATGTGCTGCCCTGGTGAGGCCAGGCCGCAGAACCACATCAGCACGTCATGCGTGCGCGCCGCCTGCGCGATGCGCGCGGGCACGGTATTGCCGCCGAGCGTGGTCTCGAACGCGTAGCTGTGGCCGCTCGCCACTGCGATATCGAGCCGGCGCATGCCCTCCTGCCAGGCTTCGGCATTTGCTTCGGCCATCGTGCAGCCGGTGGCTGCGGCGAGTTCGCGTGCGAAGGTGTCAGGGTTGAACCAGGCCATGCCGGCGCGCTGCAGCAGATAGCCACCGACCGAGCTCTTGCCGGCGCCGTTGACCCCGGCCAGCACGTAGAGGACCGGGCGCGCCACGCTCAGCAGGTCGCGCCGGCCTTGACCTTGCCGTCCAGCCGCGCCGGCCCGCGCATCGCCGCGCGCAGACGCTCGCCGGCATCGTCGGCCTGCAGTGCGGCCAGGCGCTCGTCGAAGCGTGCGCGCAGGGTGTCGAGCGCCGAACGCTGCGCGGCCCCGGCCGCGTCGAGCGCGCGCAGGATGGCGTCGTATTCGTCGGCCGAGAGGATCACCGCCTCCGGCGTGTTGTGGTGGGTCACCACGACCTTTCCGCCACGGGCGACCGTCTTCATCACCCCGCGCCAGCCGAGTTTCTTGACATCGGAAGCCGGCGTGCGCGGCAGCGCCTCGAGGGCGTCGAGTTTCAGGGACATCGTCATCGCGACTGCTCCCGGTCCAGGTAGTGGCCAATATACCCCAATTGGCCCATTGCAGCCCTCACGCCGAACCCGCGTACGGCCCGGCCTTCAGCGCCGCGCGAAGCGCAGCACCAGCCAGAGCACCAGGGCCAGCAGGTTGACCCCGAGCACCGCGGTCGAAGGGCCCGCCACCGCCAGACGCAGCGCTTCCGACGGCACCGACCAGTCGAGATCGAGGACGACGTGTCGCCCGAACCGCAACTGCAGCGGTACGGTCGCACCCACATGCCAGGCATAGCTCAGCCAGGGCGTGGCGATCACCGGAATCTGCAAGGCCAGCGCAATCCGCGACAGGCGTTCGCCGAGCGCGTCACCCTCGAGCAGCAGCACGCCGGCGATCATCGCGAACGTCGACAGCAGCAGGCCGATCACCAGCACCAGCACCGCGCCCCCGCCACCCTGGCCGGAGGCGAGCCGCAGCAACGCGTCCGCCAGGCCGTAGAAGCCACCGGCGATCTGCAGGATCGCGACGAGTCGAAGCAACAGGGACATGGGAGATGCGCCAGGCAGGGCGCGCGATTGTGGCAACGACTTCCGGCAGGCTCAAGGCATACCGGTGGCCGGGTCGGCCACGCGCCACAGCACCGGCCAGTCATCGGGCCCCAGGCCGCCGCATCGCGTCATCTCGGCGTAGTGCGAGAGGGCGAAGGCCTGGCCATCGAACTGCCAGCTGGCACGGTAGCCGCAGTCGCCGATACCGCGCCCCCGCGCGTGTTGCGACAGTGTGCCGGTGCGCGGGTCGTAGCCGGCGCCGACCAGCAGACGGAAATCCTCGCGGGGCTCGGAGTCGGCGGACAGCCGGGGCGCCGGCAGGGTCAGGCGGGTGGCCCCGGTGCCGTCCCGGGCGGTGCGGAACACCAGGGCGGCGCTCTGGTAGGCACCGCTGTAGCAGGTCACGAAGACCAGCGCCTGCGCCGCATCGAGCGGGAAGGCCGCGTCCTGGCGCGACACGTCGAACGCGCCGCCGGCGGCGTCGCATTCTTCGGCATGCAACGCGGCGGCCTGCGCCTCGCGCACGCTGCGGACGAGGCGCCGGGCTTCGTCTTCCGGGAGCGGCGGAGGCGACGCCGCGGATTTCGCCAGCACGGGCAGCGCGGGCGCTGGAGGTACCGCCGCGTCATCGCGTTCGCCGCGGCGCCCCCATGCACCGGGGGTGTCGAGGCGTTGCTGGTGTTCGTCGATGTAAAGCAGCGCCGCATTGAGGCCCGACAGCGACACGCTGCGCTCCGCGCCATCGCCCAGATGCGTGCCGTCGCGGACCAGATCGATGAACCGTGCGATCGCCGTCGGGTCCTCGATGCGCACGGTGGCCGACTCGCTGGCGTCGCGCTGCCAAGGCAACGCGACGATCGCCGGTGCAGCCGCGCCGTCCAGGGTCATGTCCGAGGTCCCGACCGTGCCTCCAGGTGCTTGCAACACCAGCGCCTGCGCACCGTCCGCGCCCGCATCGCGGCGTAGCGACAGCACCAGTCCGGATGCGCCGTCGCCAACGCCGATGGCTGCGCAACGACGGACGTTGTCGCAGGCCACGACGACATCGCGGAACGTCCGGTAGACCGGCTCGGCCGTCGTTCCCGCAGGGGCTGACCGCGCATCGGACGACTGCGCAGCGAACGCCGTACCGATGCCGGGTCGCGCCGCAGTCGCCGATGCATCCGGCGCGGTCGCATCGCGTGGCGCGCAGGCAACCATCGATGCCAGCAAGGCACTGGCGGCGAGAATCTTCGGTGCAGGGCTCGACATCGCGGCGCGACCACAAGAAGAAAAAGGGCCCGCAATGATGCGGGCCCGATGGTCGACCGTGGTGAACGCCGGGCGGTCAGAGAATGTAGCGGCTGAGATCCTGGTCCTGCACCAGATCGCCCAGCTGCGCTTCGACATACGCGCGATCGATGACCACGGTGCCGCCCTTGTCCGGCGCCTCGAAACTCAGCGAATCGAGCAGGCGCTCGAGCACCGTGTGCAGGCGCCGCGCACCGATGTTCTCCTGGCGCTCGTTGACGTGCGCGGCGATCTCGGCGAGGCGCTCCACCGCATCGGGCGCGAAGGTCAGGCTCACGCCCTCGGTCTTGAGCAGCTGCACGTACTGCGTGGTCAGCGCGGCCTTGGGCTCGGTGAGGATGCGGACGAAATCGTCCTTGGTCAGCGCGGTCAGTTCGACCCGGATCGGGAAGCGGCCCTGCATCTCGGGAATCAGGTCGCTCGGCTTGGCGAGATGGAACGCGCCCGAGGCGATGAAGAGGATGTGGTCGGTCTTCACCGAGCCGTACTTGGTGCTGACGGTGCTGCCTTCGACCAGCGGAAGCAGGTCGCGCTGCACGCCCTCGCGGCTGACATCGGCGCCGCTCGCGCCGCCCTCGCTGCGCTTGGCGACCTTGTCGATCTCGTCGATGAAGACGATGCCGTGCTGCTCGCAGGCCTCGATCGCAGCCTCGCGCACGTCGTCCTCGTTGACCAGCTTGGCGGCCTCTTCGTCGATGAGTTGCGGCCGCGCGGCGCGGATCGTGAGCTTGCGCTTGTGGGTCTTGCCGCCGCCGAGATTGGCGAACATCTGCCGCAGCTGCTGGCCCATTTCCTCCATGCCCGGCGGGGTCATGATGTCCATGCCCTGCCCGGCGCTGAGCTCGAGTTCGATCTCGCGCTCGTCGAGTTCGCCCGCGCGCAGCTGGCGGCGCAGCTTCTGCCGCGTCTCCGATTCCTTCGACGACGGTTCGGCGCCGATGTCGACCGTTGCGGTCTGCGCGCCGAAGCCGAAGCCCGGCTGCGGGGTCTCGCGCCTGGGCAGCAGCGCATCGAGGATGCGGTCCTCGGCGCGGTCCTCGGCCTGCGTGCGCACGCGCACCTTGGCCTGTTCGCGGTAGAGCTTGACCGCCGTGTCGGCGAGGTCGCGGATGATCTGCTCGACGTCCTTGCCGACATAGCCGACTTCGGTGAAACGAGTGGCCTCGACCTTGACGAACGGCGCGTTGGCGAGCGTCGCCAGACGGCGCGCGATCTCGGTCTTGCCGACGCCGGTCGGGCCGATCATCAGGATGTTCTTGGGCATGACTTCATTGCGCAGATCGTCGTCGAGCTGCGCGCGGCGCCAGCGGTTGCGCAGCGCGATCGCGACTGCGCGCTTGGCCGCGTTCTGGCCGACGATATGGCGGTCGAGCTCCTGCACGATCTCGCGCGGGGTCATGGTCGAGGAATTGACGTTGGTCATGGGGATCGGGTGTCCGTAGAAGCGTGGGCGGGTGCGTGCGACCGGCAGGCGCGTTCGACCCGGGGGGCCGCCACGCGCCGCCGCAGGTCGGTCACAGCTCTTCGACCACCACGTTGCGGTTGGTGTAGATGCAGATGTCGCCGGCGATGTTGAGCGCCTCGGTCGCCACCGTGCGGGCGTCGAGATCGGTATGCGCGAGCAGCGCACGCGCCGCCGACAGGGCGTAGGAGCCGCCCGACCCGATCGCGATGATGCCGTCGTCGGGCTCGATGATGTCGCCGTTGCCGCTGATGATCAGCGAGGTCTCGGCATCGGCGACGGCGAGCAGCGCCTCGAGCTTTCCGTAGCGCCGATCGGTGCGCCAGTCCTTGACCAGCTCGACCGCGGCGCGCACCAGCTGGCCGCCGTGCTGCTGCAACTTGCCTTCGAAGAGTTCGAACAGGGTGAACGCGTCGGCGGCGGCGCCGGCGAACCCGGCGAGCACCTTGCCGCCTTCGCCCAGGCGCCGCACCTTGCGTGCGTTGCCCTTCATGATGGTGTGGCCGAGCGTGACCTGGCCATCGCCGGCGACGACCACCTTGCCGCCCTTGCGGATCGACACGATCGTCGTGGCGTGGAATACGTTGGGATTCTGGCTGGGGTCCATGCGGCCTCCGTGGATCGAATCCACTGGATGGGGCCGCGACCGCCCGGATCAAGGCATCCGGCGCTGCGTCATTGTGTCGCGTCGGCCGCAGGCCGGCGCACGTGGCGGTCGAGCCGGCGTCCGGCGCGCACGCCCAGCACCGTGGCGATGCCGGAGACGACGATCGCCATCGCATTCGCGGCCGCCGCATCGGCGAACGTGAACTGCCCGCTGCCGAGGTGCTGCACGACGAGCACGCTCGACACCCAACCCACCGCCCACAGCACCAGCGCCGCGCGCATGAACGGCTGCCGGGCCGCGAACGCGCCACCGGTCGAGGCCAGCAATGCGATCAGGCCGGCCTGCACCGCGGTCGACACCGGTGCCACGCCGGAGGGCATCGGCGGAAACAGCGAGGCGGCCATCAGGCCGAGCAGCATCTGCAGGGAAACCGACACGGCCAGGCCGATGACGATGCGCAGGTTCATGGACAACTCCGGTTGCGCCTCAGGACTTGCGCCGCGCGCGCGGATGCGCGGCGTCGTAGACCTTCGACAGATGCTGGAAATCGAGATGGGTATAGATCTGCGTGGTGGCGATGTCGGCGTGGCCCAGCAGCTCCTGCACGCCGCGCAGATCGCCGGAGGATTCGAGCACGTGGCTGGCGAACGAGTGCCGCAGCATATGCGGATGCACGCGCTTGAACATGCCCTGGCGCTGCGCCAGCACGCGCAGGCGCAGCTGCACCGCGCGCGCGGTGATCGGCCCGCCGCCGCGGCCGGGAAACACCGGCCCCTCGGAAGTGCCATTGCTTTCGCGGCGCCACTCCGCAAGGGCACGCAGCGCATGGCTGCCGACCGGCACGCTGCGCTGGCGGCTGCCCTTGCCGAGCACCGTCACCAGACCGCCGTCCAGATCGAGGTCGCGCCAGCGCAGGCCGACAAGCTCCGACAGGCGCAGGCCCGACGAATAGAACAGTTCGAGCAGCGCGCGGTCGCGCAGGCCCAGTGGCGCATCGACCGGCACCTCGACCAGTTGTGCGGCCTCGTCGACGTCGAGCACCTGCGGCAGCTTGCGCGGGGCCTTGGGTCCACGCACGCCGGTCGCGGGATTGGCGGTGACGTGTCCATGCCGGAGCAGCCAGTGGTAGAAACTGCGACAGGCCGAGAGTCGCCGCTGCAGGCTTTTCGGCGACAGGCCGCCACGATGACCGGCGGCCACGAAGCTGCGGATGTCCTCGGCCTGCAATCCGCGCAGATCGTCGCGTGCATGCGCGGCGGCCCAGTCCACCAGGGCACCGAGGTCGCGGCGGTAGGCGTCGAGGGTGTGCACCGACACCCGCCGTTCGACCTGCAGGTGGGCCAGAAACGCCTGGACATCGGAATGCATGGCGAGGGACGCGGACAGGCGTCAGGCGGTCTCGAACCGCCGCATCGCCGTGGCGAAGGCCTCACCCATCATGCGCAGGAACAGCGTGCCCATGCCCGGATAGAAGCGGTTGGCATCGCGGCTGCCGACCGCCACCAGGCCGATGCCCGCCAGCGGCAGCAGCGCGCTGGACTGCACCTCGTCCACGCGCGGGCCGTAGAGCACGGCCTGCTTGTCCGGATGCAGGCGGCCGCACAGCGGCTCTTCGTCCTTGAGGCAATCGGCGAAGGGCTGCAGCGCGCGGTCGTCGCGCGCGACGATCTGCAGCCAGTCCTCCTCGAGCCCGGGGACCGGGTTGAACAGCACGATGCGCACCAGGTCGCCATTGAAGTCCTCGGCCAGCGTCGCGGCAAGCGCACGCACGGTGGAGGCGGCATCGGACTGGCGCATCAACGCAAGGGTGAGCTGGTGCGTCCGCACCGCAAGACGCTCGTTCTCCTGCGAGATCACGAACAGGTCGCGCAGGCGCTTGGACAGTTCACGGTTCTTGTCGCGCAGCACTTCGAGCTGGTAGCTCGCCAGCGACGCGGCGGGACCATCCTCGCGCGGCACCACCAGGGTCAACGCGAGATCCGGAAACTGCTGCAGGAAACGCGGATGGCGGCGCAGCCAGGCGGCGACTTCGTGCGCGCCAAGCTTGTCGGTGGTGTCGCTCATGCAAATTCCCCTTCGAATACGAATGCGGCCGGCCCGGACATCGACAGCGTCGCGTCGTCGTCCGGCCAGTCGATGTGCAGCGTGCCGCCCGGCAACGATACGGCGACGCTGCGACCGGTGCGGCCACGCCGCGCGAGCACCGCCACCGCCGCGCAGGCGCCGCTGCCGCAGGCGAGCGTCTCGCCGACGCCGCGCTCGAATACGCGCAGGCGGATGCGGTCATCCGCAAGCACCTGGGCGAAGCCGACGTTGACCGATTCTGGAAACCAGGACGAGGCCTGCAGCGCGCGGCCGATCGGCTCGACCTCGGCAGTATCGACGTCGTCGACCTCGATCACCGCATGCGGATTGCCCATCGACACCGCACCGAACGCGAGCGTGCCGATGCCATCGACCGGCAGCGTATACAGCGCCAGCGGCGCATCGACACCGGCCATCGGAATACGCGACGGCGCGAACTCGGGCACGCCCATCGCAATGCGGTAACCGTCACCGGCGCGGGTGACGCCGTGCAGGCCGGCCGGGCTTTCGAGCATGAAATCGTCCGTAGCCGCGCCATCGCGCACCAGCCAGGCGGCCACGCAGCGCGCGCCATTGCCGCATTGCTGCGAGGACGAGCCGTCGGCGTTCCAGATGCGATAACGCGCCAGTGCACCGGCCGCGCGCGGGGACTCGATGGTCAGGATCTGGTCGCAGCCGACACCGGTGTGCCGGTCGGCGAGTGTCCGGCACAGCGCCGCATCCGGAGGCGGCACGTCGCCGCGCAGGTCCAGCACGACGAAGTCGTTGCCGGCGCCGTGCATCTTGCTGAAGCGCAACGGTGCTGCCCGACGGGACATCAGCGCGCGGACCGCGGAAAGCAGGCGCGCGGCGCGCGCGGACTCACGGCGTTCCCGTGGCCGGTGGCACGTCGAGGATCACCGGCACCGGCGGCGGGGTGGTGACCTCTTCAACGTCGATGTCTTCCACCTCTTCGACCTCGGCGCCCTGCTCGACCTTGAGCTCGACTTCTTCGACCTGGTCCGTCGTCGCGTCCTCGGCATCGTCCTCGTCCCAGGCCGCGGCTTCTTCGGCCTCGAGCTGTTCGCGGGTCGGAATCGACGACTTGAAGATGTAGCGCCCGCGGTCTTCCGGCGGCACCTCGCGCGGCTGCAGGAGATCGGCCTTGTTGCCGCAGGCGGACAACAACACGGTGGCGGCGAGGAGCGGCAGGAGGCGGATGTGCATGCGCGGAAGTGTAGCCGCGTCGGGATGCGGGCAACACCATCGCCGCCCGCGGACCACTGCCCGCTGGCGGCCGGACCAAGGGTCGACCCCAGATTGTCCGGCCCGGCCGGCACTTCCAGACTTTCCGCACCGCGCCGACAGGACCGAAGGATGGGCATTCTCGAAGGACTGGGCAACGCCGCCTCGCAGGTTGGCGGTGTCTTCAAGGGCGCGGGCGAGGTGCTCTGGGAAACCGGCGGGGGCGTCCTCGCCCTCGGCGGCGACGCACTGAAGGCCAGCTACGACCTCGGCCCTGCCGGCTGGGCGGTGGATGGCGTCACCGGACTCTACGAACACGTCAGCGGGGAGACGCTCGACGCGCCGGACTGGCTGCCGTCGGCCGCGCGCGGCGGGCACCGCATGGAGGCGGCCGCCGAGGTCGCTTCGACCATCGCGCGCAACCCCGGCCTCCTGGTCGACGCCGTGGTCGAGCCCATCGTCGCCGACTGGCAGGCCGGCAACCATGGCGAGGCGATCGGCCGCGGCGCGGCCGAACTGCTGCTTACCGTGGCCGGCACGAAGGGCGTCGACAAGGTCGCCAAGGCCGACGACGTGGCGGATGCCGCGCGCGCGGCCGACCGCGTGGAGGCCGCCGGCGACGCGGGCCGCACCAGCGCCGCGCGCGGCGCCGACGACGCCGCGCTTGCCGACATCCTCGCCAGTGCCCGCACCGGTCGCAGCATCGGCGGGCGCCCGGTGCTGGCGTTCGAGTCGATGGACGACTTCAACCGCGCCGCCAACGCCGCCCGGCCCGATACCGTCTACGAGTTCGGCAACTACCGCTGGACTACCGACGATGCCGGCCGCGTGATCAAGGCCGAAGGCAGCGTGTCGCTCGAGGCAGCGGGCCGCAACGATCCCGCGCTGCAGCGCGCGATCGGCAACGAGGGCTACGCCACCGATGTCGGCTTCCATCTGATCGCCGATTCGTTCGCAGGCCCGACCAACCGGCTCAACGTCGTGCCCGGCAACGGCAAACCGCTGGCCGACGGGACCAAGAACCTCAACACCGGCGCCTATGGTCATCAGTTCGAGGGCCAGATCCGCGCGCTCAAGCGCGAGTCCCCCGACCTGGACATCCAGATGCGGGTCGAACCGGGCTACGACGCCGGCAACACCAGCAACCGACCCGACAGCTTCATCGCGGCCTACCGCCAGGAAGGCGGCAAATGGGTGGAATTCGAATTCGATAACATCCACTGATCTCCTGTCCGGCCCCCACCTCCATGATCGACGCCGTCGCCATCCAGCAAGCCCAGCAACAGGTCGTGCGTGAAGTCGCCGCCTGCGTCACCGATGTCATGGACGGCGAATGGGGCAACCGGGAGTGGAAGCGCATCGGACTGCACGCCGAGATCGACACCGAAGGCGGCAAGCGCATCAGCTCGCAGACATCGGCGATCGCCGCAGCGCCGGGCGAGCCACTGGAGGACGTGGATTTCCGGCTCTCGCGCGCCGCCAAGGACGCGCTGGTCGCGCTGCGCGAGGCCATGCGCGACGATCGCGGCGCCTGGTCGAGCACGCTGCTGACGATCGAGCCCAGCGGCACTTTCTCGTTCGACTTTTCCTACGAACCACCGCGGCGCCTGGCCGGTGACCTGCTCTACTCTCCGCTCGACGGCTTCCTCGAGCAGTACGAAGCCCAGACCGGCGCGCGCTGAGCGCTTCACCCCGGCGGCGGCTCCGGTCGCAGCCACAGCCAGCACCCGACGGCGACCATGCAGGCGATCGGCAGCGCGGTCATCCACCAGCGATGCGCGGGGATCCACAGCATCAGTCCGACCAGCACCAGGCCGCAGCCGGTCATCGCCCCGGTCGCGAGCCATTTGGCGCGACGGGTGACCGCGCCATGCGCCTGCCAGTCGCGGATGACCGGACCGAAGCGCGGGTCCGCGAGCAGCCGCCGCCGCAGCCGTTCCGATCCGCGCGCCGCGGCCCAGGCCGCGATCAACACGAAGACCGTGGTCGGCAGGCCGGGCACGAACACGCCCGCAATCGCCAGGCCCAGGCTGGCATAGGCCAGCAACCACCAGGCCCAGCGGAAGCGCGCACGTCGTTGCATGCCGGCATTCTATGCATGGCTCCCGGGCGGCCACGTGTGCGAAACCCGCGGCCCCGCATCGCCGCGAGGGGCTGCGCGTACACGGAGGCAGGCCGCGCCGAGAGGAAACCCCGTCCGATCCTGCTGCGCCGGCATGCCCCTCGACGCGCATGGGCGCGCTGGCGCGATGACGCCCGACCCCACTGCAACGGTTCAGGGCCGCGGAACGGAACATCCGCCTGGCTCGCGAGGGTGAGCCGCCCGCCCGCGAAGCGTGGGC
>Ga0233380_1001214_pt1 | contig 11876 bp, 12 predicted proteins | sample ElkDunMinimDraft_9_FD_191541 | JGI IMG/M metagenome (GOLD analysis project Ga0233380, IMG submission 191541) | Fecal eukaryotic communites from dung pellets of Tule Elk in California, USA - Elk Dung F36 | ecosystem: Host-associated > Mammals > Digestive system > Large intestine > Fecal | place... | reverse complement strand
CCGCCATAAGCCGCTCGCGCTCGGTGGCGAGCACCGGCACCACGATGGTAACGAGCGACTTGCCGGCCCGCTCGCGATCGTCCCACACCTGCAGGCCCGCCCTGTCCATGTTGCGCCATTGCGCCAGCGTCGGCATCGGCCGGTCGTCGGGCTCGCGCCCCATGAGCGTTGCGTACCAGGAGACGCCCGCCTCGAAGTCGGCAACGGCAACGCAGGCATAGATGCCCTGGACGGTGATCGGCTTGTTGTTGTCGGTCATGGTTTCGCTCGCTGTTTGCTTTGAACCATTGTCGCGCCGGTCTTTGTCGTTTCGACATGGTGGCGCCGATTTCTTGCCCGGCGGCCCGGCCGCGACAAAAGAGCGCAATTTCCATTGCTTAACCAGTCAAACCACGTAATCTCGCCCACTGGAGGGGGCTCGAGGAGGGCAGGCTCCGTCGCCGGAGGGGGAGAGCCGGCGGTGGGCATGTGCGGGTTCCCGTCAGGCACAAGAACCCGAGGACTAACAGATGACTTTGGCACTCTGGCTGATCGTCGCATGCGGCGCTCTGTCCATCGTCTACGGCGTGGTCACCACCAGGGGCCTGCTGGCCGCTGATGCCGGCACGGCCCGCATGCAGGAAATCTCGGCTGCCGTGCGCGAGGGCGCATCGGCCTATCTACGCCGGCAGTACACCACCATCGCAATCGTCGGCCTGGTGATCCTGATCGCCGCCTTCTTTCTCCTCGGCATCCATGCCGCCATCGGCTTCCTGATCGGTGCGGTGCTGAGTGGCGCCGCCGGCTTCATCGGCATGAACCTATCCGTGCGCGCCAATGTCCGCGTCGCCCAGGCGGCGGTGAACTCGCTCGGCAAGGGGCTCGACCTCGCCTTCAAGTCCGGCGCCGTCACCGGCATGCTGGTCGCGGGGCTCGGCCTGCTCGGCGTGACGCTCTACTTCCTGATTCTCACCCAGTTCCTCGGGTTCGACCCGACCAGCCGCACCGTCATTGATTCGCTGGTGGCGCTGGGCTTCGGCGCCTCGCTGATTTCCATCTTCGCCCGTCTCGGCGGCGGCATCTTCACCAAGGGTGCAGACGTCGGCGGCGACATGGTGGGCAAGGTGGAAGCCGGCATTCCCGAGGACGACCCACGCAACCCCGCCACCATCGCCGACAACGTGGGCGACAATGTCGGCGACTGCGCCGGCATGGCGGCCGACCTGTTCGAGACCTATGTGGTGACCATCGTCGCCACCATGGTGCTGGCAGCGATCATCCTGCCGGACCAGTTCAAGCTGATCGGCATGGTGCTGCCGCTCGCCATCGGCGGCGCCTGCGTCGTCACCTCGATCATCGGCACCTATTTCGTCAAGCTCGGCGCCGACAACAACATCATGGGCGCGCTCTACAAGGGCGTCATCGCCTCGGGCGTGCTGTCGCTCGTCGCGCTGCTGCCGGTGCTGTGGCTGATGTTCGGCGACATGAACGTCGCCATCGAGGCCAGCGACAAGGTGTTCACCCCGTGGTCGCTGTTCGGGTGCGGCGTGGTGGGCCTCGTGATCACCGGGCTCATCATCGTCATCACCGAATATTATACCGGCACCAACCGGCGCCCGGTGAACTCGATCGCCGAGGCCTCCGTTACCGGCCACGGCACCAACGTCATCCAGGGCCTCGCTGTCTCGCTCGAATCCACCGCCCTGCCGGCGCTGGTGATCATCGCCGGCATCATCGTCACCTACTCGCTGGCGGGCCTGTTCGGCATTGCCTTTGCGGTGGCTACCATGCTGGCGCTGGCGGGCATCATCGTGGCGCTCGACGCCTTCGGCCCGGTCACCGACAACGCCGGCGGCATTGCCGAAATGGCCGGGCTGGACAAGGAAGTGCGCCACAACACCGACGCGCTCGACGCCGTCGGCAACACCACCAAGGCCGTGACCAAGGGCTATGCCATCGGCTCGGCCGGTCTCGGCGCGCTGGTGCTGTTCGCCGCCTATACTCAGGACCTGATCTACTTCGCCAACCTCCCCGACGCTCCGGCGATCTTTGCCGGCATGGGCAGCCTCACCTTCTCGCTCGCCGACCCCTATGTCGTGGTGGGCCTGCTGTTCGGCGGCCTGCTGCCATTCCTGTTCGGCGGCATGTCGATGACCGCCGTGGGTCGCGCTGCGCAATCGGTGGTGGTGGAAGTGCGCCGCCAGTTCAAGGCCGATCCGGGCATCATGGCCGGCACGTCCAAGCCCGACTACGCCCGGGCCGTCGACATGCTGACCAAGGCCGCCATCCGCGAGATGATCGTTCCCTCGCTGCTGCCGGTGCTGTCGCCCATCGTCGTCTTCTTCGTGATCAACTGGATCGCGGGCCCCGCGGCCGGCTTCTCGGCCCTCGGCGCCATGCTGATGGGCGTGATCGTCACCGGCCTGTTCGTCGCCATCTCGATGACGGCCGGCGGCGGCGCCTGGGACAACGCCAAGAAGAGCTTCGAGGACGGCTTCACCGACAGCCACGGCGTCAAGCACTTCAAGGGCGGCGACGCCCACAAGGCCTCGGTGACCGGCGACACCGTCGGCGACCCCTACAAGGACACCGCCGGCCCGGCAGTGAACCCGATGATCAAGATCACCAACATCGTCGCCCTGCTGCTGCTCGCGGTGCTGGCGCATCTGGGGTGAGCGCGAGGCATTCGCCTCGACTGGAATGAAGAAGGCCCGGGAGTAATCCCGGGCCTTCTTATTCTGGCAGCCGCTTAGTGGTGTTCTTGAGCGCCTTGTTCAAGCGCCTGCTCACCTTCTTGATATCCTCTGCAGGCGGAAGCTTTTCCGGCATTGCCCCGCCAATCTCCTGGATGGTTTGCCTTACCTTCCGGCCTATTTCGAAGTGAGTACGGTTGGCCGCCTCTTTGCCCTGAACTTGGTCCCTTCGTAATTTCTCTTCCGTTTGAGTTGCGCGGAATAGATTAGCAGCCAACTCAGTGCTGCCCATGTGGTCGAGAATGTGCTGCTTGGGGTTCAAGCCCTTTCGACGCCGTATGCCTGGTACGTCAAGACCACCATACAAGCCCTTGTAACCTTCGGTCTGGAAGATCGCGAACTCGACACCCTCCCGTACGCCTGCGCCTTTTGCGGCACTAGCGAGATGTCGGTTATGCTCTTTGATTTCATCTCTGAGCAGGATGCGCCGCTCATCCTCAGACAACGGAGTGTACTGCTCTTCGGAGTCGTCCTGAACTTCTTGTCGACGCGTCTGGATAGCAAAGTAGGTTTGCGCGAACGCCACAGACCGCTTTCGCGGATCCCCATTTTGCGCAATGAGGTAGGCGGCATATCGGCTTAGGACGATATCGTCCACCTCCCGTTCAGCCCCTGATCCTAGAGAGACCATTTTGCCGACGTCGGCAAAATGGTCGTCTAGGCGATTTCCCGAACGAACACACGCCTCCTTCGCCTTTGCAATTACTGCCAGGAAATTGTCCCACTTGGTATATTCCAAGAGACTCTGAAGCTCACGAGCGAACCAGTAGTCGCCGCCATCCTCGTCAACATGGGCAACTGCCTCGAAGCGCTCTATAAGCGCATCTATCGTGTCGTCGGTAGACGCTGCCACTCTGCGCAATGACTCCTGAAACGCGATTCTTGCTAGTCTGCTAGCACGATCTTCTGCCATTTAGCTCACGTCTACTGGAGGCGGTGTAGCAATTCTTATTTTGTTCACGGCGTTGTCAAGGGATACAGGTGCCGAGTCATTGCAAAAGTGTGGCTCAATCGCGTGAAGGTCGAAATTCCCCCACCCCGTTCGTCGCTAGTGCACTCGACAGCCTTTTTGGCTGCCAGCACAACAGCGGGGAAGCACCATGCGCAAAGTCACAGCCGGCCTGTTCTATTCCGTCGACGGGGTCGCCGAGTCGCCCGACCAGTTCCAGTTCGACAGCTTCGACAACGAGCTGGGCGCGCTGCTCGGCGAGATCATGGCCGATGTGGATACCGTGCTGCTCGGCCGGGTCGGCTATGAGGAATGGGCCGGCTACTGGCCGAACGCCAGTCAGGACCAGGACTTTGCCGGTTTCATCAACACCGTGCCCAAGCACGTCGCCTCGCGGACGCTGAAGCCGTCTGACCTCGCCTGGAGCAATTCGCAGCTGATCGAGGGCGACCTCCTCGATTTCGTGCGCGGTCTGAAGGCCAGCGAAGGCGGCACCATCTCGGTGATGGGCGGCATGTCGCTGGTGCGCCAGCTGATGCTCGCCGGGCTCCTCGACGAGCTGGCGCTCATCATCCACCCGGTGATCAGCGGCAAGGGCCGGCACCTGTTCGAACCCGACACTCCCACCACCCGGCTCGAACTCAGGCGCGCCGAAATCACCAGCAAGGGCAACGCCGTGCTGTGGTACGGGCGCCGGGCGTAACGCCGGCAGGCACGATCGCTCCCCTCCCCCCTCTCAGGGGGAGGCGGGGTGGGGGATGGGCGGGATAGATCGGGGAAGAACCCCCACCTAGCCTCCCCCTGGAGGGGGAGGGATAGGCTGGTGGGGCCCGAAGGCTGCGGCAGGCTCGATGCGCCCCTCCCCCTTCAGGGGGAGGTCGGGTGGGGGTGCTGCCGCGGGTGCCGAGGTGCGCACAACGAGCCGCCCCGGGGTGAGCCGGGACGGATCGGAGATACGGGAAACGAGATGGTCTCGGCGGTTGCCGGGGTGGAACCCCGGGGAGACGCCTAGGGCTCGGCGCCCACCGGCGGCACACGGGCCGCCTCGCTCGCGGGGGCATACTTGTTGAGCAGCGACACCTGCGTCAGCGAGAAGATCACCGTCAGCGGCATCACGCCCCACACCTTGAAGGCCACCCAGATGTCGGTGGAGAAGTTCCGCCACAGGACTTCGTTGATGATGGCGAGGGCGACGAAGAACAGGCCCCAGTTCAGAGTCAGTTTGCTCCAGCCCTCCGGGCGAAGCTTGTAGACATCGCCGAACACGTATTTCAGCAGCGAATGCCCGAAGACCAGCCCGCCCAGCAGCACCGCCGCGAACAGCGAATTGGTGATGGTCGGCTTCATCTTGATGAAGGTGTCGTCCTGCAGCCACAGCGTCAGCCCGCCGAACACCAGCACCACCACGCCCGTGACCAGCGGCATCACCGCGATCCGCCTGAGGATGGCCCAGGTGAGCGCCAGCGACACCACCATCGCGCCCATGAACCAGGCGGTGGCGACGAAGATGTCGGCGCGGGCATTGGCGATGAAGAACACCACCAGCGGGCCGAGCTCGAGGGCCATCTTGATCAGCTGCGGACGCAGCTCGTCCCAGCTGACGTCCGGTTCGGCGGTCTTGTCGGTCATTGCTCTCTCGTTTCAGGCACTGTGGGGTGCCTCGCCCGAACATGCAATAGCTCGCATAGCCCTGAAGCGTGGTGAGATTTTGGCCTAGTAGTCGACCAGCCTCTTCTCGGGATCGTAGGGCTGGTCCGCCGCGACCCGGGTCACCGCCTGCCCGCAGCGCATCTTCTTGCTCACCGCGTCATAGGCATAGCTCGGCCCGCCATGGAGCTGCCAGCCCTCCGAAAGCGCCCTGGTGACCTTGTGGCAGAAACTGGCGTCGTCCTCTCCGGTGAGGAAACGGTAGATGAGCATGCGGGTTATCCTGGCGCCCAACGGCTAGTTGATCTCGCGCCTAGCTAACGCTAATCGGAAAACATGCAAAGCTTTCCTGAACATCTCCTCAAGGGTCACGCCAACTTCATGGAAGGGCGCTATGCCCGCGAGAAGGACAGGATACGCGACCTCGCCAGCGCCGGTCAGCATCCGACCACCATGATCATCGCCTGCTGCGACAGCCGCGCCGCGCCCGAACTGATCTTCGATGCGAGCCCCGGCGAGATGTTCGTGTTGCGCAACGTGGCGAACCTCGTGCCGACCTACGAGCCCGATGGCGGCCAGCACGGCACCTCCGCGGCCATCGAGTTCGCGGTGAAGGCGCTCGAGATCGAGAACATCGTGGTCATGGGGCATGGCCGCTGCGGCGGCATCGGCGCGGCGCTCAGCCATCACCACACCCCGCTCGACGATGGCGATTTCATCGGCAAGTGGATGAGCATGCTCGGCGAACTGCCGGCCCAGCTCGGCCAGAATGCCCTGCTCACCCAGGCCGAGCGGCAGACGGCGATGGAGCGCATCTCCATCCGCAACTCCATCCGCAACCTGCGCACCTTCCCCTATGTCGCCTCGCTCGAACAGGAAGGCCGGCTCAGCGTTCACGGCGCCTGGTTCGACATTTCGACCGGCGAGCTCTGGGTGATGGATCCCGACGGCGACTTCTACCGCCCCGAACTCTGATCTGACCCCGCGACGACTTGGCTGCCGCGACGCCGCGGCAGCCGATCACGGCCGCGTGACTGTCGGCCTTCAATAGATCTTCTGCAGATACGTTTTCGTGAGTCGGCAATGTCACAGTTGTCGGCCAGCAACGATTGCGTGATGGCGCAAATGCGGCGCCGAATACATGTCGGCGCACCCCGTGTACATCGGCGGCCACAACTTGCCCCTGTTGCGGCAGAACCGGCCCAGAATGACCAAGATCATTCCCGCTTCGCGGCCATCGGTTGCCGCAAACCGCCACCATCTTCGTTTCCACGGTTCGCAGGGAAGCGACCGTCGGTAGCGGGCAGACCCGCCGCCGCCTTTCCCCATCATGGAGCAGACCTCCTATGAAGAAGATCGTACTCACCTCCGTTTTCGCCCTTGGTCTTGCCTCGGCTGCCTATGCGCAGGCCGGTGCCACCGACTTTGCGACGCTGGATGCCGACCTCAGCACCGGCCTGTCGCTGGCGGAAGCCCAGGCGGCCTGGCCGGACCTTACTCCGGAGGCCTTCGCGGCCGCCGACGCCGACGGCAATGGCGAACTCTCCGCTGCCGAGTACGACGCGCTGATTGCGGCAACTGCCGCTCCCGCGACCTGACCTCGAGGCGTTCGCCCCCCGCGAACGTCATGCGCAGGAGCCACCCCCGCCCCCGGGGTGGCTTCTGCCATGTTCAGGTGCCGCGAACCGGCGCTGCAATTGACCGCCGCCGCACCAGCGTCACCGCCACGCCAGCGATGATCAGGACCCCTCCGGCGATCTCGAGCGGCGTCACCCGCTCCCCCAGCACCAGATAGCCCGAGGCCAGCCCCGTGATCGGCACCAGCAGCGTGAACGAAGCGACGACGGACGCCGGGTGCCGCCCCAGCAGCCACGCCCAGATGCCTCCGCCCAGCAGCGTCGCCGGATAGGCGAGGAACGCGATCAGCAGCGCATCGTCCCAGCCGAACCCCATGATCGCCTGAGAGACCGCGGGCCAGCCTTCGACTGCCAGCGACAGCGCCAGCAGCGGCAGCGGCGAGACCAGCGCGCTCCAGGCGGTGAACGACACGACATTGACCCGGCCCGCCTGCTTGGTCAGCACATTGGCGAAGCCCCAGCTGATCGCGGCGAGAATGGTCAGCCCCAGCGCCACGAGCCCGGCCCCGGCCATCCGTTCGAGCGCCATCACCCCGATGCCGGCAAAGGCGATCGCCGCCCCCGCCACCTGGAAGCGGCTCGGCCGCTCCCCCAGCAACGCGAAGGCGATGGCCATGGTGAAGAAGGCCTGCGTCTGCAGCACCACCGAGCTCAGCCCGGCGGGCATGCCCCAGGCGATCGAGACATTGAGGAAGGCATAGAGCGCGAACCCGAAGGCCATGCCATGGGCGATGATGATCCACCACGGCGCCTTGGGCGGCTTCACGAAGAACACCATCGGCACCGCGGCCGCAAGAAACCGCAACGCTGCCGCCAGCAGCGGCGGCATGGCCTCGACGCTCAGCTTGATGACGACGAAATTGAAGCCCCAGATGGCGACGACGACAAGGGCAAGCAGGACGTGGCGCAGGGGCATGTCTGGACTTTGGGGCCGGCAGGGCACTCGGTGTCACCCCGGCCGAAGGGCCGGGGCCGACGTCTGTCGCCTCCCCGCGCGGCGCCGTGTTGCACCGCGGAGAAGGAACGCTATCGCCTATGCGGCCTTGCGGGCCTCGAGGCCGTGCTCGATCAGCGTTTCGGCGATCTGCACCGTGTTGAGCGCGGCGCCCTTGCGCAGATTGTCCGAGACCACCCACATGGCGAGCCCGTTCTCGACGGTCACGTCCTCGCGGATGCGCGACACATAGGTGTCGTAGTCGCCCACCGCTTCCACCGGGGTGGCGTAGCCGCCCGGCTCGCGCTTGTCGATCACCGAGATGCCCGGCGCCTCGCGAAGGATGTCGCGCGCCTCATCGGCGGTGATCGGCTTGTCGAACTCGATGTTGACCGCCTCGGAGTGGCCGACGAACACCGGCACGCGCACGGCGGTGCAGGTGACCTTGATCTTCGGATCGAGGATCTTCTTGGTCTCGGCCAGCACCTTCCACTCTTCCTTGGTGTAGCCGTCCTCCATGAACACGTCGATCTGGGGGATGACGTTGAAGGCGATCTGCTTGGGGAACTTGGAGGCGGTGGGCGCGTCGTTGACGAAGATGCCCTTGGTCTGGGTCCACAGCTCGTCGACGCCCGCCTTGCCGGCGCCGGACACCGACTGGTAGGTCGACACCACCACGCGCTTGATGGTTGCCGCGTCATGGAGCGGCTTCAGCGCCACCACGAGCTGGGCCGTGGAGCAGTTGGGATTGGCGATGATGTTGGTGCGCCTGGGGTCGTTGAGCCAGCGATCGAGCACATGCCCGTTCACCTCCGGCACCACCAGCGGCACGTCCGAATGATAGCGCCAGTAGCTCGAGTTATCGATGACGATGGCGCCGGCGGCAGCGATCCGCGGCGCCCAGTCCTTCGACACCGAACCACCGGCCGACATGATGGCGAAGTCGGTGCCGGAGAAATCGAAATGCTCGAGGTCCTTTACCTTCAGGACCTTGTCGCCGTAGCTGATCTCCACCCCGATCGACTTGGAGGAGGCGAGTGCCACCACCTCGTCGGCCGGAAAGTTGCGCTCGGCGAGAATATTGAGGACTTCGCGGCCCACATTGCCCGTGGCCCCGACGACAGCGACGCGATAACCCATTTTTCGGAACTCCGGTCCCTTGCCATTCCGCCCCGCGCAGGCCATTCGGCCGCGGCCATGTTCATCGGCCTCTCCCCGGCGGGGAGGATGACCCCGGGGACAGGCTTCAGGCGGTTTTGGTCAGTTTAGTCGACAGGGCAACGCCACCGGCAACGAGGCCGGTCAGAACGCATCCGGCGGCGGATGAGGCGAAGCGCATGAAATCGACTGCTTTCAGCTGGAAAAGCTCGGCACGTCTCATACGCTGAAACGCCGAAGAGTCAATGAACTTCCCCACCCGGGACGGCCGCCGCCGGGAGCGCCCGGGAGGACGCGAGGCCCCCTGTTGGCGGCGGGGCGGGGGTGGTGCAGGCCTGAGAGGGGCTGGTGCGGCGCGGCAACAGCGCGTACACCACCGCCACCATGAGGCGATTATTCTGTTGCCGCCGGGGCGATTTGTGGGCGCAATGGCGGCAAGTGGAGGCGGGCATGCGGTTTGATGCGGTAGCGACAGGTGTGGTGCTGGCGGCATTTGCCGTGTCCGCAGCGTCGGCGCAGACGCTGGAGCAGGTCTATTTCGACCCGGCACCGGCGCCCGTCCTGGTGGCCCCGACCCCGTTCGAGGGCCTCTATGCCGGTGTCCTGCTGGGCGCCATTTCGGCGCGCATGGACAATTTCAACGTCGGCGGGGAGGATATCCGCCCCGAATTCGGCGCCGTTGTCGGCTGGAACCAGCCGGTCGCTCCCGGCGTCGTGCTCGGCGGCGAGCTGCAGGCGACCGTCGCGACCGACATTTCCACCACCTATGTGCGCGCCATGGCGCTGGCGCGGCTCGGCTTCGCGGCCGGTGACAACACCCTGATCTACGCCCTGGGCGGGCTCGGCGTGGTCGGCTCCGGCGGCGCCTTCGAGGCCGGCGTCGGCGTCGAGACCATGCTCACGCCCAACATGGCGGTGCGCCTCGAGGCAGCCGGCATCGGCCAGATCGGCTCGGTGCCGAGCGGCGTGTCGATCCCCGCGATCTCGGCGATGCGCATCACCTCCGGCGCCATCTGGCAGCTCGACGGGCAGCCGGCGACGACCACCGCCTTCCACCACGGCAACATCACGCAGTTCACCGGCTGGCATGCGGGCATCAATGTCGGCAGCCTCGCCGACCCCCAGTTCAACTTCTTTGACGACTATGGCTGGGGCTGGCACCTGAGCCGCTTCGAGATGGGCGGCTTTGTCGGCTACGACCATGCGGTCGCGGACCGCATCCGCGCCGGCGTGGAAGTGCAGCTCGGCGCCAACTACGACACCTCCGGTGACGCCGGTGTCGACCTGCTCGCACTCGGCCGGCTCGGTGCCGTGCCGATGGACGGGCTGCTGGCCTATGCCGCGGGTGGCCTCGGGCTTGTCGAGGGCAAGGGCGCTTACGCCATCGGCGGCGGCCTCGAATATGCGCTATGGGGGCAGACCAGCCTCCGTGGCGAGGCGCTGGTGCTCGGCCGGCTCGACGGGGCGGCCGGACAGACCGGCGTTTCCGGACTCACCACCTCCAAAGTGACGCTCGGCGCGGTCTGGCGTTTCGATTGACCAACTCTGCCTATGACGTAGTTGTGCTCGGCGCGGGTGCTGCCGGGCTGATGGCCGCCATCGAGGCCGGCCGGCGCGGCCGCTCCGTGCTGGTGGTGGATCATGCCCGCAATCCCGGCGAGAAGATCCGCATCTCCGGCGGCGGGCGCTGCAACTTCACCAATATCCACGCGACCCACACTCTCGGGCGCGAGCGCTTCCTCAGCCGCAACCCGCGCTTCGCGCTGTCCGCCCTGTCGCGCTACACGCCCGACATGTTCATCGAGCTGGTGCGGCGCCATGGCATCGCCTGGCACGAAAAGACGCTCGGCCAGCTGTTCTGCGACGGGCCTGCGACCCAGATCGTCAGCATGCTGCTGGCCGAGCTTCGCCGCGCCGGAGGCACGCTGCAGCTCGAGACCGGGATCGAGGCCGTCGACAAGGCCGAGACCGGCTTTCGCGTCCGGCTCTCCACCGGCACCGTCACCTGCGAAAGCCTGGTGGTGGCGACCGGCGGCAAGTCGATCCCCAAGATGGGCGCCACAGGCTTCGGCTACCAGCTGGCGCAGCAGTTCGGCCTTGCCGTGACCGAGACGCGTCCGGCGCTGGTGCCGCTCACTTTCGAAGTGGGCGCTCTCGAGCGGCTGAAGCCGCTCGCCGGCATCAGCCTCGACGCGGCCGTGCGGCACGGCAAGACCCGCTTCGAGGAGGCGCTGCTGTTCACCCATCGCGGGCTGTCCGGCCCGGCGATCCTGCAGATTTCATCCTACTGGCGCGAGGGTGACGCGATCCATGTCGACCTGCTCCCCGGGCGTGACGCGCTGGCGGAGTTGCGCCAGGCCCGCACGGCGACGCCGAAGCTTCACCTGCCCGCCGTGCTGTCGGCGCTGCTGCCCAAGCGCCTCGCGCAACTGGTCGCCGACGAGCTGGCCCTGACCGGCATGATCGGGGACTTCCCCGACAAGCGCCTCGCCCTCGTCGCCCAGCGGCTCTCGGACTGGACGGTGAAGCCGGTGGGCTCGGAAGGCTACCGCACCGCCGAGGTGACCCTCGGCGGCATCGACACCACCGGCCTCGACGCCAGGACCATGCAGGCGCGAGACGTGCCGGGCCTGTTCTTCATCGGCGAAGTGGTGGACGTCACCGGCTGGCTCGGCGGCTACAACTTCCAGTGGGCCTGGGCCTCGGGCTGGGCTGCCGGCCAGGCTGCCTGACGCAAGCCGCCGCCTGCAACGATCGCGCCGACAGGTCTGGCAATTTCATCGGCAAGTACCGATATTGGGGTGCCAACCACCGCAGCC
>Ga0233380_1001212_pt1 | contig 11892 bp, 10 predicted proteins | sample ElkDunMinimDraft_9_FD_191541 | JGI IMG/M metagenome (GOLD analysis project Ga0233380, IMG submission 191541) | Fecal eukaryotic communites from dung pellets of Tule Elk in California, USA - Elk Dung F36 | ecosystem: Host-associated > Mammals > Digestive system > Large intestine > Fecal | place... | reverse complement strand
CGCGGCGACCGGGATCTGGCCGCCGAGCCAGGCGCCGTAGAGCACGCTGGACGACAGGAAGACGGCGGTGGCGACGACGCCGGCATAGCGCGGCGGCTGGTACTCCCCGTCGAAGAGGCGCGTGACGAAACGCGCCGGCCGGCGCAGGAAGCGCGGCAGCACGAAATTCTCCGGCGAGAAGGACAAGCCGAAGAGGCCGGCCCGCGGCCCGCCGGCCTGCCCGCCCTGTCCGCTCTTCAACGCAAACACGAAGCGTCCTCCACCATCCAACTCAACAATTCACCGAACGAATGCCCCGCTTGCGCGGCGATTTCGGGCACCAGCGACGTCGGCGTCATGCCAGGCTGGGTGTTGACTTCGAGCCAGATGAGCTCGCCGTTTTCCGAATGACGATCGTCGTAACGGAAGTCCGATCGGGAAACGCCCCGGCAGCCGATTGCTTGATGTGCCTTGAGCGCCAGTGTCTGTATTTTTTGGTAAATATTTAGTGAAATTTTAGCCGGCACCTCATGTTTTGATCCACCCGGCACGTACTTGGAATCGTAGTCGTAGAAGGAATGCCCTGTCGGGATGATCTCGCAGACCCCGAGCGCGACATCGCCCATGACGGCGCAGGTCAGCTCGCGGCCATGCACGTAGCGCTCGACCATGACGGTGTCGCCGTAGGGCCATTCCGGCGATGCGATGATCTGCGGCGGATGCGAGCGATCCTCTTGCACGATGACGACACCGAAGCTCGACCCTTCGTTGACCGGCTTAACCACATAGGGCGCCGGCATCGGGTGCTTGTCCTTGACGGCAAAGCGGTTGACGATCTTCGATTCCGCGACGGGAATTCCGACGGCCTTCGCAACCCTCTTCGCCTGCTCCTTGTTCATGGCGAGCGCCGACGCGAGCACGCCGGAATGGGTGTAGGGGATGGCGAGATATTCGAGGACGCCCTGGATGGTGCCGTCCTCGCCGAAAGGACCGTGCAACGCATTGAAGGCCACGTCAGGCCTGAGCTCGGCAAGCACGGCGCCGACATCGCGGCCGACATCCACGCGCGTGACGCGATAGCCTTCGGCCTCGAGCGCGTCGGCGCAGGAATTTCCCGAGGAAAGCGAGACCGGGCGCTCAGACGAAAACCCTCCCATCAAGACCGCAACGTGCTTCGACTTCATGCTCTGCAATTCCCTCAGCGCAAGCTCCCGACCGTGGACAGAGTCCGAGTCCCCCGGCCGAAATGCCCGGCTGAAACGACGCGACCGACTCAAATCAGGAAACGCTGTTGACCGAAAGAATCAGAGAGTTGACTCGCTGGCAAGCATCGATTTGCCGGAGGCGCATTTTCTCGATTCGACTATGGCTTTTTGGACTCGGATCAGGGCCGGAGCGGGCCCGCCGACGACCGGTTTCGCGGACCATTTTCGAGAGGAAAATGCTGTCCGGAACGTCGCCGGCCATGCGCACAAGAGAGCCCCGACCAGCGCCGCAGCGAAATGCGATTCAGGATCAGCGCCTTGGCCGGAGGAGATGAATCAATTTGCGAGCGCGGCGCTATTCGGCCGGCGACGGACGCTGCTTCTGCTGGCGTTCGCGAGCCGACGCCGCGAAGACCTCTTGCCAATGCTGCATGCGTTCAGAGACGTCTGCGTCTCGCCTGCTAGCGGCGTAAAGAGTGCGGGAAGCGATCAGGACATAAGCGAATGTGACCAGCAGCAACGCCGTATCGACCGGCGCTGCGACGGGAAGTACCGTGAGAAAATTGATCACCGTTTCAATCATCGTGCCTTACCGACCGGATGCGGTCATCCAGCGCCTCAACGATATCATTTAGTGTAGATATTTCCAGCGCCAAGCGTTTGTTGGTCGCAGTTCCCTGCCTACCGAAATAGCTGCCGATGGCTAGCGGCACGATCGAAAGCCAAGGAAAGGTCAGGATTTGGGTCGCGACAGCCAGGATTGCACTTGCTGACAAAGCAACTCCCCCGCCGATGGCGACCAATCCCGTTTGGGAATGCTGCTCTGTCCGCTCTGCTCGCTGGTCGCTAAAGGCAAACTTGATCTCTGCCAGCGCCGCGGCGATCGCCGCGCGTTCTTCTGGCTGATTGTGCGACCGGGCGATAATTTCTTCCAGTTCCTGCCTGAAGGTAACGTCGATCAACAAGGCCCTGATGGAGCGCAAACCCTTGAGGCCTTGTCTCGAAAAGGCGGCTCTCTTGATCTCGGCTATGGCTTTGTCGAAATCCGCTTTCGACATTGTTCCCCCCTACAGCAGTTGCCCCAAAAACTCCTGCACCTCGCGGCCGGGCTTGAACTGGCCGATGCGCTTGATCTCCCATTGCAGGCGGATGCCGGAATGTTCGAGCACGCGGGCGCGCACGGTCTCGCCGAGATATTCGAGGTCGTAGCCGGTGGCGTTGCCGGTGTTGATCATGAAGTTGCAGTGCATGGGGCTCATCTGCGCGCCGCCGATCATCAGGCCGCGGCAGCCGGCCTTGTCGATCTCCCTCCAGGCCGAGGTGCCCTCGGGATTCTTGAAGGTCGAGCCGCCGGTCTTCTCGCGGATCGGCTGCACCGTCTCGCGGTGGTGCTGCACGGCGTCCATGTCCGCCTTGATCTTGTCCTTGTCCTCCGGATAGCCCTCGAAGACGGCCGATACGAAGATCAGGTCGGCCGCGGCGGAGGAATGGCGGTAGGCGTAGCCCATCTCGGCGTTGGTCAGCGTGCGGACATTGCCCTTGCGGTCGAGCGCGCGCACCTCGACGACGCGCTCGCGCGTCTCGACGCCGTTGGCGCCCGCATTCATCCTGAGCGCGCCGCCGATGCCGCCCGGAATGCCGTGGTAGAAATGGAAGCCGCCGATGCCGGCCTCGTGGGCGAGTGCTGCGACGCGCTTGTCGGGGCATGCGGCCCCTGCCCTGATCCGCGTCGGCGAAACCACCTCGGCCTCGCCGAAGCCTTTTGCCGAGAGGCGGATGACGAAGCCCGGTATGCCGCCTTCGCGCACGAGCAGGTTCGAGCCGATGCCGACGACGGTGAGCGGCACGTCCTCGGGCACGGCCTTCAGGAAGGCGGCGAGGTCCACCTCGTCGGCCGGCTGGAACAGCGCCTCGGCCGGCCCGCCGGCGCGGAACCAGGTGATCTTGTCCATCTCCGCATTCGCGGTGATGCGGCCGCGGATCTCCTTCAGCCGGTCGCCGAGACGGGCAACGAGCCCTTCGCCCCAGATCATGCAGCGGCCTCGTCGGACGCGGCGAGTTCCTTGGGCAGCGCATAGGCCCATTGCGTGATGTTGCCGGCGCCGAGGAAGACGACGAAGTCGCCCGGCCTGGCGATGTCGCGGATCATCGGCGCGATCTGCTGCGGCTCGGCGATGTAGCGCGCGTCGCGATGGCCGCCGGAGCGGATGCGGTGCACGAGCTTTTCCGAATTGACGCCGTCGATCGGCTCCTCGCCCGCCGCATAGACCGGCACGATGGCGACCGTGTCGGCGTCGTTGAAGCAGGAGGAGAACTCGTCGAAGAGGTCGCGCAGCCGCGTGTAGCGGTGCGGCTGGGCAATCGCGACGACGCGGCCCCGCGAGGCGTCGCGCGCGGCCTTCAGCACCGCCTTGATCTCGACCGGATGGTGGCCGTAGTCGTCGAATATCTCGACCCCCTGCCAGGAGCCGGTGTGGGTGAAGCGGCGCTTGACGCCGCCGAAGGCGGAGAGGCCGCGCTTGATGTCCTCGGCGGAAATGCCGAGCTCATGCGCAACCGCGATGGCCGCCGTGGCGTTCGACACGTTGTGGCGGCCGGGCATCGGCAGGGCGAGGCCGGAGATCAGCGTGTCGGCGCCGGTCTTGCGGTTGCGGATCGCCACGTCGAAGCGCGATGTCGCGCCCTCCATGCGGTGGTTGGAGAAGCGCACGTCGGCCTGCGCGTTGGCGCCGTAGGTGATGATGCGGCGGTCCTCGATGCGCGAGACCATCGCCTGCACTTCCGGATGGTCGGTGCACATCACGCCGAAGCCGTAGAAGGGCACGCTCTCGACGAACTGGCGGAAAGCCTCGCGCACCTTGTCGAAGGTGCCGTAGTGGTCGAGATGCTCGGGGTCGATGTTGGTGACGACGGCGATGTCGGCCGGCAGTTTCAGGAAGGTGCCGTCGCTCTCGTCGGCCTCCACCACCATCCACTCGCCGGCGCCCATGCGCGCATTGGTGCCGTAGGCGTTGATGATGCCGCCGTTGACGACCGTCGGGTCGAGCCCGCCGGCGTCGAGCAGCGTGGCGACCATGGACGTCGTGGTCGTCTTGCCATGCGTGCCGGCGATGGCGACGGCCTGGCGGAAACGCATCAGCTCGGCCAGCATCTCGGCGCGCCGCACGATCGGCAGCAGCCTTTCGCGCGCGGCCTTGAGCTCGGGATTGGATTTCCTGATCGCGGTCGAGACGACGACGACCTCGGCTTCGCCGAGGTTCTCCGGCTTGTGGCCGATGAAGCACTCGATGCCCTTCTCGCGCAGGCGCTGGATGTTGGCGCCCTCGGCCTGGTCGGAGCCCTGCACGCGGTAGCCGAGATTCTTCAGCACCTCGGCGATGCCGCTCATGCCGATGCCGCCGATGCCGATGAAGTGCACCAGCCCGATCGTCTGCGGCATCTTCATGGCCGCGCTCCTCTTTTGAACTGCTCAACGGACTTACCAGAGGCAATAGCCTCTGCCAGGTCGGCGAGCAACCGCGCGGCGTCCGGTTTCCCCGCCGATTTGGCCGCTGAAGCCATGGATTCCAGCCTGTCGGGCTGCGAAATGGCGTCGCCGATGAGGCCGGCGAGGCGCTCGGTAGAGAGCGTCGACTGCGGGTGCAGCTCGGCCCCGCCGGCCGCGGCAAGAGCGGCGGCGTTCGCCGCCTGGTCGTGGTCGAGCGCGTAGGGATAGGGCACGAGGAAGGCCGGCCGGCCGATGACCGATATCTCCGAGACGGTCGAGGCGCCCGACCGCGAGATGACCAGATGGGCGGCGGCGATGCGCTGCGCCATGTCGGTGAAGAAGGGCAGCACCTCCGGCACCATGCCGAGCTCGGCATAGGCGGCCTTGACGCGGCCGACATCGTCGGCGCGCGCCTGCTGCGTGACGAGGAGGCGCGTGCGCTGCTCCTGCGGCAGCGCGGCGATCGCCGCCGGCACCGCATCGGAGAAGAACTGCGCGCCCTGGCTGCCGCCGAAGACGAGCAGGCGGAACGGCTCCTCGCCGCGCGAGGGCGTATAGGGCGTGCGCGCCGCCGCAAGCACCGCGGGCCGCACGGGATTGCCGGTGACGACGGTCTTGTCGCCGTACTTGCCCTCGCCCTCCGGCAGGAAGCCGCCGGCAATGGCGGCCGCCTTCGCGGCGAGCGCCCTGTTGGCGCGGCCCATCACCGCGTTCTGCTCGTGCAGGACGGTCGGCACGCCGCGACGGCTGGCGGCGTAGAGCGGCGGCAGCGTCGGATAGCCGCCGAAGCCGACCACGACCTCCGGCTTGATGCGGCGGATCACCTCGGAAGACTGGCGCACGCCGCGCCAGATCGTCCAGAAGGCGCTCGCCAGCGCGATCGGGTTCTTCGAGCCGAAGGTGGCGGAGGCGATGTGATGCACCTCGCTCGCCGGGAAATGGCTGGCGAAGCGCTCGGCCCGGTCGTCGGTCGCCAGATGCACCTTCCAGCCGCGCTCGACCATCTCATGGGCGAGCGCCTCGGCCGGGAAGAGATGCCCGCCGGTGCCGCCGGCCGACAGCAGGATCGTCCCCTTCGGCATTATTCCGCCGGCAGCATGTGGCCGCGCCCGCGCTCGAAGGCGACCGCCTTGCGCTTCTCCGGCCGGCGGCGGGTGAGCGCCAGCACCATACCCATGGAGACGGCGATGGCGATCAGCGACGAGCCGCCATAGGAGATGAAGGGCAGCGTCATGCCCTTGGCCGGCATCAGCTGCAGGTTCACGCCCATGTTGATGACCGACTGGAAGCCGAAGACGACGACGAGGCCGGCGACCGCGAAGCGCGTGAAGTCGTCCTCCTCCTTCAACGCCGTCCTCAGGCCGCGCAGCACGATGAAGGCGAAGATCGCCATGATGAGCAGGCATAGCACGATGCCGAACTCCTCGCCGGCGACGGAGAAGACGAAGTCGGCATGGCTGTCGGGGATGAGGCGCTTGATGGTGCCCTCGCCCGGGCCGACGCCGAACCAGCCGCCATTGACGACCGCCTCGCGGCCCATGTCGACCTGGAAGGTGTCGCCTTCGCCGGTGAGGAAGCGGTCGATGCGGCCGGCGACATGCGGGAAGGCGGTGTAGGCGCCGACCGCGCCGGCGACGCCGAAGCCGCCGATGACCACGATCCACAGCCAGGGCATGCCGGCCATGAAGAACATGACGCCCCAGGTGCCGAGGATGAGGATGGTCTGGCCGAGGTCGGGCTGGGCGACGAGCAGCACCAGCACGACGCCGAGCAGGATCATGGCGAAGAGGTTGCCGGGAATGTCGGGCTGGCGCTTGTGCTCGGCGAAGAGCCAGGCGCAGATGATGACGAAGGCGGGCTTCAGGAATTCAGACGGCTGCACGGAGATGCCGAAGAAGGAGAGCCAGCGATGCGCGCCCTTCACCTCGACGCCGACGAAGAGCACGGCGACCATCAGCACCAGCATCAGGCCGAGCATGAACAGCGACAGGCGGCGGATCTGGCGCGCGTCGAGGAAGGAGACCGCGATCAGCGCGACCAGCGCCGGGATCATGTAGACGATCTGGCGCGTCGCGAAATGGAAGCTGCCGAGGCCGATGCGTTCGGCCACCGCCGGGCTCGCTGCGAAGGACAGGACGATGCCGAGCCCCATCAGCGACAGGAAGGCGGCGAGGAACCAGCGGTCGACGGTCCACCACCAGTTGGCGACCGGGCTTCTGTCGAGGCGACTGAGCATCAGTTCTTCCCTCCGATGGGTTTGATCCCGTCGATAGCATCCACAGCTTGCCTGAAGGCTTCGCCCCTCACTTCGAAGTTCTTGAACTGGTCGAAGCTGGCGCAGGCGGGCGACAGGAGCACCACGGCCTCGCCTGACGTGTCTTGCGCGGCATCCCTCGCCGCGTGCTCCACGGCTGCGGCGAGCGTGCCCGAGATCTCGTAGGGCACCGCTTCGCCGAGCGTCACGGAGAAGGCGGGCGCGGCCTCGCCGATCAGGTAGGCCTTGGCGATGCGCGGGAAATATCCGCGCAGCGACTCGATGCCGCCTTCCTTGGGCAGTCCGCCGGCGATCCAGTAGATGCGCGGGAAGGACGACAGCGCGGGGGCCGCGGCGTCCGCGTTGGTCGCCTTGGAATCGTTGACGAAGAGCACGTGGTCCTTCTTGCCGACCTGCTCCATGCGGTGCGCGAGGCCCGGGAAGCTTTCGAGCCCGGACTGGATCTCGCCGAGGTCGAGCCCGACCTTGAGGCAGGCGGCGACGGCGGCAAGCGCGTTCTGCGCATTGTGCTGGCCGCGCAGCGAGCCGATGCCCTCCAGGAATCCGATCCGTTCGTAGCGGCCGTGCTCGGCCTCCATCAGGTTGGTGCCGTCGGCGAAATAGCCGTCGGTGAGCGGCAGCCGCTTGGAGATGCGCACCACATGCTTGCCGACGCGCTCCAGCCGGTCGGCGATCTGCTGGCAATAGCTGTCGTCGACGCCGATGATCGCCGTGTCGCTGCCGGCGACCAGCCGTTCCTTGATCGAGGCGTAGTGCTGCATCGTGCCGTGGCGGTCGAGGTGGTCGGGCGTCAGGTTGAGCAGGATGCCGGCGGTCGGGTTGATGGAGGGCGCCAGGTCGATCTGGTAGGATGAGCATTCGACCACGTAGTAGCGGTCGCGCTTCAGCGGATCGAGCGTCATCACGGCGCGGCCGATGTTGCCGCCCATCTGGGCGTCGCGGCCGGCAGCCTTGAGGATATGCGCGGTGAGCGCGGTGGTGGTGGACTTGCCGTTGGTGCCGGTGATGGCGATGAAGGGCGCGTCCGGCGCCTGCAGCGCGCGCTCGCGGCTGAAAAGCTCGACGTCTCCGATGATCTCGACGCCGGCGCCGCGCGCCAGCTCGACCGTCCAGTGCGGCTTCGGATTGGTGAGCGGCACGCCGGGCGACAGCACGAATGACGAGAAGCCCGCCCAGTCGGCGGTGTGCAGGTCGCCCGTCGGGATGCCCTCGGCCGCCGCCTTCGCCACGCTGTCCGGATTGTCGTCCCAGGCAAGCACGTCCGCTCCGCCCTGCTTCAGCGCGAGCGCAGTCGCCGTCCCCGAGCCGCCGAGGCCGAAGAGAGCGACACGCTTGCCGTCGAAGGAGCGGACTGGGATCATGACTACCTCAACTTCAGGCTGGAGAGGCCAATGAGGGCTAGGATGACGGCGATGATCCAGAAGCGGATCACGACCTGGCTTTCGGTCCAGCCGAGCTTCTCGAAATGATGGTGGATCGGCGCCATCAGGAAGACACGGCGGCCGGTCATCTTGAAGAAGCCGACCTGGATGATGACGGACAGCGCCTCCATGACGAAGAGGCCGCCGATGATGGCGAGCACGATCTCGTGCTTGGTGGCCACCGCGATGGTGCCGATCAGGCCGCCCATGGCGAGCGAGCCGGTGTCGCCCATGAAGATCGCGGCCGGCGGCGCGTTGAACCAGAGGAAGCCGAGCCCCGCGCCGATGACCGCGCCGAGCACGACGGCGAGCTCGCCGGTGCCGGGCACGAAATGGATCTGCAGGTATTCGGCGAACACGGCATTGCCGGAGAGATAGGCGATGACGCCGAAGGAGGCGGCGGCGATCATGATCGGCACGATGGCGAGGCCGTCGAGGCCGTCGGTCAGGTTCACCGCGTTGCCCGCGCCGACGATGACGAAGCAGGCGAAGGGGATGAAGAACCAGCCGAGATTGACGATGAAGTCCTTGATGAAGGGGAAGGTCAGCGACGAGGAGAACGGCTCCTGGCCGGCGCGCATGATGAAGAAGGCCGCGATGCCGGCGATGACGAACTCGATGCCGAGCCGCGCCTTGCCCGAGAGGCCGAGATGCGACTGCTTGGTGACCTTGAGGTAGTCGTCGTAGAAGCCGATCGCGCCGAAGCCCACCGCCACCAGCAGCACCACCCAGACATAGACGCTGAAGATGTTGGCCCACAAAAGGCTCGATCCGATGATGCCCGACAGGATCATCAGCCCGCCCATGGTCGGCGTGCCGGCCTTCTTGAAATGCGTCTGCGGGCCGTCGGCGCGGATCGGCTGGCCCCTGCCCTGGCGCACGCGCAGCGAGGCGATGATCTGGGGCCCGAAGATGAAGACGAGGAGCGCCGAGGTGATCAGCGCCCCGCCGGTGCGGAAGGTGATGTAGCGGAAGACGTTGAAGGCCGAGACCTCATCCGCGAATTCGACGAGCAGGGTGAGCATGCTTTAAGTCCCCCCGGACCAGATCAGGACGGCGTGACGTTGCCGGCGTCGGCCGGAAACTGGCGGATGAGCGCATCGACGAGCTTGGAGAAGCCGATGCCCTTGGAAGACTTGACCATGACGACGTCGCCGGGACGCACGGTGTCGATGAGCACCGGCTTCAAGTCCTCGGCTGCGGCCCTGTACTCCACCTTGACGCCCTCGGGAAGCGCCTCGGCGAGCGACTTCATCTCCGGGCCGGCAAGCAGGATGAGGTCGGTGCGGGTGCCGGCGATCAGGTCTGCCAGCGCCGCGTGCAGCTTCGCGGAATGGCCGCCGAGCTCCAGCATGTCGCCGAGCACGGCGATGCGCCGCCCCTCCCCCGTCACCGGCGTCGCATCGAGCAGCGCCATCGCCGCCTGCATGGAGGCGGGGTTGGCGTTGTAGCTCTCGTCGATCAGGGTGATCTGGCCTTTCGGGTGGCGCAGCACGTGGCGCTTGCCGCGGCCGGCTTCGGCGCTCAGGCTTTCCAGCGCCAGCGCGACCTTCTGGACGTCGGCGCCGACGAGGTCGGCGGCGCCGAGAACGGCAAGCGCGTTCTGCACGACGTGGCGGCCGGGCGCACCGATGCGGGCCGCGACCTCCTTGCCGGCGATCGCGGCCGAGATCAGGGAATGGTCAGGATGCAGCGAGGCGTTGGTCAGCCGGTATGCCGCCTTGGCGTGCTCGCCGAAGCCGACGATCTTCTCGACGCCCGCCTCCCTGGCGAGCTTCGCCAGCAGGTTCCAGCGCTCGTCGTCGCGGTTGATGAGCGCCGCGCCGCCATGCTCGATGCCCTCGAAGATCTCCGCCTTGGCCCTGGCGATGTCGTCGAGCGTCCTGAAATGACCGAGATGCGCGGCGGCGATCAGCGTGACGACGGCGACATGCGGCCGCACCAGCTTCACCAGCGGGCGGATTTCGCCCTCGTGGTTCATGCCGATCTCGAAGATCGCATAGTCGCAGTCGGCCGGCATGCGGGCGAGCGTCAGCGGCACGCCCCAATGGTTGTTGAAGGACGCGGCCGAGGCATGCACCTTGCCGACCGTGGCGAGCGCATGGCGCAGCGCCTCCTTGGTGCTGGTCTTGCCGGCCGAGCCGGTGACGGCGACGACCTTCGCCCTGGTGCGGGCGCGTGCCGCGGCTCCGGCCTTTTCGAGCGCGGCCAGCACGTCGGGGACCACGATCATCGGCGCGGTCAGCCGGCCGAGCGCCGGCAGCTTGCCCTCCGCGATGACGAGCAGGCTGGCGCCCGCCTTGACCGCCGCGGTGGCGAAGTCATGGCCGTCCATCGCCTCGCCCTTGATGGCGAAGAAGGCGTCGCCCGGAGCCAGGCTGCGCGTGTCGATGGAGATGCCGCTGACCGCCGTCGGCATGGCGCCGACCGGCCGCCCGCCCATCGCCTCGATCAGTTCGTCGGCGAGCCAGAGCTTGCTCATCCTGCGCGCTCCCCGAGCGCCTTGCGCACTTCCTCATGATCCGAGAAGGGGAAGGTCTGGCTGCCGACCGTCTGGCCTTCCTCGTGGCCCTTGCCGGCGACGATCAGCGTGTCGCCCGCATGGAGCGCCGCGACCGCTTCGCGGATCGCCTGGTGGCGGTCGCCGATCTCGATGGCGCCGGGCGCGGCGGCGAGGATTTCCCTGCGGATCGTCGCGGGTTCCTCCGAGCGCGGATTGTCGTCGGTGACGATAACGAGGTCGGCGAGGCGCGTGGCGATCTCGCCCATGATCGGACGCTTGCCCTTGTCGCGGTCGCCGCCGCAGCCGAAGACGACGACGACGCGCCCCGTGGTGAAGGGCCTGACCGAGGCGAGCACGTTCTCCAGCGCGTCGGGCTTGTGCGCGTAATCGACATAGATCGGAGCGCCGGCGGGCGTGGTGCCGGCGAGGTCGAGGCGGCCGGGGGCGCCCTTGAGATGCTCCAGCGCCGCCAGCGCCTTGCCGACCGGCGTGCCGGTGGCGGCTGCGAGGCCTGCCGCGACCAGCGCATTGTAGATCTGGAAGTCGCCGGCGAGCGGCAGGTCCACCTCGTAGAGCTCGCCACCGGCGGCGATCTCGGCGCGCTGGCGGAAGCGCTCGTGCTCGACGCGCTTCAGCGCCAGGAAGTCGCCATGGCGGCCGACGGTGAGCACCTCGAGGCCGGCGGCCTTGGCGGCGTCGATGGTCGGCTTCGACCAGCGGTCGTCGGCGAAGATGACGGCCGGCGCGCCCTTCGGCAGCAGCGTGTCGAACAGCCTGAGCTTGGCGCGGAGATAGTCCTCAACCGTCGGATGGTAGTCCATGTGGTCGCGGCCGAGATTGGTGAACGCGCCGGCGGCGAGCCTGACGCCGGCGAGCCTGTGCTGGTCGAGCCCGTGGCTGGACGCTTCCATCGCGGCGTGGGTGACGCCGGCGTCGGCGAGTTCGGTGAGCAGCCGGTGCAGATCGACCGGATCGGGCGTGGTGAGCGAGCCGTAGTCGTTGCGGCCGGGAGCGACGACGCC
>Ga0233380_1001211_pt1 | contig 11895 bp, 8 predicted proteins | sample ElkDunMinimDraft_9_FD_191541 | JGI IMG/M metagenome (GOLD analysis project Ga0233380, IMG submission 191541) | Fecal eukaryotic communites from dung pellets of Tule Elk in California, USA - Elk Dung F36 | ecosystem: Host-associated > Mammals > Digestive system > Large intestine > Fecal | place... | reverse complement strand
ACCATGCATCTGATGGCTGACCAGGTGCAGTCTGCGGTAAATGTTCCGCGGCTGGATATTGCCGAGCATGTCGAGATCGTCGAGCGCTGCCGCGCCAAGGTTGCCGGCAGGGTGGTGATCCTTGGATGCACCGAGATCGGCATGTTGATCGGTCAGGATGATCGGCCTGTGCCGATATCCGACCTGACGCTGCTGCATTCCGATGCCGCGATTGATTTCGCGCTGGCCGAGGCGTCCTGACCGGCAACCGCAGACACAAAAACAAGCGACAGACGAATGCAGATGGATGCGAGAGTAAATGGGCGTTGAGGTGCGAATGCCGTCGATCGGCACGCTGAGGGTCGGCATAGATGCTGGCGGCACGTTCACGGATTTCGTGGCCGTGCTGCCGAATGGTCAGATGCACTACCACAAGGAGCCGAGCAACCCGGCAGATCCGTCGGCTCCGGTCGAGGCTGGCCTTCGTGGGCTGCTTCAGAACGAGGCGATTGCGAGCCAGACCCGCGACCTGCTCGTCGTTCACGGGACGACGATCGGCCTTAATGCGGTCCTGCAGGGGAAGGGTGCTCGCACCGCCGTTCTGGTGACGCGGGGATTGCGTGACGTGCTCGAAATCGAGCGCGGTCGCCTGCCAAACCATCTCAGCCTTCATGCCGTGAAACCGGACCCGATCGTGTCTCGCGATCTGGTTCTGGAGCTTGGCGCCCGCGCCGATTCCAATGGCGAAATCACCGACTTTCCGGAAGCGGCCGAATTCGATGCCGTTTGCGAAGAGATCAGGCGTCTGGCGCCCGAGGCTGTCGCCATCGTTCTGGTCAATGCGTACATCTCGCCCAAGCTCGAAGCCTCCGTGGAGCGCGAGATCAAGGCACGCATCCCCGACCTGCTCGTCACCTGCTCGGCGTCTGTCTGGCCCGAATTGCGCGAATACGAGCGTGCAGTCATCGCCTGCCTGAATGCCAAGGTTCATCCTCTGATGGAGGCCTATCTCCATTCGCTGGAAACTCGTATCGCCGGTCTGTCGACCAAGTCGAAGCTTCAGCTGTCGACGTCGTCGGGCGGCATGCTGAGCCTGTCCGGCGCGCTGGAGCGGCCGATCGAGACGATGCTGTCAGGGCCTGCCTCCGGCACGGTGGCCGCGTCTCGGCTGGCCCGCGATCTCGGCATTTCCAGCGGCATCACCTTCGACATGGGCGGCACCAGCGCCGACATCGCGATCCTGACCAATGCGAAGGTCGAGTTCACCACCACGTCCCACATCGGCGCGCTCCCGTTGATGATGCCGGTCATCGGTGTGTCGAGCATCGGCGCGGGCGGCGGCTCCATCCTGAAGATCGATTCGGCGGGCCTGCTAAAGGTCGGTCCGGAAAGTGCGGGATCGCGGCCCGGCCCGGTGGCGTTCGGACTGGGCGGCACCGAGGCGACCGTGACGGACTGCTACATTGCGCTCGGCATCATTGATCCGACGAACTTCCTCGGCGGACGCATGACGCTTGACGTGGATGCGGCATTGGCGGCTCTCGACGCCGTTGCGAAGCGCCTGGGACTGGCGTCCGCGCAGGCGGCGGCGGAAGCGGCGCTCAACATCGCGACGGTTGGCATGTCGACGGAATTGTTCAAGTTGCTGGCGCAGGGCGGCCACGATCCAAACGAACATGTCATCATGCCGTTCGGCGGCGCGGGTCCGACGCAGGCTGTCATGCTGGCTGACGATGCCGGGCTTCCAGGTGTCGCGGTGCCGCCGGCGGCGGCGACGTTCTGCGCACTCGGCGCCGTGATGGCGGATGCCCGCCGCGATTACCTGCGCAGCATCGGCCAGACCGGGTGGTACGACCTGCCACCCAAGATCTGGTCGGCGTGGTCCGAGATGCGCGCGGAGGCGGACGCCTGGTTCGCCGCGGAGGACATGACGGTACGCGGCCATCGCTTCGAGTACCAGATCGACATGCGGTACGCCGGTCAGTCACACAACATGATCGTCAATGTCGACGAGAGCGTCGTCGCGTCGAAGGACCTCGCCGCGGTCGCCGAAGCCTTCCACAAATCGCATGAGGCGCTTTACGATTTCCACGAGACCGACGAGAAGGTCGAAGCGGTGTCGGTTCGACTGAGCATCATCGCCATGGTTCAGGAAGTCGCGCTGGCGACGCTGGCGCCGCATCAGGGCGAAGCTCAGCCGTCTTCGCGGCGCAAAATCTTTCATCGTGGCGCGTGGGTCGACAGCGCGGTCTACCAGCGTTCGGCCCTCGGCGCGGGCGCCACCTTCACGGGGCCGGCGGTGGTCGAGCAGTCCGACACCACGACCTGGGTGCCTCCGGGCTGGACAGTTGTCGTCCATCCCACCGGCACCCTCCTGATCAATCGGAGCATCTCCCGTGAAGCTTGATCCCATCACGCTCGAAATCATGTCGATGAAGCTGAGCGCGGCGGCTTCCGAGATGGCCTATTTCCTCAAGCGCACGGGCCGGACGCTCTACATCAAGGAGTCGGAGGATTTCTCGACGGCGATTGCCGACCTTTCGGGCAAGTTCGTGGCCTATCCGCAGAATGTCGGCGTTTCCGGCTTCTTCGATCTCGATTGCGGTCCCGCCATCCAGGCCGTGGGTCATCTCGATCCGGGTGATGTCATCCTGACCAACCACCCTTACATGTCGAAGGGCCTGGCCACCCATCTGCCCGACCTGACAGTCATCAGACCGTTCTTCCACGGCGGCAAGATCGTCTCCTATGGCTGGGCCTTCGCACACTCGGCCGACGTCGGCGGACGTGTGCCGTCGAGCATCTCGCCGAGCAACAGCGACATCTTTCAGGAAGGCCTGATGATCCCGCCGGTGAAGCTCGTCCGCAAGGGCGAGATCGATCCGGTGGTCGAAGGCTTCCTGCGCGCTAACTGCCGTACTCCGGAGCCGAACATGGGCGACGTACGTGCCATGCTGGCTGCCATGTCGCTGGGCGAAAAGCGCGTCCAGCGCATCATCGAGCAACATGGGCTGGAAACGTTCGAAAGCAGCCTCGGCGACGTGATCGAATACACAGCGCTCAGGTCGCGCGAGATCTTCCGCAATATTCCGGACGGCGTCTATGAGTTCAACGACTTCCTTGACGACGATCTGGTTTCGCCTATCCCGATCCGTATCCGCGTCAAGATGACGGTGTCCGACGGGCTGATCGATCTCGACTTCAACGGGACCGACGTGCAGGTGGCTGCTGCATACAACATCCCGACGGCGGGTATCCGCCACGCGCAGCTGACGTCGTGGCTGACATCGTTCGTCCTCACGCACGACAAGACGGTGCCGCAGAACGCCGGAATGTTGAACCCGGTGACGATTCACACGCCTAAGGGGACGGTTCTGCATCCCGTCTTCCCGGCGCCCGTCGGCGTCCGCCACGCCGTCGTTCATCGTGTAATGGATGCCGAAAATGGCGCACTTGCGCAGGCATTGCCTGAATTCATGCCAGCCGCATGCGCCGGTCTCATCATACCGACTGTGCTGGCCGAGCCGGAAGACGCGAATGGCGACCGCAACGTCGTCGTCGTCCAGCCGATGGTCGGCGGTGGTGGCGCCTGGAACGGGCATGACGGACCGGACGGCCGCCACAGCGGTCCCGTCAGCATCGGCAACAATCCGATCGAGGTGACGGAAACCGGAGCGGCGGTAACGATCCTCCGCTACGGCCTGCGGCCGGATTCCGGCGGTCCCGGAAAATGGCGCGGCGGCACGGGCATGGAACTCACGTTCAGAGCCAAGCGGCTCGGCTCGCAGGTGCTCGGACGCGGCATGGACCGGTTCCGCTTTCAGCCGTGGGGGCTTCTCGGCGGCAAGCCGGGTTCGCAGGCGAAGACGATCCTGAATATGGGCCGGGAGGATGAGCGCGATCTCGGAAAGATCGACGTGGTCGATCTTGGACCCAACGATACGATCACCGTGTTGACACCCGGCGGCGGTGGTTACGGCAACCCGTTCGAGCGCGACGTGGAGGCCGTGCTTTGGGACGTCAGACGTGGTCTCGTCACTGCAGAAACAGCCAGGCGTGACTATGGCGTTGTCATCACCGGCGGTGTCGTGGACAGGTCTGCGACCGAAGCACTGCGTTCCGCCCAGCCAAAGCCGGACGCCGGCGAGATGTTCGACTTCGGACCGCAGCGTCAGATCTGGGAAGCGGTTTTCGACGACAAGCTGATGCAGCGCATCGTGGCGGTCGTCCTTGCCCAGCCAAGCGGCGGTCGAAAGGCATTTCGCAACCGGTTGCTTGCCCCCCTTCTCAATGCGCTCGACCGCTACAGGCCGCTAGTAGCCGAAGAACTGGCGGAACTCGGGCGGGAAGTCACCCGCAATCTCGAGGCCGCGGAAGCCGCTGCCCGGGCAGGTTCGGAGCACCAGGCGGCAGCCTGAGCCCGCAGGATTCTCCCAGCATCTCCAACACAGGGACCAACATATGTTTCACTCCCGTTTTTTGAAGGCGGCAGCCGCCGGCGTCGCTTTCTCGCTCGCCGCCGGCGCGGCGCTGGCGGAAGACATGACATTTGCGCTGTCCGCAAACGTCGTGACGCTCGACCCGCATTTGACCACCACGGTGGGCACCGACCTTTCAGTCATCAGCCATATCTATACGCCGCTCGTCATTCGCCAGCCGGATATGAAGATCTATCCCGCCGCCGCGAAGTCGTGGGAAGTCACCGATGGACTGACCTGGACGTTTCACCTGCGTGACGACCTGACCTTCCCGGATGGTTCGAAGCTCGACGCGGCAGCGGTCAAGTGGAACATTGAGCGCATCCTGAATCCGGAAACCAAGTCGCCGGTGCGCGCATGGCTTACGACCATCAAGGAGATCAAGGTGGTCGATCCCGTCACGGTTCAGTTCGTTACCGACAAGCCGTTCGCATCCCTTCCGGACCAGATGTCCCAGATCTTCATCATGTCGCCGGAATGGACGCAGTCGCACAACCCTGCGATCGAGGCGAGCGGTACGGGTCCATACGATCTCGTCAGCTATGTCTCGGGTGACAGCGTGACGCTGAAGGCGAAGGCCGGCCATGTCGATGGCGCGCCGTCCTTCGACAACGTCGGCTTCCGCGTGATCCCGGAAGATTCGTCGCGCATCGCCGCCTTGCTGGCCGGCGAGGTTGACCTGATCGCCGGCATCCCGCCGTTCGAGCTCGAGCGCATCAATGGGACCGAAGGCGTCTCGGCCTCCTCGGAGTCTTCGATCCGCATGGTCTACGTGAAGTTCAACAATCTGAAGCCGCCGTTCGCCGGCAACACCAAGCTCAAGCTTGCTCTGAACTACGCGATTGACAAGGAAGCCCTGCGCGACGCGATCTGGGACGGGCAGGGCGAATTGAGCCGTTGCCAGCCGCTGAACCCGGCATACTTCGGCTACAATCCCGACCTCGCGCCGTTCCCGTACGATCCGGAGAAGGCCAAGTCGCTGCTGGCCGAAGCTGGTTTCGCCGAGGGCCTGACGCTCGAATTCGAGGTCCCGATGGGCCGTTACCTGCTGGCATCGGAAATGGCACAGGCGATCGCCGCCCAGTGGGCAGAGATCGGCGTCAACACCAACATCGTCGAAATGGAATACGGCCGCTGGCTCGACAAGTACCAGAATGCGGGCCAGATGGGCGACCTCTCCTACATCGGCCAGTCCTGGCCGACGCTCACTGCAGACGGCATGCTGGGCCTGCTCGAACCGGGCAACATCTATGCCTACTATGACAATGAGGAGTTCGGAAACCTGATCCGCGAGGCGCGTTCGCTGACCGGCAACGACCAGCGTCTGGCGCTGTACAAGAAGGCGACCGAGAGCTTCTGCGCCAGTCCGGCGCACCTGGTCCTGTTCGACCAGCCGACCACCTACGCTCTGCGTGACCGTATCAAGTGGCAGGCGCGTGCGGACGATATTTTCCGCGCCATGGACATCAGCGTCGCCAAGTAGGGCGACGCTGACCGACACGGGCCGCAGGCCGGATGCTGTACCGATATCTGCTCACGCGACTGGGTGAAGCGTTGCTATCGCTCTGGGGCGCCATGACGATTGTCTTCATCGCCGCGCGCATGCTCGGCGACCCGGTCATCATGATGCTTCCGATGGGCGCCAGCCCGGCCGATATCGAGCTGATGCGCAAGACCCTGCGGCTCGATGACCCGCTGATCATCCAGTACCTGCAATTCATGTGGAATGCGGTGCGGGGCGATTTCGGGATGTCGTTCCAGTTCCATAGGCCGGCGATGGATCTCGTTCTCGAACGACTGCCGGCGACGATTCTTCTGGCTGTGTCGGCTCTGATAATAGGAATTGTCGTGGGCGGGTTTCTGGGCTTCGTCGCGGCGCGTTGGCGCGGCACGATGCTGGCGCCGATCGCGACCGTGTTGGCCCTGCTGGGGCAGGCGACGCCGGTGTTCTGGCTCGGCATCATCCTGATCCTGGCGTTCAGCACTTCGCTCGGTTGGCTGCCGAGTGGCGGAACCGGCAGCCTGAGCCATCTGATATTGCCGTCGATCACCCTCGCCACCTTCACCGCCGCCAGCGTCATGCGGCTTCTGCGGTCAAGCATGATCGAGGTGGTGTCCGAGGATTTCATCCGGACGGCGTGGTCGAAGGGGCTGATGCCCCGTGCAGTCTATGTTCGCCACGTCATGCGCAATGCGCTGCTGCCCGTCGTCACTATGGTCGGCATCCTTGCCGGCGAGTTGCTGGGCGGGGCCGTGATCACCGAGACGGTCTTCGCGTGGCCGGGGATAGGGCGCCTGGTGATGCAGGGCATCGAGACGAAGGACTTCGCAGTCGTCCAGGCCGCCGCGGCGGCGATCGCCGCGATCTACATCTTCGTGAACTTTGTCGTCGATTTGTTGTACATGCTCATCGATCCGCGCATCCGCCTGTCCAGGACGGGCCGGGCATGATCGCGACATCCTTCTTGAAGCGTATACAAGGTGGCCATGTCGGTCTCCTCGTCCTGGCCATCGTTGCCCTGCTGGCGATCTTTGCGCCGCTTGTGGCTCCCGACAATCCGGTGCGTTCGGACCTCCGCGGACGCCTTGCCGAGCCGACCTTGAGCCTGACCGCAGTCGGGACCGCTCCGCTCGGGCGCGACCAACTGGGGCGCGATATTCTGAGCCGAATGATCTATGGCAGCCGCGCGACGCTTCTGGTTGCCCTTTGCGCAGTCGTGGTGGGCGGTGTCGTCGGTGTCACGATAGGCGTGGTCTCGGGCTTTGCCGGCGGCATTCTGGACCGCATCCTGATGCGGATCACGGACATTCAGCTGGCATTCCCGCTGATGCTTCTGGCGCTGCTCATGGTTGCGGCGATGGGCGCGAACTTCTTCAATCTGATTGTCGTGCTGGCGCTCACCAGTTGGACCAGATATGCCCGCATCGTGCGCGGCGAGGTGTTGCAACTGCGCGAGCGGGAGTTCGTTCTCTCGGCTGTCGCAGCCGGCGCCAGCGCATGGCGCATCTGCGTGAAGCATATCCTGCCGAACATCATGGCGCCGATCATCGTCGTCGCAACACTGGAGCTCGGGCGCGTCATCGTGATGGAATCGGCGCTGAGCTTCCTTGGCGTTGGCATGCAGCCGCCGACGCCAAGCTGGGGTCGCATGCTCGCTGAAGGGCGAAGCTACGTCTCGCGCGCCTGGTGGCTCGCCGCCTTTCCGGGGCTGGGAATCATGCTCGTCGTGCTGAGCATCAACCTGATCGGCGACTGGCTGCGCGACGTGTTCGATCCGAAGAAGTGACATGACGGACGCCAGAACACCAAAGCCGCTTCTGCAAATCCGCGACCTGTCGGTTCGGTTCAAGACCGATCGCGGCCATGTTCACGCGGTCAACGGCGTATCCTACGATCTCATGCCCGAGGAGACCTTGTGCATCGTCGGTGAAAGCGGCTCGGGCAAGAGCGTCCACGCGCTGTCGATATTGCGCCTGCTGCCGGAGCCTCCGGCCGAAATCACCTCCGGCTCCATCCGCTTCGACGGGCAGGAACTGCTGACTGCATCGCGCCAAGCGATGTTCGACCTGCGCGGAAATGGCATCGGAATGGTGTTCCAGAACCCGATGAGCTCGCTGAACCCGGTTCTGACGATCGGCAAGCAGATCACCGAGGTTCTGCGTCGTCACATGAAAATGGACGGCAAGGCGGCACACAGGCGCGCCGTCGAGCTTCTCGACCGCGTGAGAATCCCCAATGCCGCCAGCCGCGTTCACAGCTATCCGCACGAGTTTTCCGGCGGTCAGCGCCAACGCATCATGATCGCCATCGCGATCGCCTGCAATCCGCGTCTGCTGATCGCGGATGAAGCGACCACGGCCCTCGACGTCACGACGCAGGCAGAGATCATCCAGCTCGTCCGCGAATTGAAGTGGGAGCAGTCTATGGCCGTCATCTGGATCACGCACGATCTGGGCGTCGTCGCTGGCATCGCCGATACGGTGCAGGTCATGTACGCAGGCGGCATCGTCGAGCGCGGTCCGGTTGACGCGATCTTCAACGATCCGCGCAATGCCTACACCCTCGGGCTGCTGAACTCCCTGCCGGACGTCAGCGACGCGCATGGCGCGCGCAGGAGTCTGCGGCAGATCGACGGCATGCCGCCCGATCTGCATGTATTGCCTGCCGGCGACCCGTTCGCGCCGAGAAATCCCTATGCGACGCAGCGCTGCTTCAGCGAACCGCCGTCGCTTCGGCAGGCAGAGGGCGCCGAGCCCGGACATCTGGTTGCGGCATGGTATGACCTGCGCAAGCTGGCGCGCCGCGAGGGAGCAGCCTGATGCCGCAGACGCCTCCACTCCTGCAAGTGCAGAACCTGACGAAGCGCTACGAAAGCGCGCCGCGCGGCGCTCCGCCGGCAGTCGATGGCGTGTCGTTCCACCTCAACTCCGGCGAGACGTTGGGTCTGGTCGGCGAGAGCGGCAGCGGCAAGAGCACGATCGGGCGTGCCGTCTGCATGCTGAACCCGCCGGATTCGGGATCGATACGGTTCGAAGGCCAGGAGATTGCCAACGCCTCCAGGAGTGATCTGCGTGCCGTACGGCAGCGCATGCAGATAGTGTTCCAGGATCCGTTCTCGGCTCTCAATCCCCGGATGCGCGTTGGCGAGTTAGTTGCCGAACCGCTGTTGATCCATGGGCGGTATCGCAACAATGCCGAGCGCAAGGAGGTGGTGGCCGAGCAGTTCCGGATGGTCGGACTGGATCCGGACGTTATGGACCGCTATCCCCATCAGTTCTCCGGCGGACAGTGCCAGCGCATCTGTATCGCGCGGGCTCTGATACTCGGGCCGAGCATGATCGTCGCGGACGAGCCGATCGCAGCGCTTGACGTCTCGATCCAGGCGCAGATCGTCAATCTCCTTGCCGATCTGCAGGACAAGACGAAGGTATCCTACATCTTCATTTCGCATGACCTGCGCATGGTCCAGCACATATGTCATCGCGTCGCGGTCCTCTTTGGCGGACGCATCGTCGAACTGGCGGGCGTCGCGGAACTGTATTCCAACCCGTTCCACCCCTACACACAGCGGCTGCTGTCCGCCGTGCCCATTCCGGACCCGGCGCGCGAACGGGCGCGCCAGAGCTCGATCACGGCATTCACCTCGCGAAACGATGGTGATCTGATCGAGGTCGCGAGCGGCCATTTCGTTCGTCAGTAGGCGCTGCGCTCGAGTAGGTGCTGGATTTTCAGCCTTGGCAGTCCGCGCTTGATGCCGGCGGGGCGGGCACATGTCGGTTCAACTTACGCCGTGCATTGGTGAATACGGTAGTCCAAGAGCACTAGAACGTTCTGGTTATTGACATCCGGCGGTGCAGTATATTTGCTTTCTGTCGAATTGCGCTGCGGTGTAAAATAAATGCCGACTACGCTGTGAATGATATTGTGTATTCTATTATGTTGACGGGTAGGACTGCGATGGCTTCTCGCCCCTACTGGGGTGCCACTGTGGGTCTGGGGCGGTGCTGTTCAATTCGAACGAGTTTCTGTTTCTCTTCCTGCCGGTCGCCCTGGTAGCATTTCACGGCCTGCGGGCCGCGGGCGTGCGCGAATTCGCCTTCATCGTCCTGCTGGCCGTCTCGATCGTCTTCTATGCCTATTGGAGCATCGTCTACGCCGCGCTCTTCGTGGCCTCAGCGGCCTCGAACTACGTCCTGGCCAGAGCGATCGCGCGAACCGGCTCGCGTGTGCTGACCGTGTTCGGCATCGTCGCCAATCTCGCTCTGCTGGGCTACTTCAAATACACCAACTTTCTAATCGACGTGGTCAACCAGACGAGCGGCAGCCAGATTGGCGCGATCGACATCATCCTGCCGATCGGGATTTCCTTCTACACCTTCATCCAGATCGCGTTCCTGGTCGACGTCTACGTGCTCGCCGCAAAGGAATCCCGCGCGGTGAGTTACGGCCTGTTCGTTTCTTTCTTCCCGCACATGCTGGCTGGACCGATCGTTCATCACAAGGAGATGATGCCGCAGTTTGAGGCCGCCATGCCTTTGTCGCGGCTGCAGCGCATGGTGGCCACCGGGGTTTGCCTGCTGATCATCGGCCTTGTGAAGAAGGTGCTCATCGCCGACCGTGTTGCCCTGCTCGCCAGCCCGGTCTTCGCCCAGGCGGCGACTGGCCAGTCGGTAGACTTCTTCACCGCCTGGACCGGCGTGCTGGCTTACTCGTTCCAGCTCTATTTCGATTTTTCCGGCTATTCCGACATGGCTATCGGACTAGCGTTGATGTTCGGCATCCGCTTTCCGGCGAATTTCAACTCGCCTTACCAGTCCGCCAGCATCATCGACTTTTGGCGGCGGTGGCACATGACCCTGTCGCGCCTGCTGCGCGACTACATCTACATCCCGCTCGGCGGAAACCGGAAAGGTGAAGCCTGGCGCAACTTCAATCTCATGGCGACCATGCTCATCGGCGGAGCCTGGCACGGCGCGGGCTGGACATTCATCATCTGGGGCGGGCTCCACGGCCTCTTTCTGACCGTGAACCATGTCTGGAACCAATGGGTGGGCATCCGTCTCGGCCGACTGGCCGCAGTGATCACCTTCCTCGCCGTGGTCTTCGCCTGGGTGCCGTTTCGTGCCATCGACATGGACACGACGTTGAGCCTCTACGGCTCGATGTTGGGTTTCGCCGGCCTGTCCGCACCGTTGGAACTGGATGTCGTCCTCCGCTATTTCGGGCTGTCGCTCGCCGACTACAGCGTTGAGCTCGTCACTCAAAACGAGCGCAGGGAATACTACACCAATCTGGCGGTGCTTGTGCTGGCGATGGGGGTTGCATTCTTTGCGCCGAATTCGATCCAGCTGCTGCGCCGCTACGCCCCCGTGCTCGGCAGCCGCCGCGTCCTCGCCGACAGCCCGGCGCGGAGCCGCCTGCACTGGCGGCCGGGGCTGGTGAGCGGTGTCTTGGCGGGACTGGCTCTTTTTCTGGTGGTCCGCGCGATCAACTCGGCCGCTCCGTCCGAGTTCCTCTATTTCCAGTTCTGAGGCCATGGTGATGGCGCGCAACCGTCCATTCCGGCACTTTCTGGTCGCGCTGGTCGGCGTATTCGCGCTGGCCGTGTTGGGAAGTCTTGTGACCTTTCGCGCGCAATTTGGAACGATGACATGGAAGACCGCCGCGCGGTGCCTCGGCGCGGAGGCGAAAATGCAGGCGATAGCCGCGCTGCCGTCCCCGAAGCTGGTCTTCATCGGTGGTTCCGCCGTGCACATGGGGATCAACACCGAAATGCTGGGCGCGGCGCTGGGCATGCCGGCAGGAAATTTCGGCACTCTCGCGGCTTTGGGGCCGAAGATCATGCTGTTCAATGCATCGCAGGTGCTCAAGCGGGGTGACACAGCCGTGGTCGTCTTCGAATACGGCTTGTACTGGCGCAATCGTCCGACAGAGGCA
>Ga0233380_1001210_pt1 | contig 11896 bp, 10 predicted proteins | sample ElkDunMinimDraft_9_FD_191541 | JGI IMG/M metagenome (GOLD analysis project Ga0233380, IMG submission 191541) | Fecal eukaryotic communites from dung pellets of Tule Elk in California, USA - Elk Dung F36 | ecosystem: Host-associated > Mammals > Digestive system > Large intestine > Fecal | place... | reverse complement strand
TTCTACCTCCCCGCGCAGCTCAGACAGCTTGCCCACACTGGTTGAAGCATCTCCCACATACTTGGCCACTTCCGAGGCATACGCGGTCAGGGCATCAGCCTGGGCCTTTTGCGCCGCATCGAGTGCCACCTTGGCCGCAGCCAGCGCATCAGCGTTGGCTTTTGCCGAAGCTGTGGCCGCATCCAAAGCAGTCTGCTGGGCTGCCACGGCTGCGTTGTACGCATCCAAGCGGGGCTGCATGGCATCCAGACTTGCCTGGTCTTTTTGCACCTGCCCAGAGTAGTAGCCGATGTTGATGCGGCGTGAGCCGTAGTGGCTGCGCTTGCCGTCGATGTAGCTGTCCAGTTGCCCCTGATTGACCGCTAGGCTGTTGCGCACAGCATTCATTCTGCTGGCATAGGCATCACGCTCAGCTTTGGCTTTGCTCAATAGCTCCTGGGTGGATGTGACCTTGGCCGCTGCCGTGTTGGACTGTGCTTGCTGCATCGCCACTGCTCCCGCCGCAGTGGCTACACCACCTTGGGCCGCAATGGAGTCTGCCGTGCTGGGCGCTTGCACCATGGCCGCCGTGATGGCCGCCTGGATCTCAGCGGCAGTCATGGCGCCATTGCCGCGCAGGATGCTCTGGCGTGTAGCCTGAACATCGGCCGTCACGCCTGCAATAGATTCATGGACAGCACCAAAGAAGTCCGCCACCTCTTTGGCCATGCCATCCAACTCAGTGGCCCAGGTAGTGGCCACCGAGGCAAAGATGCCTTGCATGCTCAGCAAGACGGCAGCCAACTCAGCGCCCGCTTCACCCGCAGCCAGTTGCTGCTCGATCAATTCCCGAAAGTCCTCCTTGGAGCTGGGCAAGGCCACGCCATACTCTGCCAGCACTTGCGTGAGCTGCCGCGTGGTGACTGCTGCGCGCTCTTGCTCGCTGTAGAAATTCTGGTAGTAGCCGCTGACATTTGTGGCCAGTGCCTCAAGGCCACCGGAGGCGTTGAGTAGCGTGGTTTGCACAACACCACTGAGGCGTTCAAAACCAACTACTGAGTCTGCCCAGCCCTCAAAGGCCGCATCAATCAGCGCGATCTGCTGCATTGCACCCGACAAGCCATCGAGCGTAATGGCACTGCCCAGTGAGTCCAGCACCTGGCGCATCCAGCCGGGAATGTCTGCAGATTTGAGCTCAGCGACCATGGCCGCAGACATCTTGCCCGAGAGCACTGCAAACGCTTTCTCGCCATCAGGGTCCAGCGCCTTGCCGCTGTTCCAGTTTGCCAACACATTGCCCGAGAGTTCATCGAACAGCTGAAACGCTGCCCAGCTGTAGCGGTCATCCAGATTGGGCTCGTCGGCAAATGCGGCCGTGGCGCCCAGCTTCTTGCCACCGGTGTACTTGTCCAGGGAGTTGTACGCACCCGTGATGGACATGACCAGCGACTGGACAGCTGTATCCAGCGAGGCATTGGAGCGGCGTTCAACTGCTTTCTTGAAATCTTTGTTCAGGCCCAGCGCGGATGAAACTTGCTTGTCGTTCAAACCAGCCGTGGAGTACGCGCCGCCCAGGCGGGCAGACTCAGGACGGCTGCTGCCGAACACACCATCCAAAAGACCACCCAACGTAGAGCCGATCATTGCGCCGATGGGACCACCAAAGTAGGTGCCAATCGCTGCACCGGCAGCTGAGCCAAACTTACCTTGGCTCAAGTTGTAGATGGCAGAGCCGTAGCCAAAAACGTCACCGGCAATATTGATGGCGTTAGAGAACCCAGCAATGTTGTTCCCAAAATCTACGACGCTGGTACCAAAAGCCTCGAAGCCTTTGCTAAACAGCGTGCCGCCAAGCTGCTGGATATTGCCCGCAAGACCGACGCCGAAGTTGGTCAGCATGGGAGATGTGAGCGCACTGTAGGCATTGCTTGCCATGTTGAGCAGGCCACCAGCAGCACTGCTGCCCCCTGCTGCTACACCCGACGCCCCGGCCACACCAGCCCCCATAATGCCGCCGACCACGGTTTGCACCACAGGCTGCAGAACCAGGGTGCTGAACAGGCGTTTGAGGTATGTGGCCGCGTCTTTGCCACCCGACATGATGTAGTCGGCCAGCGTATCGCCAATGGTCTGAGCCGTGCGATCCCAATCCTTTTCTAGTCGGTCCTGAGCCTTTGCATTGGCTTCGCGCACCTTCTTGTCGTCAAGCAAACCCAAACGCTCACGCAGCAGGCGGTTCTGCTCTTCAAGAGCGATTTGTTCCCGCGACATAAAGCCAAAGACATCATTCGCACGTGCAATTTCTGCCAAGTGCTGATCTTGAACCGTTATCTGAGCCGCAAGGCGTGCTCGATTAATTGCGTGCTGCGCCTCCTCAGATAGACCGATTAACTCCGTCTCTTCGCGCAAGCGCTTGTTGGACGCCGCATAGCCAACAGCACTCTTTTCTGCTGCAGCAGCCAAATCCAAGCGCGCCTTCTTTTCATCTTCCGCAAACTGCACGAAAGCCATGCGCCTGTCTAATTCTTGTTGTTGAGCAGTGGCAACATCCACCAGCGCAAGCAATGACGCTTTCCTGGAGCCAACAAGCTCTTGCTCCACTTTCACCCCAAGCTTTTGCACATCCGTAAGACGCGTACCAAACTGCAGTTCTTGTCGTTGCGCCGCCAACTTTTCTTGGATGGACTTGGCAAGAGATTCATAAGTTGACTGAGCGCCTTTTGCCCCCTTCTCCGAATCCCTCAAGGCCTTGGCCTCTGCCTTCCCAGCCTCAGTGCTCTCGTAGCGCTTGGTATTTAAATCAGTGACAGCTTTTGCGTAATCAGCAGCACTCATTGCGCCAGTACTCAAAGCATTCGCGTAGGCTTCAAGATCTGCCGTGAATTGCTTATTGATGCCGCTGGATCGCGCTGATATTTCCAGCAGACCAGCCTGCGCAGCATCAAACTTCTTCTGCTTGTCTAAGTAGGCCCCGTACTGCGCACCATCGTTGTAGGGATCGCCACCCGCGATCGGCGTGCTGATACCAGCCAGCGAATCCTGGGCAACTTTGGCCTCACGCAACTTATTTACCAGTCGCTCAGCATGGCTGTATGACTCACGCAGCATCAAGTTAGAGCTGCTTTGCGCTCCAGAATCCTTCAACTGCTGCAGGTTCTTTTCAGCGTCTTTAAGCTTTTGTCCAGCCTCCAGTGCACTGTAGCCAATGGCATTCACGGGATTTGCAAATGCAAGCGCTGCACCAGCACCTGCAGCCAGCTGCCCAAAAAAGCCGTCACCAGCCAAACGAGCCGCCTCGACCTTGTTATTGAAGTTGCCCAGCCCATCCGTCAATATGTTGAGCTGGCCAGCCCAAAATGCACTCACGCCAGAGTCACCGACGTTCTGCTTCAATCGATCCCACGAGTCGTTCACTCGATTTACCGAAGCATCCAGGCGGTTTGCAGCTTGCTCAGGAGCATCGCCCAAGCTCTTTTCAAGCTCAGCCGCAAATTTAGGCAAAAAGTCATCCGAAATAACTTGCCCCATCTCAAGCATCTTGCTCAGCTCGGCTGTAGTCACCCCCATGGATCGCGCCGCAATTTGAAAGGCGCCGGGCAAACGTTCCCCCAATTGGCCGCGCAACTCTTCAGCCTGAACAGTGCCCTTCGACACCATTTGCTGCAAGGCCAGCAGCACACCGCTGTTTTGCTCAGCAGAAAGGCCCATGACTGCAGATGCCTTTGCAATGGACTCAAACACCGAGCGCGCCTTCTCCCCCTCAAGAGAGGTGCCTTTGGCTGCGGCCTGAAACTGCATGTACGACTGGGCTGTACTTTTGAATTGCAGACCCAAGTCATAAGTCGTTTTGCGCAAATACGCAATTTCATCGGCGCTGCCGCGCGCCGAGGCGAAATTCAATCCAATTCGCAGCCGCTCAGCCGCAGCACTGGCCTCATATAAAGCGGCTGCGCCATCTTTCGCCCAACTCACAATCTGCAAACCCAACAACGTCTGTATGCCACGTGCAGCCAACGTCATGCTGGAGCTCATCCCCGTAGCGGCATCGGACATCTGGTGCATGCCCTGCCCAAGCGGCGCTAACTTACCGCTTGAGCTACCCAAGTTATTGACATCATTGCCAACCTGCCTGAGCCCTTGCGAGACTTCACGCTGGCCATCCAGCGTCATCTTGATACCAATGGGCGTCACGCCTGACCTCCAGTCACATTCCAGCTACGGCTTTGCGTTTTGCAGATCTGCATAGGCTTCAAGTGCAGCGTTTTGGCAATCCAGCAGTAGCAGCCAAAGCTCTTTGCGGTGATCGCCGTGCTCATACCCCAGCTCATCCAGGTGCGTCCGTACACAAGCCAAGCTGAGACCAGTTTTGCCGCCCATACCGCTGCTGTGCCACTGACCATGCAGTTGCCAAAACAGGTTCCACGCTTCTTCACACTCAGGCCAGAGATAGATTTCTTCGGCTCCGTGTGCTTCTCCAACTTGCTCTTGGACTTGCGCAAGCTTTTCCAACACCAGACCCAGCGGGGAGCTAGGGTCTGGCGTGGCCTGTTGAGATGCCTGCTGCTGTGCATGCCTGTCTGTGATCCAGCGATGGACGGCCTGCTTTAGTTTTTTGCTTTTACGCCCGACTCGGTAACGTAAGAGACATACGCCAGTTGAGCCACTCCAGGAATGAGGAACAGCTTGTCGAGTGCTTCTGGGCTGTAAGGCACGGGCTTGCCATGCTCGTCCTGCACATCACTCCAGTCTTTGGTGATCTTGGCAAAACCAGCAGAAAATTTTTCGCCTTCAGGAAAGATCTCTTTCCACTCTTCAGCCGTACGGCGTTCGCACGTCAGCGTGAAGTGCACGGGCTGTTTGTTGCCCTTGTCGTCGTTGAGCTCACCCTTGACTGGGAACTTCACCAACGCCGAGAGAATGATTTTGATTGCCATGTTGCGCCCCGATAAATAGACAGCGCCCGAAGAAAAATAAGGTGCACGGCTGGCCTGCTCGGGCAACACAGGCCCGCTGAACAAACGCCCAGCGTGCCGTGCACACAACCGATTTAGCTGGCGTAGGTGGTTGGCAAGTTCTGCGCGTCGATGGTTACGGTGGTAGTCACCGCTTGCTGTGCCTGGCCAGTTGGCACACCTGCAGCACCCACATAGCCCACAAACAAGACCTTCGCACCTGTGCCAAAACGAAAACGAATTGCTCGCACTGTCTTGGCCTTGAAAGCTTTGTTGCACTCGACAAAACCGGGGTCAGTCAAATCAAAAAAGTTGGTCATGCTGACCTGCATGGCAGAAGCGACCGTAGGTGCCTGCTTCTTGACCGCATCGTGGATCGTGGTCAGGTCGGCCTTTTCGTACTCGCCGCCCGATACGTTGATGTTTTGCACGCTGCTGAACGATGCACCGAAGGTGATGATCTGGTAGCTGCCGTTTATGAACGTGTCATAAGTGGTCGTGTCTTCACTCTCCAGCTCAAACGTCTTGGCTGTGGTGTTGACGTTGGCAATGCGGAAAATGCGCTCGTTAACCTGGTGCATGCCCTGTGACTGCAGCGAGATGCAGTCTCCATTGGCAGGATGGACCGTGCCGGTGTAGGTCACCACACCGGGGGCAGCCTTCGAAATAGCAGTAATAGAAACAGCTGCTGCCAGAGCAGTTTGCACGTCCACACCTACGTTGGACCAAAAGATACGTTGTCCAGCCATGTCGCTCTCCAAATATCAAACAAGGGATGCAGCAGCGGTTAACTGCTGCACGATGAAAGTCACCGTGGCACAGGCGGTTTGCTCTGCATCCACGTCAAAATCCCAGGAAACACCAGCTGGTCGCATTGCAGCAACCACGCCTGCCAAGGTCTGATCAGCCATCAGGGCCGCGACCACCGCCTCAAGCAGCTCATCAAGTGCGTCATCAGCCGCCACTGCCGGGGTAGATCGCACATAGCAGTCCACCTCCAGTTGCACAGACCACAGCGAATCAGCACCCATACCAACCGACTGATCCACTTCAGCAACGACCAGACGCAAGACGATGGCAGATGAAAACTGCCGAGAGATAGGCCGGACACGGGATCGAAAAATCTCACCCTGCACACCGCCTTGCTTGATGGCGGCTTCAACTGCCCCCAGCACTCGTGCGAACGCCGTAGTCATGCCGTCACCTGCAAGTGCAGACGGACATCGACCCCATCTGGGGCAGCTTCACCAATGAAGTACTGGCGTCCATCCACAAAAACAGGCTTGCCTTCAGAGTCAGAGGGAACTTGAATTGCAGGCACCAGCACCGATGGCTGCGTGGTCTGCATGCCAATTGCACCCACACCACCGACTGCCGCATCTACATCCAAAATTCCACCGAACTCCGGGCCGCCGTTGATCGAGACGACCGCATTGGCCAAGCGTCGGAACAGGGTTGCGCTGATACGCTGCTCAGCACGGGCAAATGAGTTCAGCAGCATCACGAGCCGATCAAGCGGTGACAGTGCCGGGGCAACCAGTGAACTTGACGTCCACCACAGTGGCTGTTGTTGCAGCTGGGCTGAAGGCCACAGCTGCTGCACCACTGACATCGCCTGCCGCCAAAGTGCCGCCCACAGTGAAAGCCTTGGTGGCAGCCTTAAAGACCACCGATACCCCTTGACCAATTGCGGTGCCTGCCACTTTGGGCACAGCAAACACCCCATCCACCGCGACCGAGCCGACAGAACCGGTGGGAATGTTGGACAACGCAACACCCAGCAATGCCCCCACGACCACCACCGAGCCGCTAGTAATCAACGCGCCGGTGGTATTCACATAGTCCAGCACCTTGCCGGGCTGCACATGATTGACTGCCATATTTGCTACTCCTTTGATAGCTAGATGTACTTACCGAACGTTCAAGCGCCAGCGTTGGTGCATGCACCACGCCAGTCATGACCGCCCACGCCGTAGTCCAGGCGAACCTTGAAACGGGCACCGTCTGTATCAAAGGCGTCTTCTTGCTCCATGTATGGGGCATCAATGCCATCAAGGAAAGCCACTTCAATGGCTGCCGCCTCGTTCACATCAGCGAATGCGTAGTGACGGGTACCAATCAGACGAGGGCTACCCACGATGTCGCGGAACATGCCCAGGCTGACATTGGGTGTCAGCGCGTTCTTTTCAGTGCTCGGCTCATACTGGGCTTGGTTGATGAGCTTGGCCGTAGCTTCCAGTCCCACGGGGCCGAGCCAGACTGCAGGACGCAGGTCGAGGAAGTCATGCCCGGAGATGTCTTTTTGCTTGGCCATAGCCACGCGAAATGCCTGGAATGACTCGGTGGTGGGACCAGCCAGATCACCAATGACGTTGCCGTGATCAGCATGGAACAGCGTTTTGCCATCTTCCAGGACGGGGCCCAAACCATTGTTGAGAGCCAGCAGCGCATAGACATCCGCTTCGACCGTACGGGCTGCAGCACGACCCATGGCGGATGCCTGGTCCGTGAACGCACCCAAGTCATCATTGATGATCATTTCACGCGACAGATTGATGATGTAGCCCTTGGTCGCAGCCGATATGCTGGTTTTCTCACCATCTGGAATGGCTACGCTCTTGTATTCACCCAACTCATTTTTGGGCTGCAAGTTGCCCAGCGAACCAATACGCAAGCGGCTGTGGGCACGGAAATCCGACACCTGGCCACGCTTGCAAAAGCGCGCCCATGTGAGTGACTGCACCGCATATGCACCTTGCAGGATGCGATGCATGGTGTCAGTGAGCAACACGGGGAAATCGCTGGTGGACTGGGTGAACGCAGCCGCCACCAGTTCACGCTTGTCCATGCTGCGTGCAGATGTGCCTGAACGCTCCAAGGAAGCACGAGCCACTTCCAGCAAAGTCATGCCACGGTAAGGGTTGGCACCTTGGGCTGCAATCTGCTCTTTTGAGCCGTAACCAGCGCGCACCACCAGTGCAGTCGAGGCAGCAGTGCGGCGCTTGTCGGTTTCATCTTCAACGGTGGATACGCCAGCCACTGGGGTTGCCTGGGCGCCCAAATGTGCCAGCAGGCGTGTGGCAGATGCTTCGGGCGTTACTGCATGGTCGTCTTGGCACTGCTGCATCAATTCCGCCACACCAGGGCCCGCGGCATAAGGGGCAAACTGGGCGCGGATGCTCTCGCGGCGGGTGCGGTCAGCCGACAAAATTGCTGCTACATCTGGGGCAGCAGCAACCGGTGTGGATGCAGCAGGTGCAGCTGCACCACCTTCGCCGCCAGCGCCAGACGCGCCGATGGCGTTTTGCAGCACAGCGGCGCGTGCAAAGCGATTTTTCTTCATAGGGTCCTCATCAGGAGCGGATGGCGCGGCAGCAGCCGCAGGAGTGCCCAAGGCCTGCTGCAAAGCAACAGGCAAAGAGCGGTAACGGGAAAGGGGAAGGTCACGCAAGCCGCTGGCCGAAACAGGCAGCGAGCTGGTAACTTCATCAATGAACTTGGCGGTCAGCGCTTCGGCAGCCGTGTAGAAGTGGTCTTTGCCGTCAGTAAGCAAAGCCAGTGCTGCAGCTTGGTCACCTGTCTTACCTGCATAGCTGGTGGCCATGGCAGAAGCCCATGTGTCCAGCTGGTCAGCCATATCGCGCAGCTCAACGGCATTGCCTGCGGCGTAGGCCCAAGGTGCATGAATCATGAGCATGGCGTTTTCAGCCATACGCACGTTGTCGCCACCCATGGCAATCAGGCTGGCAATGGAAAAAGCCATGCCATCGACCTCGGTGGTGATGGTGGCCTTATGGCGCTTCATGGCGTTGTAAATAGCCAAGCCGTCTGGAACGCTGCCTCCCACGGAGTTAATGCGCACGGTGATGGCATCCACATCAAGCGCTTGCAACTCAGCAACAAAATCGCGGGCGCTGACGGTTTCATCCCACCAGCTCTCGCCAATGTCGCCGTAGATGAAAATTTCAGCAGCGGCAACCGCACCGGCGATAGCTGCAGCCATGGCGCTCTTGCGACGGATGGCGAACCATTTTTGGGAACTGCTCATGAAAAACTGCCTGCATCTTTAGCGCCGTGGGATACGTCGCAATGCAGGCAGTTTCTTTTTTTGTCAGTCCCATTTCTTGCCGAAAAATGGGACTATTTTGATAACGTCGTCAGACCGTAGCGTCTGTGGCCTCACTACTGAGCTGAGCGGGGTCAACAACTACTTTCTCGGTGTTCTGCGCGTTGCTGGTGAACACTAAACCGTTCTCTTCTACCTGGGTACGCCACTGCTTGATTTGTGCCAGCAGCTCATGTGGAGAACCACCACGTCGACGAATCACCTCAACCTCACTGGCAAAACCCGCCTGAACCAGCTTCTCCCATGCAGTCGCCTCTTTGAGCGGGTCAATCCAGGGCATCGCCTGACCCACCACTAGGCAGTCAGCCTCAGTACCAAGCATGACATCAGCAGGTACGCTCAACGCGCCGCTGAGCACGGCCATGCTCACAAAGCGCTCCCAGACCGGAATACTGAACTGACCTGCGAAGTCATCGGCGAGCACTGCGTAGTGCACCCACTGCTCTACCAACTCCTGCCGCATGGATGAGTAGCTGCCCGCGTAGTCCTTGCTGATACTGCTGTAGCTGGCACCCACACCAGCTGCATAAGCCTTGAGCTGACCAGCACGCCATGCCACCAAGTTGGGGTTGGGCCGATTGGTATCGATAGTGCCAATTTCTTCACCCACCGACAGGTTGTCAAAAATCATCCCCGGTTTCATGCGCATATCGCGAGGTATAGGCTTGCCGTCTGCATCCTTTTCCCGGACATCACTCTCCGCATCAAACCCATCTATGCCAGGAATTCGTTTTACATACGCAGCCATGCTCGCAGCAATCTTGGCCGCGATGCGCTCGCTTTCTTCGTAGTCCTTGAGGTCTTCCACCCGGGTCAGCACGCTGGCAAATTCACTCACGCCGCGCAGCTGGTGCAGCCGGTCCATGGTGGAGACATGCAAGAAGTTAGCCGCAGGCACTGACTTGACATCAGCAGGGGTAATCCAGGCACCCGCCTCACGTGGGTCTCGCCTAAAGACGTGATAAGCCACTGAGCGCCCCCAGTCGTTAACCTGAATGCCCTGGCGAATCTTGCGCGACAGATCTGTGTACTCCAACGGCACAAAGTCCGCCTCCAGCACCTCCAGACTAAAAGGCACTGAAGACCCATGCACAAGTCCAGGCACTGACCCCATCACCATCTGTGCAAATACCTCGCCATCACGCAGCCAAGCGTAGGCAGCAGCACGCTCAGTTTGCGACCAGTGCATGCGCGCCGTAACTTCTGGGCGCTTGCGCCATTTGCTATGCAACCGGCGCAGCTCTTGTGCGAATTCAACATGGATGGTGCCGTCGCTACGCAACGGCTGGGGTTCAATCCCAAGCCCACCCGGACCTACCACGTTGTTGACCAACGTACGCAGCACACCACGGGTAATGTCGTGGTTGCGCTCCAGAAACCGTGCGTGGTTGCGCAGCGCCGACGCACTACGCTCTACCAGACTGTTTGGCGCATGGTTGCGGTTACGGTCTTTGCGCAGCCGTGAAGGCTTGGCCGCCTCATAGTGGGCCAGCGCTATACGCGCCTGTGCCCGCTTTACACCACGGACAGGATCAAACATCGAGACCAACTGATCAAATACATTCATGCTGGTCACCCTCATTCGTTGTTGAAACTGGCCAAGCCAAAGCTGCGCCCGCCAAAGGTGGGCGCGCGCCCACCACCAGACTGAGAACGCAGCACGTTAGAGACATGCTGGCGCGCCTGCAGCAGCTTGTCGGTGGACTGATAGGTCACGGTACGACCGGAATGGGAAACCGTAAGCTCCCCACTGGCAATAGCCAAGTCCAGTGCATCTAAATCAGCTTGTGTCAGTGCCATACGGCGCTCCCTTGATTCAACATAGCGGGCACGCTACCTTTACTGCTGTCCCATTTCTTGCCGGGAAATGGGACTTTTTGCACCACCTTTACCCCCAACACGCGCCCCCACAATCCGATAGATCTGGGTGCGCCTAATCCCATGACGTTGCATCAGTTCTTTCAAATTTGTGCCATCAAACTCTAGACGTATGGCTGCATTGCGCTCGGCTTTGCTTGGAGCTGGAATGTAGATAGCGCAACCACGACTACCAATGCGCAGACCGCCAAAGCGCTTTCGCAGGCCACGAACCAAAGCTCTAGCCACTTCAAAAGCTTCGCGCTCATGCATGCCCAGTTCAGTACGAACAATCTCGACCATGTCGTGCTCCAACTGCAAAACCGCATCTTCTGTTTGTGCGGGGGTGATGATTGCTTTACGGTTCATAGACGGCTGCTCCATTCGTCGGATGCAAAAGATGATTGAGGTGGGCGGGCACGTGCAGCAGATGCCACAGGTGTTACTGTTGCAGTGCGCTGCACAGCCACAGTGATGGGGTCCGAAGGTGAACGACTTACAGCCACGGCTGTGGTTGGCGGAGCATTGAAAAGGTCTTGAGGAGGCTGAATCGCCTGCTCTAGCTGGCGCCACTTGGACTCTGGCCATTTGTGGATCCCATGGGCCATAGCAGCGTGGATGGCGTAATTCCGGCCATCCAGCACTTCATTACGAGCACGGCGCTTGATCCACTTCAACACGTCTTTACCGTTGATCTTTTTGAGCACGCGGTGCTCTGCGGTCAACTGCTCAAACCACTCACGCGGCAGCTGGTTGCTAAAGTGCAGGTAGCCGGGCCCCGGTTCTTTGATGCCCAGCTGTCCAAGCAACAGATCCTTGGCACTGTCTACACCAACACCCCAGAGCTTGATGCCACGAGCAATTTTTCGGCCACGGTAGTTGACCTCTTGCATGGTGGCCGCGCCCACAATGGGTATGCCTGGCTTGCCTTTGATGGCGCGCAGGTTGGGCAGTGATGACTGCGCTTTACTCACCCAGTTGT
>Ga0233380_1001209_pt1 | contig 11897 bp, 11 predicted proteins | sample ElkDunMinimDraft_9_FD_191541 | JGI IMG/M metagenome (GOLD analysis project Ga0233380, IMG submission 191541) | Fecal eukaryotic communites from dung pellets of Tule Elk in California, USA - Elk Dung F36 | ecosystem: Host-associated > Mammals > Digestive system > Large intestine > Fecal | place... | reverse complement strand
AGGCGCGGTCATTGTCGTATTGACCATCGGCCGCAATCTTCAGGAATGCGAGATCGTCGCTGGCCGCTGAAACCGCCTCCACCGGGATCGCTGCCACCTGTTGACGCGAGTCGTAGTCTTCCTGACGCTGAATCTTTTCCGCTTCACGATCAAGTTGCCATACGCCAAGCAGCACCAGCAAGGGACTGAAGCAGAGCGTGAAGAGAGTCATTTTCCAGCCAGGTCTGAAGTGCAGCATTGGTGGCCTTTCTCGAAGCAGGTGGATCGATACCCGCAGGCGCGTCTTTGCTATCATGCGCCCACAATATTCAATCGGAAAATATCATGCTGAAAATTGTTATCGCCCTGCTGCTGGCAGGTATTCTGATTAGTCTGGTTTGCGGCTTCGTCTTCTTCTATCAGGATAAAGGTCGATCGAAGCGGGTGCTGTATGCGCTGGGAGTCCGGATTACCCTCGCGGTAATCTTGCTTGCCTGTATCGTTCTCGGGCTCGCTACGGGTCAACTGACCATGCAGGCGCCATGGCTATGACGCATTGACTGGGCTTAAATTGAAATCTACTGAAGGGTAGGGCAGGTATTATGCCCGGTGGCAATCCTCTGGATTACCACCGGGCACGATGTTCGTCAGAACAGATAGACGAAAATGAACAGACCGACCCAGACCACGTCAACAAAGTGCCAGTACCAGGAAGTTGCTTCGAATCCGAAATGGTCGTCCGGCGTGAAGTGCCCCTTCACCGAACGCAGCCACATGACCGCCAGCATAAAGGTACCGAGTGTCACGTGGAAACCGTGGAAGCCGGTCAGCAGGAAGAAGGTAGACCCATAAATCCCGGAATTCAGTGTCAAGCCGTAATGACCGTAAGCTTCACCATATTCAGCAACCTGCAGGAACAGGAAGATCACACCGAGCACTACTGTGAGGCCAAGCCACTGGATCAGGCGTGGACGATTGCCAGCCTTGAGCGCAACGTGGGCAAAGTGCACGGTGACTGAAGAGGTAATCAGAATGACGGTGTTCCAGAAGGGCAGGAAACCGGCGAAGAAACCGAAGCTCCATTCCTTGACGTTCAATGCTTCATGAGGATTGGGGAAGCGGTTGGCATCCGGGTTCTCGATCAACGGCCATGCTGCCTGGAAGTTCGGCCACAGTATGTCGCCAGTGATACCCTTGTCGCCTTCACCGCCCAACCAGGGCACCACGAAGTTACGCACATAAAAGAGGGCGCCGAAGAACGCAGCGAAGAACATCACTTCAGAAAAGATGAACCAGCCCATTCCCCATACATAGGAACGCTTGAGCTGGTCGCTGTTCAGACCTGCGTGGTTCTCACGAATGACGGTGCTGAACCACAGGAACAGGACATACGCCAGAATGACGAAACCCGTCAAAGACATCCATGTGGAGAATGTAGCGCTTTCGGAAGCCTTGATATCGTTAAGCACATTACCTAGGCCAAATACAGTCAGGGCCAGACCGATTGTTGCAAAAAACGGCAATTTGGTCTGTTCGGGAACGTAGTAAGTTTCGTGAGAGCCTGTGCTGGCCATCTTCAATCTCCAAGGGTCTGCAAAATTGTCTTCTATCTCTAGTCGCTATTTCCTGACTAGTTCTGGGCTACTGCTGTGCCCGCTTCATCATATTTGGTGATGTCGAACAGAGAGTAGGACAGAGTCAGTTTCTTTATTTTCTCGGGAATGTCTGCATCTACAAAAAAGCGGATTGCCATGTCGACTTCTTCCCCGGGCTGTAACGTCTGCTCAGCAAAGCAGAAACACTCCAGTTTTTTCAGGTATTGGGCCGCTTCGTTGGGTGCCACGCTTGGAATCGCCTGTCCGACCATTACATGGTCATGGGGATTCCTGGCACGGTAGCTGATCACCCTGACCTCTCCTGGACGAACTTTTACCTGAACTTCATTCGGTCCGAAATTCCAGTCCATCCCGGCGGCGTTCATGGCCATGAATTGGACGGTGATCTCACGATCGTCCAGCACTTCACCCGTTGGTGCCTGGCTTTCTGCAACCTGACCCGCGGTCTTGCCGTTCAGGCCAGTGATGTCACAGATAACATCGTACAACGGCACCAGGGCGAAACCGAAGCCGAACATCCCTACCACGGCAAACATCAGTTTCCTGACCAGGCGCTTGTTCGATGATGTTCCGGCTTCGTTGCTCATAGCATTCTCCACTTTCCTGGGGTCTGCCCTTATTGGGCGTGGATCAGTTTGGGGTCAGGCGGTGTAGTAAAGGTGTGGTAGGGCGCTGGAGACTCCACAGTCCACTCAAGACCTTGAGCACCTTCCCAAACCTGCGCAGTCGCTTTCGGGCCACCGCGTACACACTTGATTACCACAACCAGCAGGATCAACTGGGATGCACCGAACAGGAATCCACCGATACTGGAGATGCGGTTGAAGTCCGCAAACTGCAGTGCGTAATCGGGAATCCTGCGTGGCATACCTGCCAGACCGAGGAAGTGTTGTGGGAAGAACAGAATGTTCACGCCGATGAACGACAGCCAGAAGTGCAGCTTGCCCAGACGTTCGTCGTACATGTAACCAGTCCACTTCGGCAGCCAGTAGTAAACAGACGCCATGATGGAGAACACCGCACCCGGCACCAGCACATAGTGGAAGTGGGCAACCACGAAGTAGGTGTCGTGATACTGGAAGTCCGCGGGCGTGATCGCCAGCATCAGGCCAGTGAAGCCGCCCATGGTGAACAGCACCACGAAGGCAATGGCAAACAGCATCGGTGTTTCAAAGGTCATCGAGCCACGGAACATGGTCGACACCCAGTTGAACACCTTCACACCTGTCGGCACCGCGATCAGCATCGTGGCATACATGAAGAACAGCTCGCCTGCGAGCGGCATTCCCACCGTAAACATGTGGTGAGCCCACACGATGAAGGACAGGAAGGCGATCGAGGCAGTCGCGTACACCATGGAGTCATAGCCGAACAGACGCTTTCTGGCGAATGTTGGAATGATCGCGGAGACGATGCCGAACGCCGGCAGAATCATGATGTATACCTCGGGGTGACCGAAGAACCAGAACACGTGCTGGAACAGAACGGGGTCACCGCCACCTGCCGCTGAGAAGAAGCTGGTGCTGAAGTGAATGTCAAACAGCATCATGGTGACGACACCTGCCAGTACCGGCATTACACCGAGCAGCAGGTAGGCAGTGATCAGCCAGGTCCATACGAACAACGGCATCTTCATCAGCGTCATGCCAGGGGCACGCATGTTGAGGATGGTGGCGATGATGTTAATCGCGCCCATGATCGACGAGGCGCCCATGATATGCACCGCAAAGATGAAGAACGTCACTGTCGATGGGGCGTACGTCGTCGATAGGGGAGCGTAGAAGGTCCAGCCGAAGTTCGGCGCACCCGCATCCATGAACAATGTAGATGTCATCATCAGGAAGGCGAAGGGCAGAATCCAGAAGCTCCAGTTGTTCATGCGTGGCAGTGCCATATCCGGAGCCCCGATCATCATCGGAATCATCCAGTTTGCCAGGCCAACGAAGGCCGGCATAACGGCACCGAACACCATGACGAGACCGTGCATGGTCGTCATCTGGTTGAAGAAGTTGGGCTCAACCAGCTGCATGCCAGGCTGGAACAGTTCGGCACGGATAACCATGGCGAATGTTCCACCGAGCAGGAACATGGCAAAGCTGAACCACAGGTACATGCTACCGATATCCTTATGGTTGGTTGTATACAACCAACGCGTGATACCTTTCGCGGGACCGTGATGATGATCGTCGTGTGCTGCGCTCATTTGCTCTACCTGTCCTCTACTGTGCTTCTTGTAAAATGGTGTTGACTTCAGCAGGCTGCACGAGGTCACCGGTGCTGTTGCCGAACGAGTTCCTTATGTAGGTCACGACGGCTGCGAGTTCGATCGGGTTGAGCTGTCCGCCGAAAGGCGCCATTGCTGTGCCCGGGACACCCTGGGCGATCAGCTCAATGTTATGGCGCAGATCACCGACGACAACATCACTGCCGGCAAGAGCGGGGAACGCAGGAGGCAGACCCTGACCGGCAGCTTGGTGACAGCCCACACAGGTACGGTTGTAAAGGTCCTGACCCTGAGCCAGGGACTCTTCCATGGTGACGACCGTATTGGTCAGCTCGGCGACCAGACGGGCATTCTCCTGACGCTCGGCATACCAGGCGTCGTACTCTTCCTGCTCGACAGCATGCACCACGATGGGCATGAAGCCGTGGTCGATACCGCACAGCTCGGCGCACTGTCCGCGGTAGATGCCGGGCTCTTCAACAATGGTCCAGGACTCGTTGATGAAGCCGGGGATGGCGTCTTTCTTGACCGCAAACTGGGGCACCCACCAGGCGTGGATCACGTCATTGGAGGTAAACAGGAAGCGGACTTTCTTGTTGATCGGGATAACGACGGGGTTATCGACTTCCAGCAGGTAGTGTTCGTCCTTCGGAAGTTCGTTGTTGATCTGCTCTCTTGGCGTACTCAGGACGCTGAAGAAGGAAACCGGCTCTTCATCAGCGGAGGAGGGCAGATACTTGTATTCCCATCGCCATTGGTAACCGATGACCTGGATATCGACCTCTGATTCGGAAGAATCATAGATTTCTGTCAGAACACGGGTGGCGGGAACGGCCATGCCTATAAGGATGGCGAAGGGGATAATGGTCCAGAGGATCTCGATCTTGATGCTCTCGTGGAATGTGGCTGAGACGGCGCCCTTCGACTTGCGATGATAAATGATCGACCAGAACATCACTGCGAACACCACCAGGCCAATGGCAACGCACGCCCAGAGAATCATCATGTGAAGGCCGTAGGTTTCCCTACTGATTTCGGTTACACCCCGGGGCATATTCAAGTCCCAGGCTGCCTGCAGATTGGTGCTGAGCAGTGCGCAGGCAGTTCCTGCCGAGGCTAACCACAGCTTTGCTTTAGGCAACATTCGCCGTGTCTCCATTGAAAGGTATAAGGCTGGTTAAACAGTTGTGTTTTTATGCCTGGCCCTTACGCTGGGGGCCGGCAGCTAGAATTACAGCGACGACTTGTGAACCTGGAGGATCAGTGGGTAAACACTGCCTGCAGGCTCATCGGAGTGGACAGTCCTTGCCGGAGTCACAATCGATGCCGCATACGGCGATCCGAATCTTTCCTGACAGTGGCCAGGGAAATGGAGATTCGGCTCAAGATCACGCGGGTGCAATTAAAGCGACGGCATTATAGCAAACCCCCCTGAAATGCCAACTCTAAATTCCCGCGCCGTAACGTAATTTGGTTCTTCGGGCAAGTGTAACGACCGTTTTATGCCGCCTCCGGACGCAGGAGCCCGTCCTGAAGCAGCAACGCCTCGATTTGCGGCTCCCGCCCCATGAAGTCCTTGAACAGCTCCAGCGGATCGGCGCCGCCACCCCGGGAGAGTATCCGCTCCAGGAAGCGCCCCCCGGTTTGGGAGTCAAAGACTCCATTGGCAGAAAATGCCGAAAACACGTCAGCCGAGAGCACTTCGGCCCACTTGTAGCTATAGTAGCCGGCTGCGTACCCTCCGGCAAAAATGTGGGAAAAGCTGTTCTGGAAACGGTTGAACTCTGGCACAGGATACACCGATGTAAGTGCTTGCACACTTCGAAGTACTTCAAAAACTTCAGCAGAGTGAACCTCGCCCGCAAGTTGATGCAGACGGAAGTCGAACAGGGCGAACTCCAGTTGTCTGACAGTCGCCATCGCGGCCTGGAAGTTGCGCGCCGCCAGCAACTTCGTGAGCAGCACCTCGGGAAGCGCCTCTCCACTCTGATAATGGGCTGAAATCAGGGCAATGGCCTCCGGATCCCAGCACCAGTTCTCCATCAGCTGACTCGGGAGTTCGACAGCATCCCAGGCGACACCGTTGATGCCGGAGGAGCGCAGATGTTGCTCCCTGGTCAGCATGTGGTGCAGACCGTGTCCAAACTCATGGAACAAGGTAGTCACCTCGTTGTGGGTCAGCAGCGAAGGATTGCCGCCGGCCCCTGCAGCGAAATTGCACACCAGATAGGCCACCGGAGTCTGGATTGAACCGTCTGCAAGCGCCCGACGGGAACGGCATTCTGCCATCCACGCGCCACCGCGCTTGCCCTCACGGGTAAAGAGGTCGAGGTAGAAGCGCGCCAGCAGCTCACCATCACGGTGAATGCTCCAGGCGCTGACCGAGTCGTCCCAGGTTTCCATCTCCGTGTTGGGAGTGATGCTGATCCCGTACAGCCGGCTGGCAACCTCGAACAACCCCTCCCTCACCCGCGGCAGGGGAAAGTAAGGGCGCAGCTCCTCCTGGGATATGGCATAACTCTGCTGGCGCAGCTTCTCGCTGCAGTAAGGGATGTCCCACGCCTGCAGATCGACAATGCCGTAAGCTTCTTTTGCATGCTCGCGCAGCCGCTGATATTCCTTGTGGGCAGCGGGGGCCGCCAGGTCTGTCAGGTCCTGCAGGAAGGCGTTTACCCGCTGCGCAGACCCAGCCATCTTGCGGGCAGTCGAGACCTCGGCGTAGTGCCGGTAACCCAGCAGCTGCGCGAGCTCGGCGCGGCAGGTGAGAATACGGGTGATCAACTCCTGGTTGTCGAGACTGGGGTCATGGGGCCCCTGATCGGATGCCCGGGTGACGTAGGCGGTGTACATTTCCTTGCGCAGCTCACGGTTATCGGCATTGGTCATCACGCCCATATAACAGGGGAAGTCCAGCGTCAGCAGCCAGCCCTCCAGACCTTTGCGTCGCGCCGCCTCCGCCGCCCCCTGCAGAGTGCTTTCGGGCACGCCTGCCAGCTGCGCCTCCTCGCTGACCAGACGGCTCCAGTTCATGGTGGCATCCAGCACGTTGTTGCTGAAGCGGTTGGAGAGCGAGCTGAGCATGGATTCCAGTTCGGCGAAACGGGCCTTCTTCTCTGCGGGCAGGTCGACGCCCGCAAGCCTAAACTCGAGCAGGTAGTCCTTGAGGATCTTGCGCTGGGATTGATCCAGGTGGAGCTCGTCCGCGCGGGCCGCCAGCCTGCTGATCGCCTCGAACAGCTCGCGATTCTGCCCCATCTCCGTATAGTACTGGGTGATGAGAGGCTGGCACTTCTCGTAGGCCTCGCGTATCTGCGGAGTGTTCATGACGGCATTCAGATGACTCACGGTCGACCAGACCTTGCTGAGGCGATCCTCCAGTTCATCCAGCGGCGACATGAGGGTCTCCCAGGTGGCCTGGGTGTCCTGCTGCACGGCGAGGATGGTCTGCAATTGGCGCCTGTTATCCAGCAGGACCGAACTGACAGCCGGCTCGATATCGCTCGCGGCGATGGTCTGGAAGCGGGGCAGGGTGACAGGATCAAGCAGTGGATTGGCAGTCATTGGAACCTCGTGGCTGAACTTGGGCGGCGCCCGCGCCGGATGCGGAGGAACATTGTCCTCCAGGCAGCGCGGACGGCTGATCTGCCGTTATACTACTGCAAGCCGCCGTGAATTTCCCGACAACGAACGCATCCCCGCAAAGGTATCCGACATGACAGTGCGTGTTTTCGAAGACCAGTCCCCCCGCATCGACGCCACGGCCTTCGTCGATCCCTCCGCCGTGGTGATAGGCAATGTGGAAATAGGGCCGGACAGCTCAGTGTGGCCGCTGGTAGTGATCCGCGGCGATATTCACGAGATCCGCATCGGCGCCCGCAGCAACATCCAGGACGGGACCATCGTGCATGTCACTCATGCCAGCGCGTTCAACCCCAGCGGTTTTCCTACCTACGTTGGAAACGACGTGACAGTGGGTCACCAGGTGATATTGCACGGCTGCACTATCAGGGACCGGGTCCTGGTGGGCATGGGTGCGGTCATCATGGACGGCGCCGTCGTGGAGTCGGATGTGGTGATCGGCGGCGGCAGCCTGGTGCCCCAGGGTAAGGTGCTGGAGAGTGGCTTCCTCTATGTGGGCTCGCCGGTGCGGCAGGTGCGCCCACTCAAGGAGAGCGAACTGGCATTTCTGGAATATTCTGCCGGCAACTATTCCGATCTCAAGGAGCGCCATCGCGCCTCCCTGCGAAAACCAGACTAGCGGTCGGCTGCGGGCCGCTATCACCCCACCGCCAGCTCCTGACGCAGCGCCGCAATCACGGGTGCCGTCTGCGGCCGCACGCCCCGCCACAGGAAGAATGCCTCCGCGGCCTGTTCCACCAGCATACCCAGACCATCCAGCGCCCTTGCGGCAGCGTTATCCACACACCATTGCTGGAACGCGGTTTGCCCAGGCCCATAGACCATGTCGTAACTCCAGGTGTGCGGCGCCACCACGCTGGCGGGGAGGGGAGGAAGTCCGCCGCTCAGCCCCACCGATGTGCCATTGATGATCCAGTCGAAGGGAGCCGTTGCGGGCGAGTTTGTCAGCAGGTCGTAACCCCCACCGCGCACCGGCCCGAGGTCGCGGAATCGATCGGCAAGCGCGCTGGCCCTGTCCGCGGTCCGGTTGAGGATCAGCAGCTCGGCAGGCTGCTCGGCCAGCAGATTGGGAAGCACGCCCCGCACGGCACCACCTGCCCCCACCACCAGTATCCTGCGCTGACGCAGGACCCCGCCGTTCTGCAGGATGTCCCGCAGCATACCGACCCCGTCGGTATTGTCGCCGACCAGTCGGCCATCGTCATCCTGATACAGGGTATTCACGGCACCCGCCACCCTGGCCGCATCGCTGAGAACCTGAGCGAGATCGTGGGCCTGCTCCTTGAAAGGAACGGTAATGTTGAGGCCAGCACCGCCGCGGCCGAAGAAGGCCAGCACCTGCTGTTCGAACTGCTCCGCAGCGACCTCCTGGGCACGATAGTCGAGCTCGGCGCCTGTCTGCGCAGCAAACTGTGTGTGAATCCAGGGTGACCTGCTGTGCTTTACCGGGTTGCCGAAGACGGCGTAGTGATCCATGGCTCGCTTCCTGATTGTGCGGAGGGGCTGCTGACAGCCCTAGACCCAGTCGCGGGGGTGCAGAAAGTCGCTATACAGCCGCGCTTCTTCCGTCCCCGGTGTCGGCTGCCAGTTGTAATCCCAACGCACTACCGGTGGCAGCGACATCAGGATGGATTCGATTCGGCCCACACCGGACTGCAGCCCGAACAGCGTACCGCGATCGAACACCAGGTTGAACTCCACGTAGCGCCCGCGACGATAGCACTGGAAGTGCTTGTTTTCTTCGGTCCAGGGCGTGTCCTTGCGACGCTCGACGATCGGGCAGTAGGCATCGAGATAGCTGTTACCCAGCGCCTCTACCAGCGCGAAGCAGGAATCGAAATCGCCCTCGTTGAAGTCGTCGAAGAACAGGCCGCCGATGCCTCGCGGTTCCTGCCGGTGCTTGAGGTAGAAGTATTCGTCACAGTCCTTCTTCATGCGCGGGTAAATCTCTTCGCCGAACGGCGCGCAGGCGGCCCGGGCGGTCTGATGCCAGTGGCGGCAATCTTCCTCGAAGCCGTAATAGGGGGTGAGGTCGTAGCCGCCGCCGAACCACCAGACCGGTTCCTCGCCTGGCTTCTCCGCGATGAAGAAACGGAAATTGGCATGAGAGGTAGGCACAAAGGGATTGTCGGGATGGATGACCAGTGACACCCCCATCGCCTGGAAGGAGCGGCCAGCCAACTCCGGTCGCGTTGCGGATGCCGACGGGGGTAAGCGCTCACCAAAGACATGCGAGAAGTTGACGCCTCCTTTCTCGAAAACGCGGCCGTTGCTGATGACCCGGCTGCGGCCCATCCCGCCGCTGTCACGATCCCAGCTGTCGGTGTGGAAGCGGGCTTCGCCATCGATGCCTTCCAGCGTTTCACAGATGCGTGACTGAAGGTCCAGTAGCCAGACCCTGACCTTCGCGATTTCGTTAGAGGTAACAGCCAAGATAAGTCCTCGTGGGGAGTGATCGAAGTATTAGGGAGGCTCCCTAGCGTAGTGTGGCACCGCTGATCAGGTCAATGATGCGGGAGGGACCCGCTTCCTGCCCCAACGCCCCGGGAACGAGGCCGTCAATCCGCGAGCCCAGCTGGGTGAGGACTTCCTCGGCCGTCCTGGCAGCCGGATGTCCGGTCAGGTTGGCGGAGGTGGACACCAGCGGCCGACCGAACGCCAGACACAGTTGGGAAGCCAGGGGATGAGCGGTCACCCGGATGGCGACACTGTGGTGTTCGCCCTTGATCCAGGACGGAACGAGACTGTCGCTATCGGGGATAAGCCAGGTGGTCGGACCAGGCCAGGTAGCTTCTACGGCCTGACGCTGATGGTCGGTCAGGGAGGCAAGCAGGTGCGCGACTTGCTCCAGCGAACCGGCAATCAGGATCAACCCCTTGTCGACGGGGCGCTCCTTGATTGCCAGCAGGCGGAGGGTGGCGTCCTCGTTCTCCGGATCACACCCCAGCCCCCAGACGGCTTCGGTCGGGTACGCCAGCACCTCACCGGCCAACAGCCGGGCGGCGGCCTGCGATATCTGCGGGATTGCTGTCACCGTGACCTCGCTGGACCGGAGAGCCTAGCCTCGGGAGGTCTGCAGTTCACGATCCTGTGCCTGGACGTTCTCCGCTTTCTGCTGTCGCTCGGCGCTCACGCGCTTGGCCAGCTCGGGGTTCTGCAGCGCCAGGATCTGTCCCGCCAGGTAACCGGCGTTCTTGGCCCCTGTCTTGCCAACGGCAACGGTGGCTACCGGGATGCCGGCAGGCATCTGCACGGTTGAAAGCAGTGAATCCATGCCCTGCATGGGGCCGGAATCGATCGGCACACCAATCACCGGCTTCAGTGTATGCGCGGCTACCGCGCCTGCAAGATGCGCCGCGAGACCGGCGCCTGCGATGAACACCTGACATCCACGGGCTTCGGCATCAGCGATATATTGCTGGGTGGCCGCAGGCGTGCGGTGAGCAGAGGTGATCTTCATTTCAGAACGGATACCGAGACTATCCAGTACGTCTGCAGCGCCCTGCATCACAGGAAGGTCAGACTGGGAACCCATCAGAATTGCTACAAATGCATCGGCCATGAACCTATCCTTTACAAAAAAATCGAGGCGGTGAAATTACAGCACGGGCCTTATTGTTGCAAGAGCCATGGGCATTGCAAGAGCTACTGGCGCGTTACAACAGCCTTCCGCAGAGCGGTCACGCCCGCTGATAACATCCGGCACAGTAGCGAAGCCTCCCATCAAGCTCCAGCATCAGCAGCAGGGAATGCAGCGTCTCCACCGCCAGACCTGTGCGCTCGATGATGATGTCCATCGGCACGGGGTCGAAGCCCACAGCCTCCAGGACAGCTCTCTGGCCCGGATCGACAGGATCATCGACGGGATCGGCGCTGGCGTCCTCCGCTCCCGAATCCCCGGCATGCCGGCTTGCCTGCAGCTGGAACTCCAGCAGGGCACCCAACTGCTCGATCACCTGCTCGGGAGACTCCACCAACGTCACGCCGTCGCGAATGAGGCTGTGACAGCCCCTGACCAGCGGGTTGCGGATAGACCCAGGCACCGCGAACACCTCGCGATTCTGCTCCATCGCCAGGCGCGCGGTAATCAGTGATCCGCTGCGCAGCGCGGCCTCCACGATCACTACCCCCAGGCTCAGACCGCTGATGATGCGGTTACGGCGAGGGAAATGCCCGGCAAGCGGACTCGCGCCCAGGGGCAGCTCCGACACCAGAGCACCATTGCCGGCAATCTCCCGGGCCAGCCCCGCGTTGCCCGCCGGGTAGATCACATCGACACCGGTTCCCAGCACTGCGACAGTGCAGCCCCCCACCGCCAGCGCCGCCTGATGGGCCACACTGTCGATGCCGGCCGCCATGCCGCTGCAGATCGTCAGACCCGCTCGCGCCAGGCCCGCAGCCAGGCTCGCCGCCGCTTCGCGTCCATCCACTGAACTGCG
>Ga0233380_1001207_pt1 | contig 11904 bp, 10 predicted proteins | sample ElkDunMinimDraft_9_FD_191541 | JGI IMG/M metagenome (GOLD analysis project Ga0233380, IMG submission 191541) | Fecal eukaryotic communites from dung pellets of Tule Elk in California, USA - Elk Dung F36 | ecosystem: Host-associated > Mammals > Digestive system > Large intestine > Fecal | place... | reverse complement strand
TGCTTCGCCCCGGCGCGGGGGGCGGACGCATGACGGGGCGCTTGCCTGTCCGCTGGCTACTGGCCGGAGCGCTGTTGGTGCCGCTGGTCGCGCTGGCTTTCAGCTGGGTGAGCACTCATCGGATGGCGCAGCAAGGCACCGATTGGCTTATTCCGGTGCGCGGTTACGATCCTCGCGATCTGCTGCGCGGGCATTATGTACAGTATAGCTATGACTGGCCCTGGGCAGCGGCGGAAAAAGGCGCAGGCGAGCGGCCGACCGTTGGTGATGGCCCCTTATGCGTGACGGGCAGGGCACCGGATATCACCTCTGTGCTCCTGCTGCACGAGGATGGGGACGAGGTGCATACATGCGCCACCATTATCCGCGCGGCGACCGGCACCCGCCCTGAAGTGCGCGGACTGGAAAGCGGCATATTCTTCGCGTCCCAGCCGCGCGCCATTGCTCTGTCACGCCAGCTTGCCGACAGCCGATTGCAGGGGATGATCAGAGTGAGGGTCCGCAAGGACGGCCTCATGCGTCCTATCGGCATGGAGTTTCGCCCGGCAGCCGGTAGCAGGGCGGAACAATAGGGTCAGTAATAGCTGGTTTCGGCGCGGAGCACTGGCATAGGCTGTGCTGAACGGTGTGCCACGAAATGCGCGATGGCATCGCCGAGCGGGGGCATGGCCGAACCGCGCGTCGAGAGCAGCGGCACCCGTGCCGGGCGCGACGCGGGCCAGCCGAAGCGGCCATGCGGGACGCTTTCGATATGCTCGGGATCGAAGCCGCCCGCCGTGGCGATCGCCCGCGCGAAATCCGCCCAGCTCAAAGCCTTTCCATTGGTGAGGTGCCATATTCCCCTTTCCCCGTCGATCAGCAGGTCGAGCGCACGGGCGACGAGATGCGGCACATAGGTTGGCGATATGATGAGGTCGCTCGCAGCTTTTGGTCTTTCCCCCCGCGCCAGCGCGTCGATGATAGCGACGGCGAAATTATAATTGTCATGAGGGGAGAAGAAGGCGGCGGTACGTATGATCAGATGCGGGCCGCGCAGGGCCCCAATCTCGCGCTCCATTCGCGCCTTGCTCGCGCCATAGACGTTGAGCGGCCGTGTGAAATCCTCCTCAATATAGCCGCCGGCTTTCGTCCCGTCGAAGACGAGGTCGCTCGAGAAATGCAGTGTCGGAATATCCCGTTCACCACAGGCGGCGGCAAGGGCAAGCGCACCCTGAGCATTTGCATTCATGCACGCGTCCCTGTCCGCCTCGGCATCGTCGACGCGGACCCATCCCGCCGCATTGATGACGGCCCAAGGGGCATGTTCGGCAAGCGCGCGGGCGATGCTGCCCGCGTCGGTGAGGTCGAGCGCCGCCCGGTTGGTCACGACATGGGGAATATTCCTGACGCGGCATGCATGCGCCATCGCCTGACCCAGTGTGCCAGTGGTCCCGCAAATCAGGAGCGGGCGGGCCATGGGAAAATGGTCGGTAAAGCCTGCATGTTCCCTGACGGGCGCGGGGCGGGGGACGGGCTGGTGGACGATTCGCGCCGGTCTTTGCCACCAGCCGGCATATGTTGCCAGCGGATGCCGCGCCCCTCCTTTGGGCAGTTCCTTTATGAGCGGGCCAAGTGCGGTCTGGCGGCACGTGCCGCTACTGACTTCCCATACGCCGGGTTCGTAAAGGCCGGGTCGGGTCAACAGCGTGTTCCAGCCTGCGCTGCCGAGCAGGGACCAGGCGGTCACTGCGCGGATGTCCGCGCCCGCCTGCCGCAGGGATGATGCGATATCCCAGCTTTGCGCGAGCCACCGCATCTGTTCCTCCCGCGTGCAGCCATTATGGACCTCTGTGATTGCGATCGGCCGGCCATAGCGTGCCCAACATTCCTCCACCGCCCGACGCAAGCCATGGGGGGCGGGGTCGAGGGCGCGAACCGCCTCGACATCGACATAGCGCTGCCGGTCGCTGCCGCCGTGGAGATGCGCGGGATAGCGTTGCAGCCTATGGTCGAGAAAGCGGTCGCTGGTCAGATAATGGTTGATGCCGATAATATCGGGCGGGCAAGGATCGTCCATGATCGCGCGCAGCCGATCGCCTAGCCCAAAGCTTCCAATGCGCGTCCAGAACGGATGTTCGGGCGTTAATTGTCCGCACAGCAAATCCCATCCTGCCCAGCGGCGCTGATTGTCAAACCCCGCCTGATCGCGCAGCGCGGCTGTGGCGTAGGTACGGCCAAGATCGTCGGTCTGAATGAGCCGGGCGGCAGGATTGATCGACCGCACAGCGCGCATCGCCAGACGGATGCCGTCAATCTGGTTCAGCAGTGCAAGCCAGAAGCTGCGCTCGTCTTGTCGATGCGGATGCCAGTGACCGTAAAGCGCGGAAAAGCGCGCGGTCGTCAGCGGCTCGTTGACCGGTGTCCATGCCTCGATCCAGGGGTAGCGCTCCGCAACGTTGCGGGCATGGCGCGCAAGGCCGGTTGCAAAATTCTCCTCCAGCAGTCCGGTATAGCGCGGGCCGCTGCCATGATGGACCAGTCCGGCGATGACGCGCATATTTGATGTGCGCAGTTTTTCGAGCCTCGGATCCACCCAGTTCCAGTCGCAATGGTCGGGCCGGTCGGGGCTGACATGCTCCCAAAGGACGGGATAGCGCAGAGCCTTGAAATCAAGCGTCGCGAAAAGATCAATATCGTCAATGCGATCGCGATGACCGCTCAGGGCAATCTGATCGAGATAGCGGTCGCCGACCCGATTGACCGTACATTCCAGTCCTCCCCACAGTTCGAGTTCGCCCATCGTCCGCACCTCCGCCGTGGCCGGTCAAATCGGCGCATCCTCAACGGTCTGGGCACGCGGCGGTTGCGCGCTGGCATCCGAAAAAAGCCGCGCTGCATCCTGAACGTTATGACTGCAACTTGGGTTATGCCGGCTGAAACTTAGGCATTGCTGAACTGTTTCCGGCCATTCGACAGTCATAAGGAAACAGCATCATGGCCCAGCCGCCTTCCCCATCCATTGCGAAGGTTGATGTGGATATCGTTCTCTGTTTCAGTCATCTGCGCTGGGACTTTGTTTTCCAGCGTCCCCAGCATCTGATGAGCCGTTTCGCCCGGGAGGCGCGGGTCGTTTTCTGGGAAGAACCCCTGTTGATCGATGGCCTGGACATGCCGGGCCTGCGCACGCGCCTGTGCCAAAGCAGCGATGTCATGGTGGTAACGCCCGAACTGCCCATGGACGCCGAGCGCGCCGACGATTGCGATGCGCTGAAGCGTCTGCTTGATCTTTATCTGGCCGAGAATTCAGGTTCGCTCGTCCGTTGGTATTATACGCCCATGATGCTGCCCTTTTCGCAGCATGTTCCGGCTGATTGCGTCGTCTATGACTGCATGGACGAACTTGCCAATTTCAAGGGTGCACCGCCAGAACTCCTGGCGCTTGAACAGGATTTGCTGGCTCAGGCGGATGTCGTCTTTACCGGCGGCTACAGCCTTTATGAAGCCAAGCGCGGACGCCATCCCAATATCCATCCCTTTCCTTCCAGCGTCGATGTCGCCCATTTTCACGCCGCACGTGGCCTCGACCCGGCGCTGAACCAGAGCGCTCCGCTGCTCGGCTTTTACGGGGTGGTCGATGAACGCATGGACCTCGGCCTGCTGGCCGCCCTTGCCGACGCGCACCCCGACTGGACGGTGGAGATTGTCGGTCCGGTCGTGAAGATCGACGAGAAGGATCTGCCCCGGCGGCCCAACCTGCATTATCCGGGCGGCAAGCGGTATGAGGCGCTGCCCGAAATCATCGCGCGGTGGGACGTGGCGCTGATGCCCTTCGCGATTAACGAGGCAACCCGGTTCATCAGTCCGACCAAGACGCCTGAATATCTCGCCGCTGGCAAGCCGGTCGTGTCGACGCCGATCACCGACGTGATCCGCCATTATGGTGAACTCGACGGCGTTTTCGTCGCTGAAGGCGGCAATGCTTTCGTAGCGGCGTGCGAAAACGCGCTCGCCTTGAAGAACAGCGAGCCCGACTGGCTGCGGCAGGCAGACGCCGTCCTCGCCGGCATGTCGTGGGACGATAGTTTCGCGTCGATGCGCAGCCTCATCGATCGGGCGATCATGGCCGGTGGCCATGTCCATCCAATCGTGTCGCCCAGCGGTTCCGATACGCATGTCCCTGAACATTATGACGTGATGGTGGTCGGCGCGGGTTTTGCCGGCGCGGTGATGGCCGAGAGGCTGGCCAATGCCGGCGGCAAGAAGGTGCTGGTCGTGGATCGCCGCCCGCATATCGCGGGCAATGCCTATGATCGGCTGGACGAGGCGGGCATATTGATCCACCAATATGGGCCGCATATCTTCCACACCAATTCTGCGGACATATTCGACTATCTGTCGCGCTTCACCACGTGGCGGCCCTATGAGCATCGGGTGCTGGCGTCGGTCAACGACATGCTGGTCCCCATGCCGATCAACCGCACCACACTTAATCTGCTCTACGGCCTCAATCTGGAAACAGAGGACGAAGCCGCCGACTTCCTGGCGAGCCGCGCGGAGCCGGTGGACGTCGTGCGCACCTCCGCCGATGTCGTGATCTCTGCGGTCGGACGTGAGCTTTATGAGACCTTTTTCCAGGGCTATACGCGCAAGCAATGGGGCCTCGACCCGTCGGAACTCGACAAATCGGTCACGGCGCGCGTCCCCACCCGCACCGATACGGACGATCGCTATTTCGCCGACAGATTTCAGGCGATGCCGCGCGACGGCTACACGCGCATGTTCGAGAAGATGCTCGACCATCCCAATATCGACGTGCTGCTGGGCATTGATTATCGCGACGCGCGGGAAGCCTACCCCCACAGCCATCTGGTCTTTACCGGCCCGATCGACGAATATTTCGATTATCGCTTCGGCAAGCTGCCGTACCGCTCGCTTCAATTCCGGCACGAATCGCTCGACATGGAGCAGTTCCAGCCGGTGGCGGTGGTCAACTATCCCTCGCCGGACGTCCCTTATACGCGCGTCACCGAGTATAAGCATCTGACCGGGCAGCAGTCGGCGCGCACGAGCATCACCTATGAATATCCCTCCGCCGAGGGCGATCCTTATTATCCGATACCCCGGCCGGAGTGCCAGGCGCTGTTCAAACGCTACGAAGCGCTGGCGCTCGCGCAGTCGGACGTGACCTTTGTCGGCCGGCTCGCCACCTATCGCTATTATAATATGGACCAAGTGGTGGGACAGGCGCTGGCCGCTTATCGGCGGCTCGCCAGTCGGCATGAGGACATTGTCGAAAGGCCAGTGCCGCATTCGGCCATGTCTGCGATCCTGCCACTGACACAGGGCAATGCCTTTGGAGAGCAGCGCGCAATCTGAAAAGGCGAGCGGGCGGCCGCGATGTGGCCGTCCGCCTGCTTTTTAGCTTTCGAGCATATCCGCGCCCTGGTTATAATGGTGCCATGCCATTACGGCGACAGCGCCGCGATGGGGGCGCCAGCGCTCGGCAAGTTCACGCGTCGCGCGCTCGCTGGGGCGTTCAGGCAGGCCTAGAATGCGGCCGACCTCGATCTGGACGGCAAGGTCGCCCGCCGGCCATATGTCGGGACGTCCCTCGGCAAAGAGGAGATAGATTTCCGCTGACCAGCGGCCGATTCCCTTGATCTTGATGAGTTGGGCGATGGCTTCTTCGTCATCGGCCGGAAGAGCGTGGAGGTCGAGTGCGCCGCTCGTCACCATTTCCGCAAGGCTGCGGGCATAGCCCTGCTTCTGGCGGGACAGGCCACAGGCTCGCAGCGTGTCGAAGTCGCGAGCGAGGAGCGCGGCCGGATCGCAGCCCGGCCCCAGTTCCGCCTCCAGCTTACGCCACACGGCGGCAGCAGACGCCACGCTGACCTGTTGGCCGACGATCGTTCGAAGCAGCGTCTCATATCCCGGCGCCCGCATGCGAGGCAGGGGGTAGCCGACCCGCGCGATCGCGGCGGCAAAGGCGGGCTCCATCAAGACGACGGCGTCCATGCTCTCACGCAACTGCTCTACGGTTTTCACCATCCGGCCTTGTCTCGCCCTTGATTTCCGTCCGCCTGTCCGTCAGAGCGGCGTGAAATTTCTAAGAGGGATGGGTACATGCCGAAACTGATCGTGGTCAACCGGGCGGGTGAAGAACAGACGGTCGAAGGCGATGCCGGCCTGTCGGTGATGGAAGTCATTCGTGACAACGGTTTTGACGAGCTTCTGGCGCTGTGCGGCGGCTGCTGTTCGTGCGCGACCTGCCACGTTTATGTCGATCCGGCTTTTTCGGAGAAGCTGCCGGCGGTGAGCGAAGACGAAAATGATCTGCTCGACAGTTCCGATCATCGCAACGAATCCAGCCGACTGTCCTGCCAAATCACGCTTAATGCTGAGCTTGACGGCCTGCGCGTGACCATCGCGCCGGAAGACTGATCAGAATTCGGGCGGCGCCTGCCGCCGCCCACCTTATCGTTTCAGTTTAAGCGTCGCGGCCGGTGCATCGCTGGTCAACGACGTGACGCGCCAGCGGATCGTCTGCCCTGATGGCCCGTCGCTGGCGCCGTCTTCCTGATTTTGCGACAGGATCTGCGCATCCGTCGTCAGCGTGAAGCTGCCGTCCAACCGGTCGGCTGCATCCGCATCGATGCCGCCCATCGCGACACCCTGGCTGCGGTCCAGCCCGTTGGAAAAGCCGGGGGCCTTGATCCGCACCCGATCTTCGCCGCGTAGTTCCACCGCTACGAAGGGCACGATGATCTGTGCGTCGAGGTTGAAGGGGAAGACGAAGCCATGGTCGAGCTGGCCAGTAATGGCATAGTCGATCTCGAACCGCCGATCGCCCAGATAGCGCACGGCGCGAAATCCCTTTTCCTTGCGCAGCGCCTCGGCGATGGCGTGCATCCGCTTTTCGTCGGGCGCGTCGCCGGTGTCGAATTGCTCTTCGGCAACCCGTGCCTCCTCCCACAACATGGCGGAACTGAGATAGGCGCTATCCTGTCCGGGCGGCGTGCCGCCTTCGACCGGCGGGGCAGACCCGGCGCTGCTGCCATCGGTGTCGGATGCGATCACTTCTCCGTTGTAAGCGAAGCTGAAACGGCCATCGGCCCGGATGTCGAGCGAGGAGGTGAACTTCCCCGGCGTCACCAGGCAGGCCGACAGCAGGCCAATCACCGCCACAAGAGCGGCGGCACGGATCATGGCCCCCATCACGAACCCCCGTTCGTTGCTGCTCGCTTCGGTCGGCAGCCAATGATGGGCGGCGCGAAGGCCGCCCGATATTGCCGCTACCGGCTGGCAGCGGCGTAAAGCGCGATTGCCGCTGCGTTGGAGACGTTGAGGCTCTCCATCCGCGGGCTGATCGGCAGCTTAGCCAATATGTCGCAATGCGCCATGCTATTATGGCGCAGTCCATCGCCTTCAGCGCCGAGCACCAGCGCGACGCGCGATTCGCCGATTGCGTCCGACAGCGTCGTTTCGGCTTCACCGGTAAGGCCGATGCGCCAATAGCCCGCCTCGGCAATCTCATCGAGCGCGCGCGACAGGTTAACGACGCGCACCCATGGTATGATTTCGAGCGCGCCGGATGCCGCGCGCGCCACCACGCCCGATTCGGGCGGCGCATGGCGATCCTGCGTCACGAGGCAGAGCGCGTCGAAGGCAGCCGCCGAGCGCAGGATTGCGCCTACATTATGCGGGTCGGTCACCTGGTCGAGCACCATGACGGCGCGTTTGTCGCCTTCACCAGCCTGTAGCGCGTCGCCCAGCCAGACGTCGTCCAGCGGCTCGACCTCCGCCACCACGCCCTGATGCGGGGCGTCGGAGGGCACCATGCGGCCAAGGTCGGCGACATCGGCATAGACGATGGGCAATATGGGTGGAAGGTCGAGCGCGGCGAGCGCTTCTCTTGTCCCCCATATCTTGCGCACCACCCGATCGGGATTGGCTAGCGCGGCGGTCACGGCGTGACGGCCATAGAAGCGGGGATATTGACCTTTGGTCGATGGGGAGCGGCGGCCTCTTTTCATGAGCGCCTCATTTCACATACTGCCATTGACAGGCAAGTCCGCATTCGCCAATAGGCGCCCTCCAGCCGCACCGGGGTCCCGGTTTGCGGTCAGGCGCTGGACAGGTGGCCGAGTGGTTGAAGGCAGCAGACTGTAAATCTGCCCGGGTAATGCCGAACGGTGGTTCGAATCCATCCCTGTCCACCACGCCCTTCTAAGGGCTTGAAATGGCGAGCAAATCGCGGAAAGTCGGTCCTTTGGCCCCGGAATCTGGTACACAGCCGGGGACACAGGGCATCATGGGGAAAACATTGGATTGGGTGCGTGAAGAGCCCAATGGGCGCCTGATTTTTCGGCGCCGCTTTCCCGAATCGCTCCGTCCATTCCTCGCGAAACCCGGACAGCTAGAACTGAAGGTCCCGCTAGGGTCGAAGACCTACGTCACGCCCGAAGCCTTCAGGCTTTACGAGGACGCGAAGCGCCGTTTTCAACGCGAGGTCAAAGCCGCTAAGGCTGCAAAGGACCTTCGTGACAAAGCTTCCGCAGGCGAGGCGGACCGGCTCACGCCCGAGCAGATATCCTACCTAGCGGAGCTCTTTAAGCGCGACTGGCACGAGTACGACGATACGTCTCTCCGGACCAAGGGCGAAGACTGGGCCGAGGAAGCTAAGCGCGGATGGGATGAGCTGCTTTCAGAGTTTCAGGATTGGCAAGCCACAGGCAACGTCGAAGCCATGGAAAGCCGATGGGGTAAGTCTGCGGACGCCCTTCTAGCGGGCGAGGGGCTACTTCTCGACCCTAACGACCAAGATGGGCGCAGTCGGCTCCTGTGGGCCCTAAACGCGGCTGCTCTGGAATACTCCTCCGATGCCGAAGCCCGCTTGGCAGGAATGCCAGTGCGTGTACCAGCTCGTCCCGAACGCCCGGCCAATCCACGGGGCAAGTCGCGGACCGTCTCGGCGCTCCTGGACGCCTACAGGGCGGCGAAGTGGGACGGATGGAGCGCATCGAGCCGAAAGGCCATCGCGCCCGTCCTACGGCTCTTGAAGGACACGATAGGCGACGAGAGCGCCGCGTCCGTCGATCGCCGGACAGCCCGCGAGGTCTTCGAGCTCGTTAAGCGCCTTCCGGTCAACCTGGGGAAGCTAAAAGACCTCAAAGACCTTCCCGTCCCGGCAGCGGTCGAAGAGGGCGAGAGGCGCGGCTTGCCGACCATCGGGGCCAATACGGTCAATAAGGCCTACATGGTCCAGATAGCAGCGGTCTTTAATTGGGCCGTCGAAGAGGAGTGGGCGCCCAAGAATCCTTTCAGCGGACTGTCTGTCGCGGACCCGGTAGACGATCGGGACCGCCGAGAGCCTTTCACGTCCGAACAGCTCATTAAGCTCTTTACGGCCACCCCATGGGACAAGCCTTCGCCTCATCGTGATGCACGTCCCGGCCGGTACTGGGCGCCTCTGATAGCGCTCTACTCTGGTATGCGGCTTGGAGAGATAGCGGGCCTTCGCCTGATGGACATTGAGCCAATTGACGGCGTCCCGGCCTTCCATGTGCGGCCTCACAAGGGCAGGGGGCTTAAGAACAAAGAGAGCCGCCGCGACCTACCGATCCACTCCGAGCTGATCGGGCTGGGGTTCTTGGACTTTGTGGAGAGTAAGCGCGGCACCGCCAAGCCAGAGGATTTGATATTCCCTGATGCCCCGGCCAACATTCGGGGCCAAGCGGGTGCCAAGCTGGGCGAGAGGTTCTCAAAGCACCTGACGGTCCATGGGATCGTCGGTATCAAACTTGGAATGCACAGCTTTCGGCACAACTTCGAAGATCGTCTGAAAGCCGCTGGGTTGCACGGCAGGCCGGAAGGGCAGGCGCTGGGCGGACGAAAGATATACGGCTCTGAGGCGAACTATGGCGGCGCCTTTGCAATGGCTCATTTGCGGGAAGCATTAGAGAAGGTTGTCTATCCGGGGCTTGATCTTTCGCACCTCAAGCCGCGCTGAGCACTAGGGTCGCTGTCTGCTCCCGACTTGGTTAGCACGCGGCCCCCAAAGCCCACAAATACTGATCCCGATCGAGCGCCATTCGCAGGGCGTCGGTCCAAAGGGGGATACCATGGACACGTTGTCGCCAGACGAACGAGACGCCCTTGAACGCTTCTCACGAGCGCTAAAGCACCTTCGCACTATCATGGGGCGCAACGTCCCGAGCCAAATTATCCAAGCCTATCTCGTTGTCGCGCTGGACGAAGGGCGCCCGGTGAACGAGTACGCCACCATACTAGGCGCGAGCCAGACGACAGCCTCTCGGCACCTTATGGATTTGTCGGATAGGCGCCGATCGCGGCAGGAGGGCTTTAAGTTGCTTTATCGGCGCGACAATCCGCTGGATGAGCGGGAGAAGCTCGTCACGTTGTCTCCGCATGGGAAGGCTATGCGGCAGTTGGTCCTGGAGACCCTACGCGAGTAGGGAAGGTGGCGTTACTGCGGCGATCGGGGCTTTTGGATCATCAAAGCCACAGCGCTGAGATATCCGCCTATGCCTGGAAAACCGCACGACGCCATGATGGCCAGCACTGTGCCTGCTGTCGCGTAAGGCATCGGATCGTCGCGGAGCGTCCGGGCCGCCCTTTTGGCATAGCGGGCCGCCTCGGTGATAAGGCCACTACCCTGAAGCGAGCTGAGCTTTCCATCTTCGACCACTGCAAGCAACTCGCCCAGCTTAGCGTGAAGCTGGCGAAGCAGATTTAGCGCTTCTTCAACTTCGTCTAAGGGAGGACCACCGTTGTGGCTGGGCCTTTCGAGGTCCGCGATGAGCGCACCAATCGCCGCCTGCGCTACGGGCAAGAGAGTACGAATTGCTTTTGCCTGGTCGAGCCCGCTTTTCGCTCCGGTCCATGCGGAAGAGTCGTAAAGACCCGTGGTTGGATGGTGCGGTTTTTCTCGTTCGCTCTCTAGAAAATCGAGAAGCGGTTCAAACTGCTCCCTGAGGTACTGTCGGCGTGGCTCCCAGCTCGGATCGACCGATTTCGCGAATGACCACAAGGCTCCTGTGTCACGAATTCTTCTTAGGAAGGTTGGGGCCTTTCCGGCATAGGCCGGATTATTCATCAAGTCATGCCGCATTGCCTGGTAGGCGCCGCTTTCCATGCTCTTGCCTGTGAAATAACCGATCAGAATGTCCTGGTAGCGGAGTACACGCTCCACCGGGTCATCTGCGTCTTCGTCCAGTGCAACTATCGCCATTCGTTTGCTTTAAGCGCGTCTCTGCTGAGCTACAACGGACGGCGCTTAGCGTCCTCTTCGTCCATTAGCCGCTGAACGTCCCCTATCGTCGTATCGTCCTCAAGCCGGATGGTCTTTCCGCACCCTTGGCACTCAATGGAGCGGCCGAGACGCAGGGTCTTATAGCTTACACTGAAGGGCTTTCCGCACTTTGGGCACTCTGCGTTAGCACGAATGTCGTCGAGCTCTCCAGCCATGAGACGAACAATACCATCTTGAATCAGTATTTCCCAGCCTTCGCTATTGCTCCGCACGGCTCCTTTTCATACCGTCATGGAATACTTGAAGGGGGCTTCATGCAGATCAACTTCTTGGCGGCACTACGTGCGCTCGCCATTTTAATTGCCTTTGCTTTCTCTGGCACTGCGATGGCGGCCTACGTCAACGCTAACGGCGTGAACTGCCGAGCGTCTCCAGCGACAACGGCCCGCGTGGTCGCCAAGCTGGCGAAAGGCCAAGAGGTGTCCGTCCGTGAAGGCGGCGGCGGATGGTCCCGCTTAGTTTCCCCTTCGTGCTGGGTGAGCTCGCAGTTCCTGTCGGAAAGTTATGTGGCCCGATCTTCCCAGCGGGCGACCAGGAGCGGCAGCTACGAGACGTTCCGGGACAGCACTCTGCGATCCTCCAGGCGCCAGTCT
>Ga0233380_1001205_pt1 | contig 11916 bp, 19 predicted proteins | sample ElkDunMinimDraft_9_FD_191541 | JGI IMG/M metagenome (GOLD analysis project Ga0233380, IMG submission 191541) | Fecal eukaryotic communites from dung pellets of Tule Elk in California, USA - Elk Dung F36 | ecosystem: Host-associated > Mammals > Digestive system > Large intestine > Fecal | place... | reverse complement strand
GATCCGGCAACGGCCGAAAAGAAAATCCGAATAGATGGCTGCAATACCAAGATCGTTGAAACGTTTCGCTTGCACAAAATGGGGCGTCCATAGATGTTATGAGCTCAGATGATTCGATCAGCGCGCCAGACTGACTGTCAGAAGCTCGCGGAGCTCCATGTTGCTTCATGGAGGGACGCTTATGCGGACATACTGCCAAAAGAGTTTCTTGATATGCTGAACGTCGACAAGCGAAGTGCTGGTTGGAAGAGAGTGCTAGGCTCAAGTGAGAGTAAGGTTTTTCTCCACTTTAATGAAAGCAATCTGGTCGGTTTTTCGGCAATTTGTCCTTCCAGGGATGAAGATGGGGAAGGAGTTGGAGAGATTGGCGCCATTTACTATAGAAAGTATGTTTGGGGTGCAGGCCTCGCATCCGAACTTATGAAGGTGATTCAGACAGAATTGCTAGATGCGGGCTTCAGGAAAGTGACCCTCTGGGTGTTTAGGGAGAATGCTAGAGCCCAGGCCTTCTATAAAAAACATGGATTCGCTGCAGATGGGACTGAGCGAAAATTTGAGCGTGGTACAGCGTGCTGTGATGAAATCCGCATGGCCCGCTCATAACAAGCTACTACAGCGTGACCAAGGAATGTTGTCGTGTCTTTTGCATGAGCAAAAGACACGACAACATTCTTTGGCACCTGAGCAAGGGCGTTATGTGTCCGGAGGCTGGTCGAAGTGACGTGTGTATTCTGCGATATCGTGCGGGGAAGTGCGCCCGCCCATATCTTCCGAGAAAACGAGTACTGCTTGGTGATGGTCCCGCGAGACATAGAGTTAGACGGCCACTTACTTGCCCTTACGAAGCGGCACTATGAGGGTATAACTGACATCCCAGGCGACCTTCTCGGCCACCTTACGAAATTCGTTAAGGACGTTTGCAGTGAACTGAAACGAGATGGACAATTCGATGGATTCAACATCCTGAATGCTAGCGGCTCGGCTGCGCAGCAGTCAGTACCACATTTCCATATCCATATACTGCCTAGAAAAGAGGGCGATGGAATTAATGCTTGGCCGGTACTTCCTGGGGGCATAAACATATATGAAAAGACACATAACAATTAGATCAACTCCGCGCCCTCCGGTCGCCGGACGCGCGCTACGCGCAGCGCCGTGATCTTGCACCACTTTAGTGGACAGTCATTCACTGTCGACTAAAGAGGCCCGTATGGGACAAACAAAGAAGAGAAAATACGACCGTTACACCTTGGCTTATAAACTTCAGGCCGTTAAATTAGCTAATCATCCTGACGTTAAGGCGAAGGATGTTGCTGAATCATTGGGGCTCCATCCCGTTATGTTGTATCGCTGGCAAATGGAGTTTAGAAAAGGCGAGCTACGAGAAAATAAAAATATGAAGCCTGCCAAAGCTTCACCAAAAAGAAGGCCTGATCGAACCGATCCCACCCAAGAAGTTAGAGACCAGCTTGTCGCCGCAGAGAAGCGGATCAAGCAGTTAGAACGTGAGCTGGAAAATCGCAATGACGAGCTCGACCTCTTAAAAAAGGCCGAACGGTTCTTCGTAAAGAAAAACACGAAGTCTTCGAACTAATCGAAAAGAACCGTGACTGTAACAAAGTTCGAAAACTCTGCGATTTATACGGCGTGTCATCAAGCGGGTACTACGCCTGGCGAACGCGCCAGGAAAGCGCCAGGCGGCGCCATGATCGCGTCTTGATGGCGGCCATAGAGGATGCTCATCAAGGCTTCAGGAAAGCGTATGGAGCGCCTCGACTTCACCAATTGCTGCGGCAACGAGGCTTGGCCTGTAGCGTTCGCCGGATCAGAAGACTGATGAAAGAGCTGGGTCTCAAAGCGACCACTACAGGGCTTTATGCTTGGCGACCAGGTCAACACGACTTCTACTCGTCGACCGGAAACCAGCTAGCGAAGGAACCCAAGCCAGCCCAGAACGGTGTTCAATGGGCTGGTGATTTTACTTACATAAAAACAGGCAGCGGCTGGTTATATCATGCAATCGTTATGGATCTGTTCAGTCGCCGAATCGTAGGCTGGGCCTTTAGTCGAAAACGGCATGCGGAGCTCACTAAAAGCGCGTTGCGAATGGCACTATCTCGATGCACTCCGGCGTCTGGCTGCATCTTCCACTCCGACCAAGTAATTGAATATGCCGCTCATGGATATCGCGATCTCGTTGAGCAGGCTGGGATGGTCAGAAGCATGAGTCGAAAAGGCAACCCGTTGGACAATGCAAAGGTAGAGTCCTTCTTCCACAACATGAAAGCTGAGCTCGTCCATGCCGAAACATTTACCAGTGATGTTGAAGCCGTGGCTCGTATCGTAGAGTACATTGATTTTTACAATCGCGAGCGTCTCCACTCCGCTCTCAACTACCAATCGCCGCAGGATTATGAAAAACTGTGTGCATAAAAGTGTCCACCGAAGTGGTACAAGATCAGCGCCGGTTTTTGAGGCGTTATGCCATAAATGGAGGAAGCCTTAGTGCTCGACGATAACTTGTTCACATCGCATTTTCACAGCGATAGCATTCCAGTATGGCCATGTCCTAAATGTGGAGTTCAATCTCTATCTTGCGATGAAGATCAATTCAAAAAGCAATATAAAGAACCAGTAGACACCAATCATCCAGCTTTTGACCCTGATTGGATAGAATACGTTTTTACGATGCATCTAAATTGCTCAAATTCCCCATGCGGCTGCCGAGTGGTTTGTGTTGGGACTGGTGATGTATCTCAACAGTACCTAGATGATGGTTCTGGAGGTTGGGATTGGTTTGATAGCTTTCAGATAAAGTATTTTGAACCATCGCTCAAAATATTTATTTCCCCAAAAGATACACCGGAATGTGTTGAAAGGGCCCTTGATGCCTCGTTCTCAATGTTCTTTTCTTCACCAAGTCTAAGCCTTAGCGCTTTACGCTCTGCACTGGAAGTCCTCCTTGGTGAAATGGAGGTGGCGTCAGTCGATAAAAATGGAAAGTTTTTATCTCTTGCAAAGCGCATTAATTTGCTTCCAGAAGAAAGTAGAAAAATTATAGAGCCGGCTAATGCAATAAGATGGCTAGGAAACGACGGCACGCATGGGGATGGCTTTCGTGTTCGGAAAAGTGATGTGCTTGATGGTTATAGGATTTTTTATCATATACTTATCGAGTTATATCCTGAGAAGAGAGCGTCTATTGATGCATTGGTAGCTCGTATAAATGAGGCTAAAGGTTTAGGTCGCTAGGCATAACAAAGCCGGGCACAGCGAACTTCACCCGCTAGAACGGCGTTATGTGCCCCAGTAATCGGGCAATAGTTTTGTCAATGGATTCAAAATAATCGGATAACAGCTGAGATGAGCACGAAATTTCCGTGGTACTGGCCAAATTGGCAGCACAGACTGTGGGATAAGTCTCGAGTACATGGCAAGAGAGGATTCATGCTTCGCCAAGTTTTGCCTTGGGGCATCTTCATGTTTGTGACTACGGGGCTATTTCCACTCCTTCTGAACTACTCGCGTGGAGATGAGATTTTGATTCGAGACATTATTATTCCAGGGGTTTTCTGGACTTTCGGCGGTTGGTCGTACGGGGTTGGATCTTGGTACTTCGGAGAAATGCTCTATAAAAAGCACATAACAAACCGGTCCTGAGCGACAAAAGATCAGGGGTGTTATGAGTCAATCCCCACCATCAGGCTTGGAGGATCCATCATGAGTATTCGAAAGACCTGCTTCGGACTTCTTCTAAGTCTGTGTGTTTTTGCTACTTCTGCAATCGCTCAAGTAGCACCAGATCAGCTATTCCCTATTACGGATGTTGTTCCTGAGTATCCTGTGCCAGCAATACGAGATGGTGCGGAAGGCTGGGTCTTTGTGCAGTTCACGGTTACTGGTGCTGGTGGAGTTCGGGATGTTCGAGTTAGTGACTCAGAGCCACCTCAAATGTTTGATGAGGCGGCAATCTCTGCCGCTCAGCAATTCAGGTTTGAACCTCAAACAGAGAACGGAAATCCTATAGATGTTTCTGACGTAGGTTACGTTTTCCGGTTTGATCTTTCTGAGACTGTAAGTTTAACTGCGCCAGAAGGAGTTATCTCGCTAACAAATGACTCCATGCGTCTGCCGCCCATTGAATTAATTTCCACAGAAGGCTTTATTCCAGTTGTTGCGGTTGCGCCGAATTACCCTGACCAGGCATTGGAGCAAGGAGCGGGGGGCTGGGTTATCGTGAGATTTACAGTCACGGACGAGGGCGCCGTTGAAGACGCGGAAGTTGTAGATGCTGAGCCACCTGGCCTATTCGATGCTACTGCACTTCGAGCAGCGCAGGATTTTAAGTATGAGCCCAGGTTGTCGGACGGGCAGGCAGTGAGTGTCAGGGGTGTCTATCACATGTTTAAGTTTCGTCCGTCAACGTGATTTGCGCACAAAAGACTCATAACAAACGGCTGTTGTCGCCCCTGCGGGGCAGGGACAGCCTTTCCGCCGCTTCGCGGCTACAAGGCCGCCCCAAAGCCGGGCGTTATCTTTCGAATGTCAGATAAGGAGAATCGATGAGACACGTCTTACCTTTTCTAGTAACTGCTTTGCTTTTTGCATCCTCTGACCTAACTCACGCAGCCGCATTCGAGTCCGATACGCAGCTCCTCAAATTCAGCGAGAGCGTTATGGCTGAAGTTTCAGCGGGGGATCTGGATGGAGCATTCAGCGCAATGAAGCCGTATTTAGTCTCTTCTATTTCTACAAGAGCCCACAAGGTTGGGTGTTGAATAGTTTTGTTTGGAACGACAACTTACCCTCACTGTTTTCACAATGAGCAGCAAGACAAGTCTAAGAATACGCTCAAGAACGACCTTTCAGGCGCCGGACACGGCCTATGGCCGTGCCGGTTATTAAAAGGCATTAGCGAGTCACGTCCTCCGGCGCTGCTCTTCGACATCCTCAACGAGCCACGCTTTAATGAGTGACTGGTAGGGCATATCACGCTTGTTTGCTTCAATTTTAATTCTGTCGAGCAAGGACTCGGGCAATCGCAGAGAGATAGTTTTTGTTGACGGCTTCAGGTTCGGAAACTTGGCAGTCTTCGCCTTGCTCCAGTCAAGGTACTCTGTAGAGTCTTTGGTTTCCCAAAAAGCCCGCTCTTCTGTCTCAGAGCTGAATTCAGGAATTTGTTTGAGTTTGTTCATAAACTGTTCTCTCCTTTCGGTGCATGTCGCGAGCGGAGATAATCCTGATCAAGGTGGTCTGCGCACGTAAGGTAAAAGTGACATGTAACAACCGTCGGTCATCGGTAATCCCGAGGGCGTGAAATCTGGGTTCGTCCTGACTATGTTTAAGGTCGCCCAATAGCAGCAGAGGTTCGTTAAAGAAAATCTGCTCAGCCTCGGAAGGTATTACTTTGTGTTTATTGACAATTTTAAGGGTATTACCATGATCCCAGTCAAAACCGTCAATGTTGTTAAAATCAATCATGGCTGTATATTATCAGCATATACATATTTGGCAAGTATCGCTAACAATCCGCAGCAATCGCTGCCGTTGGTCGCTGGGACAGCCAAAACGCTGCGCTAATTTAGCCGGCCTTGTGCGGGGCGTTAGTGAGAATAGTAAGGAGTGTGCATGCCAATAGTTGCTGAATTATTTTTTGGCTGGCCAGCGATTTTTATATTCATGGCTTTGGCTACTTTTGGCGCTTGGGGTGTGAGAGTAGCCCCAATAGTCATTGCTTTATTTTTCGCATTAGGCCCCTCATATTATCTTTTGGGGGCAAATAACTGGATTCCAGCTGTAGCGCTATATATCCTTTTAAGTCTTCTAATTTCTATAGTCCTAATTCGACACCGAAAGCCCACAGTTCCAAGAGCTTTGCTCGTGCCGATATACTGCTTTTACATTTGGCTTGGCTATGTAGTAGCAACCCAGTGAAAATTCTCACTAACAATAAACTCGGCTGACGCCGAGCCTACTAATAATAGGTGTTATGGGGCACTATGAAATCCAGGTTTATCCCCGAGATCAAGAAAATCCTAAGGGAAAACAATGACAGGATTCTCAGAATAAAATTCGACAATGGCGATGTTTTTGTCCTAGAAATAGATGCTGAAGTTGATCCAAGCACTTACGGTGAAGATGGTACTTGGCTGTGTTGGATTGTCGAAGCGATCCAAGGTGCGCATCATGAATTTCACAAATTATTCCAGAAAAGAAGTGGGTTGGATATTCGTGAATGTGATGTCAAAGAGATTATAGATGAAGAAAATGGAATCACTTTATATGGTTAAGATTCGCAGCACGGGGGAAATGGCCGTGGTACCTGCAGGTCGCCTAATTCGAGCGGAAGCAGATAATACAAAAATTAGTCATTTCAAATAATGAGAGCAGCTATGGACGACCGGAACAACAAAAATATATCAGCCTCTCGCCCTGTTTGGGTGTGGATAATTTCAGCGTATTTCATGCTTTCAGTTGTGATCGGCATAACTAGCCAGCTCGTCGCACCCGCGGCGGGCGTGGAACTGCCGCAGAAGGGGCCCTTAGATTGGGCGTTTCTGGTTCTAAGCTGGGTGCTGATTACCTGGCTAAGCATCTCGCTGTTTATGCTGAGGAGGCTTGCTCTGTATGTCTCCATTGCAGTTCTGGCGTTCGGAATCCTGAATACCGTACTTCGCTTGACTGGCATGGATGTCATAACAGGGGACTTCTTGATTCGCCTCGGTGTCAGTTTTGGTGTCTACGCGCTGATTACGATGTATATATACATTCTTGCTCGAAGAGGAGTTCTGCGTTGACGTTTGTGAGAGTTTAGTTTTGAAGAGCAGCGGGCCGGGTTAGGTTTTGTATATGCGCTAAGCTGCCCCTTCAGAACTTCCTCGCAGTGTCACTGAAAGTGCCATTGGATTCGACAAACTGGTTGTATGCTTGAATCGCGTCGACATTCTCGCGCAGCCATTGAGCACTCTGTTTGCTGCGCAATTGTTCAGCCAAGGCGCGCTCCGGAGCTGCCGACAGAATGGAATCGTGGCCCTGGGTTTGTCAATTAAGTCACTGTTTATGCTGACATTGGTTAGCCTTTTCGGGGCGTTGGAGTTGTTCGAGTATTTCATGCCAGTTGCTCCGCATGGACAGAATATGCACATACTCCGGCATGGCAGGGCATATAACAAGTCATTCGACGCGATGCGCCGTGCCGGTCAACTTCAGGGTTCTGCTAAAGCGACGTAGCTGAGGCCAAATATGACTATCGAAACCCATATTCTTGATGCGAATCGAAAACTTCAGGCCTATGAGAGCCTGCTCTCAGAAATTCTTCCTGAATCCGCCATGAGAGCCGCTGACTTACTGAATGTAGACGGGATCAACGTATCAGTCAGCCCGTATAAATCTGGCGATGCGCCAAGGTCAGGTATAGGTGGCTACTCATTTTCGCCATATCGAATTGAACTCCTCTTGGATTGCGATCGCGAAGATCTCTATGAAGTTATTCGAAGAGAGCTACCCGCTGTTCTTGGACATGAAATGCACCATTGCGTAAGATCCAAATACTTCTCAAACCCAACGACGCTTTGGGAATGCATCACAACAGAAGGTCTTGCGACGCATTTTGAGCTTCAGATGAATGGAGGGGTGCAGCCGTCTCTCTTCAACAATTTTCCCGATGTGGACTGGAGAGAGTTGCTGGAGACAGTCAGGCCTCTTCGCAATGAAAAGGCGTTTTCGTTCGACGATTGGTTCTTGGGCGGAGATCCAGAGCGAATGCCAAAGTATGCCGGGTACTTTATTGGATTTAATGCGGTGTCTTCTTTCCAGAGCAAGGGAAACCATTCCGATTTGGACATGCTTAGAATCACCGCAGAGGAGCTCTACGAGTATCTGTAAGGCAGATCGCACATTACAATCAGGTGAAATTCACCGTGGGAGACATTAGGTGTTATTTACGAATTACCACAGAGAGAGCACGGCCCCGCACATGAAAATCTCAGTTGCTTTTTTACTTCTGTTGTCCAGCATTGCTCACGGTAGCGAAGACCCCTTGGCTGACAACGAGGTCACATGTCAGGAGATGGAGGAATTTCCTGAGCTCGTATTCAAGTTGGATGATCTTGGGTCAGGTTCTCTTTCTCCCACTGAAGTGGATTATCAGTGCTCGAAAAGCCTTACCCAGATCGAGTTCCTGCAGCCCATATTATCCAAAGCGTACGACATACGGAGTCCTTCGCAGCTGCCTCAGTTTTGCACAGGATCGATTGTGTATGCTCAACAGCGATACTATTACTTTGATTTGGCAAAACTTGGATACTATCCCCAGGGGTACGCTCAAGAGCAACAAAGAACGAGAGCGGAAGAGTATTTTCAAGAGTGGAGCTATCACAGTCTTCATAATCGTCAGAGATATGAAGACTATATGGACGAGCTGGAGAAAGTCAGACCATTACTGGTAGCGTGGTATGAAGATAATCATGCCGTTGAAACCGATATAGCAGAAAAATACGCTGACCTTGCCGTGTCCCGAATTTCGAGCTATGGATTTGGTGGCTACTACTCGCATTGGGAGCCAGAGGAGCTTGTTCCGCATACTCACGAAGCGTCAGCCGGAAACTATGAAGAATTCCTGGAGTCTCTCAATGGCGCAACTGACGTCCAAAAGCTGAACAGTCTTCGCCGAGTCCTTGTTCACTCTACACCGGAGTATGTTATTACCGAGCTAGTCACTTCCATATCAGGAGCAGCGATGGAAGAAAGGTCCGAGTCGCCCATTTCGAACGCTGTCAGTCATCCGGCTTATGTGGAGATATTAGTAAAAGCGGGCTTGGACCCCAATCATCAGAACTATTTTGGGAAAACGCCGCTGTATTACGCTATCCAGCTTGGTAATCATCAGTCAGCCAAGGTTCTGCTAGAGAATGGAGCAGACGTTAACCACAAATACCAACTGGAAGTAGACGATCCGTGGAACTGCATTGGCATTACTCAATGGGAAAGAACCCCTTTAATGCATGCTGCTCAGCACTCGGATATTGAAATGATTGATCTGCTGTTGGAGTACGGCGCAGACCCGCTCTTGCAAGACAGTCTCGGCTCCACCGCAATTGAGTACGCGAATCAGAGTGAAAGCCACGAACTCACAAATTATCTCATGTCCGTCATTAATGAATAGCATCTAGGCAGGATATAGACAGGCCGAGCAATCTCAGGTGAAAACTGGCATAAGTAACTTTGAAATTCGAGAGTTAACAGTTGGGGACTGGGAAATCTACAAATCCCTTCGCCTGTGCTCTCTCAAAGATTCTCCCGACTCCTTTGGCTCGACCTTAGAGCGCGAAGTCCCATTTGCAGAATGCGATTGGAGATCTCGCCTGGAGTCACAACCTGGACATAACGTCCTGCCATTGGTTGCAGAGATTGAAAACGAGCCGGTGGGCCTCGCCTCCGGACTGATCTGGGAGTCAGAGCCTAAAGTCGCACACGTCTTTCAGATGTGGGTGGCGCCCGAGAAAAGAGGGCAAGGAATTGCCAAGGCGATGATAGAGCATATTATCGGTTGGGCTGAAGCGAGAGGATGTCAGTCGCTGGCTTTATCTGTCACGACTGCCAACAAGGCGGCCACTAACCTGTATCAGGCTTCTGGGTTCTTGCCGTCGGGGTCATTTGAGCCCTTGAGAGAAGGTTCAGCACTGGCTGTTCAGCCCATGTCGAAAAAATTGGGTCCGACTGCATCCATACCTATACCATTTCAGACGGTCCTGGAGACGCGCAGGCTCCTTCTGCGATCGGTAAATATCCTGGACTCAGATGTGGTGTGGGAGGCGAGTAGGTTTGACGGCTTCAATGATGGAATGGTTTGGGATCCTCCGTCGTGTCGCGAAGAACTAGCGCAGATTGTACAGCGAAATATTGATAGTTGGCTAAATGGCACGGATTACGTTTTCACTGTGTGTCTGGGAGCGCCTGATGTCCCAATCGGTCGCGTGGGGCTTCTCCAGAAGGATGCGGCAGATGTCTGGAATATCGGCTTCTGGATTCACCCGCACCACTGGGGCCAGGGCTTTGCCCCGGAGGCGGCCCGAGCAGTACTGGATTTCGCACTTGATAGGCTGAAGGCCAGGAAGGTTGTGACCTCTCATGCTATCTGGAATAAGCGCAGCGAAGCTGTCATTCGCCGACTTGGTTTTGACTATGTGCGCGAGAATCCAGAAGGGTTCTGGAAACGCGGGCGGCCGGTAGCAGAATACGAATACGAGCTTCGCTTCAGCGCGAACGGGGAGATCAAAGATTTCCGTTGAAGCAACCTGCCATTGCGGTGCGGTAACGATTGAATTGCCCGGTGGTTCTGCAGCATTGGCATACGCGGCTCAGGAGTTGCTCATGCAAATTGAAATTCGCCATCTTTCACCCGACGATCTTGCGGTGATGAACGCATTGATGTTGTGCTTTGCAGACGCGTTTGGTGATGAGGCTACTTATGTCGACAATCGCCCCGGTGACGATTACCTGCGGGGTCTGTTAAGCAGTGATTATTTCCTCGCCCTGGTAGCACTGGACGGTAGTGCTGTCGTGGGAGGCCTTGCGGCCTACGAGCTTAGAAAGTTCGAGCAGCAGCGAAGTGAGATATACATTTATGATCTGGCGGTTAATGCCAGATACCGGAGGCAGGGGATCGCGACCGCCTTGATTGCCAAACTGAAAGAGATAGCTAAGGTGCGGGGAGCCTATGTGATCTTCGTTCAGGCTGATACGGGAGTCGAAGATGAGCCCGCCATCGCGCTTTATACCAAACTCGGAATCCGGGAAGATGTTCTGCACTTTGACATTCCTGTGGGATGACAGCGAGACATACACCCAAAAGGATCGCAGCCATGCGTATACCATTTGAAACTGTCATGAAGGCGTGCAGCCTTCCTCTGCGATCGGTGGATACCCGTTTTCACATTCTATGGCTCATGCTCGCAGTGTTAACAATGCCCTCCATAGCATCCGCACAGGACATGTCGCCAGCACATTTCGGTGATCGGCTCGTAGATTTCATGGCAAGGCTCGATCTACCGGCCACAGAGGAGGGAAAAGCCCTTCTCACGCAATGTGCATCCGAAATTACGGAGTCTGGTCAATTCAAAAGCACGGTGTGCTATCACGATGAGGAAAATTCAGAAGTCTCCCGGCTCGTGAGGAGAGAGGTCTTGAATGCCGTTAGAGGCTTGAGGATTGAACCGGCTATTGTTGGAGGCACTGCAGTGCCGGTATGGTTCAATTTTTCTGTTGCCTATAGACAGACAGGTGACAACCAGCACGTCGAAGTATTCGAGAATCACTTATTCAACAGAGAGCGACTGGGCCTTAACTATACTGGTGCTCAGCGATACAACCTGGCTTCCTGGCGATGCCGTGGAGGGCGAGGCCTCCCGATCACTGTCTCGGTAAATCTTTCGGCTGCAGGGGAAGTTGTAGATGTTCGACCGTCGGCGGATGGCAGATGTTCACGCTCGATTGTCCGTGCGATCAGGAGCAGCAGTTTCATACCCGCTCGGCTCAATGGTCAGGATGTTGAGTCGCTCTATATGGAAGTATTCTTCTATTAAGGGTCGTACCCCAGCAGGTGATGAGTTGGCTAGCCGCCTAGAGAAACCGCACCAGCAGAAAAACCCCCAACATCGCAATGCCCAGCGCCAGCTTCGCGGCAATCCCCAGCACGACGCCGACGGTCGCTCCCCAGCCTGCGCGCCCTGCGGCAGGAAGATCGTTGCGCACTGACATCTCGCCAAGAACCGCCCCTATGAATGGCCCGAGAAGCAGCCCAGGCAAGCCGAAGAATATCCCTATGACGGCGCCCCAGGTTGCGCCCCAGACTGATTTCGCGGAGGCGCCAGACTGTCTCGCGCCGAACGCGCCGGCGACGAAGTCGGCCAGTGACGC
>Ga0233380_1001202_pt1 | contig 11941 bp, 10 predicted proteins | sample ElkDunMinimDraft_9_FD_191541 | JGI IMG/M metagenome (GOLD analysis project Ga0233380, IMG submission 191541) | Fecal eukaryotic communites from dung pellets of Tule Elk in California, USA - Elk Dung F36 | ecosystem: Host-associated > Mammals > Digestive system > Large intestine > Fecal | place... | reverse complement strand
ATGCCGCCCGGCTCGCCCCCGGTAAAGGCGATCTTGGCGATGTCGGGATGGCTGACCAGCGCGGCGCCCGCCTCGTCTGGCAAACCCGTGACCGTATTGACGACGCCGGGCGGGAACCCCGCCTGCGTGAACAGATCGACAAAGGCCAGGGTCGAGCAGGACGCATGTTCGGACGGCTTGATGACCGCCGTGTTGCCAGCCGCCAGCAGCGGCGCGAGCTTCCATGCCAGCAGCAGCAGCGGCGAGTTCCAGGCGGTGATGCAGGCGACGACGCCGATGGGCTCGCGCTTGGTGAAGGCATGCATCATCGGCTTGTCGATGGGCAGCACGGCGCCCTCGACCTTGTCGGCGAGGCCAGCGAAATAGCGGTAATAGGATGGCAGGTACGACAGCTGCGCGCGCATCTCGACGATCAGCTTGCCATTGTCGCGCATCTCGATCGCCGCCAGACGCTCGACCTTGCCCGCCAGCAGGTCGGCGAAGCGGTAGAGCAGGTCTCCCCGCGCGCTCGCGGTGAGGCCGCGCCAGCCCGGCGAGCGGAACGCATCGCGCGCCGCGCCAACCGTTGCCTCCACGTCCTGCGCGTCGCACCGGGGGATCGTCGCCCATATTCGCCCCGTCGCCGGATCATAGGAACTGAGCGTCGCGCCGGAGCCGGCATCGACCCGTTCCCCGGCACACAGGTTGCGAAATGCCTCCATGTCGCGCGCTCAATTGGGCGACAAGCCCAGATGCGTCCGCATCCGCGCCTTCAGCCAGACCCCGTCGCGCGACGGCAACGCCCGTGACGTCTCTTCATTCACGATGCGCAGAACGATGAAGCGCGGGCCTGCGCCGACCGTGCCGATCGCCCCGCGCGCGCCCTCGACGCCATCCATGTCGGTCACGGTCGTCACTTCGGCGATGCCACAGGCCCGCGCAACCTGCGCCAGATCTACGCCGGCGCCCGCATGGCTCATCTGCCCGCCGGTCTCGCCGAAATGACCATTGTCGAGCACCACGATCGAAAGGTTCGCGGGCGCCTGCAGCGAAATGGTGGCAAGGCCCCCCAGCCCCATCAGTTGCTCGCCATCGCCCGTCACCACCACGACCGGTCGCTCCGGCCGCGCCTTGGCAAGGCCCAAGCCCATCATCGCCGCCCCGCCCATGGCGCCCCACAGGTAGAAATTGCCCGGATGGTCGCCTGCCGCGAACACGTCATAGGTCGGCGACCCCAGGCCCGTCACCACCAGCAGGTCGTCGCGCCCTTCCAGCAGGCGCGCGACCGCTGCGCGCCGGTGCAATCCGCCGCCGGTCACTTCACCCATTTCTTCGCTCCCAGCAGGCTCTGCGACAGCAGCACGGCAATCGCCTGATCGCTTTCGAACGCCATGGTAGTCGCCGAACTCATGATCGCGGCCAAGTCCTCCAGCCGCTCTACCCGCAGCACAATCACGCCCATGATGGCCAGCGCCTGCGGCGTCGCCCGGCCCATCGGCACCTGCCATGGATTGAACTCGTGAAACTCGCCCCGCATCGTCACTATTGTCAGGAACGGGAAGCGGCCGCTCGCAAGCAGCGAGAACATGTTGATGCAGTTGCCTACGCCGCTCGACTGCATCAGCAACGCCGAGCGCGCGCCGCCCAGCCACGCGCCCGCTGCGATGGCGATCCCCTCCTCCTCCGTTGTCAGAACGATGGCATCCATGCCCTGAGCGTCGTGGCACAGGCGGATGAGGCGGCTATGCCCCGCATCGGGGACATAGCTGACCTGTGCCACGCCGGCGTCGGCCAGCGCGTCAAATATGATCGGCGCCCAGGGGGAGCCTGCATCCTCTTCCCGGTCAATTTTGTGCGCGCTTGCCATGCATCCCTCCGTCCGGCGCAGGATCGGGGCAGGCGCGCCATGCCGGTAGTGACAATCGCGCAGTGGAGATATAGCGAGCGGCTATAGCTATGGAGCCAGCCATGGACATCAAGCGCCTGGAGCATTTCCTCAAGATCGCGGAACTGGGCTCGCTCAGCCGGGCGGCTGACCGCATGCGCCTCGCCCAGCCCGCACTCAGCCGGCAGATGCGGTTGCTGGAGGAAGAAGCGGGGACGCCGCTCTTCGCCCGACATCGCCGAGGCATGCAGCTCACTCCCGCAGGCGAGGAACTGCGCGCACGGATATCCGGCCCAGTCCGCCAAGTGCGACATGCCTTCGACGACCTGCGCGCCCGGTCACAGGAAGCGGCGGGACACATGGCTCTCGGGGTGCCGCCGACCGTCAGCTATGTGCTGGCAGGCCGGCTGGCGCGGCGGGTGGCGCAGCAGGCGCCCAAGATCGCGCTGCGCATCGTGGAGGGCTATGCCGGCCATCTCGTCGACTGGCTGCATCGCGGGGAAATCGATGCGGCGCTCCTCTATGGCCCGGCTTCCGACTTCCACATGCCGGTCGAGGATATCTTGCACGAAGATCTGATGCTGGTCGGCCCGCCCGGGTCCGCGCTGCATCCCGACGATCCTGTCGACGTGACCGACATGGCGCGGCTGCCGCTCGTTCTGCCCAGCCAGTCGCACGGGCTGCGGCTGGTGACGGAAACGGCGGCGCGCAAGGCCAAGGTGACGCTGGACATCCGGTTCGAGGCGGACTCCTTCCTGGTGCTCAAGGAACTGGCGGAATTTGGCCTGGGGTACACAATCCTGCCACTCTCTGCCTTCGGCCGAGAGGTGGAGGCGGGACGGCTGCGCTATGCCCCGCTGCGCAACCCGCGCGTTACCCGCCAGCTCGTGCTCGGCGCCCTGCGCGAGGATCAGCTTACCCGGTCTGCGCGCATCGTCATCCGCCTGGCCAAGGAAGAGATGCGCGGCCTGGTCCAAAGCGGCGGCTGGCAGGCGCGCCTGCAATATTGAAATAGCCGCGGACCATGCCCGATCCGCATAGCTGCCCCCGCATTTTTATGTTCCCGCATCGCTTAGCTCGTGCCTAAGCTGCGCATCGGGACAGGAGAGGGACAGCGATGGCCGTCGCAGGCGCCGCTAGAACCGCGATGTGGCAGCAGCGGACGCTGTGCCTCGCCGATTTCGAGGCCCAGGCGCGCCGTCGCTTGCCCGCGCCGCTTTACAATTACATCGCCGGCGCCTGCGAGGATAATCTGACCCTGGCGGCGAACCGCGCTGCGATGGCGCGGGTCGGGCTTGTTCCTCGGGTGCTGCGCGACACGTCCGGCCGGTCGACCCATGTCCAGTTGCTTGGAGAAAGCTGGCAGGCACCGTTCGCGATCGGGCCGATGGGGCTGTGCGCGCTGATGGCGCTTGACGGCGACCGCGCGCTGGCGGCTGCAGCCGCGGCCGAGGACATCCCGATGGTCGTGAGCGCGACCGCGCTGACCCGGTTGGAGGATATCCGCCCGGTCAACCCGCGATGCTGGTTCCAGGCCTATCTGCCCGCCGACCGGGACTGGATCGACGCCATGCTCGACCGGGTCGAAGCCGCCGGTTACGGCACGCTGGTCCTGTCGGTCGACGTGCCGGTCACCGCCAATCGCGAAAATCTGGTCCGCGCGCGATTCAGCACGCCGCTCAAGCCCTCGCTGCGGCTGGCGCTGGACGGGCTCGCCCATCCGCGCTGGCTGGCGGGCACCTTGCTGCGCACCTTGGCGACGCGTGGTATCCCCGCGTTCGAGAACAGCAGCGCGACGCGCGGCGCGCCCGTCATCGCGCGCCATGCTGAACGCGCCTTTGGCCAGCGCGACGGCATGACGTGGGAGGGCGTCGCGCGCATCCGCGATCGCTGGCATGGCCGGTTGCTGATCAAGGGCATCCTTCACCCGCAAGATGCGGTCCTGGCCGCACGCACGGGCGCCGACGGCATCATCCTGTCCAACCATGGCGGCCGTCAGATCGACGCCGTGGTGGCGACGCTGGACGCGCTGCCCGGCGTCGTCGCCGCTGCCGGAGCGATGCCGGTACTGGTCGACAGCGGCTTTCGGCGCGGCACGGACGTGCTCAAGGCGCTGGCTATGGGCGCGCGAATGGTGCTGATCGCCCGCCCCTTCCTCTACGCCGCCGCGGCGCGGGGGCAGGCCGGCGTCCGGCACGCCATTGCGCTGCTCAAGGCGGAGATTGACCGCGACATGGCGATGCTGGGCATCACGACCCTCGCACAGCTCGACGGATCCTACCTCGCCTGGCCCGAACGGATGCCGCAATGACCCCCGATCCGCCCGCCTGCCCTGCCCCGCCCGCCGGGCAACGACCGCCGACCCGCTTCGCCATGCCCGCCGGCGCAATCGACACCCATTGCCACGTCATCGGCGCGCCGCCCGCCTATCCGATGGTCGCCGACCGGTCCTATACGCCGCCGCCCGCAAGCCCCGACGCCTATCTGGCGATGCTGGACGAGGTGGGCTTTCAAAAGGGCGTGCTCATTCAGGTGAGCGTGCACGGCACCGACAACCGTCTGCTGATGGAAACGACCGCCGCCCACTCCGGCCGGTTGCGCGGCGTCGCCGTCATGCCCCCCGACCTGCCCGATCGGGCCTATGCCGACGCCCACGTCGCCGGCGTGCGCGGCGTCCGCCTCAACAACCTCTATGGTGGCGGCATAGGTTTTGATCAGCTGGAGCGGTTCGACGCGTTGATGGGCGAATTGGGCTGGCATCTTCAACTGCTGATGGACGCACGCCACTTGGTCGAGCTAGGCCCCCGACTCGCCCGGCTGCGCTGCCCGTGGGTCGTCGATCATATGGGGCACATGCCCTATGCCGCGGGCATCGATCATCCGGGCTTTCAAACGCTGGTGCGGCTGGTCGCGGACGGCGGCTGGGTCAAGATTTCCGACGCGTTCCGCATGTCCGAACTGCCCGACTATCGTGATTCGACGCGTTTCGCCCGGGCGCTCGTCGCCGCGGCACCGGACCGGTGCCTGTGGGGCTCGGACTGGCCGCACGTCGCGCAATGGCGGCCCATGCCGACGGTGTCGGGCCTGCTCGACCTGCTGGCGGACTGGGTGCCCGACGAAGCCCTGCGCAATCGCATCCTCACCGGCAATCCGGCGCGATTCTATGGTTTCTGACCCGCCCGCCATTCTTCCTATCCGTAGTCGGAGACTTGGGCGTTGCCGCCGCCGCTACCCGTGATAGCCCTCAAGTCAAAGGAGAATGACGATGAACTCTGCCCACCAAACCGAGAACACGCTGCCGCTGGCCGATGACGAGGCCCTGCATGGGGCGCTGGTCGCCGCCGACCTCCCCTCGCTGCTGATGACCTATGTTCATCTGAGCGGGGACATGGCCTTTCTCGATCGTTTCGAGCCGCACATCCATGCGCTCAGCACCGGCAAGCAGACGAATATCCCGGCCGAACTCGCCACCGAACTGCGCGAGAAGATGCGGGCGCTCCTGACCACGCCGGGCGCGGCGCGGTTCGACATTCCCGACGCCGCGTCACTGCAACGGATCATGAGCGTGGGCATGGGCGAACCGGTGTCGGAAGAGTTCATCCCGCTACTGCTGGAACAGTCCGGGCTTGGTCCCCAACCCGACCGGTCTGCACGCCCTGCCCGCACCCGGATTCCGCAGGGGTTCAAGGTGCTGGTGATCGGCGCTGGCATTTGCGGCCTGGGCGCGGCGATCAAGCTCAAGGAAGCGGGCTATGATTTCGAGGTGGTCGAGAAGAATGCCGAGGTCGGCGGCACCTGGTGGGTGGCGCGCTATCCCGGCGCTGGTGTCGATACGCCCAGCCATTTCTATTCCTATTCCTTCGCGCTCAACCCCGAATGGTCCACCTATCGTCCGCGCGGGCGCGAAATGCTCGACTATCTGATCCGCGCTTCGCACAGCTATGGCATTCGCGATCATATCCGCTTCGAGACCGAGGTGCTGGGCATGCGCTGGATCGAGGAGGATCAGGTCTGGGAGGTGCGCCTTAACGACCATCATGGCGGCGAATCCACGATGCGCGCCAATGCGGTGATCAACGCGCATGGCCGCCTGTCGCGCTGGGTCTGGCCGAAGATCGACGGGCTGAAGGATTTCACCGGCCCGATGCTGCATACCGCCGAATGGGACCCCGACCTGGACCTCTCGGGCAAGCGCGTCGCCCTGGTCGGGACGGGTGCCAGCGCGGCGCAATGCGGCCCGGCAATCGTCGATCAGGTCGAGCATCTGACGGTATTCATGCGATCAGGCCATTGGGTCGTGCCCAGCGAATGGGCGGCCGCCAAGGTGCCGGAGGGCGTCCGCTGGGCGATGAAGCACATACCCCTCTATCTCGCCTGGTTCCGCTTCGGCATCTACTGGACAGGGTCGGACGGGCTCTATTCCAACCTGATCAAGGATCCGGAATGGCCCGAAGACAGCCCATCCGTGTCGTTGGTCAACGACCGGTTGCGTCAGTTCTGCATGGCGAACCTGGAAAAGAAACTGGGTGACAAGCCCGACCTGATGGCAAAGCTAACACCGGACTGCCCGGTCTTTTCCAAGCGCATCGTCATGGACACAGACTGGCTCACCATGTTCCGGCGCGACAATGTGACGCTGGAAACGGCAGGAATCGAGCGTATCCTGCCCAATGCGATCCGTACAGAGGACGGAACCGAGCATCCAATCGACGTCATCATCCTGGCCACCGGCTATGACGTGGCGCGGATGGCCGGCTGGCTTGACATTGTGGGCCGCGACGGCGTCGAACTGCGAGAACTGTGGGGGGACGAGGATCCCTACGCCTATTTCGGCCTCATGATCCCCAAATTTCCCAATTATTTCCATATCATGGGCCCCAATGCCGGGCCAAATCACGGCGCCGGCGTCAACCTGATGGCGGAAGCGCAGGCGCATTATATCCTCGAATGCCTTGACTATCTGGTCGAACAGAATGCAGGTTCGATGGAACCCACTGAGGAAGCGACGCAGGCGTTCAACGACCGCGTTCAGGGCCAGATGCCCAAAATGATCTGGACCCATCCCAAGGCGAACAGCTATTACAAGAACAGCAAGGGTCGGGTCATCGGTTCCTGGCCGTTCCGGCTGCTCGATTACTGGACCGAATCGCGCGGGCCGGATCTTGGAGATTTCCAGGTCCATCGCGCGCCTGTTCACAAGCCTGCGCAATAGCGACGCTGGCGGCAAAAAGGCCGTGATCGCCGGCGCTGCCCATGGGATAGGCGCCGCGATCGCGACCGACGCCGCCAACCGTATGGCGTTGCTGCTGTCCGTCGACGCTTCCGTCCGACAGGCTATGACGCCAAGTACCTAACGGGTCAGCTCGACAACCTGACCGACATCGCGAGCCTGGAAAAGCCGGCGTCACAGCGAAATATCCTGAAATTCCAGATTGATACAGTCCAGGCTGTTACAAGGTTTATAGGAGAGGTTACAGAGTTAAGGTCGCTGCTATGGAGCAACTTTCCGCATAACCGCGCGAGTCGCGAACAATGGCCTGTTCCCGAAGGATCGAGCTTTTGTTCCGGACATGTCGAGGGAGGTGTTCCGAATATGTCGACGCATCGTTCCCGAACGGACGACGGTTGTTCCTGAAGTGTCGACCTGGCGGCAAAGACAGCTAGGGTTGCCGCAGGATTGAATCAGTTCGCGCCACGCCGCTGGACAAGATGTTCAAAATGTACGGATGCCGTGTCTGCAGGATGGCACTCGGAATGGTCGGGGCCGGCACGGGCCTGGACGCCCGACACTTCGGGAACAACTCTGACGATTTTGGTGAGCGCGGCTGTCGCTACGCAGATTTCGACCGCGAGTCCGGAAGCCGCCGGGCTGCGCTTGCCCTAAAGCGTGTGGCGGTTCTTGTCGTGAAAGCGGCGGACGAAGCCGATGAACGCCTTCTGATAATTGACCGGGGTGCGGTCCGGATCGCCGGCGACCCAGTCACGAAATTCCTGATGCAGCGTCTGATAATCCCAGCCGGGGCATTCAGCACGCAGCGTGGCGAGCGTTGCGTCGGTCAATCCGCCGGAACTGGCGCGTGCCGACAGGCTGGCGACGCTGCGGCGGATGAGCGCCGATGCATCGACCTCGCTCTCCTGCCCTGCCCCGCTGGCTGTGCCGGCTTCTGTCTTGCCGACCGTTGAGGGTGCGGGCGTCGGTGAGGTATTTGCGGTTGTCGGCGCGACGAGCGGTCCGACGTCCTTGCGCCGGCGCATGCGCAGCGATGGCTCGCGTTTTCCAACGGGCTGCTCGAGCGTCAGGCTGTAGCCTGGCAGCGGGTCGCGTTCGGCGATGCGAGCGATTTCGAACTTGAAGCGGCGATAGGCGCCCTCCGCCCCCGACTTTTCAAACAGGGTGGGCATGGAGATGGCGAAGCCCCCCTCCCCTGCCCCGCCGGCATGTTTGCGCGCAACCTTGTAGAGCCAGCGTTCCCGGCCGCCGGTCAGGTCGAAATAGGCGCGGTCAATCGACAGCACTCCACCCTGCATCAGCACGCCTTCATAGAACCAGTTGGAGAGCTCGATGGTCATGCCGCGCGACCGCTCGGTGCGCTCGTCGACGAGTTGGGTCCAGCCGTCGAGCCAGGAGACGGTGTCATTCCTGCCGACCGATCAAACGCCGAAGCCGCCTGATACGGAGATGCGCTGGCCGGTGACATAGGCGGCTTCTTCTGACGCGAAGAACACGCAGGCATGACCGATTTCCTCGGCAGTGCCCCAGCGTTTGATGCAGAGCAGCCGGTGCGTGTTGTCGACCCACCGCTGGTCGATCTGCCCCAGGCGTGTTAGCTCATGCAGCTGGCCCGCGTCGATCACGCCCACCAGCACGGAATTGGCCCGGATGCGATAACGGCCCTCTTCTTTCGCAATGCCCTGCACCAGCTGCTCGTTTGACGCCTTGACCGCGACCGACATGCCGTCGCGCGACGGCCACCAGTCATGCCCGGCCGACCCGAGCGTCACGAAGCTGCCGCCGCCATGGTCGCGCATGTGGGGGATGATCGCCTGCGCCGCCGCCAGGAAGCCATGCACCTCGACATCGAAGGCGTGACGCCATTCTTCCATCGGCGTTGAAGACAGATAGCGTTGGTTGACCAGTGGACCGGCGGCCCAGACCACGCTGTGGATGCGGCCATGGGCGGCGATCGCTTCCTCCACCGCGCCCCGCACCGCATCGGCGTCGGCGACGTCGCACTGGTGGATCGTCGCGGCGCGGCCGGCGGCCCGCGCCTCGTCCGCGACTTCGCCCGCCCGGTCGGGGCTTGACCGATAGACGATCGCGATATCGCTGCCCGCCTGCGCGAAGGTGCGAGACACGCCGCGGCCGATGCCGCCGCTGCCGCCGAACAACAGAGTGCAGCCTTCAGGAAAAGTCGCCAACAGTCTCTCCTTTCATATATGCATTCACCATGCGGCCTGTCCGATAGGGCGAACAGTGACGCATGGCCTGCCGCGATCCGACGATTTCCGCCAATGGGGAACGCAAATGGCAGCGTCGGTCATGCGCCCTGCCGTCCGCGCCATTCCGCCGTCATCTCGGCCATGTCGAACGGTCGCACCATCATCAGCAGACCGCACCAGTCCCGGTCGGCCAGCCCGCCGACGCGCTCCTGCTCACCGATCAGCTGGATGTCGTCGCGCAACCCTTCGAACAGGGCATGTACGCTCGCACGACCCGCTGCGCCCAGCGGCACCATGTCCGAGACATAATGGGCGTCGGCCGCGCCGAAATCCATCGACAGAAACAGCGGCTTGACCGTTCGGTCGAACGCCACCGCCAGCGGCCCGCCGCGCCGCCAGCGCACGGTGCGCCGGACGCCCGGCCGCAGCCGCCCGCCGGCGCTCGCCCGCACCAGACCAAGCCGCGTCAGCCGCTCCACATGGCTCTCAAGCCGATCGGCGGCCAGGCTGAATGCCCGGCGCAGGTCGCCGCGTTGCGCGCCATGCAGGATCGCGAAAAAGACCAGCGCCAACCCCCGGTCCGCGGCGAGCACGCGTTCCTGCGCCAGCGTGAAGCGTTCCGGCGCGGGGTCCTCGTCGCGCGCCAGGAGGTCGCGAAGGTCCAGCCCTGCGACAGCACATATCTCGTCGAGCCGGTCGAGCGTCAGCCCCTCGCCGCGCAGCCACCGCCAGACGGTGGGCTCCGCGACGCCGATCTGCCGCGCTACCTCCCCCACCCTGATCTCCCGTGCCTTCAGTTCGCGCCGCAATTCCACCAGGATCATAGCCAGCCCTGCGCGCCTGGTCCTCGACATTTTTCCGTTTCCTATTTTGATATGATCGAAATCGATCATCTGGCGATAGCCTATGCATTACCGATATTGCCCTTGTCGAGGCCCGGCGGCACTAAGGAGCATCAAGGCAGCAGGATGCGCGCAGCGACGCGCCGAGGAGAGGCTATGGCGACGACCGCGGAATATAAGCTGGGCGAATTCACTTTCCCGCGTGGATGGCTAATGGTCGCGCGCGCCAGCGACGTGACGCGCGCGCCAACCGCATTGCGCATGCTGGGGCGCGATCTCGTCATCTATCGTGGTGAATCCGGACGGATCGTGCTGCTCGACGCCTATTGCCCGCATATGCAGGCGCATCTCGCGGCGGAGCAGACATCTGGAGCCGCCGCCAATCGCATCGAGGGGGATTCGATCCGCTGCCCCTATCATAGCTGGCGCTTCGGGCCGGACGGCAAGTGCAACCATATTCCCTATTTCGAAGGACCAATCCCGGCGGCGGCCAAGGTGCGGGCCTATCCGGTCGAGGAAGCGTTCGGCTGCGTGTTCGCCTGGCACGATCCCGAGCAGCAGGCGCCCGATTTCGATCTCCCCGCCCTGCCCGAATGGGACGATCCGCAATGGATGACGGGGGAATATGACGATCTGGGCACGCTCGACGTGCATCAGCAGGAAATTCTCGACAATCTGGTCGATACCCGCCACTTCGGCCCGATTCACGGGCAGAAGCTGGCTTATTTCGAATCCGTCTTCGATGGCGTCGTGGGCCGGCAGATTTCCGGTGGCGGGCACGAGACGTTGACGAGCGAGGACGGCGTGCTCAACGTCGACGCCTTCTACACTGGGCCGGGCATCCTGATCGCGCGCTATTCGGGTGAGACGGATGCGGTGCAGATCATCTGCCATACGCCCAAGGAAGATGGCGTGACCCAGGTATGGCACGGCATCACCACCCGCGCGCTCAACAGCCCGCCGACGCAGGCTGACGAGGATATGCGATCGGGCTATCATGCCGGGGGCCTCGCCGCCTTTTCGCAGGATTTCGCGATCTGGCGGACCAAGGCGCCGGCCTTCAACATTCTGCGCCTGCCCACCGACGGGCCGTTTCATCGCAGCAGGGCCTGGTACAAGCAGTTCTACAATCCCCGCGCGCAGGCGCCCGAGCATCAGGCGCGGGCCAACGGCACCCACCAGACCAGCGGCATGGCGGGCGCGCCGGGGCTCCAGGCCGCAGAATAATCTTCCAGTGAAAGGACAAGGATGAGCAGGGAATTTCCTGAAGGGGCGGTCGCTGTCTTCGGCGGCAGCGGCGGCATCGGCAAGGGCGTCGCCATGGAGTTCGCGAAAGCCGGCACCGACGTCGCGATCTTCTACCGGTCGAAGCAGGACGTGGCCGAGGCGACGGCGCAGGCGATCCGCGACATGGGCGTCAAGGCGTCGATCCACCAGGCGGACGCGCGCGACTATGGCCAGATGGAAGCCGCCTTTGGCGAGGCTGTGAGCGCCCATGGTCGCGTGCACAGCATTGTGTGGGGCGCGGGTCCGATCGTCGCGCAGGTCAATATCGCCGACTGGTCGCTGGAACAGTTCCGCGCGTCCATGGAGATCGAGGCGTTCGGCTTCTACTATGCCGCGCGCATCGCGATCCCGCACTTCCGGATCAAGGGCGGCGGCTCCTTCGTGCATCTGGGTTCGGGCGGACATGACTGGTGGCCGCATCTCGACGGGCTGTCGGTGGCGCCCAAGGCGTGCAACGAGTCGCTGGTGAAGGGCATCGCGAAGGAAGAGGGCATGCACGAGATCCGCG
>Ga0233380_1001200_pt1 | contig 11963 bp, 10 predicted proteins | sample ElkDunMinimDraft_9_FD_191541 | JGI IMG/M metagenome (GOLD analysis project Ga0233380, IMG submission 191541) | Fecal eukaryotic communites from dung pellets of Tule Elk in California, USA - Elk Dung F36 | ecosystem: Host-associated > Mammals > Digestive system > Large intestine > Fecal | place... | reverse complement strand
GGGATTTAAAACCCGAATTTTAGCTAAAATTACAACACTTACAACCATTCAATATCTCAATAAATTTGTATTCGACAGAAATATTAACAACCTAAAAATTAATCTCGTTTAATAATGCACTATGGGTATCACTAGTATTTCTATTGCTTTCATGGATTGTAAATGCACAAGGCCCGTTAACAAAATATGGAATTAATATGGCTAATAAATCATTTGCTATCGGTTATTATGAAAAAGAGGACAGAGAAGTAGCAGCCGTTCCAATGATTCATGTGAACAAACCAGAATTTTATGAAATGACCAAACGAAAAATAGACAGTTTGCGCAGTGATGGTTACCAAGTGTTTTACGAATCAATTGATTCAAAAGTTACGGATTCTTTACAATTAGATCTTTTGATGAGAAAATTTCGTCAGGTAACCGGATTTGCACTTATGGATTATATGGATAGCGAAAATGAGTCTTTTAAATCGCTACAAAAAGCAAAATATGTTTCACAAGCTGAAGTAGATTACGGAGTAAATTACAAAACAGATCATCATGCAGATTTGTACCTGGAACAAATGATCGAACTATTTGAAAAGCGTTTTGGTAAAATAATATTGAACGATTGCGATAGCACTACACCATTGGGGAAAAAGTATAAATGCAGTAAAGTAGATGAAAGCAAGGAGTACTATATTTTAAATAGAATTAGAGATCATTATTTGTTGGATAAAATAGAAAAATCTTCTGCAAGAAAAATTGTTGTTGTTTTTGGTCGCATCCATATTATGGATTTACATAGTAAAATTCAAAAGTTAGGTTGGTCGCATCAAAGGGAAAAAACTGAACGCATCACCAATTTTATTAAATAATTTTTTCTAAATCGTCAGAAAATAAATAAACATTTTAATATAGAATAACTAAAATATTGCTTGATATAACACTATTTTTTAAAATTAAAACTATGAAAACAAAAATTACATTACTAATTACACTGTTTATTGGCTTATTAGCCAACGCACAACCTTTTTATACCTTTAGTAAGCAAACAGCTACTTATACCGATTTGGTTAGCCCAATTAGTATAAACAACAACAAGCCTTGGCAAAAACATAACGTAAACAATGGTTTATATTGGGACTATACTTTGCCGTTTAACTTTAATATAAATGGAGTTAATTACAAATTTATTATGTTTGATGGTGCTAATATTTCTTTGATTAGTATGAGTACGAGCGAAGTGGAACTTTATGGTACAGGTATTGGTATTGCCGACAAAAGTGCTGCAAATGCCGCTACATCTATATCGCCAGTTGGCTATAAAGTAGAAGGGACTTCAGGAAACCGTATTTTTAAAATGCAGTTTAAGAATGCTGGATCAGCCGTTGAAAGGTATTTTTATTTTGCAAATACGCATTATTTAAATTTACAAATTTGGTTGTACGAAGGTTCAAATGTTATTGAATACCGTATTGGAGATCATAATTTAAGCACCTATAATTATCCTAACGAAGAACCTGTTACCCATTTTGGGTTTGGTGGCGAACCATCTTCAGGAGCTTTCGTGTGTATGTTATATAATGATGCACAAAATCCGCTGTTGGGCGAATATACAGACTCAAGTCAGGTAACGCTTGATAATTATGGATTTACAGGATATCCTGCAAGTGGAACTGTTTTTCGTTTTACGCCTGCAACAAATGCAAGTGCTCAGGATAATTTGTTTGATGTCGTTAAAGTGTACCCAAATCCAACAACCGATTTCTTGTTTTTTGATCATTTAACCGAAACTAAACAGTATACAATTTATAATGTAAACGGTAAAATTGTAAAAAAGGGAATGATAAGTGAAGAACATAATAAAATTAACGTGTCCGAAATTCCTGCAGCGGTTTATCTGTTACAAATAGATCAATCAACCTTTAAGTTTGTAAAAAAGTAAATAGTAATATAAAATCAATAATTTAAATTACATAATTCCGATAGTGTTTAGTCACTGTCGGTTTTTTATTTTTAGTGATTTCGGGAAATGAAAATTCTATATAATAGCTGTTTCCATTAGATTTTTGTATCTTTAAAAGGTGAAAAAACGAACTACATTAATAACACTAAAACCACAAAACGAGCAACTAAAAAAATTGGTTGCTTATTATTATTTTCATACATCTACAGATGAACAGCATTTCGAGTCGTTCTATTTTTATCCTAATTACCTGCATGCTTTAACGGTTTATCGGGGAAATGATATTTTAATAAACTTTAAAAATAAAGGAACTAAAATAACTTCTTCTAATAATATAGAAAAACTCACTGTTCTTTATACCATCAATTCAAAAGAAAAATATTATGTTGAAATGAATGGCGTTTTTAATAAAATTGGAATTGTTTTTTATCCGTTAGGCATAAATCATTTTATAGACAAACCTTTAAACGAATTGTTAACGCAGCAGATTCAAGAAATATCTTTGAATCCACTTTTTCATGAAATACTATCAGAATTAACCGACGATTCATCAGCCGAACAAAAACTAGAAATTGTGGAGAATGCTTTGTTGTCAATAATTCAACCTTTTCAAGAAAACGAATTACAAAAAGCTGTTAAGGAAATTATCAAATCTAACGGAATAATTAAAATTTCAGAATTAGAACAAATAACGAACAAAAACAGAAAAACGTTGCTTCGTCTTTTTAAAAAACATACCCTTGCAACAATTGAGGAATATAAAAAAATGGTTCTGTTTCGCAATTCGTTAAATTATGCCATAAGGCATAAAGAGCTGACAAATTTAACTGATGTGGCGCTTTATAATATGTATTACGATCAGTCGCATTTTATAAAACATTTTAAAAGTATTACCAACGAAACACCCAAAACGTTGCTTCCAAAAATAAAACAAATTGATAATGAAGATTTATACTGGTATTTTTTAGAAAATTAAAATTGAATGTCTCAATTTTACAATTATTTGATATTGCTGTGTTCTATTTTTGCTAAAACAAATTTAAACAACTATGGCAGTAATAAAAATTCAAAGAGGAAGTGGCTTTGCAGACAAAGTTCGGAACTATAAAGTGTTTATTAATAGCGAAGAAGTAGGAATTATTTCAGAAGGCGAAATAAAAGAATATAATGTTAGTCCGGGTACACATACCGTTTCAACCAAAATTGATTGGGCAGGAAGCAAAGATGTAATCGTAAATTTAAAAGAAACCGATGTGGTTAATTTTAAGGTGGAGAATTACACCGCCAAACATTGGCTAATTTCTGTTTATTTCATTGCTTTCATCACTTTAGTACATATTGTTTTATATATAACGATTGATTTTCAATACACATCATTATTGTTTATTCCAATTTTAGCAATCATGGGATATTATCTAACTATCGGTCGAAATAAATACCTAACATTAAAAGAATTATAATTAAAACACTTAAAATGAAAAAGCTTACAGTTTTAGCAGCATTGTTAACAGCAACAATACAAGCCATTGCGGGCGAAATAAAAATAACAGCAAATCTTACTGGTTTTTCTGATACTGCCGTAGTATATTTAATTAGCGGACAAACACCTATTGCCTACAAAACATTGACACAAGGTAAAGTAGAACTATCTGCGGAAGTTTCTGAAACACCGGAAAATTATATGATGTATATTGTAGATAATAATCAGCCTTATTTCGCAGGACTATTTGTAGCCGATGAAACCTTGCAAATTACAGCAGCTAAAGAAGATTTTCCTTATCAGGTAAAGGTTAACGGTTCTAAACACCATTTTGCAAAAGAAAAACTAAACGAATTGCAAATGCCTTTACACAAAAAAGGAGAAGCATTCAAGGAAGAAATACTTGCATTGCAACAAACACCCGAATGGCAAAAACCTGAAGTGCAAGAAAAATATGTGGGTGAGAATGGATTAGGAAGTAAACTTACGTTTGAATTAAAACAAGTAGAAGCAGATTTTATTTTAAACAATTTTGATAATGCTTATACTTGGACTTTGTTGCCATATAATACCACTGCTTTTGATAAAACGTTTTATAAAGCGGTATATAATAAAATGAATGCTGAACAAAAGCAAACCGAAATAGGAAAGAAATATTTATTAGCATCAAAAAGCCAACGTTTAACTAAAGGCGACAGCTTTATTGATATAGCAGTTTTAGATAAAGATTTAAAAGCAGAAAAATTAAGCGATCATTTTACTCAGGATAAAGAATATGTCTTAATTGATTTATCATCAGTAAGCTGTCCAAGCAGTAGGCAAGCGTTCGAAATTACACAAGAGCTAACAAAAAATAAAGAAAAATTACAAGTTGTTAGTGTATTGCAAAGTCCTGATGCAGCTACTTACCAACAATTTGGTGCGTATAGTACAAGTAATTGGGCGATAGTTTACGCAGAAGATTTTATTAATACTGATACTTATATTCAATACCAAGAAAATGGAACACCTACGTTTTTATTGTTTGATAATGAAGGAAAATTAATAGATCGTTGGTCTGGAGCATTGATTCATCAGCAAAAATTAGAACAACATTTTGGTAAGTAATTATTCTAAAAACGTGTTATTAACTAATAGCACGTTTTTCTTTTTTAACAATAATAAATAACCATTACTTTAACAAGGCGGTCATTTTTAAACTGAAATTCATAAGTCATATAATCATTGTTTATATAATACGAATTGGTCAACGGATCAATCGAAGTAATTAATCCCTTGCCAACTTTAAGAAATTCAGCAACTGTGGAATGATTGTTTAAATACGTATTTTTAATTTTAAAACCGTTGGCGTTTACCATTTCCATAGATCTTATGTGGTAGGTTTTGTTTACATCGTGCCCGATACATTCTACCGAACCAAAAAACACATTGGTTTGATAATCGCCCAAAGCACAATCGTCTAAATCAGTGTATTGATTTTTAATTTTTCCTAAATTACTTTCTAAAAATGATTTTTTAAATCCTTTTTTAGGTTCTATTTCATTATTTATTGTGAAGCCAAACTGCTTTTCCTTCTGTAGTTTAATCGGTAGGTTAAAATCATCTTTCGGAATATTTTTTAAAACATCTGCTTGCAGTAAAGAAATTTCTGCAACATCGGGTTGATTGTTTTTTGATGCAAATTCGGCATACAAACGCAAAGCCGCTTCGTTTTCTTCGGGATTGCTGTTCCAACCCAATTCTAAAATACGTTCGGCAAATTTCTTTTGATCTTCTAAAGTTTCAGCTTTTTTGTATTCGTTCTTTAAAGCATTTAAATCTGGTTGTTTGCCAACATATTTCACAGGAATGTATCCTTTTTTATCCTCAATCTGAACCGGAATCCAAGATTCCGCATTGTACGGATAGTAATAAATTGGCACAGGAGTTCCGTTTAACAGATTTCCTACAGCTGCAGACGAACTATTAGGTAATTCGCGAATTTTAAGACTTGCAACGGTTGTAAACAAATGGGGTGATCCGTAATAACCATCGTTTTCTATAATAATTGCCGGCGATTTTTCGTAATCGTCACTGGCATTTAAACGTTCTTTTACATTGTAAGTATCGGTAATGTAAATGGTTTCGGTATGTGGTGTATAGATTTTATAAACATATTTATCCTGGAGAAATTCATACGAATCTATTTGTGCACCACGCAGAAAAATGCCCACAGCTTTTGATCCTTTTTCGTTGTTAAATGCAACAGTGGGAGTTACCACATACAAACGAGGTAATGGTTTGACAGGATGTTTAGGCTGTGCCCAGAATTGAGTTGTTGAAAGTAAAACAAATAAAAGTGCCTTTTTCATTGATAAAATGCATTAACAGTCGGCCATATTAACGGCAATTGCCAAACCACCTTCGCTTGTTTCTTTGTATTTGTTGTTCATATCTTGCGCGGTTTGCCACATGGTATTCACCACTTTATCTAACGGAACTTTTACGTTTTTAGGATCGGTATCTAAAGCTAGTTCGGCAGCGTTTATGGCTTTTATAGCGCCCATAGTATTGCGTTCTATACAAGGAATTTGTACCAAACCACCAATTGGGTCGCACGTTAAACCTAAATGATGTTCCATAGCAATTTCGGCAGCAACGGTAACCTGCTCAGGCGTTCCACCCATTAATTCGCACAATGCCGCGGCAGCCATTGCAGACGATACGCCAATTTCGGCTTGGCAACCACCCATTGCTGCAGAAATAGTTGCTCCTTTTTTAAAGATCGAACCAATTTCACCAGCAACCATTAAAAACTGTTTAATTTCTTTATCGCCCGCTTTATGATTTTCTATTACTAAATAATACATTAAAACGGCAGGTATTACACCTGCGCTTCCGTTGGTGGGTGCAGTAACCACACGACCTAATGCAGCATTTACTTCGTTTACAGATAATGCAAAACAACTTACCCATTTTAAAATCTGACGGAAATAAACTTTTGTTTTACGAATGGTTTGTAGCCATTCTTGAGGATTGTTATAAGGTAAATCGCCTTTTAATTTTTGATAGGTGTCATACGCACGTCTACGCACATTTAATCCACCTGGTAAGGTACCTTCTGTGTGGCAACCTGTATAAATACATTCTAGCATGGTATTCCAGATACGCATCAACTCGTGATCGATTTCTTCGGGAGAACGCAATGATAATTCGTTTTGGTAAACTAATTCTGATATCGACTTGTTTTCTTGTTTACAGAATGCCAAAAGTTCATCGGCTTTCTCAACAGGGAAAGGAAATGTAGCTTTAATTTCGTCATTTGCTACGTTTTCTGCCGATTCTTCTTTTACAACGAATCCACCGCCAATAGAGTAAAAAGTTGATACATATTCTTTGTTTTCATAAAATGCCGTGAACGATAAACCGTTGGCATGAAAAGGTAAAAAGTTTTTATTGAAAACAATGTTTTCGCTTGGGTTGAATTGTATTTGAACAGAATTTCCTAAGTTTAAGGAATTTGTTTGTTTAATTTGATCTACAATTCCCGAAATATCATCAATAGGAACGTATTCAGGATCGGCACCGCTTAAACCTAGCATCACCGCTAAATCGGTAGCGTGGCCAATTCCGGTTAACGAAAGCGATCCGTATAAATCAACCGTTACATTTTGAACCTTATCAAAAATATTTAGATCTTTCAATTCCGCAATAAAGCGTTCGGCAGCACGCCAAGGTCCTAATGTGTGGGAACTCGATGGGCCAACGCCAATCTTTAACATATCAAAAACCGAAATACATTCCATAATAATTCAAACAATTAATAAAGCGAAGATAGACAAAATAAATATCCTTTTAAAAAAATTGATGGATATGACAAATGTTTCTTATTAGTGAAAATTGACACTAATATTATTGTTTTATTCTTGAAATTCTGACAGGATGTCATTTTGTTTTGTGAATTCTGACATTTTTTTATACTTTTTAAGTTAGGCACAACAATTGACTAATAGAAACCGTGAACAAATCACAAAACAATAAAATACAAAATAAAATATTAAAGATATGAGTAAGATAATTGGAATTGACTTAGGAACTACCAACTCTTGTGTTGCAGTAATGGAAGGTAACGAAGCAGTGGTTATTCCAAATGCAGAAGGTAAAAGAACAACACCATCTGTAATTGCATTTGTTGAAGGTGGCGAAATTAAGGTTGGTGATCCTGCAAAACGTCAGGCAGTTACTAACCCAACAAAAACCATAGCGTCTATTAAACGTTATATGGGAGAAAAATTTTCTGAAATACAAAAAGAATTATCACATAGTGCGTACAAAGTAGTTAAAGGTGATAACGATACACCACGTGTTGATATTGACGGACGTTTATATACACCACAAGAATTATCGGCAATGACGCTTCAAAAAATGAAGAAAACTGCCGAAGATTACTTAGGGCAAACAGTTACACAAGCAGTTATCACGGTTCCTGCATATTTTAACGATGCACAACGCCAAGCAACTAAAGAAGCTGGGCAAATTGCTGGTTTAGAAGTTATGCGTATTATTAACGAACCAACTGCTGCAGCTTTAGCTTACGGTTTGGATAAAGGCGGACAAGACAAGAAAATTGCAGTTTACGATTTAGGTGGTGGTACATTTGATATCTCGATCTTAGAATTAGGTGATGGCGTTTTTGAAGTTTTATCTACAAACGGAGATACACATTTAGGTGGTGACGATTTTGACCAAGTAGTTATTAACTGGTTAGCAAACGAATTTAATAGTGCAGAAGGTGTAGATTTACGTCAAGATCCAATGGCATTACAACGTTTGAAAGAAGCTGCAGAGAAAGCAAAAATTGAATTGTCATCATCGGCTCAAACAGAAATAAATTTACCTTACGTAACAGCTACTGCTACAGGACCAAAACACTTAGTGCAAACTTTAACACGTGCGAAATTTGAGCAATTAGCAGACGATTTAGTACGTCGTTCAATGGAACCATGTAAAAAAGCGTTAAACGATGCCGGTTTATCAATCTCTGATATCGATGAGGTGATTTTAGTAGGTGGATCTACACGTATTCCGGTAATTCAAGAGCAAGTAGAAAAATTCTTTGGTAAAAAACCATCGAAAGGAGTAAACCCAGACGAGGTTGTAGCTTTAGGAGCAGCAATTCAAGGTGGAGTTTTATCTGGTGATGTTAAAGATGTATTGTTGTTAGACGTTACACCATTATCATTAGGAATTGAAACAATGGGTGGTGTATTCACCAAGTTAATCGAATCGAATACAACCATTCCTACAAAAAAATCACAAGTGTTTTCTACAGCAGTAGACAACCAACCATCGGTAGAAATTCACGTTTTACAAGGTGAGCGCCCAATGGCGAATGATAATAAAACAATTGGTCGTTTCCATTTAGATGGTTTACCACCTGCACAACGTGGTGTTCCACAAATTGAAGTTACTTTTGATATTGATGCAAATGGTATCATTAAAGTATCGGCTACAGATAAAGGAACAGGAAAATCACACGATATCCGTATTGAAGCTTCTTCAGGATTAACTCCGGAAGAAATCGAAAAGATGAAAAAAGAAGCGGAAGCTAATGCTGAAGCAGATAATAAATTGAAAGAAACTGCTGATAAATTAAACGAGGCAGACGGAATGATTTTCCAAACCGAAAAACAATTAAAAGAGTTTGGTGATAAATTGTCAGACGGTAACAAATCAAACATCGAAGGTGCATTAGAAGAGTTGAAAAAAGCTTACGAAACACGTGATGTAGATACAATTACTCCAGCTTTAGATAAAATTAACGAAGCTTGGAAAGCAGCTTCAGAAGAAATGTACAAAGCACAAGGTGATGCACAACAAGGTGGCGCACAACAAGCACAACCAAACCAAGACGGTGCCGATGCTACACAAGATGTAGATTACGAAGAAGTAAAATAATATATTTTTAATAACTAGGAAAAACCTCAAACAGCAATGTTTGAGGTTTTTTATTATATCTGCAAAAAACGGCTATAGTATACCACCTTCAGCGGATTAAAGTGAGCATAGCGCAACGGCTCAAAGTGAACCACCTTCAGCGGATGAAAGTGAACCACTAAAAATCGATTCTATCTGTACAGATTTCCCGATCTTTTTTAATTAAAAAAGATCATGGCAAATACACAAATAGATATGCGAAAAATAAAACAGATTTTTAAACTCTACAGCGAAGGTGTCAGCAAGCGTAAAATAAGTCTAATTATAGGACTTTCGCGCAACACCATCACTAAGTATATTGATTTTTTTAAGTGTTACAGCCTTACCAGTTACGAAGTGTCAGCCATGACACACGAGGAACTGAATAGCTTGTTTAAATCCGACCATAAGGATAAAAGCCCACAGTTATTGACCTTAGAAAAGTACTTTCCTTATTTTGATAAAGAGCTTCGCAAAACCGGAGTTACCAAAGAACTGCTCTGGCAGGAATATTATACCAAACATCCCGATGGTTATAAGATTACCCAGTTTAGGTATTGGTATCGGGAATGGGCAAAAGAAGTATCTCCGGTGATGCACTTTACCCATAAAGCTGGTGACAAGCTGTTCATCGACTTTACTGGGAAGAAGCTCTCCATTGTAGATCCTCACACAGGAGAAATACAAGATCTGGAAGTTTTTGTATGTGTTTTGGGCAGCAGTCAATATACATATGTAGAAGCCTGTGAGAGCCAAAAGAAAGAAGATTTCATAGCCTGCGTTGAAAATGCCCTTTGGTTTTACGGGGGCGTCCCACAGGCATTAGTTCCAGATAATCTAAGAGCTGCCGTTACCAAAAGCAGTCGGTACGAGCCAAAGGTAAATCAAGATTTTGCCGACTTTGCCACCTACTATGAAACAGTAGTTTTACCCACTAGGGCCTATAAGCCCAGAGACAAGGCTATTGTTGAAAACGCTGTGCGCATTATATATACCCGCGTATTTGCTCCGTTGCGCAATGAGACCTTCCATAGTAAATCCGAACTCAACAAAGCCATATTAGAACAGCTTAAATTACATAACAACATGTCTTTTAGGGGCCGCGAGTACTCACGCTATTCTTTGTTTGAAGAGGTTGAAAAACACCAACTCAAAGCACTCCCAGCAAAGCGCTATGAGATCAAACGTTCCGCCAATGCCACGGTTCATAAAAACAGTCATATTTACTTCGGAAAAGATAAACACTACTATAGCGTACCCTATCAAAATATAGGAAAACAGGTCAAGGTTATTTATTCTGATAACGCCGTGGAAGTTTACCATCAGCAGGAAGTACTGGCAGTACACACAAGATCAAAACAAAAATATGGCTACACCTCCATAAAGGAACACATGCCGTCCCATCACCGTTTTGTCAGTGAATGGAGTAGTGAAAAATTTATTGCCTGGGCCCACCAGATAGGAGATCACTGCAAAGTATTGATCATTAAAATACTAGACAAAAAACAACATCCCGAGCAATCTTTTAAATCCTGCTTGGGTATATTGCACCTCGCCAAAAAAGTGGGCAATATACGACTGGAAAATGCCTGTAAACGCGCTTTGGAATACGGTGCGCACAACTACAATATTATAGAACGCATCCTTAAAAACGGGTGGGATACTTTAGATGAGCAGGTAGAAGAACAACCCGATATACCCCGGCACGACAATATTAGAGGCAGTAATTATTATAAATAAATTAAAACTTAAACGATGAATACACAGACATTAGAACACATGAAACAGCTAAGGTTATACGGAATGTATAGAGCTTTTGAGGGGAGTTTATTACCACAGAACACAAACCTCTACACCAATGATGAACTAATTGCATATCTCCTTCAGAGTGAATGGGATGACCGGCAAAACCGAAAGATAGAACGATTAACGAAAGCCGCACATTTTAGGTACAGTGCCGTCATAGAAGCTATCGATTATGATGCTTCAAGATGCTTGGATAAAAATCAAATACAACGCTTCTCCAGTTGCAATTTTATAGCACAAAAACAGAACATACTTATTACGGGGAGCACCGGTGCAGGGAAAAGTTATATGGCATCCGCAATTGGTCATCAAGCTTGTTCATTAGGTTATAAAGTAATGTATTTTAACACCAACAAACTCTTTACAATGCTGAAAACATCTAAAGCAGATGGTTCCTATTTAAAACAGATCAATAAACTGGAAAAACAAGATCTACTGATATTAGATGACTTTGGGCTTAAAGCTTTGGACACGATAAACAGAAATTCTTTTATGGAAATTATAGAGGATAGGCACGGTAAACACAGTACTATCATCGCCTCGCAATTACCAGTTGAAGCATGGCATGATATTATTGGCGAACAAACAATAGCAGATGCTATTTTGGATCGCCTTGTACACACTGCACATAGGATAGATATTAAAGGAGAATCTATGCGCAAAAAATTAAAAAATAATTACTAAATTTATACTCAGATGAATCGATTTTGAGCACCTACTTTACTATGCTCACTTTCATCCGCTGCGAGTGGTTCACTTTATCCGTTCTATCCA
>Ga0233380_1001197_pt1 | contig 11983 bp, 12 predicted proteins | sample ElkDunMinimDraft_9_FD_191541 | JGI IMG/M metagenome (GOLD analysis project Ga0233380, IMG submission 191541) | Fecal eukaryotic communites from dung pellets of Tule Elk in California, USA - Elk Dung F36 | ecosystem: Host-associated > Mammals > Digestive system > Large intestine > Fecal | place... | reverse complement strand
GCAATTAGCGCCCCCACAACTGCGCCTATGGAGGCGCCGGCAATCCGCGTTGGCGCAACCCCCGCCGCCGAAAGCGCCTCGTACGCGCCGGCGTGGTAGGTACCGAGGGCGTTGCCGCCAGACAGACATAGCCAGATCTCCCGTTTGCCGTCGACCAATTCGCTTCCTTTCTTGTGCATCGAGTAGACGGCTCTTAGGGTCGCTCGCATTCAATGCGAGACCCCGCGCCGCGGTTGCGCTGCACAAGACCGATTTTCAACAGTTGGCACAGCTGCGCGCCGCCTGTCGTTGGGGCGGCTGGTGGTTGTGCTCACGATGTTCTCCCGATCGTTCTACCGAAGGTCGGTAACCTGAGGCCGTCCAGAGAAGTTCCGCGTGAGGGAGATGGGCAGGGATAAACACGACCTAAGAGAAGCTCCCAAGGGCAGACATTCCTTGTCGCCGGCGATGACCCGGGCAAACTCGAGGGGCATCCGATGTTGCGAGCCCACCGCATCTGAATCGTGATGCACCTTTTTGGCCGCTCGCGAGTTGGAGGGCGTGGAAGGAGACGCTGCAATGACAGAGAAAACGGTAAAGGACGCCGATAAGCCTTTCATCGGAAACGACGGGCACCAGCGGTTCAAAGAAAGCGTGGATACCTCGCGAACACCAGAGGAGGAGAGAGCGGACCCAGACCGCGGCAAAGCAGGAAGGCCGCACGGGACTGTAAAGTGAGGCGCGGCCGCCCACCGGTTGCCTCACTGTGGACCGTTGGTTCCTTTTCACCGATGAAGCGACTCAACAAGCTTTCGTGCTGCAAACGCGAACGGGCCTTCAGGTGGCCACCAGACACACTGAACCAGAGACCGTTCGGGGGCGCTCGAACTGACGCCCCGCTCTGAAACGCTAAAGGATGAACCTCAGCACGCGGTCCGCGAGCGCCCCGAACGGCGCGCGCATCATGCCGGCCATGCTGAGGCGCGACTGGACGAACACGCCCTTGGCATGGCTGAAGGTCCTGAACCCTTCCTCGCCATGATAAGCGCCCATGCCGCTCGCTCCGACGCCGCCGAAGGGCAGGTCGTCCTGGGCGAACTGGAGGATAGTGTCGTTGACCACCGCGCTGCCGCTCGTGGTGCTCGTCAAAACCTTGTCCACCACTTCCTGTCGATTGCTGAAGACGTAGAGGGCGAGGGGTCGGTCGCCCGCATTGATGCGCGCGATCGCGTCTTCGACGCTGCGAAAGGCTACGACAGGCAGGACCGGCCCGAAAATCTCCTCCTGCATGATTTTCATGTCCGGCGTGGCGCCCAGGACGATGGTCGGCGCAAGCGTGGTCGGCAAGCCTAGGTCGGGCTTCGCGCCAATCTGGACGATCCGTGCGCCCTTGACGCGGGCATCCTCGATCAGCCCCACCAGCCGGTCATGATGCCGCTGGCTGATCAGCGAGGCGTAGTCCTTGTCTGCTAGGCCCTGAGGATAGGCCCTGCGCACCTCGGCCTCATAGGCTGAGGCTAACGCTTCAACCTTCACTTCCGGAACCAGGGCATAGTCGGGGGCGACGCAGGTCTGGCCGGCGTTGCTGAGCTTGCCGTAGACAAGCGCCTTGGCGGCACGCGGTATGGAATAGTCGTCCGCAACGATCGCCGGCGACTTGCCGCCGAGTTCGAGGGTGACGGGGACGAGGTTCTCGCTCGCCGCCCGCATGATCGCCTTGCCGATCCCGGTGCTGCCGGTGAAGAACAGGTGGTCGAACGGCAGCGCCGAGAAGGCGGCACCCACGTCCGGACCGCCGATGACGATAGCCACCTGGTCCTCCGGGAAGATGTCGGCAAGCATCCGGGCCATCAGGGCGGACGTGCGGGGCGTATACTCCGACGGCTTGATCATCACGCGGTTACCCGCGGCGAGCGCGGTGGCGAGCGGCGTGAGGCAGAGCGCCAGAGGATAATTCCATGGAGACACGATCCCGACGACGCCCAGGGGCTGCATCATGACCTTGGCGCGTGCCGGGCGGAACTGCAGGGCGACGTGACGCGACTGCGGGCGCATCCAGCGGCGAAGATGCCTGCGCAGATAATCGATGCCCTGGGTGACGGGCATGATCTCCATGATCGCGGTCTCGAATCTGGAACGGTTGCCGAAGTCGGCGCTGATCGCCTCCTCGAACTGCGGGCGGAGCGCGAGGATCGCCTTCTTCAGCCTGGCCAGATCGGCGAGCCGCTCTTCGATCGGCGGCGCGCCCGCAGCAATAAAGGCTGCGCGCTGGCGTACCAGCATATCGGCCGGTGCGGTGTCGGACGGAATGTCTGCTTCGGTCATCATGGGTTGCCTCAGTGGTTGGCGTGCTTCATCCCGTCGCCCAAGCCTCATGTCGCGGACGATGTTGACGGTGCCTACATTAGGGATGAATATGGACAATGTCAACATTGTAATCCGAGGGCTGTGATCGAACGGGTCGCCAAGGTGCCTATTGTCGATATGAAGGGGCGCCTGTTAGGAGGAATGATGAGCAATTTCGCTAAGCCGGCCGCCAACCGGAAATATCATCACGGCGATCTTCGGCAGGCGCTGATCGACGCTGCCGTCGCGATCGTCGCCGAGGAGCAGAACTGGAATTTCTCGCTGCGGGAAGTGGCCCGCCGCGCGGGCGTGTCGCACAATGCGCCTTACAACCACTTCGCCGAGAAGCGGGACCTGCTCGATGCGGTCGCGGCGGTTGGTTTTGACACGCTCCGGCTCGCGATGGCCTCAGCCTTGGAGGGTGCCGCCGACGCCGGCGAAGCAATGATCGCCATCGCGCGCGCATATGTGTCGTTCGCCGCAGGAAACCCGGCGCTTTACAGGCTTATGTTCGGCCCGGAACTCGCAGCTCCGGACGGCGTGAGACCCGAGCTTGCGGAAACGTCAGGCGCCGGCGCGAAGGCCATCCTCCGCGATGTGGTCGTCCGTGGCGCTGATGACGGCCTGTTTACGGTTTCCGCCACCGAAGAGACGTCGATCGGCATGGCGGTCCTGGCCGCTTGGTCGGCGGTTCACGGCCTCTCCATGCTCATCGTGGATGGAAAGACCGAAGCTGCCGCCAAACCGGACGTACTGGTAGATGGCCTGATGACGCTCGTCATCGATGGCTTGCGCCGTCGCTAGCCGCGCGAGGGATGCCGATCTAGACGGGAGTTGGGGGTCGCGAGGGAAGAACTTTCTCCGACGGAAAGGTTGATCGGATGCTCGCTGAACACCGGCGTCGGCCCAGCAAATTCGGGCCTATGAGCGGCGCTTGCCGTCCTCCCGCGCTTGGAGATGACCTCCCGCAGTTCCGAAGGTCATATCCTCCGCGCTACCACATTTCTACGGATTACGTTCCATGCTTTGATCACCGACTTGTACCCGATGGGGAACAATGTTCCCCGGGGGAGTGTTGATCTTTCCAGGCCACGGGAGTTGAGACACGATGAGCGAGAAAGAGCCCGACAAGACCAGTGATGAGGCGCGTACCGGCAAAGAGGCGGAAAAGAATCGCGACGAACTCGTGAAGAAGGCTGAACAGGCTTTCGAGGACGCGAGGGGAAAGAAGCCCGCGGCTGAGATTTGAAGGTCCAATAGGGTTCCCTGAGCCGGGGAGCATTCACCCGAGACCCTTACATTAGAAGATCGATTTCGTAGGACAGGAGCGCTTGCTGGACCCGGCCAACCTCAATGACCCGTTGCCCACGAACTCGCCAGGGTTTTCTGCCTTCACTCCATCGCCACTTTGATGCGCTCAATCTGCGGAGCCTCCGGAGGGCCCCCATACGGTCAAGGATGGTTTTGGACGGGGGCGCGACAGAGATGGCATCATTCTTCATTTGAGGGACTAAGACGGAGCCGAGCGGCACCGTCATACGGGGCCCTGCCTAAGGCCCTGAGGTATCGTAACGCGGCGTCGTCTAGGCTTGGCATGAGGCGATGGGTGGCAGGGGCTAGGCTTGGCCTTCTTGGTGCACCAAGGCCCGTTCGCGCAACCAACTTTCTCTCAAGCCCAGCAGTCGCAGCGAACCAGCGCGCGAACTCAAGCCAGGACTTGTCGCTGTAGTTCTCCAAGGACCAGGAACCTCGCACCCCATCGATGAGAAGATCGAGCCCTGCATGAAAGACATCTGGCAGATATGCAGCGCTCGCAGGCGTCACCGCGCAAAGCTCAAGAGGTTCCCCTCTCCGGACGTGATCGAGGATGTGAGAGAGGAAGTTTTGCCGTTCCCCCACGCTGAAGGGCCGATTCACCAAGATTACAAGGCTTAGCTTTTTTTCCTCTAACGAGCCGGCCTCCCAGACTTGTTCACACGCCGTGTCATGCAATCCCGTGTCGGCTTGGCTCGGCAGCCCGATCGGCAGGAGGGCGTCTTGGAAGGTTAAAACCGGTAGTCCGCGTGATGCTGCGGCAGCCAGGATGGCGCCCTTTGCCGCGTTGCTATGAATAGATGGCAAACATATGATCGCCCAGGCGCGGCACCGATCAAGCAACCGCCCTACGGAGAGCAGGTCAATCTTATCGATATCGACGCAAGAGACAGCGTCAGAATCCAGTCCGCGATGACGCAAAACACCTTCCAAGGCCGGACGGCAATGACCTTCCCCACCGACCAGGAATAACCTACGCCCAGACGTCGTCTTGTTTGATCCTCCGACACGAGGCAAATAGAACCGATCAGGACGACGCCACCAGCCGGTGTTGTCGAGGACGGGGTGATCGAACGTTGCCTCCACAGCCAATGCCCTTGCTGCTGTGGCAAGCGCCGTTGGCCGAGGCTTCTCGGCGCGGATGTCGAAAGGGCCAGGTTCGTAACATCCTCGGTCAAACTGCAACAGGCTGTTCCAGTCAACGGCGCCGAACATCGACCAGACGGTCACGGCTTTGATGCCCACTCCCCTTTTCTTCAACCGGCGAGCAGTCTGCCAAGCCTCCATAAGCCAGCGCAGTTGCTCGTCACGGCTGCATCCGTGGTGGACTTCGGTGACTGCGAGGGCTGTCTGATATCTCTCCCAGACCTCCATTAGTCTCGCCTCAAGCCCTAGCGCTCCGTCCGGCAGGTCGGTGCGGATTGCTTCAAGATCTGCGTATCGGTGCCTGCCATTGCCGCCCACAGGGTGACCGACAGGCCAGCAATCCTCACGATCTTCAAGAAAACGTTCGCTGGTAAGATAGTGATTTATGCCGATCACGTCCGGGGGGCAGGCTCTGTTGGCAAGATCCTGGAGATCCTCCTCCCGGATCCCGTAGTCCAAGAATAACGAGTACCATGAGTGGCGCGGTGTAAGACGGCCAAAGAGCAGATCCAAGGACAGCCAGCGCCGTTCATTTTCGTAATCCGCCTGATATTGCAACACCTGTGTGCTAAACGTCTTGCCCATGTCCTCCGTCTGCAGAAGCGTTGCATTCGGAATAACGGACCTTATGGCCTCCATCGCGGATACAGTCGCAAGGCACTGGTTGAAGACGGCTCGGACAAAATACTGAATATCAGTCTGATGCGGATACCAGATGCCATAGAGGCAGGAGAAGCGGGCGGTCGTCAGCGGCTCATTCACCGGAGTAAACACGCGAAGATATGGATATCGTTCTGCAACGCGAGCGGCGTGCTGAGCGAAAAGAGCAGGGAATGCAGAATCAAGGAGGTTCGTGTAACGCGGCCCGCTACCATGGTGAAGGAGGCCGATGATGGGCTCGATCCCAAGCTCCCGCAGCCTCGCTAATCGCAGATCATGCCAGCTGAAATCTGCGTGGTCGGGATCATCAGGAGATACGGATTCCCATAGCACCGGGTAACGTAGCGTTTGGATGCCTAGTTTAGCAATTTCATCAAGGTCGTCCAACCGCTCCCTGTGACCAGTCTCCCAAAACTGGTCACGAAAGTGATCCCCCAAACGGGCAATTGTGCATTCGAGCCCGCCCCAAAGCTCAAGGGGCTGGAAGGATGGTTGAGGCTTGTGCAGCACTCCCATCGGCGCTTCGCCAGTGTCCATTGGCCGTCCTTATTCTTTGACGCGGAACTGAGGCCTCGATCCTACGGAAGGTCGCCAATGCCTGCCCCACAACTTGGTCCATGTTGTAGTAGCGGTAGGTAGCAAGGCGGCCGACGAACCAGACGTCGTCCGTTGATCTGGCCAGTGCTTCGTAAAGCCTGTAGCGCTCCGCATTCTCGGGGCGCGGAACCGGATAATAAGGATCTCCCACATCCGTAGGATATTCGTAGGTGAGGCTCGTGTAGGGGTGCTGTTGACCCGTCAGGTGCTTGTACTCCGTGACGCGCGTGTACTCCTGCTCCATCGGGAAATTAATCACGGCAACGGGCTGGTGCCATTCCTTCTCATGGGTGACATGGTGAAAGCGCAAGGAGCGGTAGGGGAGTTTTCCAAAACGATAGCCGAAGAACTCGTCCAAGGGACCGGTAAAGACGAGGCGCCGGAAGGCTACTTCGTTGCGGATCTCCTCAAAATCCGTTTGCAGCATAATTTTGATGTTCGGGTGGTCGAGCATGTTCTCGAACATCCGAGTGTAACCGTGCTTTGGCATGTACTGGTACTGGTCGTTAAAGTACCGATCATCCCGATTGGTTCGAGTTGGCAACCGCGATGTGACAGACTTGTCAAGTTCGGACGGGTCAACGCCCCATTGTTTGCGGGTGTAGCCGCGGAAGAACTTGTCATAAAGTTCTCGGCCGATCTGGCTGACGACGACATCCTCCGACGTTTGGATGTCTTGCACGTTCTCCGCGCGCTCTTGGAACCACTGGACAAGTTCCTCGGACGTTAGTTCGAGTCCATAGAGCCGGTTAATCGTATCGAGATTGATGGGTATGGGGACAAGCTGGCCATCCACCTGTGCCAGCACCCGGTGTTCGTAATGCCTCCATTCCGTGAAATCCGAGAGATAGTCAAAGATTTGCTTGGCGTTCGTGTGGAAGATGTGGGGCCCGTATTGGTGGACCAGCAAGCCGGCCGAATCATGCCGATCGTAGGCGTTTCCCCCAATATGCGGTCGTCGGTCAATGATGAGGACGTGTTCATCCCTTTCTCGGGCGAGACGTTCGGCAAGAACACTTCCCGCGAACCCTGCCCCGACGATCAGCCAGTCAAACATGAAGCGCCTGCTCCTTGAACGGAATTTCAGCCTGAGCCTCCTGAGAACACGCCTTTTGGATCAACCGCTCCATGTTGGCCCAGGTCTGGTCCCAGGACATGCCCGCGAGATGCTGATCCACCTTCTTGAGCCAAGCGTCCTTTGGTTGGCTTAGAAGTTCTTCTGCTTCGGCAATCATCTCTTCAGCTGTAGTTGCGATGCCAACCAGTCCTCGCTCTCCATAAGGGTGAATAACGTCTGCAATTGGCGTGGAGATGACAGGGACACCGGCGGCCAGGAACTCCGGCGTTTTTGTGGGGCTAATGAAGCGGGTTGCCTCGTTCAAGGCGAAGGGCATGAAGCCGGCATCCCAGCCTCGCAAGTAAAGAGGCAGATCCTCATAGGTCTTCGGACCTAGCCAGTGCAGGTTAGCCCGCCTCGGGAGTGATGCGGCGTCTATCTTGGCGACGGGCCCGATCATCACAAACTGCCAGTCCGGTCTCAGAATCGCCACTTGCTCAACCAGCTCGAGGTCCATCCGTTCGTCGATAACGCCAAAAAAGCCGATGCGCGGTGACGGGATGCGACCCTGATCTTCTGGGACTACGGTCGACCCTAGCCGTGCCGCGGCAAAGTGCGAAGCGTCTATGCTGCTGGGGACCGCGTGGACGTTAAAGTGTAGATTCTTTTTGGCCTCGTATAGGCTCTGTCCACCTGTGAAGACGATATCAGCACTTCGAAACAGCTCGCGCTCCATCGCGACCATGCGCGGTGGAGCACCCTTGAAGGCAGAAAGTTCATCCATGTTATCATAGACACGCACCGAGGCAGATAGCTGGCGGCTGAATGGCAGCGCCATTGGGGTATAGTACCACAAGACTAGGTCGGACCGGCCAAGCTCATTGGCGAAGCGATCCACCAAAGTCCGCAAGGCACGCGTCACTTGGCCGCTATTGATGCCCATTGGAAGTGCTGGGGTAAGAACAGTGACGCGCCCATCCGTCGCGCTATCCAGTCGCGGCGCAATCCCCGCTATGAACACGGGTTCTTGAAAGAAGAAGATCTCATGGTGCTGCGCAGCGCGGCTCATCAGATGCTGGGGGCGCTGGTAAACGAAATCCCATCGCAGGTGTGAGAAGCACAGAATCGGCGACTGCGGTGAGGACAGCGTCTTGAAGGCAGTAGTCATACGGGCTCCGGAATAACCGCCGTGCTGTGGCACCATCGGCGATGGCCCTAGCGGTTCAGCCCATTTGGGCCCCAGTCAAACTGTAGGAAGCGGAGGCGGTTCCAATCCCACCTGAAAATCGGTTCAAGTACTAGGACAGCGGCTCCAACGTCGGCCGCGGCAAACAAAGGCAAGTATGGCGTCTTCTGGGCGGTCAACCCCATAAAGGATGAGACATCAAATCGCATTGATGGCCGTGCTTAAAGTGCTAAGCAGACGCGTCTATTAATGACAATCGTGAATCGAGGATGCGCCGCGCAGGGCAGTCATGAAGGTCGTCTTCCAAAAAAACATCTTTCCGCTTTTTCATCCGCAGCAAATGGACGACGTAAAGGATCCCTGTCCGGTCTTCGACGGCATTCGTTGGCACATGTTTGGTTCCGGCGGTACAGTCACCACGGAGAGTTGGAAAATCTTCCACGCTGTTGCAGAGACGCTGGAAGGACCTTGGGCGGAGCAAGCGCCAATTGAACTCCCCATTTATGGCTCCGGCATAGCCGCCCCTGGCGTCATCTACGCGCATGGCGTTTTTCACATGTTCATCCAGACGGAGTTCATGAGGCCACATGGGCGGATCGAACACGCAGTTTCCAATGACGGCTTCAACTGGGTCGTTTTAAACCCCGTCCTATCTGCCCTGCCTGGGACTGATGAGCATGGGATCTATGACCCGCATCCGGCAGAAATTGCTGGTCAGAAGTACATTGTCTATTCAGCGATGCCGCCCTTCGACTATGTACCGCAGCCTGACATCTTCCTCGCCAAAAGCCTGTCGAATAACTGGTTTGGCCCTTGGGAGCGCATCGGCAAGATCTTGGAGCACAACGACGTACCGCACCATAACCGGCGCGATGATCCAGACTACGAATGGGGAATTGAGGGCGCGCAGCTCGTAGAGCTGCCAACCGGCAAGATTCTGCTGAACGCGACCTGCTTTCTGCCATCAAGGCGACGAGGGAACCGTCAGCGCGTATTCTTTGCGCTGGCCGATACGGTTGAAGGCCCCTACGTTTCTGTGGGTCCCGTTCTCGACCCAGATCAGGCGGGTGAAAACGGCCATTCGACGGTGCTTGTCCATGATGGAGAGATCATTTTGATCTACCAAAGTCGTATCGAGAGCACCAACCACCGTTGGCGTTACGGAGTGGCACGAGGTGCCTTTCAGCAGAGTGAAGCTGCCTAGGGGCGCGCACGCGAGATCATCGCCCATGCAGTCTGGCTGTATTTCCGGTTCCGCTGAGCCTGCGGATGGTCGAGGACTTGCTGGCCGCGCGGGGCATCATCGTTTCTCATCAAACAGTCCGGCTGTGGGCAGAGAAATTCGGACGAACCTTCGCCAACCAGATCCGTCGGCGTTCGTCTGGCCAGCTTGGTGACAAATGGCACCTGGATGAGGCCGTCATTTCATTCCGCGGCAGCAAGCATTGGCTGTGGCGCGCCGGGGATCAGCACGGTTTCGTCCTGGACGTTCTCGTGCAAAGCCGCCGCAATGCCAAGGCGGCCATGCGCCTGATGCTATTGAAGGGGCAAGGCGGGCGCCACGCGTGATGATCTCCGCCAAGCTTCGATCATATGACGCGCGATCATGCCGGGTGTCGAACATCGATCGCACAAGGGCTCAACAATCGGGCGGAGAATTCTCACCAGCCCGTCCGACGACGAGAGCAGATCATGAAACGCCTCAAGTCCAGGCGGCATCTACAACGCTTTGTCTCAATCCATGACCCGATTGCCAACCTCTTCCACATGCCCCGCCACGACATCCCTTCCAGCCATCACCGCGAACTGCGTGCGGCCGCCATGAGCATGTGGGCCGCGATCGCCTACGTTCGAGGCCGCCATGAGCATGTGGGCCGCGATCGCCTACGTTCGACCGATGAAGTACGGCCTACCCACGCTTCATCGCCGTTCTCAGGTTAACTTTACAGTGCCGATCGGACAGGAAAAACTTGCCGCTTCCGCCGCTAAACTTTGCGGCTCGCACCAGCCACGGGGCTCGATCAGTGCCCGGCGGCTTTCATAACGATGCTGCAGAATATCCCGAGTGAGGGGGGCCGCGGCGACCGCGGCTGCGGCCAGGAGTATCGAAACCGCGATTTCGTCAGCAACAGCTACATTCAGACCCATTGGCGCTTCTCGACTGGCTTATACCGGACAATAGCATTCATTGAGACGCGCTCGTGCGTAGTTAAGCTCTGATGCATATGCGCAACAGCATCCAGAAATCCTGACCTTATCGCGGCGTTGTGCCACGTTTTCAACACAGCAAGGGCAGGATTCTCGTAATGATAGACGCGGGGGCGTTTCTGAATGCGGGCCGGCAAGCCGGAACTGCGGAGGAGGCCACACATGCGCATCGTTCGTCGTGCAGTGCTTTCAGCGTCCCTGCCTCTGGGGCGCACCGGTTGCCGCCTTGCCAACGCACCTTCTTTGTCAGAGCCATGCCAAGAACAGAGACCACTTGACGCCCGATTGTCAGAGTTCGCTCTCTTGAGCACGGGCGAGGGCGCAACGATGCGGGCTCCCGTCGTCCGAGCACCAGTGGGCCGCTCGATCAGACAATCTCTCCGTCGCGTCAGCCTGATTCTTCTCTTGGCCGTCGCGATGTCCGCGCCGGTTGTTCGCCAGGCTGTGACGCAGACGATCCCGCCTGGCGGGGAACTGCCCCATACTCCTGCTAACGATTCTACATTCGTCCTAGAGGGTAACGCCACTCTTTCCTCGCCACTGACGGTGCCCTCTCTGCTGACGATTACGGGCGCGGCGGGCGGCAGTACTATCACGTTGAGCGGCGGGAGCGGCGGGTACTTTAACCTGAGCAGCCCTCCCGCGACGACTCTAACGCTTTCAAATGTGACCATAGCCGGTCGTAACAATACTGCCGGTGGAAACAGCCTCGGCGGCGCGATCAACGGTCCACTCACTCCGGAATTGACTATACCCGTAACTGGAAGCGTAACGTTTTCGAACAACACGGTCACGGGCACTGGCAGCGGCGGCGGCGCGATCTACATGGGCCGCACCGGCGGCAACTTCCCGGGCAGCGTGTCGATAGTCAACGGCGGTCAAGCCACTTCCAACAGCGTAACGTTTTCGAACAACACGGTCACGGGCACTGGCAGCGGCGGCGGCGCGATAATCGCGCGTGGCAGCGTCTCAATAGGAACCAGCGCATCGCCCGTCACGTCCGTCACCTTCACCGGCAACACGGCTACCAATTATTTCGGCGGCGGAATCTACTCTGCCCCCGCTGTCACGGGTGGCGGCACTGGTAAAGTAACGATTTACGGTGACGAAGTGACGTTGTCGAACAACACCTCCGGTGCGGGTGGCGGCGCGATCTATGCACAGGATGGGATAACTATAATCGGCAATACAATAACAGCATCCGGCAACGTGTCCGGCGCTTTTGGCGGCGCACTGCAAGCCAACAATAATATAACGATAAGCGGCAACAGCATAATGTTCTCAGACAACGAGGCTGCAGGCGCCGTAGGTAACGGGGGCGGAGGCGCCATCCAAGTTGGCGGCGACTTGCCCAACAGCAACGTCTCGATAGCCGGTGGCAATGTAGTGCTGTCGGGTAACAGAGCTGATTTTGGCGGCGCGATCCAAGTCAGCGGCGCTACAACGATAATTGGTAACGAAATAGTGCTGTCGGGCAATACGGCTACAGG
>Ga0233380_1001192_pt1 | contig 11998 bp, 2 predicted proteins | sample ElkDunMinimDraft_9_FD_191541 | JGI IMG/M metagenome (GOLD analysis project Ga0233380, IMG submission 191541) | Fecal eukaryotic communites from dung pellets of Tule Elk in California, USA - Elk Dung F36 | ecosystem: Host-associated > Mammals > Digestive system > Large intestine > Fecal | place... | reverse complement strand
ACTCCCGCACTCCCGCACTCCCGCACTCCCGCACTCCCGCACTCCCGCACTCCCGCACTGTGTGACACGCGCGTTATCACAGGCTTTGATGTGGATTTTTAGCGCTCCAAGCTCTTCACAAAGACGTTGTCACGCCAAGCACCTCTGCTGTGCGAAGAGGCGCGGATGCCATGACAGTGCACCGTGAATTCATCTCCGTGCGTGCATTGGCAAACCTGACCGGTGTTGAATATGGCCGGTGTAGCGCAACAGGCGACGAGCTCTTGCACCACCAGCGCACAAAACTCCATATCTCCAGGGTGTTTGATCGGCGTTCAGTACTTTGCCGCTGCAACCATCGGTCGCTGCACACCAGTACTTGCGCGCATCAGTTGCGCCTGGGGAGAGATCCTGTGGTCAATCCGCCATTGAGCCTGAGCAAGCTGGCGTTGCTCAGCGTACCTTGCAAAGAAGTCTGCTCCAACGCTAGTTGACTCGCCTTGGCGTGAAGTTGTTTGTGGCCAATCGACGGTGTTGTGGGCGCAACTGCAAATACATCAAGCCCCCGTTCCCGTTAACAACCCGGGGGTGATTTCGTTGTGTTGGCGTAGCTCAGCCGCAGTTCGCTGTCCGTGCGCCACTTTGAGTGCTGCCTTGTCGTTGACGGCACTGTGATTGCACCGTGATTGGAGGCATAGCGTCCTCCAAATCGGCCCTGTCTCCAGGCCGTTTTTGCGGAAAGAATCCACTTAGTTACTTACTAAAAAACCGGAGCCACTACTTTTTTGCGGCATCCGTAGCGTTGCTGTGCGTGTCATTTTTTTGAAAAAATAAATACACAAATGACCAAAAAACGAGCGCTTTACTGGAAGACGCTAAATCTTCAGTTTTCGTTTTTTTAAGCAACATCGGTACATGCATCGTGTTGCATTTTTTTGAACATTAAGTTCCAAATTTGGGACGATGGTACCAATAAAAAGGAATTGTGTCTTTTATATGAATTAATAAAGGTCAAAAAATGTGTGGTCTGAAACAAGGAGTGAGAAATTTGTAGGACGTTCCCTAAAATTTGTATCAATAGTTGATCTTTTTAGGTCGGCCAAAAAGCTCCTGCCGTGTGCGGAGCTTCTTTTTTTTGTGTTGCTTGCTCTGGAAGATCGCTTGCGCGATTGCTCCGGGCTGTGGAAAGCCTCCTTATGCCGAACTCTCGCCTTTTCAATTGGACCAAGCTGCTGCCGTCTGGCACCCAGCGCGCCGTTGTGCCCTTTCGTGCATGGTGTGCTGCCAGGTCGTTGCGCTATCTGGTGGCCTCTGCCATGCTGGCTGCGGGAAGCTTCTGGGGGGCGGGCGTATTGATTGCTGCGGTGTTCGCAGATTTCACTGTGTCGGTGGGGGTGAAGGATGTCGCTGTCGACAAGTCGAGCCTCAAGCCCGGCGAGACCACCACATTGCGGATCACGCTGGGTAATAACAGCAGTACAGCCGCTTTGAAGAATGTGGGTTTCAGCGAGTTATTGCCCGTGGGAGCGAATGGCTCGCTGGAAGCGGTGGGTGGCTATCTGATTTCAGGGGACAGCGGCTGTTCCGGCGCGGTGAACCTCAGCGATACGAAAACCATTGACGTCAGCAACTTCACAGTTCCTCAGAAGTCCGGGGCAGAGGCGGGACCCGTCAGCTGTTACATCGACATCCCAGTGATCGCCAAGTCGAAAACAGGGGTGAAGCAAGAAGGCTTGGTGTATGACCTGACGGGGAAAGTCTCCTCTGACCAGGGGAGCAACAAGGGCGATGCGTCCAAGTCCTTTGTGGTGGAGTCTGTGGGACGCCCCACGTGGGATAAAAGCTTTGAGGGGGGCGACGCCGTCCTGAATGGCGGTACCGTGAACCTGAAGCTGACGGTGACTAACCCCAGCAATGGCGTGCCGCTGACCAACGTTAGTTTTCGAGATATTTTCCCGACGAACAGTGGCAGTCTGGGCGGTGCGGTGATTGAGCCCGTAGGTCCGCCCACATACGCCAATTGCGGCAGCAGTCCCTCAATTGTGCCAACTACAGGTGCAGCAGCAGGCGTGGCCGTCAGCAGCATCAGTGTGGCTGTGGGCCAAACCTGCACGATCACCGTGCCGGTGAAAGCACGCCACACGGGAGGGGAGTACGAACTGAGCAAGACCAACACTTTGCAGGCGACGGATTTCTCCAGTGCGCAAGGGTTGGTGCCCAGCGGTAATGCCAGCGACTCCATCAATGTACGCTCCCCGCTGCGGGTGGCCAAGACGGTGAGTCCTGCCACGGTCAGTGCAGGGCAGACTGGCACTTTTACGGTGGAGCTGTTCAACGACAGCAACCAGGCTTTGGCCGTGGCGCAGTTCAATGAAGCGCACATTAGCGGCGCTTCACCTGGTGGTAAGTACCTGGATGCAACCAATGTCGCCAACAGCTGTGTGGGCGCAAGCAACGCCCTGAGCGGAACAACCGATCGTGGCTTTACAACCTCGGGTTACGCCATTCCCCCCAATGGCCGCTGCACGATCACTGTCACATTCACAGGGGCGCTGGATCAGTCCAACGCGCCGCTGACATACACCAATACGATCAATAAAGGGCAGGTGAACGTTGGTAATACAGCCATTGTCAGCCAGCCTGCTTCCGCCGCGGTGACGGTGGTCGATCAGTTCTGGGTCAACAAGACGCAATCGCCTGCGAATGCTGCGCCGGGCAACCCTGTGCAGTACAAGGTGACGGTTCTCAACTACGACAACAGCGCAGCTGCGACGGATGTGAAGGTGCGCGATTCGCTGCTGGGCAGCGGCAGCACCTTTTTGGTGGATGCGCCTTACGCGTTCAGCAGCACTTGTGGCAGCGGCAACGGTGCGGTGGGCACCACCAACGTGAAGGGTGATACCGATCTGCTGTTCACTCTGCCCAGTGTGCCTGCGGCCAGCGGCAATACTGCAGGTTCGTGCACCATCACATTTTGGGCACAGACCTCGACCACGGCGGCGATAGGAAACACGGTCAAAAATCAAATCGGCAAATGTGGTGTCTACACAGGAGCGACCCCTGCAGCAGGGAGCTGCAATGGCAATGCGTCCAACGAAGTTTTGACGACGGTCATTGCACCCTTGAAGGCTGAGAAAACCTTCAGCGGTGATTACAGCAGGCCCGATTTGGAGGTGCGTGAAGGCGCGCCGGTGACGTTGAAGATTCGCCTGTCCAACTACACGGACCAAAAGCTGACCGGTGTCACGCTGGGTGATGCCTTGCAGCGTGCAAGCAATGGAACAGCGCAGCTGCGTATTGCTTCGTCGCCCAAAAACAGTACCTCCTGCTTGGGCGGTACGGTCACCGCAACCGCCGATGCGACCTCTTTGGCGTTGAATGGTGCGGAGGTTCCGGCACGCAAAGCGGACGGTACTCCCGGGCAGTGTGAGATTCAGGTGGATGTGGTTGGACCCGCCGGCATTTATTCCAATACGGCCCAGGTAACGCAGGCGACGCAGACTTATGCCAATGGCGCGAAAGCCAGCACTACAACCGTAAATTCCAACACGGCAAAGTTGACGTTCATCGGGTCGTTGACGGCCAGCAAGGCGTTTTCTCCAGATGTGATGACGGCCAATGGCAAGTCCACGGTCACCATCAAGCTCAAAAACAGCGATACCTCGGCGCCCATTACCGGCATTGCCGTGACCGATAACTTGGCTACAGCGGGCCTGAAGCTGGCCGACCCTACCAAGATGTACAGCACCTGCGGTGGTAGCCACGCGTTTGAAGGGGCTGCGGGTGCGGGCAAGGCGGTCATGAAGGGGGCTTCGTTGCCACCATCTGGCACCTGCGATTTCATCTTTGATGTGGTGGACGACGGCAGCAAGACGGCCGGCAACTGGGTCAATATTCTGAAAGCGGGGGACATCCGCGCGGATAACGGCGTGCAGAACCAGCAGGATGTTTCGGCTACGCTGGCGCGCTCCTCGGAAGAGACTCCCAGTATCACCAAGGCTTTTTCGCTGACCGATGTTTCGCCGGGGCAGCCGAATCGACTGTCCATCGAGATCAAAAATGGGCAGCAGAAGTTGACGGGTGTCACGCTGACGGACTGGTTTACCCAGGACGGCACGGAGGCAGGCACCGATACGGGACTGCGGATTGCCAGCCCTGCGAATGCTGCAACCACCTGTTCGGGCGGCTCTGTGCAGGCGGTGGCTGGTGGTACGTCGGTGACCATGCAGGGGGCAACCTTGGAGCCGCGCAACGGCACAGATGTGCCAGGCAAGAACACTTGCACCATCAGTGTTGACGTCATGGCCACCATTCCTGGAGCTTTTAAGAACACCATTACTGCCAAAGGCTTGGCCAGCAACGAAGGGCAGAGCAATGGCGGTGCAGCGACCGCCTCGTTCCAGACTGGCAGCAAGGTGGGTGTGAGCAAGCAGTTCACGCCAGCCGTGGTGACTGCGGGCGAACGCTCGCGCCTGCGTATCAACTTCTACAACCCAACGCCGGTGGCGCTGGGCAATGTGGGTCTGGTGGACCAGTTGCCTGCAGCAGCCTCTGGTGGTGGCCAGATGACAGTGGCCCCCGGCCCGAATATCGTTCAGACCTGCGGTGCTGTGACCAAGGTGGATGTGAGCGACCCCAAGAAGGTGGTCATCAGCAATGCCAACCTGGCAGGCGCAGGTACCGGTGTGCAGGTGGTGGTTTGCTATGTGGAATTGGATGTGCTGGCCGATAAAGACGGCTCCTACGCCAACAAGATTCTTGAAAACAGCCTGACCGTGCAGGACAAGCCGGTCAAGCATCCTCCTGCTGAGAACACCATGCACGCGGTGCAGCCGCTGGTGGTGCACAAGGCCTTTGACCTGAAAACGCTGGACTCCGGCACTTTGCCTAGCGGCTGGAGCAAAGGGGCAGCCACACACAAGGCCGGTGAAGTGGCCACGCTGACCATCCATGTGGAGAACAAAAACCCCGACCTGGTGCTGACGGCGCTGGCCTTTGCTGACGCACTGCCGGATGGTGTAGTGGTGGCACAGACCCCGAATGCTTTCACAAACTGCAGCGGTGGTGTGGTTACGGCCCCGGCATCAGCGCGTGAAGTGCGACTGACGGGGGCCAGTTTGCCCGCCAAAGGCAGCTGCACGGTGAGAGTGGATGTGCTGAGCAATACGCCTGGCACTTATGTGAACACCATCCCCAGTGGTGGGGTGACCACCCAGGAAGGCGTACGCAATGAGGACAGCACCAGCGCTGAGTTGGTGGTGAGCACACCGCCATCGGTTAGCAAGCAGTTCTCTCCGGCTGTGGTGGCCGCCCATGGCGAATCCACTCTGACGATCCGCATCACCAATGACAACGCAGCGGCCATTACCTTGAGCAAAGACATGGTGGACACCCTGCCCGCCATGCCTGAACAGATGAAGGTCGCCAGTACGCCCGGGGTGGCAGGTACCTGCCCAAGCGTGCAAACACAAGTCACTGCGGTGGCAGGCGCATCGTCCATCACGTTCAAGAGCGGTGCTACGGTGCCAGCGGGCGGTTGCTACATCACTGTGCAAGTACTGGCTGCAAGCGTGGCTGGTAATTACAACAACACCATTCCTGCCGGTGGGCTGGAGACCAATGTGGGCAAGAACCCTGAGCCGGCCAATGCTGTGCTAAGTGTGAGTGCCAAGGGGGCGATTTCCGGCAAGGTGTTCAAGGACAACGAACTGACGGGTGGGCAGTTTGACCCCAACAAGGACACCCCACTTGCCGGAGAGACCATCAATTTGCACCAAGGAAGCAGCTGTTCGGGTACACCGTTGAAGACGGTGAAAACCGATGCCTTGGGCAATTATCTGTTTGCCGATCTGGATGCAGGTGAGTACACCGTGTGCCAACCCGGACAGCCAGCAGGAACTGCCAACGCGCTGCCGCAGTCGGGTTCAATCAGCGTGGGTTCTGGTACCCCGGGAACTGCATCCAATGCATCCACGACCAGCAGCCAAATTGCCAGCATCACATTGGTTGATACGGCAGGCCAAGTGGCGGGCAGCACGGGCAATGATTTCCCGGAAATTGGCTACTCAAGCATCACCGGCAAGGTGTTCACGGACCAGAACAACAATGGATTGTTCGACGGCTCTGACCAGGGCATTGCAGGTGTTCCTATCAAGCTGCTGAACGAACTGGGGCAGCCTGTGACGTGCTCGGTGGGCGGTGTGTCCAAAACACCGTGCACGACGACTACCGGTGCCGATGGCAGCTACCGCCTGGATGATTTGCCACCCGGCAAATACACCGTGGTGCAGCCTGAGCAGCCGGCTGGAACCAATAATGGACAGACTGTGCCAGGAACGACGGGAGGCACGGCGTCGAATCCGAATACCCAAGGCAATACCAGCCGGATTACAGATATCACGCTGCCGCCCAACACGGTATCCAAGGAGAACAATTTTGCAGAGATTCCTTCCTCGCGCAGCATTGCGGGCAAGGTGTTTCTGGACTTCGGTGACGATGGGCTGTTCAACGACAAGGACTATGGCATTGCCAAGCAAAAAATTGTCTTGAACGGCACAGATATAGCGGGCAACACCATTCACCGCGAAGTGGATACGGATGCCAGTGGTAACTACCGTTTCGACAATTTGCCGGAGGGCACTTATACCGTCACCCAGCCCAACCAGCCCCAAGGTACGTCCGAAGGCAAGACGGTCGCGGGTACCACAGGCGGCCTAGTCACTGCGGCAGACCCGGATGCTGGCAAGAGCAGCACGATTGCCAGCATCGATCTAAAGGGCAATAACAAAGCTTCTGCGGAAAATAATTTCGCAGAAAAACCTGGTGACAGTGCTGACCTTGCTATCAAAAAGACGCATGAAGGCGAGTCTTTTGCCGCAGGTTCAGACATCTTGGGTGTCTTCACCATCACCCCGCACAACGTGGGCGGACAGCCCACGCAGGGCACCATTACGGTGGTGGATACCTTGCCCCATGGCATGACGTTGGGGGCTCCGGCGTATGGCACAGGGTGGAGCTGTACGGGCGCAGTGGGTGCGGTAGTGATTACCTGTACCAGTAACACGCCGATTGCGGCGGGCAGCGATGGCAACCCCATCACCATCAAAGTGCGCTCGGACGACGCCTTGGACGGCACGATTGCAGTCAACACAGCGCAAGTGCGCAATGTGAACGAGCCACCGGGACTGGACAGCAACAATACGGTCAAGGACCCAGTGCCCGTGGCCAAGGGCGCTCGCATCAGTGGCACGGTATGGCGTGACAACAACCACAACCGCCAACTGGATGGCGGGGAGATCAAAGTGGCTGGCGTGCTGGTGGAGCTGCTGCGCAATGGTGTGGTGGTGGCTTCCGTACTGACAGACGAAAACGGCAAATACCAGATCAACGATTTGCCACCGGGCTCTGGCTATGAGCTGCGCTTCCGGGATCCTGCCAGCGGTGGTGTGATCTATGCCGGTGGTGTGACCAATGAGGGTGGCGTGACGGTCAAGCCGGGTGAGCGGGACACTGAAGAGGCCAATGAAGCAGGCTCCAACAGCGGAAATCCTGCTGGCGCCACCATCAAAAATGGGGTGCTGACGGGGATGACCTTGCTGCCCGGTGACAACATCACGCAGCAAAGCCTGCCGCTGGATCCCAGTGGCGTGGTGTATGACGCGGTGACGCGGCAACCCGTCAAAGGGGCTGAGGTGACGATCAGTGGCCCTGCCGGGTTTGTTCCTGCGCAGCATATTTTTGGCACGGGCTCTGGCAGCCAAATCACCGGTGCAGATGGCCTGTATCAGTTCTGGCTGAATGCCAACGCACCGGTCGGCAAGTACACCTTGACTGTGACAGCGCCAGCCGGGTATTTGCCCGCACCTTCAACAATGATTCCGGCCTGTGTGCCCGACACGCTGGATGTGCGCGGCGGCACTAACAATCCGGAACTCATCCAAGCCAGCAGCTATGCGCCTGCAGCCAGCGTACCGTTGCATGCCCCTGCGGGGTCTGTGCCTTGCGTGGGCGGGACAGCGCCGGTGACGACGCAGTACTACTTCAGCTTTGAGATTGATGCGATGAACTCGCACAACGTGCTCAATAACCACATTCCGCTGGACCCCATCCTGGGCGGAGCCATTGTGGTGAGCAAGACATCGCCCAAGGTCAATGTGACCAAGGGGGAGCTGGTGCCCTACACCATCACGGCGACCAACACGCTGCAGTCGGCGCTGAGCAACGTCAATGTGCAAGACCACATCCCGCCTGGTTTCCGCTATCGCACGGGTTCGGCGATGTACAACGGGATGCCATTGGAGCCCGTGGTGAGTGGCCGTCTGCTGGACTGGAAGAATCAGACTTTTGCTGCTGGTGAGAGAAAAACCTTCAAGCTGCTGCTGATGGTGGGCGCTGGTGTGGGTGAAGGCGAATACGTCAACCAGGCCTGGGCGCTGAACAACGTCGTGGGCGATCGCATATCGAACGTAGCCAATGCCATGGTGCGTGTCGTGCCAGACCCTCTGTTTGACTGTTCTGACCTGATTGGCAAGGTGTTCGACGACAAGAATGCCAACGGTTACCAGGACCAGGGCGAGCCCGGCATTCCCAATGTGCGCGTGGTGACGGCGCGAGGTTTGCTGGTGACGACCGATGCGGATGGCCGCTTCCACGTGGCGTGTGCCGCCATTCCACAAGCGGACCGTGGCAGCAATTTTGTGATGAAGCTCGACGAGCGCACCTTGCCTTCTGGCTATCGCGTCACCACGGAAAATCCGCGTGATGTACGGGTCACCCGCGGCAAGATGGTGAAGCTGAACTTTGGTGCGACGGTGCACAAAGTGTTGCGTTTGGAGGTGGATGCCCGCGCATTTACTCCAGATAGCCATCAACTGTCTACGCAGTGGAATGCCCAGTTGGAGACGCTGCTGCAACAGCTGGCAGAGCGCCCCACGGTGCTGCGCATTGCCTACCGCATGACGGACGAATCCAAGGATGTGGCGCAGCAGCGCTTGAAGACGCTGACACAGCGCATTCAAGACGACTTCACCCAGCTGGCTGCGCAGCGAAAAAACAAGAACCAAGAGGACGACACCCCACCCCTGGTGATTGAAACGGAGTCCTTCGTACACAACAACCAGGGTCAGGGAGCGCGGTAATGAAATCGTTGATGCAAAACGGGTGCACGCCAGTGCGCCCTGAATGGGCGCGTTCGGCTGTGGCTGGCGCTGTGGTGCTTGCCTTGTTTGGCAGCGTGAATAGCTGGGGTGCCCAAGCGCAGTCCGACACCGAGCAAGGCAAGCGTGTAGATAACGCTCGCCAAGTGCGGGTGGCGACACCGCCTCCGGCTGAGTGGGTGCCGCAAGGCTTTGCGTATGAGCTGCCTTCGGGCGTCACGCGCAGTGATGCCCAGGCCATGCGTGCTGCCAGGGCCCATGTGCCGCAAACACCAGCGCAGCAGGCGGTTGCTTTGTCGGAGAGTGGTGAGTCAGGTGCCTTGTTTGAGTCGGGTTATGCCGATTTGACGCCGGGAGCCGTGACAGCGCTGGATGCGGTGGTGGCGCAGCTGCAAGACAAACGCAACATCCGCATTGCGGTGGTGGGACATACCGACAGTCAGCGCTTGTCAGCACGCGCCAAGCGCCGATTTGTGGACAACCAAGGCCTGTCAGAAGCGCGGGCTTTGGCTGTTGCCAACTTTTTGCGCAAAGGCCTGAATCTGCCTGCCCAAGTTGTGGCAATGGATGGCAAGGGGCAGATGCAGCCTGTGGCGAGCAATGCCAATGCGCAAGGCATGGCCCAAAACCGTCGTGTGGAAATTGCCATGTGGTGGGACAGCGAGCCTGTGGCCGCTCCTGCGCAGCCTGTGCCTGCCGACGAGTGTGCGGTTGTACAAAGCACCGAAGATTTGCCGTTTCGCGTGACCGTGGATGGAGCCGACATATCGGGTTCAGCCATCAATGAGGCCGACCGCCAGCGTTGCGTGGATGTGGCGCTGGAGCGCGCTGACATTCAGATCAAGTACGACGACTTGGCCGCAAAGCCAGCGCTCAATGTGTGGGCGGCCACTGATTTAACGCTTCGGGGTGAGCAAGCGCAGTTCCGAGGATGGAGCAACTACGCAAGCTGGATTGCCAAGTCGGAAGTGCGTATCTTTCGCAAGGGTGAGCCCACTGACGGCAAACCCTTGGCGGTGCTGCCGCTGCAGTGGGAGGCGCCCACTGCGTGGTCGGTGCCGGTGGACGGGCATGACGAGTACATGTATGTGCTGCGTGTGTACGACCACCAAGGCCGTTTCGATGAAACTGCGACCAAGTCGCTGAATATCGCCACGCGTGCCCGCCCGCTCAATGACTTGGACAAGCCCAGCCGCGAAGCGCTGGTGGGCTGGGGCGAGAATGCGCTGCTGGTCAGCAATATTCCCGTGCGCGGTGGCACTATCACCGTCAGCGGTACACAGATCAAGCAGGGCGAAACCGTGACGGTGCTGGGCCAGCAGATTCCGGTGGATGACAAGGGGCGCTTTGTGGCGCGCCAGATTCTGTCCACCGGCCCACATAGCGTGGATGTCAGTGTGACTGGCACCGATGGCCGCACGGCCACGTTCCGCCGCAATGTATCTATCCCGGACAGCGACTGGTTCTATGTCGCTGTGGGCGATTTAACGGTGGGCAAAAACCAGACCACTGGTCCGGCGCAACTGGTTACTAACGACCTGCAGCACTACCGCAATGAAACCTATGTGGATGGACGTGGGGCTTTCTACCTGAAGGGCAAGATCAAGGGCGACTGGCTGCTGACGGCGGCAGCCGATACGCGTGAGCAACCGCTGAAAGACCTCTTTCATAACTTCAGCGAAAAAGATCCGCGTTACCTGCTGCGCCGCATCGATCCTGATGTGTACTACCCCGTCTATGGGGACGACAGCACCACGGTGGATGACGCCCCAACACAAGGCAAGTTCTTTGTGCGTCTGGATAAGGGCGATTCCCAGGTCATGTGGGGTAACTTCCAAACCTCGTGGAGTGGTTCAGAGCTGATCCAGTACTCGCGTGGTCTGTACGGCGCACGCGCCAAGCTGCGCTCGGACGAAGCCACCTCGTTTGGAGAGCGCCGCACCGGGCTGGATGCCTTCGCGGCTGACCCCGGAACCATGGGTGCCCGCGAAGAATTTCGTGGTACGGGCGGCTCGCTGTATTACATGCGCCACCAGGATGTGACCGTTGGATCCGAGCGTGTATGGGTTGAAGTGCGCGACCGTGATTCGGGCATGGTGGTGGAGCGCCGCCAACTGGCTGCCGGTCAGGACTACGAGGTCAATTACCTGCAGGGCCGCATCATGCTGAGCGCGCCGTTGCCATCGACCGCATCGGGCGGCGGTTTGATCTACACCAGTTCGCTGTCGGGTAATCCGCTGCATCTGGTGGTGACCTATGAATACGTGCCGGGTGTCAGCTCAGTGGATTCCATGGCCTATGGTGGCCGTGTCAGCCACTGGATGAACGACTACCTGCGCGTGGGACTGACCGGTTACCGCCAAGGCGAGAAGGAATACCGCCAGACCCTGCAAGGGCTGGATGCCACCGTGCGCCTTGCCGCTGGTACCCAAGTGAAGGCCGAAGTGGCACGCTCCAGCGGTGTGAGTGATATCAGCACCACCTCATCGGTGGATGGTGGCTATGGTTTTAACGCTATTAACGGCGCAAGCCCCAACGAGGCCAAGGCCTACCGTGTGGAAGCCACGCTGGATTTGGCCGAGGTGACCGACAGCCAAAAGGGCACGCTCAGCGCCTATGTGCAGGACAAGGATAAAGGCTATTCCGCCCCCGGCCAGATTGCCTACAACGGCGAGGCTATTCGTCAGGTGGGAGTGAAGGCACAGGTGCCACTGACCGAGCGCACCACGGTGCAGGCTAAGGCCGATGACCGCACAGGGGACTACCAGACCTCAAGCAACGTTGAAGTGGGTCTGCGCCATCAATGGGATGAGCAGTGGAGTACGACTGCGGCCGTGCGTCACGATAAACGCGAGATGACGGTG
>Ga0233380_1001190_pt1 | contig 12010 bp, 22 predicted proteins | sample ElkDunMinimDraft_9_FD_191541 | JGI IMG/M metagenome (GOLD analysis project Ga0233380, IMG submission 191541) | Fecal eukaryotic communites from dung pellets of Tule Elk in California, USA - Elk Dung F36 | ecosystem: Host-associated > Mammals > Digestive system > Large intestine > Fecal | place... | reverse complement strand
TCCAGCAGCCATGCCGGCGCCATTGGGGGATTCAGATCCCACGGCGCGACCGCCCAGCGGTAAGGGAGGCCCTTGCTGTTGCGGCTGGGGGACACAGTGAAGGCGACCCGGCCAGCACATGTGTCGAGGCCAGGGGCAGGCTTGCCCGCGCCCCGGGCCATGGGGCGTCCGTCATCCTTGAACACCATCAGGTGCCCGCCGGATCCGGAGCGGCCGTGCGGGCGTGGCGGAAGCGGGCCGTGCTTGTCGCAGAGGCCGCGCAAGGCCGTCACGCCATCGGCGTGGCCGCCCTCGATGACATCCACGTCGAGGCCCCACACTCCCGACCCCTCGGGGACGACCTTCCAGTTGCAGCCCGGATATTCCGCAGACCAACGCGCAAGCTGGTCTAGGTTGTGGGTCGCCGCCTGCAGGTATCCCTCGAACATCCCCTTCTTGCTCCGGGTCGCCGGAACGCAGCGCCAGCCCATCAGGGCCAGCCGTTCGATATCGGGGTGAATCTCTGGAGACAGCGCCGCGCTCATGTGCGCTGCTCCACCAGAGAGGCATAGATGCCCTGGATGCGGCGAGCACGACGGGGCGACAGGCGCTCGGGCCCTCTGCTCAGCACCGACCTGCAAAGTCCGTAGGCGCGGGGATTCAGGCGCTCGCGGAAGTCGCCCATCAGCGACCACGCACATTCCCAGGCGCGGCGGCGGGCCATCATGCGCCCGCCTCCTTCACCGGCACGTAAACTTTGACCTCCCGATAACCGAGGCCCAGGGCCACGCTCGTGGAGATGTCTCGGTGGCCGTTCACGACCTGGCTGACTTGCGTCGCCGTGGTCCGGCCCCTCTCCGCGATAGCCGTCACGGCGCCGCGCTCCTTGCAGCGATCCCAAAGGATGCGGAGCAGGTCAGCTTTGGTGATGGCGCCGTTCATGCGCCAGCTACCCTGAACCGGAGCGGCACGCCCGCCTGATCCATGAGCGCGATCGCGTCTTCAATCGAGCGCACCACACCCACGACTTGGCCGGCTGCCGCTATCCGCCGATGCATGTCGCGCTGCATGTCGGTCAGGCGCCCTACGCTGGACTTCATCTCGATCCAGACCGTGGGATGGCCAGGGATGATGCAGCAAATGTCCGGTACGCCAGTCAGCACGCCGGAAGCCTTCCTTGCTTGCCCAAAGCGCGCGCGGCCGAACTTATTGCTGCTGTCGCCGCGTTGCTCGTTCACGATGGCAAAGACGATATTGCCATCCGGCAGGGCGCGGCGAAGATACGAGATGACCTGAACCTGGGCGAGCCGCTCGGGGTTTCCGCGCTTCTTCTTGCCACCAAGCTTGTCGATCTCTTCCGTGACGGTGATTTCGTGTTCCACCAGCATTCACCGCCCTCCTCGGTTGTCGTTGTTCGGCTGATGGTCAAGAAAGCTGCCGTTGAAGCGTTGGCGGAGATACCGCTGCCGCCGGATCTTACCGGCGAACAGCTCGGCGCTCTGGCGCGCCTTCTCCGCTCGTTCCAGGCACCAAGTCGCCAAATTCGTCCAACGGCGTTCTCGCCAAAGAGCGAACCTCGTCATGCAGCTTCTCATGCGTGCTCCTCAGAGCGTCGAGCCGGGCGGTCAGCAGCGCGCGCCGGGCATCGAGACGCCTGGTTTCCTGATCGATCCACGCGGCATACCCATTCTGAATGCGCCGCGTTTCACTGGTGCGAGGGTCGTTGACTTCGTTGTGCCAATAGGCACGGGCTCGCCGGGCGGAGATGCCCAGGACACGAGCGGTGATCTCAAAGGCTCGGGCGAGGCCACTGGTGGCGCGGTGCGCCAGAATGACATCGTGGACCATGCTTTCGGCGGTAACCGAATTAGGCATCGTCTGATGTGCGGGCAAAATACCCGCATCCCTGGGTGAGGAAACCGACACGGCGGGGGCTCTCCATGGCAAAAAATTGCTCATGGAGAGCAGCGGCTACCTGAACACACACATCGACTTTGGAGGGCTCGGGCGGCAACCCGAGCCTTCCGCGATTCTGGGGCAGGCAATGCAAGATCGCTTCGCCCGCCTCGATTTCCTGATGGCGACGCACGCCGCGGCCGGAGAAGACGGCAGGGATGCCGTTCTCGCCCAGGTCCGCGAAACGTTCGCTGAGATCGAGGGAATCCTCCTGCTGGCCGAGCTGATGAGCCGCCCGCAGTGATCGCAGATTGCGATAAGCGCGCCCCATGGAAGCGGGCGCGGTCTTGTTCAGGCCCGGCATTCGCTGAGACCTGCGGTGCGGCGAGACTTACGACCGGCAGCATGCCGCATCAGAGCCGCGCCAATCTCGAAGGAGCGGGCGCCAGCCAGCATGACCAAGCACTCCCAGTGCTCGGCCGGAATGCTGTCCCGGTGGCGCCAATAGGCCACAGTGCTTCGGGCGGAGCCGGTCGCGTCGGCAACCGTCTTGTCCCCACCCAAAGCCTGAATAATTGCGCTCGCGTTCATGGCGCCGAAGCTATGGCAATACGCCATATAATGCAAGGGCAATACGCCATAAGCGGTCGCGAGGCAGAAGGGCTATGGCATCATGTCATGCCTCAACGACCCAAGACCACCGAACCGGAGGCCGCGTCTGAATTGCAGAAGGCGGTCGGCGCCCGGCTGGAGCTACTGTTCAGCGTCTGCGGCTGGGACCAGAGCCAGGTTTCCCGGCTCCTCTCCGTTGACCAGAGCACTGTGAACAAGTGGGTGAAGGGAAGCCGGCTTCAGCCGGTGTATCACATGATCACCCTCTGCGAGCAGTCAGGCTGCACCCTCGATTTCCTCTACAGAGGAAAGCTGGGCGGCCTCATGAGAAGCGATCTTCTGGTTCATCTGGCGGCGAGGGCTCCGGAGCTGGCCGAGGGAACCCCCCTGGTATCGGCGGAGCGTCTGGGGCCGGGCCGCCCCTCCAAGGCAAAGGCTCCAGTTCCTTAAGGGTCAGGCACTCCCGTTCACCCACCGCGCACCGCTCCCTTGTTTTTCCGCGATGAATTGAACGTAACATGAACATGGGATCAAGCTAATTCTTCGCCAATGAGTAATGTTGCGTCGATTTTACACTGCACCTGAGTAGCATTTAGCTCCTTAGACTCTACCATTGGCTGCGGGGATGATGCCTTCATGGCGGAATCCCACCTCATAACCGTGCTCAAGGCCGAAATGGCGAGACGGAAGATCGGCGCGCGGAAATTGGCTCTGGATGCGGGCCTGAATCCCGAAGCGGTGCGTAACATCATACACAGGCGGTCGCGGACACCACGGGCGGCCACCCTGGAGGCGCTGGCGGCCTACCTGGATGTCACGGTGGATTACCTGCTGGGACGCCAGTCTGGTGAAGATGATCCGGGCTTGGCCGGGCCAGAAGCGGGCGTTCCGCGCATCCCTGGGCGCAAGCCCGGCCTGCGGGAGTGGCTGGAGGTCCAGCAGACCTGGAACGCCGCCAGCCCGGATGGCCGGCGTGCGATCGCATACATGGCGCGAATGGTAGCGGCGGCTGAGGGGTTGGCGGAATGACTATAAAGGCGGGAGAAGCGCATCCATGAGCATGTCGCCTGAGGAAAAGGCTGAGATGGAGAGCCTCCGAAAAGAGGTGCGGGAGTTAAAGGCCCTGGTCACAGAACTGGCGATCATTCAGGGCGAGGCTTTAAATGCCGCCTCCGATCTCGTTTTCCGCCTCGACGATTTCCTTGAACCCTTAGACAACGCATCAACGGGAGGGTTCTTCAAAAGTGACCTGCACAGAATTCGGCAGGCGTTCCTGGACGGGGCTAGCGACGCATTGAATGTCGCGCCAAGAGTGTCGGGGGGCGACGATGCCGGTGGACCATAGCCTAGAGGGGCGAAGGGAGGCAGCTAAGAGGGCGAATGCCAAAGCGCGAGCACGCCAAGATGGGGATGATGTCTCAGGTATTGCGCCGCCCCCAGGCCCTCCCCATGATGGTGGCATGGATGGGATTTCGGATCTGAAGGAGCGAGTGGAGCATTTGGAAACGCGGTTCGACGCGCTTTCCAAGCAGCTTCGGGGCGACCGGAACGCCATCATTGGTACGATTATCGCCTCTGTACTGGCGGCTGTTACGCTGCTGTATGCCGCCCAGGCCAACATGCTCTCGGCCTTCCAGGCTGGGCTGTCTGCTGTTCAGGCCTCTTCCTCTGCTGCCCAACCGCAGCCGCCGATGATAATCCAGTTGCCCGCACCCGTTGCAGCTCCTCCAGTCGCCACCTCGCCGCCACCCACCCAGCCCTAACTCCCGCACTAACCCGGCTCCGGCCGGGTTTTTTTATGCCTGGGCGGCAGATGGGCTGCGATGAGGCCCGGCAGATTTTCGGAAGCTGTATGGCAGATTGCCATTGATGCTTATGGCGGAATGCCATAGTGTCTTCCCACGGCCCACCGCCGAGGAGACACCCGATGGACATCCACACCACCCAGACGGCTGAGGCGCCTCCCGCGCCTACCGAAACCGTCACCGTTGACATCGTCTCGCGATGGAACCCGGCTGAAACCCTGTTCAGCGCCCAGGTTGAGGCGTCGGTGCAGAGCATCGGACGCATCAAAGCCGCCGTCACGGCTGCCGTGGAGGCGCAGGCGAACCTGAGCGGCGCGTACCTGCGCGGCGCGTACCTGGGCGGCGCGTACCTGAGCGGCGCGGACCTGCGCGGCGCGAACCTGCGCGACGCGGACCTGCGCGGCGCGAACCTGCGCGACGCGGACCTGCGCGGCGCGAACCTGCGCGACGCGTACCTGGGCGGCGCGAACCTGAGCGACGCGTACCTGGGCGGCGCGAACCTGAGCGGCGCGTACCTGCGCGGCGCGTACCTGCAGAACGCTAAAATCCGCCTTTCCGATGGCACGGAGGTCAATCTGGCCGCAGTGCGGGCCGTTTTGAGTGTCGGCCCGATCGGCTCAGAGGGAGGCACGCTGCTGATCTATCGCGCCGAGCATGGCGCACTCTTTGCCCAGCGCGGTTGCTACGGCCCCGCGCCAATCGCCGGGTTCGAGGCTCGCGTTGCCGAGGTGCATGGCGACAGTCTGCACGGCATCGAGTACCGCGCGGCCATTGCGCTTGCGACCGCTTGGGGGAGCGCGGCGTAATGATCCCCGCCTCCCTTCTGCGAGCCCTGGCCCACCCCGCGCTCGCCGCCGATTTCCAGCCGCGCCCCGTTGATGCCGGCTCTCCTTTCCTCGTCACGTTCTGCCCCACGCGCCACCTCTGGACGCTGAGCGACGGCATCATCGCGTCCGAGCACGAGACGCTGCGCGAGGCCGAAGAGGCCCGCGAGATGCTGGCCCGCGCGCTGATGGGCGGCGCCCAGGCGCAGCTCTCCGAGGCCGCGTGAGATGAGCGCGCAGCACACGCCGGGGCCTTGGGTGCTGGAAGGCCATTGGTCCATCGACGACAAGCCAATGGGCGGCTGGATTTCTACCAAGACGCCGATGCCTCTGTTTGAGTTGGGTCCGGTTCTAGGCGCGCCGGAGGAGATGCAAGCCAACGCCCGCCTGATCGCTGCCGCGCCCGATCTTCTTCAGGCCCTCAAGTGGTTCATCGACGACATCGACGGAACCCACACCGTAATGGTCGATTTCGACGCGAACGTGGATGCCGCCCGCGCCGCCATCGCCAAGGCCCTCGGGAGTGATGCGTGATGCCCAGCAAGAATATCGAAAACGCTGCGGTCTTCTTTCTTACGGGCCTGGTCTTCGCCTTCTCTGCCCTCTGGGCAATGTTTGGCTTCGGTTGGGCTGCGGCTTTCATCGCCACGGTCTGCTTCCTCTTCGTGATGCTTCTGCTGCTGATTGAGAGGACCAAGTGAGCAACCTCCGCCGCCACGCCTTCACCGATCCCGACGCGATCCTCTCGCGCGCCGAGCGGATCCACGAAGAGTTGGCCGATCAGGCCGACGCGCTGCTTGGCCTGCACGAGAACCTGAGCGCCGAGCTGGAGCGCATCGACAGCGCCGTTGCCGACGCGGCCCGCAACCCGCGCGCTGCCGATCTCGGCGAACTCCAGCGCCTCGTCCGCCGTGCCCGTGCCGCGCTGGAAAGCCTGCGCTCGGGGCAGACGCCGCTGGAAGTCCCGCTCGCTGACACGCTGCAGGACGCGGTGGACACGCTCCACGCGAACACGCCGAAGGGCAAATCCGTCGTGAAGCAAGCCGACCGCGCGCTGGTGCAGGCTCAGGAGCAGGCCCGATGAGCAAGCCCGTTTCTCTCCGCGTCTCGCGCTTGGTGCAGTTCTTCGCCGCTGAGCGCGTGCGGGAAGCTTGGGTGGCCGCGCTCAACGCCGCCCAGCGCCACGCCGATGAGGCGCAGGCCGCAGAGCACCAGGCGCACGCGTTCATGGCCCGGCAAAACTGGGATGTGGCCGATAGCTACTGGCGCAAGGCGGCGAACTCTAGCCTGCGCGCCGCGGCGGAGCACCTGTCCTATGGCGGCGACAACTGGGCCGCGTCCTACGAAAACGCCGCCGAGCGGTGCCTGCGGATGGTCGGCAAGCGGCCTCGGGTGCAAGCCTAACCATGGCGCTGCTCCCGATCCCCCCTGGCCGCCCTGAGTGGCTGGCCCTGCGGCGGCGCCACATTGGCGCGTCGGAGGTGGCCATCCTCTTCGGCGTCGCTCCCGACTATCTGCCGGGGCCCTATGCGCTGTGGCAGGTGAAGGCCGGGCATATCGAGCCCGAGGACGTGGACAATGAGCGCACCCGCGCTGGCCTCAAACTTGAAGACGCCATCGCGGAGATGGCCGCCGAGAAGGAAGGCTGGACTGTCCAGCCGGGCATCTACGGCTCCGTGCACGGCCTTGGCGCCACGCTGGACCGCATCATCGCAGCCCCCGGCCCGAATGACCCAGGCTGCTCGGGCCCTGGCGTGCTGGAGATCAAGAACGTCGATTGGCTGGTCCATCGGCGCTCCTGGGGCGACGAGCCCCCCATGCACATCCTGCTGCAGCTGCAGGCCCAGCTTGCGGCCACGGGTTACACCTGGGGCGCGGTCGCGGCGCTGATCGGCGGCAACCACGTCGAGGTGTACCGCTACCAGCCGAGGCCGAAGCTTCAGGCCGAGATCATCCGCCGGGTGCGGCACTTCTGGGCCTCAATCGAGGCCGGCACGCCGCCGGCTCCGGATGGCAGCGACGCCACCTATCGCGCGCTCCTGCAGCTGGCCCCTGGGGAAGATCATGCGCCGGCCGAACTCGACGCGGACGAGGCGGCGCTGAAGGCAGCCGCCGACTACCTCGCCGCCAGCGCCGCCGAAAAGGACGCTGAGCGAAAGCGCAAAGAGGCCCGCAACATCCTGATCCACGCGCTGGGCAACCACCGCTGGGGCATGGGTGGCGGCTACCAGATCCGCCAGGCCGTTATGGACGAGAGCCCTGGCACCCTCATCACCGCCGAGATGATCGGCACACGGATCGGCGCGCGCGCACAGAGCCGCCGGCTGACCGTCAAGGAACTGAAAGCATGAGCCAGTCCACCAGCCGCGCTGTCGCGCCCATCGAGGCGCTGAAGTCTCAGCTTGCCCGCAGCAAGGGCGAGTTTGCCATGGCGCTGCCCTCGAACATCTCTCCGGAGAAGTTCCAGCGTGTCGTGCTGACCGTGGCCGGGCAGAACCCTGATCTTCTGTCCGCCGACCGGCGCAGCCTGCTTGGCGCCTGCATCAAGTGCGCGCAGGACGGCCTGGTGCCCGATGGTCGCGAGGCGGCGCTCGTCCTCTTCGGCGGCAAGGTCCAGTACATGCCGATGCTGGCTGGCCTTCTGAAGCGGGCCCGCAACAGCGGCGAAATCTCCAACGTCTCCGCCCACGTCGTCTATTCCGCCGACGAGTTCACCATCGAGTACGGCGATGACGAGCGGCTGGTTCACAAGCCCTCACTGGCGGCAGAGCGCGGCAAGCCGGTCGGCGCCTATGCCATCGCCCGCCTGAAGGATGGCTCCATTGTCCGCGAGTGGATGACGATTGCCGACCTGGAGAAGGTGCGGAACGTCAGCCGCGCAAAGAACGCCGGGCCATGGCGCGACTGGACGGACGAAATGTACCGCAAGACTGTCCTGCGGCGCCTCTCCAAGTGGCTTCCGACCGATGCCGAGGACAGCAAGGCCCGGAGCCTCCATGACGTGGCAAGCCGGGATGATGAACTCGGGGCCCCTGGGGGCGATGCTGATGCTGCGCCCTTCATTGATGGGTTCGCTGAGGAGGCCACCCCCTCGCGTCTCGACGCTCTGGAAGGCGAAATCATTCCTCCGGGCGCGCCTGAGACGGAGGCCGCGTGATGCGCACCCAGCCAGTCCGCACGATCACCATCGAAATCTATGAGCGCGACGGGATCGACATCATCGAAGGGGAAAAGGTCTGGTCCTGTCTGACCTGGGACGAGGCCCTTGGCTCGATTGCTGAGATGACACACCCCAGCGTCGGCACCCCTCGCTACCGCCCATCTGACAGGGCCGAGCAGGACCGTCTGCGGACTGAGGAGGCCGCGTGATGTCGAACGGCACCCCCTGGCCCTCCGCCCGTGTCGAAGCGCTGCGCCGCGTCTATCCGACCGACGTGCCGATGGATGAGGTGATCCAGCGCATCATGGAGGCGGCGCCTGGGCTGCCCGCGCCGACTGTCCAGGGCATCCTCAGCCGCGCGTCGCGCATGGGCATCAAGCGGCCGAGGTCATCGAAAACCCCGGTTGACCGGCTGAAAACCGACCTGACGGGGTTGGTGGTCGGCCAGCTCACCGTGCTGCACCGGACGAGCCAGAAGGACAGCTCGGGCGCCTATTTCTGGTCCTGCCAGTGCTCCTGCGGCGAGGCGCGGGAAGTGCGCGGCACCAAACTGCGGCGGGGCTCTGTCACGGGTTGCGTGGGCTGCACGCAGACCAGGGCGGACGGCATCCGCCAGCAAAATCTCGTGGCGTATCGCGCCGCCGCGCGGGTCTGGAGCGACGAGCGCCTGGAGGTGCTGCGCGAGAGCGTGGCGGCCGGCGATTCCCGCGCCGTGACGCATCAGAAAGTCTGCGCCGCCTCTCCTGAACTGAAGCGGCCCAGCCCTGGAAGCGTCAGCGACAAGATCACGGATCTCGGGCTGGCGACAACGCGCCCGCAGGCCGGCGCTGGATTTGCCAGCGCCCTGTGGCCCGCCGAGCGGCTCGAACTCCTGCCCGATCTCTGGCCGCGCCCCGGCCTTTCGATGGTGGAGATTGTCAGCGAACTAGCGAAGGCGGCGCCGCATTGCCCCGCGCCCAAGTCGAACACGGTCTATCTCTGGGCCAAGAAGCTGGGCCTCGGCGCGCGGCCAATTTCGCTTGTGAAGAACGCAGTTGTGGGTGGCGGGCGGCCGTTCGAGACCACGATCTGGTCTCCGGAGCGCATGGCCGCGCTGCCCGGCCTCTGGGCTGAGGTTCTGTCGCCGGAGGGCATCCGAGCCCGTCTCGCCGATGTCTCGCCAGACATGCCGCTGCCGACCGTTAATGGCGTCATGGATCGGGTCCGGCGCCTGAAGCTGCCGCCTCGCCCGAGGGTTCGGGCTGTCCGCCCGCCTCGCCCGCCCCGGCCCCGCAAGGTCGCTGCGCCGAAGCCGCCGAGGGTCGTTGCACCGAAGCCGCCGAAGCCACAGAAGGCGCCGCTCTGGGAGCCTGAGGTCATCCGCCGGGTGCGCGAGATGCGCCTCGCCGGCCGCTCGTTCCCGCAGATCGGCGCGGTGGTGGGCCGCAGCAAGGACAGCGTGGCTGCGCTCTGCCGCAAGATCGAAGTCCAGCCGGAAGTGGCCGTGCGTCGCGGCTCCAAGCCCAAGCCGGCCGTGACGGTCGTTGTGACCCGTGCTGAGGCCGCCGCGAAGGCCAAGGAGCTGCTGGCAACCCTCTTCGACCGCTTCGGCAAAGACCGTCGCAAACTCGAAGCCCGGCTCGATGAGGAGATCCTGGAGATCAGCAAAAAGAGCGGCATGCTGGCCGCGACGTGGCACCGCTACGGCCGCCAGCCAGAAATGATCCCGCGCGCCGGGCGCGACGCAATGCGCGAGGTGCGCGCGCTCATCGGGCAGGTCCGTATGGAACGATACAGCAGGGAGGTCTCGGAATGACCACGATCCTGGAAGCGGCGGCGCGGGCGATGTGTGCTGCTGACGAGCTGGACCCGGACGAGCTGGTCTATGGCTACACGACGGTGCGACCGTGTTTTAAGCGCTGGACTCGCCCCGAATACAAAGGCCGCGCAGAAGCAGTGCTCCGCGCCGCCGGCTTCACCGACGCCGACATGGCCGCGCCGGTTGGTTCGCGCGTGGTTGTGCCGAGGGAGCCGACGCGAGAGATGCGAGACGCGTCGATGCGTATCCCCCACGCGCGGGACGAGGAAATTTACCGCGCCATGATCCGTGCCGCCGCGCCCGCTGGGACGGAGGGCGGGGCGTGAGGGTGCTCGATCTGTTTAGTGGCATCGGCGGATTTTCTCTCGGCCTGGAGCGGACGGGCGCCTTCGAGACCGTGGCGTTTTGTGAGATCAACCCCTTTTCCCGCCGCGTCCTTCAGCGGCACTGGCCGGATGTGCCCATCCTGGAGGACGTGACAACCGCTGAGTTCCCCGAAGCCGATGTCATCACCGCAGGTTTTCCTTGTCAGGATCTGAGTAATGCAGGAATGCGCGCCGGTCTGTCCGGCCCCCGTTCGGGGCTCTGGCGGGAGGTTGTTCGAGCCGTTCGCATGGTTCGACCGAAGCACGTCATGCTGGAGAACGTGGCAGACCTGCTTGGTCTCGGGATGGGCCGAGTGGTCGGAGACCTGGCCAAGGCAGGGTATGACACGGAATGGAATTGCATTCCGGCTTGCGACGCCGGCGCCCCGCATGAGCGCGACCGCATCTGGATTGTTGCCGACGCCGAGGGCATCCGACGCGGAGAGGGGTGGACGTGGGGACTTGCTGACGGTCTTGCGGGGCTACCGAAGCCGCCATGCTGGGACGGACAAGATCCAGTCGCTTATTTCGAGGAAAGGGAAGGTGAACCCGCGCTTCTTGGAGTGGATGATGCGATACCCGATTGGATGGACCGAGTGTTCGCCCTCGGCAATTCGCTCGTTCCGGACATCGCGGAAATGATCGGCCGCCGCATCGCCGCGGTCGATGCCGAGAGGACAGCAGCATGACCCTCGCCCAGGCCACCGCCTCGGAGGCGGATTTCAGAGCGTGGATGCAGGCGCGGGCGAGGAAGATCAAGCGATGAGCAGCACACAGATTCGGACGCCAGCCGCAAGCAACGCGGGATGGCTGCGCAGCATCCGCAGCGCCGCGCGCACAATCGGCCTGGTGGCCTGCATGGTTGCCGTGGCGCCCGTTGTGGCGGTGGTCGCAATGATGTCGGAGGACCGCACCCATGACTGACGCCACCCTCCCCACCCCTCCCCCCAACCTCGCCGCCGCTGCCTCAGCGATGGCGCGGAACGAAGCCTGGGCCAACGCGACGATCCGGCCTCGGCAGGAGCATTTTCGGCGGGTCTACCGCGAGCGGGCGGATGCGGCGATTGCGATGAAGGAGGGGAGGGAGCAATCGCATGGGTGATGAAACGAGCGGCTTGGCGGAGCTGCGGCGGCTGGCGATGGATGCAGCGAGGGAGGCGCCGACGCCCCGCGCGCTGAAATGCTGGCCCTGGTCGCATCGGTGGACGATGTGGCAGCCCGATTTCCAGGGGTCGATATGTCAGCGACGCCGCTGCCTCCGATGCGGGCTATCGAAGGGCAGGGTGGTATGACCGAGCAAACCGGCGGCTACCCGCCGCCTCCGCGCGGGTGGCGGATGCTGACGCCGAGCTACGCGATCCCCTGGCACCGCTCGCGCGAGTTGGATTGTCGCAATCACAAGGAGCGTTCCCGGTGTCCGATAAAACGAGCCTTCGGCGTCCGGTGATGGTTATGCCTTGGTGTTGGGCGATAGACACGAACGGTGTGGCCCAGCCGGTTATAGTGCAGTCGGAACGGTTGGCGGGCGGCAGCCTGCGCGTGACGATGCCCGCGCCGCCGCCGGGGTGGAC
>Ga0233380_1001189_pt1 | contig 12011 bp, 12 predicted proteins | sample ElkDunMinimDraft_9_FD_191541 | JGI IMG/M metagenome (GOLD analysis project Ga0233380, IMG submission 191541) | Fecal eukaryotic communites from dung pellets of Tule Elk in California, USA - Elk Dung F36 | ecosystem: Host-associated > Mammals > Digestive system > Large intestine > Fecal | place... | reverse complement strand
GTACCCACGTACCCACGTACCCACGTACCCACGTACCCACGTACCCACGTACCCACGTCCTCAGTGACGTCGATATCCTCGTGCCGATGCGTTGGAAAGTGGACAGATGAGCCGTCAGGTCCGCCTCGCGGAGGGCCTCCGGTACATACCAAGAGCACGTTCATTTCGTGCTAAGTCCTGCTGATTGAAGGTTCTCATTTTTTGCTCCCAACGGGAGTGGGCGTAATCTGTATCGATTCCTGCATGTGCATTATCGACGGTTTAGCTTCCGCCATTCAGTGGTTAGTCCAGCTGGCGACGCCGGGAGCCGGCTCTCGTTAATCGAGGGGCGGCTAGAAGCCGGAGCCTGAGTGGAAGTCACTCCCGACGTCACAATTAATCTATTCGATATTGATGGAACTGATAATTGGCTAGGGGGCGACATCGGCGACCCGGTCCGGTCAGGGGGTAACCTGCCCATCTCCGGCGGTGCTGCGTCAAAGACGCTAGGCGATCCGGCAATGGAAGGCGCCGCCGATGCTGGCCGCAGTCTAATCTTCCCCCCCGATGGTAACAACCCTTCGAGATTGAACTCGGTTCGAAAAAATGCATCGCGGCTAAACTCTTTGAGGGCAGGCCTTGCGACTCGTCGCCACATTGTCGCGCTAGGGCGAAGTCAGAGCTGCCGTACACACGAGGCGAGTGAGCAGTGACAACGCATTGTGAGCGCGCTCGGCGCGGAAGTGCTGGTGGCCGGCGTCGCTACAAGATCGGAGGGCTTATGTGGCACGCGGTGGCGATTACATATCCAGCGAATTTGGGGGCCACATTGGGGGCCACATCAAAAGTCGGTGTTATAAAAATGCCTTAAATTAGCCAATTTCATGGCTATTTGCGGTTCCCGCTACCCCAATCTTGCAGGTCTGCGAGAACAATTTTTAATGTCTATCATTTGAATTGAGTTACAGGTGGCCTTGAAGTTAAAGGATGAAGCCTGCGCCTGATGTCACCGAAGAAAGCTCTCATCATTCGCCACGTACCCGTCGAGGGCGTTGCCGGTTTCCGCCAGCCGATCGAGGAGGCTGGCTATCACGTAGACCGGATCGATGTCGCTGATCCCGGATTCTCGTCGATTGATCTTCGCGAACCAGACCTGCTTATCATGATGGGCGGGCCGATGGGAGCGTACGAGCAGGAGCAGTATCCCTGGATTGCCTGCCAACTGCGGCGGCTTGCCCTGCGCCTTGAAGCGGATCGACCGACGCTGGGCGTATGCCTTGGTGCGCAAATGATGGCTGCCGCGCTGGGGGCCACCGTGCATCCCGGTCCGGTAAAGGAGGTCGGTTTTCATTCGGTGACGGTGCATAACGATGCGCTGCAAGGTCCGCTTCGGCACCTTGTAAACGTGCCGATGCTGCATTGGCACGGAGACACTTTTACGCTGCCCGCCAATGCGGAGCTTTTGGCATCCAGCCATCTTTACGATCATCAGGCCTTCAGGCGCGGCAACAACCTCTTGGGCTTGCAGTTTCACGCAGAGATGGGGCTTGATCCGCGCTTTGACGCGTGGCTGGCGCAATGGCCGGATGCGGTTTCCGATGCCGGGACGGACACGGAAACGCTGCGTGCCGCGCACAATGCATTGGGCCCCGGGGCAGTCTCGGCGGGTCAGGCGATGATCGCGGATTGGTTACAGCGGCTCGATTGAAAGGCTTCAACGGCTCGTCCCGTGATGGGTACAGCCGGTCGAAGATGGTTTGTCTATTTTTTCGGTAGAGAATACATCTGAGCTGTCGGGACGTATTCCGAGTCGACCGGCCAACACCCCCCGCAAATGTATGAGGTGCAATCATGGCCACATATTCCCATGCCAGCCGCAGTCATGCCCAGCAGGGCCCAGCCATTCTTGCAGTTCCGGGAGATCGCTATTTCGGTCCGGCCCGGGCCGTCGCAGAGAGGGGCGGGCATAGCCTGGTTGAGTTGGGCATGTGGGACAATCCACACCGCAACACCTGGGTTAACAAGCTTAATCTCGCAATTCATCGCGCCGGCAGTCCTGTGGTGCTCGTGGCGGATGGGTTCGCCTGCCTGGCCGCGATCTGGTGGGCTGAATATGAACGGCCGAAATATGGCAGCCCTATTGCCGGCGCGTTGCTGGTCTCACCGCCGGATGTTGATCGTCCAGGCTCTGACCCGCGCCTTGCCCGTTTCGGCTCCTGCCCTAGTCAGCCCTTGCCATTTCCGGCGTTCGTCGTCGCAGGCGCGAACGAATCAGCCGAACTCAAGAACACCTACCGCCGACTCTCGGTGGAGTGGGGCTGCCGCTATCTTGACGCTAGCTTTGCCGCCGATGGTGCGGAATGGCGCGCGGGACACGATCTGCTGGACCAGCTTGTCCGTAATCACGTCGCCGCGCCCCACGTCCCGAGCCCGTTTGGACGGGATGAGGTGACGCTCCGCGGCTAAGGGTACCTCAGCTGATCGGCATGTTGTCGATCAGCCGCGCCTTGCCGATCCGCGCCGCCACGAGCAACCGGGCGGGGCGGGCGGCAAGAGCGGTTAGCGGCACCAGCGTTTCCGCATCGCAAAGCAGCGCATAATCTACCGTAGTGAACCCGCCGGCCGTCAGCGCGTGGTTTAGGTCGGCCAGCGCGTCTTCTACGCCAGTTCCCGTCCCGATCTTTGCGATAGCGTCTTGCATCGCAAGGGGGAGGGCAGCGGCCTGCGCACGCTCTTCCTGCGTCAGATAGGCGTTGCGCGAACTCATGGCGACACCATCCTCCTCGCGAACGGTGGATACGCCATGGATAGCGTCTGCGGAGGGGTAAGAGAGATCAAGATCGCGCGCCATGCGGCGGATGACGGCGAGCTGCTGCCAATCCTTCTCACCGAAAAAGGCAAGGTCGGGCCGCACCTGATTGAACAGCTTGCACACGACAGTCGCAACGCCGTCAAAATGGCCGGGCCGCGATTGACCGCACAGTCCCTCGCTGACGCCCGTAACAGCGATCGAGGTCGCGTATCCCTCGGGATACATCACTTGCACTGGCGGCGCCCAGACGAGCGATACGCCCTCTGCCTCCAGCAGCCGCGAATCCTGTTCCAGGCGGCGCGGGTAGGCATCAAGATCTTCGTTGGCACCGAACTGAAGCGGATTGACGAAGATTGATACGGCCACATGGGCGGCGCGTGTCCGCGCCTCGCGGACCAGAGTTAAATGCCCTTCATGCAGGGCCCCCATGGTCGGAACGAGAGCGACAGGGCCGTCACGGCGCAACGCGTCTATCGCACGGCGTAGTGGATCAATCCGGTGGACGGTTTGCATGGGCGGAACCCCTTGGTCTAAACTGAGCCCCGGTGGGCGCGCCAGCCCCTGCCAGCAACCTTACCAGAAAGCAAAGCCTTGCACGCGTCCGTACATCGAATTGTCTTCGCGAATGAAAAAGGGGGCACTGGCAAATCGACGACCGCCGTGCATGTGGCCATCGCACTGGCGTATCAGGGCGCAAAGGTGGCCGCGATCGATTTGGATCCGCGCCAGCGAACCCTGCACCGTTACCTTGAAAACCGCGCCGAGACTGAGCGCCGCCGCGAGGTTGAGCTGCCGAATGCGCGGTTTGCCGTGTTTACGGGAAACAGCGTCGCAGAGCTCGATGCGCTGTCGGCAGAGATGTCTGAGGGCATGGACTTTCTGCTGTACGATACACCGGGACGCGATGATGAGTTCGCGCGTCATGCGGCCACAGCCGCTGACACGCTGGTAACGCCGCTGAACGACAGCTTTGTTGATTTTGACCTCATCGGTCAGGTCGATGCCGAGAGCTTCAAGGTGCGGCGCCTGTCATTTTATGCGGAATTGATCTGGGAAGCGCGCAAAAAGCGGGCCCTGGCGACGATTCGCGACCAGCGCCGCGAGATGGACTGGGTGGTGGTGCGTAACCGCACCCAGCACGTCGAGGCGCGCAACATGCGCCGTCTGGACGGGGCCCTGGCCGAGCTTTCAAAGCGCGTGGGTTTTCGCGTTGCGCAGGGGCTTTCGGAACGCGTCATTTTCCGTGAACTGTTTCCGTCGGGGCTGACGTTGCTGGACAAGGGCCACCTTGGCGAACTGGGCACGAGCCATCTTGTCGCCCGGCAGGAACTCCGATCCCTTTTGCTGTCGCTTAACCTGCCGATGCCCGGATCGCGCGCTGCAGCCGCCCCTGCCGCTGTGCCGGCATGACCAAGCTGATCTGGCTGGCAGCATTGGGCGTTGTCGCCTGGCGTTTGCTGGTCGGACGCTGGCCGTGGGAGTCCGGCAGGCACGTGGCCAGACTACGCGCCCAATCGCAGGCGCGCGTTCTGCTGGGTGTGTCGAAAGGCGCCGCACGGACAGACATCGTTGACGCGCACCGTCGCCTGATTGCCCGCGTTCATCCTGATCGTGGGGGCACGGCTGAACAGGTGCACCAGGCCAATGCTGCACGGGATATGTTGCTGGAGGGCCTGCCAAGCGATACAGCAGGTGCATGACGCATAAATTTCACCCGACCGTCCTTCGCGAATACGATATTCGCGGAATTATTGGTGAAACACTGGGTCCGGACGATGCGCGCGCCATCGGGCGCAGCTTCGGCACCCGGCTCCGACGCGTTGGCGGGAAAAAAGTGGTCGTGGGATATGATGGCCGCGTCAGTTCGCCCATGCTTGAACACGCGCTGGTCGAAGGGCTGACGGCCAGCGGCGTTGACGTGGTGCGCGTGGGCATGGGCCCAACGCCGATGCTCTATTATGCGGAAGCATCAGCTGAAGATGTTGATGGCGGCATTCAGATAACTGGCAGCCATAATCCCGCCAATTACAATGGCTTCAAGTTGGTAATGCAGGGGCGCCCGTTTTTTGGGGCGGATATCCTGGCGCTGGGCGAAATGGCGGCCGTGGGCGATTGGGTCGATGGTAAAGGGGGCAGCGAGACGCGTGATGTCCTCGCCGCCTATATCGATCGGCTGATCGGCGGGCTGGCTGGCGTCCGGCATGAGAGCCTGTCTGGGCTGCGAGTGGGATGGGATGCCGGCAACGGGGCAGCTGGTCCCGCGCTCGAGCTTCTGGTCGCGCAATTGCCCGGGGAGCATCATCTTCTCTACACTGAAGTCGACGGGAATTTTCCGAACCATCACCCAGATCCTACCGAGGAGAAGAACCTCGCAGACCTGAAGGCGCTGGTCGCGGCGAAGAACCTCGATTTTGGTGTCGCGTTTGATGGTGATGGCGACCGGATCGGTGCGGTTGACGGTAAGGGCAGGGTGATCTGGGGCGATCAGCTTTTGATGATCTATGCCGAAGATCTGCTGAAACTGCTGCCCGGGTCGACGATTATTGCCGATGTGAAAGCATCAGGCGCATTGTTTGATCGCATTGCCGCGGAAGGTGGCAAACCACTGATGTGGAAGACCGGGCACAGTCTGATTAAATCCAAAATGAAGGAAACTGGTGCGCCCCTCGCTGGCGAGATGAGCGGCCACATCTTCTTCGCCCATGAATATTACGGTTTCGATGATGCCCTCTACGCTGCGGTTCGCTTGATCGCGGCTTCGGCGCGGTTGGGCAAATCGGTGACCGATCTGCGGTCGGACATGCCGCAACTCGTCAACACCCCTGAAATGCGTTTTCAGGTGGATGAATCGCGCAAGTTCGCGGTGATAGACGAGGTTAAGGAGCGCCTTTCGGCTGATGGCGCCGATGTGAACGACATTGACGGCGTTCGGGTTTCCACCCCGGATGGGTGGTGGTTGTTGCGGGCTTCAAACACGCAGGACGTGCTGGTCGCGCGTGCTGAAAGTACCAGCGAGGCCGGAAAAGAGCGTCTGCTTGAGCAAATTGATGCGCAGCTGGCCGCTTCCAGGATCACGCGCGGGGAACAGGCCGGACACTGACGGCTCTTTCAACCGGGCGACGAACCCCTAACTTGTGGGGATGAGCGTAGCGGGCACTCCCCCAGAGATTGCTGAGTGGTTTTCGAGTCGGGGCTGGCGTGTGCGCCGCCATCAGGCCGAGATGCTGGAGGCAGCTGAGGCAGGACAGCACGCGTTTTTGGTTGCCGACACAGGCGCCGGCAAGACGCTGGCGGGCTTCCTTCCAACGTTAGCGGATTTCACGCCGTCGCGTTTGGTTGATGAACCGCCGCCAGATGGCCTGCACACGCTTTATGTCTCGCCGTTGAAGGCGCTGGCGCATGATGTGCAGCGCAACCTCATGGCCCCGATAGAGGACATGGGCCTCCCGATTCGGGTCGAGACACGCAGCGGTGATACGCCTTCGGATCGAAAAGCGCGCCAGCGCGCCCGGCCGCCGCACGTGTTGCTGACGACGCCGGAATCGCTGTCGCTTTTGTTGTCGTACCCTGAAAGCCCAGAGCTATTTTCAACGCTGAAGCGCGTGGTCATCGATGAAGTGCATGCGTTTGCGACGGGTAAGCGCGGCGATCTGCTCGCGCTCTCGCTTGCCCGTCTCCAGACGCTGGCGCCGCAGGTCCGGCGTGCTGCACTCTCGGCGACCGTGGCGGACGAGGAAAGCTTTCGCGGATGGCTTGCGCCATGGGGCGATCTCGACGCGGTTCGGCTGGTCCAAGGGGAGGAAGGCGCGCCGCCAGATGTTTCCGTCATGCTACCCGAGGCGGGCCGCGTGCCGTGGAGCGGCCACGCCGCAACCTGGGCGATACCGCAGCTGTACGATCAGATTCGGCAGAACCGGACCACGCTGGTGTTTACGAACACGCGTTTTCTGGCCGAGCTGATCTTTCAGCTGCTGTGGGACGCGAACGACGACAAGCTTCCCATCGGGATACACCATGGATCGCTGTCCAAAGAGGCCCGACGCAAGGTGGAAGGTGCCATGGCGCGAGGCGAACTTCGCGCGCTCGTCTGCACAGCCAGCCTGGATCTGGGTGTCGATTGGGGCGATATCGATCTGGTCGTCCAAATGGGAGCGCCGAAAGGATCGTCGCGCCTTCTGCAGAGGATAGGGCGCGCTAACCACCGGCTGGATACGCCCAGCCGGGCATTGTTGGTGCCGGGCAACCGCTTTGAATTTCTTGAGGCCATGGCAGCGCTGGAGGCCGTGGAGGAAGGGCAGCGCGACGGCGAAGACTTCCGTCCCGGCGGGCTGGATGTGCTGGCTCAGCACGTTATGGCCTGCGCCTGTGCGGGGCCGTTCGACGAGGCCGCGCTCCTGGATGAAATCCGTTCCGCGATGCCCTATGCCGGGGTGGATGCTGCCGGATTTGCTCGGGTTCTCGATTTTGTGGCTACGGGTGGTTATGCGCTGCGTGCCTACGACCGCTTCCGCCGGATCGTCCGTGAACGTGGCGGTACTTGGCGTCTTACGCATCCTGAACACGCACAGCGCCATAGGCTGAATGCGGGAATCATCGTCGACGCCGAAATGCTTGACGTGCGGTTTCGCAACGGGCGTTCGCTGGGCCGTGTTGAGGAGGGCTTTGGTGCAACGTTAAAGCCTGGTGATACCTTCCGATTCGCTGGGATGGATCTTGAAGTCGAGGGCCTGCGCGACCTTGAGCTGATTGTCCGCGCTGCCAGGCGGTCGGGCACCATTCCCAGCTACACGGGGCAGCGGCTTGCGATCTCTACGAACCTTGCCGGCAGGGTCCGTGCGTTGATAGCGAACCGGGCCGGTTGGAGCCGGTTCCCGGATGACGTGCGCGAATGGCTGGAGGTGCAGGACTGGCGCTCAAGCCTGCCGGGGCCGAGGTGCCTGCTAGTCGAAAGTTTCCCCCACCACGGCGCGGAGTACGCGGTCTTTTATACCTTTGAGGGGTGGAACGCGAACCAGGCACTTGGCATGCTGATCACCCGACGGATGGAGGAGCAGGGGCTGGCGCCGTTGGGATTCGTTGCCAATGACTACGCGTTGGCAGTCTGGGGTCTGAAACCGGTGGAAGATCCGGTCAGCCTGTTATCGCCTGATATCTTGGTACATGAATTCGTCGACTGGGTGCAGCAGTCGTTCCTTCTGCGACGTGCATTCCGGGAAGTTGCAGTGATTTCCGGGCTCGTTGAACGCCAGCATCCGGGTAAGCGAAAGAGCGGGCGGCAGGTTACGTTCTCAACGGACCTGATCTACGATGTGCTGCAGAAGTATGAGCCTGATCATCTGCTTATTCAGGCAGCCTGGGCCGATGCCCGTGGCCGGATTACAGATGTCGGGCGCATTGGGGCGGTACTGGACCGTGCGGCCGCAGAGGTGGAACATGTACGCTTGGACCGGGTGTCTCCGCTGGCTGTGCCCGTTCTGACGATGATTGGGCGCGAGAGCCTGCCACAAGGTGCGGCCGAAGATGAGCTTCTGGCGGAAGCAGAGAGCCTTGCTGAGTCTGCAATGCGACCTGAACGGCAAGGTACAGCGCCGGACTAAAGCGCGTATCGTGCAGGCAAAGAAAAAGGGGCGGATCGCTCCGCCCCTGTATCCTTCGGTAATCGTGGACCGGCCTTACTTGGTCGGGTCCGCAGATCCGGGTTCGCGATCAAACTCCGAGAATTGCTCGTTGCCGACAAATCCGAACTTGGTAACGCCCGTTGCCTTGATGATCCGCAGCACGCGTGCCGACAGGTCATAGCTCGCCATTGCTTCAGGCTGGAACTGCAGTTCCGGCTCGGGCTTCATGCGGGCCGTTGCCTGCAGGTTCGTTACCAACTGGCCCTGGCTGAGCTCAACCGGAGCTCCATTGCCGGGGGTCCACAGGATCTTGTTGTCCCAAGTGACGTTCAGCTTGTTCTTGACCGGGTCGATCTGGTCCGGCGGCGGCGGGGTTGGGTTCGGCGGTGGCAGATCGATGTCTACCGAGTGGGTTGCGACCGGGATGGTGATGATGAACATGATGAGGAGAACGAGCATGACGTCGATAAGCGGCGTCGTGTTCATTTCCATCATCGGCGAGCCATCGTCCGAGCCGCCTGACATAGACATGGGAAAATCTCCTGAAGAGTTCGTGGTCGGCCCAGCTGGGGCCGACCAGGATCTTAGCCGTTGGGGTCGACGGGGTTCGAAATGAAGCCGACCGTCGGGTAGCCGGAAATCTGCACGTTGTAGATCGCACCGGCCACACAGCGCCACGGGGCGTCAACGTCGGCGCGAATGTGGACCTGAGGGATCTTTTCTGGCGCTGCCAGCAAGGCCTCTGGGCCACCCGCACGCTTGACGATGGCGTCGAGGCGCTTGAAAGCCAGATCACGCAGTTCTTCAGCGCTCACCGGGGTGACATTGTTGAAATAGATGCGGCATTCGCCGTTGCGCCACGCACCTTCGAAAGCTGGGTCGCCTGCGCTGCGGCCGGCCGCATCCGTCGTGCTTACCGATAGCAGAAGGTTTTCAACCTTATCCTTGGATTCCTGTGATTCCATGATCGGCAGCCGGAGCTTTTCGATCGTCTGGATCGCAACTGGAATCGCGATAAGGAAGATGATCAGCAGCACCAGCATCACGTCGACGAGCGGCGTGGTGTTGATCTCCGACATCGGCTTTTCATCGCCAGCGCCGCCTACAGACATCGCCATAGTTTCATCCTATCCTTACAAATCGTTCCGGGGAGAGGGCGACGGGCCCGCATGCTGCAACCCGTCGCTTTATGAACCCCGGTTCCGCGGCGTGGAGACCAATGGCCCCCGCGCCGCGTCGGATGGCGTTCAGGGCTTCGGCGCTACGGTTGGCTTCGGAGCAACCGGAGCGGCCGGAGCAGCCTTGGCAGGTGCCAGGTTTGTCGACGGCTTTACGGCACCGCGCGAGTTGATGTTCGCGAGGATGTCGGTCGAGAAGCCCGAAAGCTGCTCTGCGATCGTCTTGTTGCGTGCCTGCAGGTAGTTGTAGGCAAGCACGGCAGGAACGGCGACGAGCAGACCAAGCGCGGTCATGATAAGTGCTTCACCGACAGGACCAGCGACCTTGTCGATCGATGCCGAACCGGCGATGCCGATGGCGATCAGTGCGCGGTAGATACCAACAACGGTACCGAACAGGCCGATGAACGGTGCGGTTGCACCGACGGTGGCGAGGAACGGCAGACCCGAAGCAAGGCGCGAGTTGACCTGAGCTTCCGAACGCGCGAGCGATCCGTGCAGCCAGTCGTGCGCTTCAAGCGAGTCGGTCATCTTGCTGTGCTGGTCTTCAGCGGCGAGGCCGTCTTCGACAATCTGGCGCCATGCGCTGTTCTTATCAAGCTTCGCAGCGCCTTCGCGCAGTGTCGGGGCCTTCCAGAAATTGGTGCGCAGTTCGCGATACTGACGCAGAATCTTCGACTGTTCAAACCACTTGGTGAACAGGATGAAGAACGAACCGAACGACATGATGCCAAGGATAACGACAGTGGCATAGGCAATGAAGCCGCCCTGCTCGAGTGCTTCTGCGAAGCCGAACTTGTTCTGCGGCGCCGCTTCGGCAGCTGCGGTGAGAATTTCAAGAAGCATGCGTAGGTCCTCTCAAGAAAACGATTGAAGTCTCGAACGATTTCGGATCACCCGAAGTTCGAAGCTCGAACAGATATCAGTCGGTGGGGATGACCCAGCGAACGCGGTTGGAATAGGTGCCCGATGTAGGCTGGCCTTCACCATCCGTCGCTGGCGTAAAGCGGGCGCGGCGGCGAACATTTGCGCAGGTCGCCTCATCGAGGTCGGCATGGCCGCTCGAGCTGGTGATCTGGCAGTCCGTTACCCGGCCATCTGGGCCGACGCTGACCTTGAAGCCTGTCGTGCCAGCGCGTTCTTCACGCAGGGCGCGCGAAGGATAGTCGTTGGTGGTGGCCCAAGTGCCTGGGTTACCCCGTGGCACTGCACCCTTGGGTGTAACGCGTGGCGCGGCGGGAGCCTGAATTACCGGCGGAAGCGGAATAACCTTCGGTGGCTCAGGCTGGGTCTGTACGGTGGGCGGTGAGGGTGCGATATCGATCTTCACCGGCGGTGCCACAACCTTAACTGGCGGCGGTGGGACGTCGACCTTCTTCGGCGGAGGTGGCGGTGGCTCCTCCTCCTTCTTTACTTCTTCCTCAATATCGATCGTCGTGACTTTCTGCACCACCTTCTGGGCCGCCTCATAGGCAAGTCCGGAAACCAGGGCATAACCAACGACGATGTGGATAATTGCAACGACGACTAGCGCGGTAATCCGATTACCGCTCATCGATTGGTCAGCGTAAGCCATTCAGACGCATCACTCCATATCCAACGCCCCGGAACAAATTCCGAGGCCCCCATGAGCAGAGGCTTGCGCCGCGACCCAGGGTTCAAAAACTTCTATCCGCCCTGCCGGATAAATTTGGTCACCTGAACGGCGGAATTCCAGCGTTGCTGGATCCTAGCTGCGGCGACCACTGGACCATCTTTTATGTTGTGTGGCCCAAATTTGCCGAAGCTTTAGCTTTGTTGCCAAACGCGCGCAACGCCTTATCGGCACTTTGCAAAGGTTAACTGCGGGTTCAAGGTTGGTCGGCGTAGTCTCCTTGGCCCGCGCGCCGTTCTCGAAGCGGGCAGTGCAATGATTTTTTGGCGATTTTGCGGGAGTTCAAATTGATCCGACCAGTCCGAGCCGTCACCTTGCCAGCGTTGCTGGCGGCGGCATCTTTGCTGTGCCACGCCATTCCGGCTGCCGCAGACGCACCAGACGGCTCCCATGCGGCAGCGGGCGCTCCCACCTATGCGGATATTGCGGACCTGGCCGATTCGGCCCAGCAAGTTTTGCGCGCGGAAGTGCGGAAACTGGTACCTGTAGACGCGGAACGCGCACCGGGGCTGAAGCCGGGCTGGGGGCGTTTTTACGTCGAAGCAAAGACCGAGGCACTGATTTTCGGAAGCGGCGTGGCGGGTGACAAGCTGCGCTATCTGGTCGATCTGAAGCTTGACGCAAAAGGCAAGCCGCCTGTCCTCCGGAAGAAGGGGGTCTTGCTTTTCGCGCGTGGTGGGGTTGGGCGCCCGGGCGAGATTCAGCTGACCGCGCCCGATGCACAGCTTTTATGGGATCCGGCCGTTGAGCAGCGGACGCGCGCGATCCTG
>Ga0233380_1001186_pt1 | contig 12020 bp, 9 predicted proteins | sample ElkDunMinimDraft_9_FD_191541 | JGI IMG/M metagenome (GOLD analysis project Ga0233380, IMG submission 191541) | Fecal eukaryotic communites from dung pellets of Tule Elk in California, USA - Elk Dung F36 | ecosystem: Host-associated > Mammals > Digestive system > Large intestine > Fecal | place... | reverse complement strand
CCCTGCCTGCCACCGCCTTCACGCTGGCGCCCCAGGGCTACAGCCACGCGCAAGCGGCCACACTGACCACCGCCGGCCTGACTGCATGGCGTGCGCTGGTAGTCAATGGCAAGCTGCAGGCGGGCAACACCGTGCTGGTGCTGGGCACGGGCGGCGTCTCCATCTTTGCGCTGCAAATGGCCAAAAGCATGGGCGCACGCGTCATTGCCACCACTTCCAGCGCCGCCAAGGCCGAGCACCTGAAGGCACTGGGCGCAGACGTGGTCATCAACTACGCCGAGACCCCTGAATGGGGCAACGCCGTGCTGGCCGCCACGCAGGGGCGTGGTGCCGACATCGTGGTCGAAGTGGGTGGCCCCAACACCTTGCCGCAATCCATACGCGCCTGCGCCGTGGGCGGGCACATTGCCCTGATTGGCGTGCTGACGGGCTTTGCAGGCAGCATTCCCACCGTGGAGCTGATGGCCAAACAGCAAACACTGCAGGGATTGATTGTGGGCAGCCGCGAACAGCAACAAGACATGGTGCGTGCGCTGGAGCGTTTTGACTGGAAGCCGGTGATTGACAGCAGCTACCCGCTGGGCCAGATCACCGAAGCCTTTGCCCACCAGCAAGCAGGCAAGCACTTTGGCAAGATCTGCCTGACTTACTGATGCATAAAAGGAGCTGCCTGCGCTTTATTTACAAGCACTTCAGATATAAAAGTATCTAAGAACTAATAAACACCAGCGCTAGCAGCTCATTTTTTAGAGTGCACCTTAACCAAACCCACGGCCCTGCCCGTGGGTTTATGCTTTTGGCTTGCCTTCAGGAGATGCCATGGCCATGTTGCACACCGCGGTGGTTGCCGTTAGAGACCGCGCCCGCTTACAAGAAATTGTGGGAACGCTGCTGCGTTTTGGACTGGCTGACGTGGTGCAATCGCTGGGTCTTTCGCGCTGGGCACAGTGGCGCACCAGCAGTGCACACCGCGCGGCCAATGAAGATGCCGACCACCCCATCGCACAGGCCAGCCGCCCCGAGCGCGTGCGCATGGCGATTGAGTCGCTGGGGCCCACATTCGTCAAACTGGGACAAATTTTGGCCACCCGCTCTGACCTGCTGCCCACCGAATGGACTCAGGCGCTGGAGCAATTGCACAACCAGGCCACACCCCTGCCCTGGGAGGTCATGCGCCCGCACATCGAAGCCCAGCTGGGGCAGCCCATTGCTCAGGTCTTCACGCGCTTTGACACAACACCGCTGGCAGCAGCCTCTATCGCCCAGGTCTACCGCGCACAGGTACAGCGCCCTGACGGCTCACTGCGTGAAGTCGTGGTTAAAGTGCAGCGCCCCGGCATTCGTGCGGGTCTGGAGGCAGATGCCCGCCTGCTGCGCCACGTCGCCGCCATGGTGGAAGAAAGTTTTCCGCAACTTGAGCGATACCGCCCTGTGGCAGTTGCCCGGCAGGTGGGAGAAGCACTTCAGGAAGAGCTGGACTTCACCATCGAAGGGCGCAACAACGAACTGGTGGCACAGGCCTTTTTGCAGCAACCCGACATTGTCATTCCACGCATTGAGTGGGACTTGAGCACCCCTGAGCTGCTGGTGCAAGACTGGCTCGACGGTGTGCCCGCCAACCTGGCAACGCTGGACACGCGTTTTCACGGCCCCTTGCTGGCGCAGCGTGGTGCACACGCCTTTTTGCACATGGTGCTGCGCGATGGGCTGTTTCACGCCGATCCCCACCCTGGCAATGTGTTTGCGCTGGAGGGCAACCGCGTTGGTTTTCTGGATTTTGGGCTGGTGGGCCATCTGTCGCCCCACCGGCGCGATCAGTTTCTGGTGCTGCTGCGCGCCATGGTGGAGGGCGATGCCGATGGTCTGGTCATGGTGCTGCTGGAATGGACTGGCGACGTGCGCATCGACATTGCCCTGATGGAATCGGCCGTCGAGCGCTACATTGCACGGCGCGACAACGGCCCCCTGAAACTGGGTGACTCCATCAAGGAGTTCATGGATCTGGCACGCGAGGCCCAAATCTCCATGCCCTCGGATATGGCCTTGCTGTTCAAGGCGCTGATCACTGCCGACCGCGTGCTGCTGCAGCTGGACCCGAACTTTGACGTCGTCACCACCGCCAAACCGCTGGTGCAAGAGCAGCTGCGCGCACGCTACCACCCCAAGCGGCTGCTGCGCGAACAACGTGCAGCCACCATGCAGATGTTTGAAATGGCAGCCGACGCCCCAAAAACGCTGCGCCTGCTGATGTACCGCCTCAAGCAAGGCCGCATCGGTGTCGACATGGAGGTGCGCCACCTGCACCGCGTATCTGTGGCGCTGGAGCGTGCGGCCACCCGCCTATCATTGGCCGTGGTAGCAGGGGCCTTCATTTTGGGCATTGGCCCCACCTTGCTGTCCTGGAATGTGCGCCTGTTTGGCATTCCCCTCTTCCCGGTGCTGGGAGGCCTGGGTGCCGTCATCAGCCTGGCAGTTTTGGTGATGACCATGCGCAGACAGCGGGCACTGGATTAAGCTGCACACATGCATCTGCGCCTTGTTTTCAGTGTGACGGCTTTGGTGACGGCAGCGCATTGGGCGGTGCTGTTCGGCAGCTTCGATCTGGCCCCCATCCCCATCGCGCTCACACCCGATGCACCGCAGCGTCTGCAAACCGTCTGGATACAGCCCACACCCGCCACGCCACCAGCACCACAGGTACAAGCTGCTCGCCCGCCGCCACCCCAAAAAGCCATTGCCCCGCGACGCCCACCTGCAGCGCCTGCCGCTGCGTTCGCAGCCGCAGAGCCGTCACAGGCCACTGCCCCCTCCGTGGTAGAGACAGAAGCGCTGGCCGTGGCAACTGACACGGCCAGCGCACAGGCCATGGAACCCGCTACTGCACCACCCCAGCCAACAGGCCCCAGCCTGCAAGTGCGCAATGCAGCAGACATGCCCGTCACCATGGCGTTACCCGCCGATGGATCTGCTCTGGCCCAGCACATGGCGCTGCGCTTTACGGTAGAGGGTTTTGTCAAAGGCATGCAATACCACGCCAGCGCCCAGTTGCAATGGCAGACCGATGGCCACACCTACCAGGCCCGGCAATCCATCAGTGCATTTTTGCTGGGCTCGCTCGAACAAACCAGCACGGGCCTGCTCACCCCGCAAGGCCTGCAGCCCTTGCAGTTTGTGGACCGCCGTTTGGCAAAACGCCGCACGGTCAATCTGGACTGGTCTGCGCAGCAAGCCTTGTTCGAACCTGAACGCACGCCCACGCCGATTGGCCCCGGCACCCAAGACCGGTTGAGTGTGTTTTTGCAGCTGGCCGCCATGCTGCAGGCCATGCCCGACTTGCGCGCACCCGGCACACGCATCGACATTCCCACACTGGGTGCACGGCGCATGCAAATATGGTCGTTTGTGGTGGAGGGCGAGGCGCTGCTGGAAATGCCTGACGGCCCTGTGACCACCCTGCGCCTGCACCGTATGCCGCAGGCCGGTGACGACGAAACAGCCCAGCTGTGGTTGAGCCCCACGCTGGGCTATGTGCCCGTGCGCATGCACATGAAAGAGGGCAACGGGGATGTGATGGATTTGACGCTCAAGCCTTGAGGCTCAGGGCTGCATGCGCCCCAGCATGCGCTGCGCCACCTCGTCTTTCCAGAAATAACGGTGCACCAGCACCATCAGCATGTGACCAACGATCAAGGCCAGCAGCGCCCAGCCCAGCACCCCATGTACAGCACTGGCCGGTGCCACCATCCATTCCACCTTTTCGCCCAGACCATCGTTCAAAGGAATGACGCCAAACCAGTTGAACGGCCGGTTATTGCCCAGCATGCGCAACATGGCCAAGAAAGGCACGACCAGCATCAAGGCATACAAAGCCAGATGCCCCAGCCACGCAGCCACCCCTATCACCCCGGCGCCATGGTGTGGACGGCGTCCCTTATTGGCCCAGCCCCACAGGCAGCGCGCCACGGCCAACACCAGCAACAGCAAGCCCACGTGCGCATGCGCAGCTGCCAGTACCGATGTGAGGGCCGCATCTTTACCCAGCGTGACTTTGGCAACCATGCCAGCAAACTGCCACGCAAGCAGCAGTGCCATCGCCCAATGCAAACCACGGCTAATAAGGCCAAAGCGCTGTGGTGTATCGCGCCACACACTGGCTGGGGCGGGCAAAGGGTGCATGGCCGGACGCGCAGACATAGGGGACATCACATTTCTCCTGGTTGAAAACTGGCCCCGCGGCCAAAAGCGACACGGTGCGCAACATGCAACGCGCAACCCGCAGTGTCACAAAGCAACTCGCCATCAGCACCCATGGCACCGCGCTACGCCAGCGTGCAAGTAGCCCAACATAGCGTTTTTGGCATTGGCTGCGCAAGCACCAGATGTCCGCTGGATGGCCGTTAATTACTCACTGCTGCCATCACCCTGGGGCGAAACAATGGTCTGGTCAATCGCCCCAAATATGCTCAGCCCGTCCTTGCCCTTCATTTCAATGCGTACGGTGTCGCCAAATTGCAGATAGCCCGTGCTGGCTGCCCCGCTTTGCTGCAGCTCCATGGCACGTTTTTCAGCAATGCAGTGGTAGCCCCGTGGCCAGTCCATGCGCTGGTTTTGCCCTTTGCCACTGAGCACACCCTGGTTGCTGACCACCCCGGATCCCACAATGGTTCCTGCATGCAGCGTGCGAGTTTTGGCAATGTGCGCCACCAGTTGTCCAAAGTGAAAGCCCATGTCCTCTCCCGCTTCACACATGCCCACTTTGCGGCCATTGCAGCTGCTGTGCAAAGGCAGATGTATGCGGCCACCGCGCCAGGCGTCGCCCAGTTCATCCACGGTCACGGCCACGGGGCTAAAGCCCGTCCCGGGCCAGCTTTGCAGATGGTTCCATGGTTGTGCAGGGCCACTGGGCATGAGGTGGCGCAAACTCAGCGTATTGCTCAGCATCAGCAGGCGTATGCCATGCAGCGCCTGCTCTGGCGAGCTGCCCATCGGCACATCACCCGTAATGGCCGCTAGCCCCGCACCAAAGTCGATGCCCATCGCCGCGCTGCCGACCACGGCTTCATCGCACGGGCCCATCAAACTGTCGCCCGCGCCTTGGCGCATCAGCGGCTCTGTCGTGCTCAATGGCCACTCTGGCTGAGTTAATGCCAGATGACAGGGATAAGCGGCGGCCTCTGCCCATTGGTATGCACGAGGCAGCGCAGCCATGCACTGCGTGGCATCGAACGCAAACGCATGGGGTGAACGCCCCGTGTTGAGCTGGTGGTACAGGTCTTGCAGCTGCGGGGCTATAAAGCTCCAGTCATCCAGCACCTGCTGCATGCGTGAAGCAATGCCCGTGGCGTAGTGGGCAAACCGCAGGTCACGCGAGACCACAATCAGTTGTCCATCGCGAGAGCCGTCTTTGTAAGTGGCAAGTTTCATGAGCAAAGAGGTGTAGGCGCTAAGGCCATATGACAGCGGCATTCAATGTCTGCTGCCAAAATAGAAGAACTGGCGTGGGCTGTTATCAACAGCTCACGTGTATGCCACAAATTCTAAGGTTCGCCCATGCCATTGCGCCCCTCAGTTTTCACCATTGCCCAACGCAACGCCAAAACCGGCCGGTCACTGGCCCTTGGCTTGCTGCTGGGTATGTCTGCCGCCGCGTCGTACGCCCAGACCACTGCAGCCTCCATCGAAGTGCGCACCGCACAGGGCCAGCGGGCCAAAGCGCCTGCTGCCTGGCGGGCCCCTGATGCCGCACGCCTGCAATTTACCGTGCAAGGCAAGTACAAAAGCATGCCGTATCAAACCAAGGCACAGATCGACTGGTTACCGCAGGGGCAGCGCTATGAGGCGGCGCAAGAAGTGCAGATACCGATTGTCGGCAGCCGTCGCCAATCGAGCGTGGGCACCATTGGCCCCAACGGCCTTCAGCCAGAAATCTTTATAGACCGCGCCCGCAAAGAAAACAGCGCCACCTTTGATGCCAAGGCCGGGCAGATTCTTTTTAGCCGGGGCAGTGAACCTGTTGCTTGGGTGCGCGGCACCCAAGATCGCATGAGCGTGTTCTTTCAAGTGGCCGGCATGATTGCTGCTGCGCCGCAGCGCTATCCACAAGGCACCAAGATCACCGTCCAGGCTGCCAGCAGCAGCCGCGTTGCCCCATGGACGTTTACGGTGCGAGGCACCGAAAACCTGCAATTGCCTGCAGGGCGCATGCAGGCCCTCAAGCTGGAACACAGCTCGGACAGCAGCGCCGAAGACAACCTGCAATCTGCCCTGTGGCTGGCCCCGGGGCTGCAGTATCTGCCTGTGCGCATTCGCATGCAGGAAGACGGCGGCCGCGATGAGCTGGACCTGAAGCTGCAGTCCCACACCAAGCCCTAAGCTCTGCTGACGGTGCACCCCGGTGCAGTTTTCACTTTCATGGAATACTCACAGTGCATGAAAAACCATCATGCGCCTTGAAACGTTCTGCTTTGTACCCATCTGACATCACCTGGGATGCCCCAGCGCCAGATATGCAACGCAGGCAAGGAAGGAGGACCACCATGCAAATGCTTTATGACTCGGATTCTTTTGTGGTGCTCCATCTCAAACCCGATTTGGGTTTGCCCACACAAGTGACACTGGCTGACGGTGAAACCCCCGCACCAGCACTGCCCCGCCACGGTTTTGAAATTGTGGACAAACGTTCGGGCAAAGAGGTGTATCTGGATGGTTCCTGGGCAGAAATGTTTCAGCTCATCATCCAGGAGTGGCAACGAGAGTCGCCCAGCGAAGAGGAGGTCGAAGACATTCTGGAGCGCTATGCACAATTGGCACAGAACCCTGTCTTGATCCACTGATACGCAGCCAGTCTGCAAAAAAAGAGGCCCTTGAAGGCCTCTTTTTTTTGAGCCCGTGTGCGGTCTCAAATCTCAAATATTTCAGCCCCCTGGGGCTGCTGCATGAGGCGCTGTGCCTCGCCGCGCAGCAGCTTCTCAAAGTCTGTCGCTGCCATGGGTTTGCTGCAAAAGTAACCCTGGTAGAAGTTACAGCCGTGCTGGCGCAGAAACTCCAGCTGTGCAGCGGTCTCTACCCCCTCGGCCAAGACCTCCATGCCCATGCTCTGCCCCATGGCAATCACGGCATGGCTGATCGCCATGTCGTCAGCACTTTGGGGAATGTCGCGAATGAAACTCTGGTCGATTTTGAGCAGATCGATGGGAAAACGCTTGAGGTGTGCCAGCGATGAGTAGCCGGTGCCAAAGTCATCAATCGCCAGGCGCAAGCCCAGACTCTTCAAGTTGCGCAGCACCACCAGCGCTTCATCTGGGCGCTCTGCCAGTGCGCTTTCTGTGATTTCCAGCTCCAGGCACTCGGCAGGCAAGCCCGAGCGCTCCAGCGCTTTGCGCGTGCAGCCAGCAATATCGGTCAGCAAAAACTGGTGCAGCGATACGTTGACCGCCACAGAGATGGCGGGCAAGCCCTGGTCTCGCCACGACTGCGCCTGGCAGCATGCCTGCTCCAGCCCCCAGGCACCCAGCGGGCCAATCAAGCCAGAAGTTTCCGCCACGGGGATAAAGCGCTCCGGAGAAATCATGCCCTCTACCGGATCAAACCAGCGCATCAAGGCCTCGCAACCGATGATATTGCCTGAGGCAATATCGATTTGCGGCTGGTAGAACAGTTGCAGGTGGCCTTGCGCCAAAGCGTTGCGCAGGCGTGACTCCAGCGCTATGCGCTCGCGGGCCGCCAGCGTCATGTTTTCGCTGAAGAAGCACCACAGGTTGCTGCCACCCTTGCCATCCTTGGCGCCATACACCGCCGCGTGTGCGCCCTGCACCAAAGACGCTGCGTTTTGCGCATGCTGCGGGTAGCAGCAAATCCCGGCACTCACGCTCACCACCACCGCAAAACCATCGGGGGATTTCCATGGCTGGCCTGCCGCTTGAATCAGGCACTCGGCAATAGCTGAAGCGTCCTCAGGGCGGTTCAGATGGCGCGCCAGAACAACAATTTCATCCCCTGCCATGCGCGCAATGGTGTCTCCGGGGCGCAATGCCGCTTGCATCTGCTGAGCGGTATGGCGCAGTACCTCATCACCCACGGCATGGCCATAGCTGTCATTGACGTCCTTGAATCGATCCAGATTCAGCAGGATGACGGCCATGTTTTCACCACGGCCATCGGCAGACTCCACCAGCCGTGTGAGTTCATGCACAAACCATGTGCGGTTGGACAAGCCCGTCAACGCATCCCTGTGCGCCATGACCTGCAACTGGTGCTCACGCTCTTTCTCTTGCGAGATATCGGTAAACATGCACACGTAATGCGTTGTCTTGCCGCACGCGTCGTGCACTGCGTTCAAGGACATGCGCTCGGGGAACACTTCCCCATTCTTGCGTTTGTTCCAGATCTCTCCGCGCCAGTGGCCTGTGCGGTGCAGGCTGGCCCACATGTCGTCGTAAAAGTCTTTCGCATGCTTGCCTGACTTGAATTCCGAAGGGCGCTTGCCAATCAGCTCGGAGGGCTCATAGCCCAGCAGGCGCGAAAATGCAGCATTGGTCGACAAAATATTGCTGTGAGCATCGGTCACCACAATGCCTTCGGCCGTGTTGTCCACCACGGTTGCAGCCAAGCGCAGGCGCTCTTCTTCCTGACGCTGCTGGGTTTTGTCCGAAATGATGCCGGAAAAGCGCACAGGCTTACCCAGCGCATCCAGATGGCGGGTACCACGCGCTTCAAACCAGCGGTACTCGCCATCAAAGCCCAGCACACGGGCAGTCACTACAAACGGGCAGCCGGTCTCCAAAGCCAGGCGGGCTTCTTTGCCCACCATCTCGCGGTCTTCCGGATGAATGCGGGGCCGGAACCGAAAGTCACGTGCGAAATCAGTGCCCTCGTAGCGCATCATGCTGGCTACGCCCTGAGAGAAAGTGTGGCGCAGGTGCTCCAGATCCCAGTCCCACATGCCGCTGCCACTGCCATCCAGTGCCAAGCGCAGTTGCTCTTCACTTTTGACCAGATCGTTGCGTGCAGCCACGCGGCGCTGCTCTGCGCGCATGGTCTGGTGCACCAGCCATGCGGCATAGCAGCCGGAGACCAGTACGAATATGTAATCCTGCGCTTGCTGCAGCAGGACATAAAGCGCGCGGTCTTCCACCAGCTGCGGCAGGACGGCATCACCCGCGCCAAACCACAGCAATCCTGCTGCCAGATACAGCACCAAGGCACGCCAAGGCGCCAGATGCGGCACAGAGCCCTCGTGTTGCATGTATTCCCTCAAATCCCATTGAACCCCGGCCATGCTGCGACAATTGCCGTGCTATGACCCAAGCCTATATCCTTACTCTATCCTGCCCAGACCGCCGCGGCCTGGTGCATGCCGTCTCAGGTTTCTTGCTGGAGCAAGGCGCCAACATTGAAGAAGCCTCGCAGTTCAACGACAGTGCCACGGGCCTGTTTTTCATGCGGGTCCAGTTCGCCTGTGACAGCACTGACATTGCTGCCCTCAAAGAAGCCACCGCCACCATGGCCGCCACCTATGGCATGAAATGGGGCCTGCACTCTATTGCAGAACGCATGAAGACCGTTCTCATGGTCAGCCGCCAAGGCCACTGCCTGAACGACTTGCTGTTCCGCTGGAAATCTGGCCAGTTGCCTGTTGACATCAAAGCCATCATCAGCAACCACCGCGATTTTTACCAACTCGCGGCCAGCTACAACATCCCCTTCCACCACATTCCTGTCACGGCAGCCACTAAAGCCCAAGCCGAAGCAAAACAGTTTGAGATTATCGAGGCTGAAGGTGCCGAGCTTGTGATTCTGGCGCGTTATATGCAAGTACTTTCCAATGACTTGTGTCAAAAACTCTCGGGACGCGCCATCAATATCCATCACAGCTTCCTGCCCAGCTTCAAAGGTGCCAAGCCTTACTACCAGGCACATGACCGCGGCGTAAAACTGATTGGCGCTACGGCCCACTACGTGACCGCCGATCTGGACGAAGGCCCGATCATTGAACAAGACGTGGCCCGTGCAGACCATACCGACACCGTGGAAGACCTGACCACCCGCGGCCAGGACACCGAAAGCCAGGTACTGGCCCGTGCCGTAAAGTGGCACAGCGAGCGCCGTGTCATTCTGAACGGCCACAAAACCGTGGTGTTCCGTTAATCGCGCAACGCTCACAAATTAAAAGCATCTAGCGCTTGTTGTATCTTACTTTCATAATGATTACATTATGAAAACAAATACCAGCAAGCGCTTTTTGCTTTTAAAAGCATAGCTTTTGCGATTTTATTCCCTCGACCGCCGAAAGCCCCATGTCAAACCCACGCAACAACGGCCAGCGCCCCACCCGTTTTTTTGACAGCCGCTCGGCCCAGCGCATTCCGCCCATTCAATGTCTGCTGACCTTTGAAGCCCTGGCCCGCTTGCGCAGCGTGACGCAAACGGCCGAAGAGCTCAACGTCACCCCCAGTGCGGTCAGCCACCGCGTGCGCCAGCTCGAGCAGGTGCTGGGCACACTGCTGTTTGGTCGCACCGATTTTTCGCTCACCTCTGACGGACAAAACTACCTGCAACAAGTGCGCGAAGGCCTGGGCGCACTGCAATGCTTCCCCAATCACCCGGTGGCCACGGGCCGCGCACGGCTCAAGATTGCCGTCACCCCCACATTTGCGCGCTGCATGCTGATACCGCGCTTGGCGCAGTTCACCGAGGCATACCCGGAAATTGACCTCACCTTGCAAGTCGCCATTCCGCTGCTGGATGTGGTGGCGGAAGACGCCGACCTGATGGTGCGCTACGGGCCCGGCCACTATGCCGACGTAGAACACCGTGAAATTGCGCGCGATGTGTACACCCCGCTGGCCTCGCCCGCCTTTATGCGCCAGCATGGCCCGATTGAAAAACCTGAAGACCTGCTGGAGCTGCCGCTGCTGCGCAGCCCGCTGGAATCGTGGCGCCCCTGGTTCCAGGCCGCTGGGCTGGATTGGGCAGAGCCTACCGAAGGCTCGCAGTTCAACGACGTAGGCTTGCTGTGCGATGCGGCGGCTGCCGGATTAGGCGTCGCCCCTGTGCGCCTCAAACTGGGTGCACCCTGGCTGGACAACGGCACGCTGGTGCGCATGTTTGACCTGGACGTAGAGAGCCCGCACGCCCACTACCTGTGCTGGCGCACCGGCACCATGGACCGCTGGGAATGCCAGGCCTTTGCCGAATGGCTGGCCAAAACCATGTAATCAGCGGCCACGCCCACCGTGCTACAGACAGGCTTGCCGCACTAGGCAAGCCGTTCTCAACACATCTCTAGCTCCAAGTGAAAACAGGCTGCGTCGCCTGTTTGATCGGAGAAATCCGCTCACTTTTTCAAACATCCAGCCCCCTTGGCGTGATGCTTTCACGCGCGCTTGCAAGAAAAATCACAAGGCACGCCTCGCCGCTTGCCCTACAGTCAAGCGCTATGACGACTGCCAGCCTTTCCGAACGCGCTGCCCGCCAAGCCGAGGTAGTACAAGCCCTGTCCCAGCACGTGCCTGCGCACGCCTTGCTGTGGCACAGCGAAGACACCACCCCGTATGAGTGCGACGGCCTGACCGCCTACCGCCAGCGGCCCCTGGTGGTCTGCCTGCCCGAAACGTACGAGCAAGTACAGGCAGTGCTGCAAGCCTGCCATGCCATCCACGCACCTGTTGTGGCGCGCGGTGCGGGCACAGGGCTTTCGGGCGGTGCCATGCCCCATGCGCTGGGGGTAACGCTGTCGCTGGCCAAGTTCAACCAGATCCTCAAAGTCGACGCCACCAGCCGCACAGCCGTTGTGCAGTGCGGCGTGCGCAATCTGGCGATCAGCGAAGCGGCCTCCCCCCACGGCCTGTACTACGCCCCCGATCCCAGCAGTCAAATTGCCTGCACCATCGGCGGCAATGTGGCCGAAAACTCCGGCGGCGTGCACTGCCTCAAATACGGCCTGACCGTGCACAACGTGCTAAAGGTCAAAGGCTTCACCATTGCGGGCGAGCCCGTGGAGTTCGGCTCTGACGCGCTGG
>Ga0233380_1001185_pt1 | contig 12041 bp, 9 predicted proteins | sample ElkDunMinimDraft_9_FD_191541 | JGI IMG/M metagenome (GOLD analysis project Ga0233380, IMG submission 191541) | Fecal eukaryotic communites from dung pellets of Tule Elk in California, USA - Elk Dung F36 | ecosystem: Host-associated > Mammals > Digestive system > Large intestine > Fecal | place... | reverse complement strand
TGCCATCTGGTTCGAGATTGAGGCGCACGCGACCGAGAAGCTCGGTGAACTCGGCGTCGTGCCCCCTTCGGCCGCCAAGGCGCTGTGGGACTGGTGGGGCACCAACCCCAAGATCGACGTCGCCGCGATCGACGCGATCGAGGCTGTGACCAAGCATGACGTCATCGCCTTTCTCACCTGGGTCGCCGAACAGGTGGGCGACGAAGCGCGCTTCATGCATCAGGGCATGACCTCGTCCGACGTGCTCGACACCTGTCTTGCCGTCCAGCTGGCCCGCGCCGCCGATATCCTGATCGAGGATATCGACAAGCTGCTGGAAGTCATCAAGCGCCGCGCCTTCGAACATAAGCTGACGCCGACCATCGGCCGCAGCCATGGCATCCATGCAGAGCCCGTGACCTTCGGCCTTAAAATGGCTGAAGCCTATGCCGAATTCAGCCGCTGCCGCACCCGCCTCGTCGCCGCGCGCGCGGAAGTCGCGACCTGCGCCATCTCCGGCGCCGTCGGCACCTTCGCCAATATCGACCCGCGCGTCGAAGAGCATGTCGCGGAAAAGCTCGGCCTCGCCGTCGAGCCGGTTTCGACCCAGGTCATCCCGCGCGACCGCCACGCCATGTTCTTTGCAACGCTGGGCGTCATCGCATCGTCGATCGAGCGGCTCGCCGTCGAAGTGCGCCACCTTCAGCGTACCGAAGTTCTGGAAGCGGAGGAATATTTCTCGCCCGGCCAGAAGGGGTCGAGCGCCATGCCGCATAAGCGCAACCCGGTGCTGACCGAAAACCTGACCGGTCTCGCTCGCATGGTGCGCGCCTATGCGATGCCGGCGATGGAAAATGTCGCCCTCTGGCACGAACGCGACATCTCGCACTCGTCGGTCGAGCGTTATATCGGCCCCGACGCGACCATCACCCTGGACTTCGCGCTCGGCCGCCTGACCGGCGTCATCGACAAGCTGCTCGTCTATCCTGAGCGGATGATGAAGAATCTCGACCGCATGGGCGGTCTCGTCCATTCGCAGCGCGTCCTGCTGGCCCTGACACAGGCTGGCGTCAGCCGCGAGGACAGCTACCGCTATGTCCAGCGCAACGCGATGAAGGTCTGGGAATCGGATGGCGCGCTCTCGCTGCTCGAACTGCTCAAGGCCGATTCGGAGGTGTCAGCAGCCCTGACCGCAACCCAGATCGAGGAAAAGTTCGACCTCGACTATCACTTCGCTCAGGTCGACACGATCTTCCGCCGCGTGTTCGGCGAGGCTTAAGCCACTAACGGGCCGGACGATCGAGGCTTCGATCATCCGGCCCGAAACTTGGTTGCTGAAGTGCGCGTCAGGCGCGCAAAATGCCTGTCCTACAGCTGAGTAAACGCGCTAGAGCCTCGCGCTCTTTCGCATCGCTGATCCATCATGAAGCTAAAGCCAGCGAGACATCGTGCTGCGCGGGAAACGAGGCGTGGTTCCTCCGCGCCTGACCCTCACGCGCCGGATCACCTCCATCGCGAACCGCGCGACAGATAATTTCCTACTCTTGAACGAAAAATCTCGTGTCTCCGAGACCTTTGCGACCTTAAGCGCGCTCAGGCGCTGGCCATCAGCCCTTCGAGCACGCCCTCGAACAGCCGCCGACCGTCGCTCGACCCATGGGCCGCCTCGATCACGCGCTCAGGATGCGGCATCATGCCAAGGACATTGCCCTTGTCGTTCAATATGCCCGCAATATCCCGCGCCGAGCCATTAAGATGCCCGGTATAGCGCAGCGCCACGCGCCCTTCGCCTTCCAGCCGATCCAGCGTCTCGCTGTCGGCGAAATAATTGCCGTCATGATGCGCGACGGGGAAGCGCACAGTCTCCTCGGCGGAATAGCGGCTGGTGAAGGCGGTGCGATTATTTTCGACCCGCAATTCGACGTCGCGGCACAGGAAGTGCCCCTCGGCATTGCGCAGCAGCGCGCCGGGCAGAAGGCCGCTCTCGGTCAACACCTGAAAGCCGTTGCAGATGCCCAGCACGAACGCCCCACGATCCGCCGCCCGCGCCACCGCAGCCATGATCGGCGAACGCGCCGCCATCGCGCCGGAGCGCAGATAGTCGCCATAGGAAAATCCGCCCGGAACGCCGATCAGGTCGATATCATCGGGCAGTTCCGTCTCGCGATGCCAGATCATCGCCGGCTTGACGCCGCTCACGCTCTCGAACGCGACGGCAAGGTCGCGGTCGCAATTGCTGCCGGGAAAGACGATGACGGCGCTTTTCATCTCAGGCGACCTTCTCGATCCGGTAGTTTTCGATGACCGTATTCGCCAGCAGCTTGCGGCACATCGCGTCGATATCCTCGTCGCTGGTGCCATCGGCCAGATCGAGTTCGATCATCTTGCCCGCGCGCACATCGTTGACCCCGGCAAAGCCCAGCCCGTCGAGCGCATGGTGAATCGCCTTGCCCTGAGGGTCGAGGACCCCGCCTTTGAGCGTGACGAAAATACGGGCTTTCATGGGGTAGGGCTCCTTGGCTGATCTTGGCCGATCCCGTAAGCGCCCGCCCCAACAGAGGCAAGCGCTTATGCCGGGCTCAGTCCTGGTCGCGCTTCTTTCGGTGCTTGTCGAGGTCGAGCACAGTGCTGTCAGGCCCCTCGGGGAGCAGGCCCAGACGGCGCGCGACTTCCTGATAGGCTTCGACTTCGCCGCCCAGGTCGCGGCGGAAGCGATCCTTGTCCAGCTTCTCGCCGGTCGACATGTCCCAAAGGCGGCAGCCATCCGGGCTGATCTCGTCGGCCAGGATGACGCGGCTGAACTCGCCGTCCCAAAGGCGGCCGAACTCCAGCTTGAAGTCGACCAGGCGAATGCCGATCCCTGCGAACAGACCGCACATGAAGTCATTCACCCGGATCGCCATGTCGGCGATGTCGTGCATCTCTTCCTGCGTCGCCCAGCCGAAGCAGGCGATATGCTCCTCGGACACCAGCGGGTCGCCCAGCGCGTCGTCCTTGTAACAATATTCGATCAGGGTCCGGGGCAACTGCGTGCCTTCCTCGATCCCCAGTTTCTTGCTGAGCGATCCGGCGGCGACGTTGCGTACCACAACCTCAATCGGCACGATCTCGACCTGCCGCACCAGCTGCTCGCGCATGTTGAGGCGGCGGATGAAGTGGGTCGGCACGCCGATCTGGCCGAGCAGGGTGAAGATATGCTCGGAGATGCGGTTGTTGAGAACGCCCTTGCCCGAGATCGTCCCCTTCTTCTGCGCATTGAAGGCGGTGGCATCATCCTTGAAATACTGGATGATCGTACCGGGCTCCGGACCCTCATAGAGAATCTTGGCCTTGCCTTCGTAAATCTGGCGGCGACGAGCCATGCGCGTTCCTGACCTTGTCCAAAAACAATGCGCCCCGGCAACGCGAATCGGGAAGGATCAGCGGGGGCCGGGGCTGCTGGTTCGGGCTCTTAACTCAAACCCATGAAGGGTGCAATCGACCGGGGCGTGGCGAAGCCTTACAAAACGTCGCCGAACATATACCACAGCATCGCGCACCAGGCGATGAGGCCAACTAGGCCGAAGATCAAGCCGGACCGATTGCGCAGCGTCGCCAGCATACCCGTGTCATTACTATCGTCGTGCATTGCCACTCATCATTGTAGCGTCTCTGCCTCAAGCGTCTCATTCCGCGTTGCCATCAGCCGCTGGGTAAAGCACTGTCGCCACCAGCTGATATCCTGCTCGCTAACGCAATCCATCATCGACCGCCAGCGCCGCTGCCGTTCCTCCAGCGGCATGCGCAACCCCTTGAGGATCGCGTCGGACATTTCCTCCGGGCTATAGGGATTGATGAGCAGCGCATCCTTGAGTTGCGACGCGGCGCCGGCGAAGCGCGACAGGATGAGCACGCCGGGATCTTCGGGATCCTGCGCCGCTACATATTCCTTGGCTACCAGATTCATGCCGTCCCGCAGCGGTGTGACGAGGCCGATGCGCGCGGCGCGATAGATGCCCGCGAGCTTGTCGCGCGGATAGCCCTGATTAACATAGCGAATTGGCGTCCAGTCGACGTCGCTAAAGGCGCCGTTGATCCGCCCCGCTTGCGCATCGAGCGCGGCGCGGATCTGCTGATAGCTCTCGACCTCGCCGCGTGAGGGCGGTGCGATCTGGGTCAGCACGACCTTGCGATGCTGTTCGGGGTGATCCTTGAGAAACCGGTTATAGCCGTTGAACCGCTCTTCCAGTCCCTTGCTGTAATCGAGCCGGTCGACCCCGACGATCATGGCGCGGTCCTGAAGCGAGCGACGGACCTGCTCACGCATGTCTTGCGCCGCCTCGCTTACCGCTGCTTCGGCAAAGGCCTGCGCGTTGATACCGATCGGACAGGCCACCGCCTGGATCGTCCGGTCGCCCAGCGTCACATAGTCGCCATCGACCGTGCCACCCATCTCCCGCTCCACATAGTGGCGGAACGACTCAAGCCACTCCTCGGTATGAAAGCCAACGACATCATAAGCGAACATCGTCTGCACCAATCGAGTGTGATGCGGCAGTGAAACGAGCAAGCGCGTTGGTGGCCAGGGGATGTGCAGGAAGAAGCCCATCCGGTTCTCATGCCCCCGCCGCCGCAGCATTTCGCCGAGCGGTATCATGTGGTAGTCATGGACCCAGATTATGTCCTCAGGCTCGATCAGCGGACTGGTCGTGTCTGCGAAACGCTGGTTTACGCGATTATAGCCGCCCTCGAAATCCCGCGCATATTCGGCAAGGTCGATGCGGAAGTGAAAGAGCGGCCACAGCGTCTTGTTGGCATAGCCATTATAATATTCGTCGACATCCTGCTCTTCGAGATCGATGGTCGCGGTCTTGACGCCTTCGTCCTCGTGAAAGCCGATATGGCCGGTGAAATTATCCGTCACTTCCCCGGACCATCCGACCCATATGCCCCGGCTTTCGCGCAACGCTTGGGCCAATGCCACCGCCAGCCCGCCCTGATTGCCTTCCTTGGTCGGTCGACTGACCCTGTTTGAGATAACGATCAAACGGCTCATCGCATCACGCTCCACGGCTTACTCAGCAGCACGGCGCAATTGATGATGCCGACCAGCGAGTAGGTCTGGGGATAATTTCCCCAAAGTTCCCCGGTAACGGGATCGATATCCTCGGACAGCAGCCCGGCGGCGGTGCGGCGGGTGAGCATGACTTCGAACAAGCGTCTGGCTTCCTCCGTCCGGCCGGTGCGATGCAATGCCTCGATCAGCCAGAAGGTGCAGACGTTGAAGGCTGTGACTGGTTCGCCGAAATCGTCCGGCTCACTATAACGCAGCATGTCGTCGCCGCGCCGCAGGTCGCGCTCCAACGCGGCCAGCGTGCCTAGGAATTTGGGATCGTCGGCGCTCAGGAAACGCAGGTCGAGCAGTTGGAGAAGGGATGCATCGCGGGCGTCATCCTCAAAATTGGCGGAGATCGCTTTGCTATCCTCGCGCCACGCCGCTTCCAATATGTGCGCGCGCATCTTGTCGGCACGCGTCTGCCAATGTTGCTCACGCTCGGGTAAGTCGAGCGCCTTTGCCGCGTGGGCAAGACGGTCGCACGCGGCCCAGCACATGACCGCACTATAGCTGTGAACATGGGCGCGGGTGCGCAGTTCCCACAAGCCCGCATCGGGTTGATCGTAAACGGTCCAGGCGCGCTCGCCCACGACCTCAAGCGACTCAAAATCCGCGCGATCTGCGATGCGCAGCAGCCGCTGGTCGATAAAGCCCTGCACCGAGGAGAGCACGATCTGGCCATAGGCGTCATGCTGGATCTGGCTGTAGGCGGCGTTGCCGACGCGCACCGGTCCCATCGCACGATAGCCAGGCAAGCGCTCGGCCTCCCATTCGGTCAGCGTCGCATTGCCCCGAACATCGTAGAGCGGCTGGATATGGCCCCCACGCGCGCCATCCACGATGTTGCGCAGGTAGGCAAGATAGCTCTCGAGCACGTCCAGGGCACCCAGGCGGTTAAGCGCCTCTACCGTATAATAGGCGTCGCGGACCCAGCAGTAGCGATAGTCCCAATTGCGCCCCGAATCCGCATGCTCCGGAATGCTGGTGGTCAGGGCCGCAACGATTGCCCCGGTTTCCTCATGCTGGCAGAGCTTGAGTGTGATCGCGGACCGGATGACCGCTTCCTGCCACTCGGCTGGAATGGCGAGGCCGCGCACCCAAAGCTGCCATTCATTTTTCGTATCGTCGAGCATCCGCTCGATCTCGGGACGAAGCGCGTCGGAAAAGCTCTCATCTGGCCCCAAGAAGAAATGCAGATCTTGCTCGAGCCGAAACCAGCTCTCCTGATTGATGAGGCCGATCGCCGCATTGGTCGAAAGGCGCATCGCCATATAGGACAGGACGATGCGGATATGGTTGGAGCCATAGGTGACGGGCACCCGATCCGCATTCCACGCAGTCGTCGGACGCAGTCGCACGCGAATGCGCGGCGACCCCACGACCGGCCGCGCCACTCGCACGAAGGCGACCGGGCGATACATGCGCCCCTTGTGCCGATGGCGCGGGCAGAAATCATAAAGGTCCATCACGCCACCATTGGCGTCGGTCATCCGCGTCACCAGGATCGGCGTATTGCGGACATAATGCTGTTCGATGCTGACGCAATTTTCCAGCTCGATCGCCCAGAAGCCCCGGGCGTCCTCTGATTCCCATTCGGCATCGTCGAGTAGGGCGGAAAAGAGCGGATCGCCGTCCACGCGAGGAACGCAGGCCCATATCATGCGGCCAGAACGGTCGATCAGCGCGGATGCCTGACAATTTCCGATAGGCCACAGATCGAGCGTCCGTTCATTGCTGGCCGGCATGCCTCTTTCGTCAGCGATGGTCTCTCCCCCTTCTTCGATGAGTCACGCATGCACACGCATGCTAAAGAATGCGGCACGCCTCGGTAAGATAATGCCTGACGGCGGTAACCCGTTCCAAGCCCCATCGCGCCTGAGTGGACCGCGGTGGGCCGACCAATATGCCGCAGCCGCCCAATGCCGCAGCTACCACGAAACCTTCCTCGTCCGTTACATCGTCGCCCACAAAGACCGGTACGCCGCCTGCCATGGGGGCGTCCTGCATCAGCCGCGTGACTGCGCTCCCCTTGTCGGCGCCGCCTGGTCGCAGCTCGTAGAGCATCTTGCCCGGCTGCAGCGCGAGGCCGAGCCGGCCTGACAGCTCTTGCGCCAGTGCCTGTGCTTCGTCACCCCATTCCGGCGCACCGCGAAAATGAAGGCCAACGCTCAAGCTCTTGCGCTCGACCAGAAGGCCAGGTTTGTCCTGAACGAAGGTACGGAACGCTGCTTCGGCCTCATCTACCGCGGGCAGGCGCTTCGGGCCGGAGATAGCAGCGCCCGGCTGGGCATATTCCAGGCCATGGGTGCCCGACAGCATGAAGTCGGCAAAACCAAGTTTCCTAAGCGTGTCCACCGATCGGCCGCTGACGATTGCCAACCTGCCGTCGAGCGCAACGCTAAGCACGCCGAGCAGCTCGAGCAGCGCATCATCGACCACGACCGCGTCCGGCGTTGCCGCGATCGGCGCGAGGGTGCCGTCGAAATCGAGGAATAGCGATGCACCGCGAAGCAGGTCGAGGGGCGGTGGGGACAGGAGGTGAGCGGGGGCGATGCTGGAAACTGACACGCGCACAAGGTGGCGGCCTCACCGGATTTGGCAAGGGCAAAGCGTCGTAAAAATGATTGAACGGGTCGGACCGCACCTCCGCCGGGCCGGATCAGGCTAATCCCTTGGACCCATGATGCGATTCCCGTTCCGTTGGCGGGCGCAGGCTGCTATCCGGGCCGGGATGACCGATTTTCGCGATCCTTTCGACGCCATCAAAGACCACCCGTTCGACGACGCGCTGTCCCAGCGCTATCTGGTCTATGCGCTTTCCACCATCACCGCGCGCTCGCTTCCGGACCTGCGCGACGGTCTTAAGCCCGTTCACCGGCGGCTGCTCTGGGCGATGCGGCTGCTGAGGATGGAACCGGGTGGTGCGAGCGCGGACATCCTCGCCGCCAACCCCGCGCGCAACAGCACGAGCTACAAGAAGTGCGCGCGCGTCGTCGGCGACGTCATCGGCAAATATCATCCCCATGGCGACACGTCCGTCTATGACGCGATGGTTCGGCTCGCGCAGGACTTTTCGCTTCGCATGCCCCTCGTCGATGGGCAGGGCAATTTTGGCAATATCGATGGCGATAACGCCGCAGCCATGCGCTATACCGAGGCGCGGCTGACGCAGGCGGCCGCCGACCTCATGGCTGGACTCGACGAGGGGACCGTCGACTTCCGTCCGACCTATAATGGCGAGGACGAAGAGCCCGAAGTCTTCCCCGGCCTCTTCCCCAATCTGCTTGCAAATGGCGCGAGCGGCATCGCGGTCGGTATGGCGACCAGCATCCCTCCGCACAATGTCATCGAACTGATCGACGCTGCCAATCTGTTGATCGACAACCCCGAGACCGATCAGGCCGCCTTGATGACGGTGGTGAAAGGCCCTGATTTCCCGACCGGTGGCGTGCTGGTGGATAGCCCTGCAGCCATTGCGGAGGCGTATGCGACGGGACGTGGCGGCTTCCGCACGCGCGCGCGCTGGCACAAGGAGGATGGCGGACGCGGCACCTGGGTCGCGGTGGTGACGCAGATCCCGTATCAGGTACAGAAGTCCAAGCTGATCGAGCAGATCGCGGCGCTGATCAACGACCGCAAGCTCCCCATCCTTGCCGACGTACGCGACGAAAGCGACGCGGAAATCCGCATCGTCATCGAACCGCGCGCCAAGACGGTCGATCCCGACATCTTGATGGACAGCCTGTTTCGCCTGACCGATCTGGAAACGCGCTTCCCGCTCAACCTCAACGTTCTAGACGCGACGCGCACGCCGCGTGTGCTGGGCCTGCGGACGGTGATGGTCGAGTGGCTGCGGCATCAGATTGACGTGCTGGTGAAACGCGCGCGGCACCGGCTCGACAAGATCGCCGCCCGGATCGAACTGCTCGACGGCTACATCATCGCCTATCTGAACCTTGATCGGGTGATCGAGATCATCCGGACAGAGGATGAGCCCAAGCCCATCATGATGGCCGAATTTGCGCTGAATGACCGGCAGGTCGAAGCGATCCTGAACATGCGGCTGCGGTCCTTGCGCAAGCTCGAGGAAATGGAACTTCGGCGCGAACATGACGCGCTGCTCAAGGAGCGGGACGAGCTACAGAAGCTGGTCGACAGCCCGAGCAAGCAGCATGCACGCCTGAAGAAGGACTTGGCTGGCCTGCGCAAGCGCTATGGGCATGAGGAGCGGCGGACGCTGGTGCAGGAGGCCGCACCGACGCGCGAAATCCCTCTGGAAGCGATGATCGAGCGGGAACCGATCACCGTCATCCTTTCGGAGCGCGGCTGGATACGGGCGATGAGCGGCCACCGCGATCTTTCAGGGGCAGATACGCTCAAGTTCAAGGAAGGCGATGGTCCAATGATCGCCTTTCATGCGCACACGACCGACAAGCTGCTCCTGGCGACGTCAAGCGGGCGCATCTTTACCTTGGGTGCCGACAGGTTGCCCGGAGGGCGCGGCTTTGGCGACCCTGTCCGGTCCCTGATCGACATGGATAATCAGGGGGCTATCGTCACGCTGTTGCCGGCGCGATCGGGCGGGGAGTTGCTCCTCGCCTCGTCCGATGGCCGCGGCTTCGTGGCGGCGATGGGCGACATCATTGCCGAAACACGCAAAGGCAAGCAGATCGTCAATATTCGAAGCGATGCTCGATTGGCCATTGTCCGCCCGATCGCGACGGACGCAGACAGCGTCGCTGTCATCGGTGAGAATCGCAAATTGCTCGTCTTCCCGCTCGAAGAAATGCCACGCATGACTCGCGGGCAGGGCGTACAGCTTCAGCGCTATCGGGACGGCGGTCTGGCGGATGCCATCACCTTCCGTCTGGCCGATGGGCTCAGCTGGCCCATGGGCGGGGGAAGCGGGCGCACACGGACCGAATCGGACATGACCCCTTGGCGCGTGACGCGGGGTGCGGCGGGCCGCATGCCTCCCACCGGCTTCCCCCGTGACAACAGGTTCAATTAGCGGGAAAATTATGTCACAGGTCGTTTCCCAAAAATTTACGTCTGGGCGTTACTCCCCAAGGCATGGTGTCCATGTCGGTGTACAACTCTAGTGTCGATGCAGACGGTAAGCACGTGCTAGGCGCGGGGGGTACCACGCATGCCGATGGGGCGATTGCGGTCGCCGACTGGCTGCGCGCGATGCCGCAACTCGCCGCCATAGTGGCTTTCAAAGATGGCAGGCTCAGCGTTCATGCATCGAACCCGGTCTATGATCGCCGCCGCGCTGAAATGGAAGCGCAGCCCAGGTCGCTGCGGTCGGAATGGTATAACCGTTTCAAGGATTTTTTCCGCTCAGATGCCGCTTCCGCAACGTTCGAAGTGCGGTCCGAAGGCACTCTAGGCCCGGAATATTATCTCTGCACGATAGGTCGACTACCCGGGAAGCATGATGGTGCCGAACTCGGCCTCGTAACCGCGATCGACCGCACCTCCGAACGGACCATGGAGCGTAACCTCCGCCGCGAACTGCTGTCCGATGGACTCACTGCGCTGCCCAATCGGATCGGCTTTGGCGAGGAGATGGACGATCGCCTCACCAATGGCGGTTGGCCTGCGACGGCCCAGTTCGGCATCATTGCGATCGATCTTAGCCGGTTCAGCAGAGTCAACGAATCGCTTGGCCCAATGGCTGGCGACGAGCTGCTCATCACTGTTGCCAAGAGGTTGAAGGCGATCCTGCGGCAGGGCGACGTGCTTGGGCGGATCGGTGGCAATGACTTTGCGGTTTTCGCGCGGCTCAACAACGGTTTGTCCGACGCGCTTCATATTGTTCAGCGGATCAAGGAGTCGCTAACTTCGCCGATCCGGCTGTCGGACCTTCAAATAAGGGTTGATTGCGCTATCGGCTGTGCGCTGTCGATCAATCTTGATGATGACCCGGATGATGTGGTCCGCAAAGCGCAGGCGGCGGTGAAGATCGCCAAGCGCAGCGGGAAAACGGAAATTTATCGCGCGGGCGTGCTCAAGGAGGCGCAACGCCGTTTTTCTGTCGAAAGCCGGCTGCGGGAGGCGCTCGCGAACGGAGGTCTGTCGCTCGCGTTCCAGCCGCTTATCCACCTCGACACGGGCGAGGTGACGGGTTTCGAAGCTCTAGCCCGGTGGCAGGATGCCGATCTTGGCAATGTGCCGCCGACCGAATTCATTCCTGTTGCGGAAGAGAGCGGCCTGATCGCCCCGCTTGGTCGATGGGCGACCTACGAAGCGGCGCAGGCGCTCGCCCGCTGGGACGCCAAGTTCGGGCAGAGCCTCCCGGTGGGCATCAACGTCAACCTCTCGCCGATCCAGATGGCGCGGGATGACGTGGCATCCATGTTCGAAGAAGCGTTGCGCTATGCCGGCATCGACGGCAGCCGCATGACCGCGGAGATCACCGAAAGCGCGATCATTGCCGATCCCGACAAGGCGCGCAAATTGCTGTGCGCGCTCAAGGACCTAGACATGTCCGTGGCGATGGACGATTTCGGTACGGGTTTTTCGAACCTGGCAAGCCTGCACAGCCTGCCGATCGACATATTGAAAATCGACCGCAGCTTCGTGTCATCGATGCTGACCGATCATGACAAGGCGATCATCGTGCGGACGATCTTGTCCTTGGCCGAATCGCTCAACCTGCATGTCACGGCCGAGGGCATCGAGACCCAGGAGCTAGCGCACGCCCTTCAGAAAATGGGTTGCTGGCAGGGCCAGGGCTATCATTTCGCCAAGCCGATGAACGAGGCAGCCGCCTTCGATTACTGGCGAGCCCGCTGGAACTTCCAGACGATCTGATCGGCAATTTCACCGACGCGGTCCGGGCCAGGAAAATCCTCTGCCAACCATTGTTCCTGCACAGCATTAAGGGCGCGGGCGACATCCGGCCCGGGCCGGAGGCCGCGCGCTATGAGCGCGCCGCCGCTGATCGGCAGAGCGGGCGGCG
>Ga0233380_1001184_pt1 | contig 12045 bp, 10 predicted proteins | sample ElkDunMinimDraft_9_FD_191541 | JGI IMG/M metagenome (GOLD analysis project Ga0233380, IMG submission 191541) | Fecal eukaryotic communites from dung pellets of Tule Elk in California, USA - Elk Dung F36 | ecosystem: Host-associated > Mammals > Digestive system > Large intestine > Fecal | place... | reverse complement strand
TTGATCGGGAGCCCCTTGGTGCCGGCGTCCTTCATCGAGCGGTGCAGTGTACGGCTCAGGAAGAGCATGCAGCCCACTCCCCGGTCGCCTTCGTCCCATTCCTGCCTGCCCGGCAGGAGAAGCTGAGTGCCGGTGCGGGCATTGATTGCGGCGTCATCGGGGACCTTCGCGAACTTCGCCACCAGCGAACGGCACTCCCGGTGGATCCGGCTGGCGCGGCGCAGCAGGTCCGCGTACTCCATCGACGGCTCGGCGAACCACGTGCCGACGTACTCGTAATTATGCGGTTTGTCGCAGGCGATCGGCTCGAAGTTGTCGCCCTCGCGGGTGTAACAACCGCGGGCCAGCGCCGGCGCCGACCCGGCCAGCGAGTCCCGCAGGCTCTCCCGCCGGTTCACCGGAAACTCGATGTCGATGTTGGCGAGTTCGCAGCGGAACCAGCGGGCCCCACCCGACCAGGCCTCCTTGGTCGGATAGAGAACCTGCAGCGACAGCCGGGCGTCGCGCCAGTCGCCACCGAGGAACTTGTCCGCCTCGGCCGAGCACTCCTTGAAGACGGCCGCCCGGTCCACGCCGCCCGCCGGCGGCAGGGTCACCCGCTCGGCGGGCAGGGTGCCCACGTGGAAGGTCTCCCAGCTGTGCGACTCGTCGCAGCTGACCGGCGTGTACTTGGCCAGGCTGTTCTCGCCCCAGTAGGCGGCGGGGTGACATTCCCCTGCCACCGGTGACCAGCTCTGCGGCTCCGCGACGACGGGCCAGTCGTCGACCAGGTCCCCGTCGACGCCCGGCGGCGCGCACCCGGCCGTCAGGAGCGCCGCCAGGGCCCCGGCCGCCATCAACTTCAGACCTCGACGCGCCACGACACACTCCCCACTAGATCAATCCCCCGGGAGAGTAACGGGTCTGTCCGTTGTGGTGGGGTGACGGGAGACGAAGCGGGACGATCAGCCCGTTCGGCGCAGCAGGTCGGCGGCCTCGACGGCCCAGTAGGTGAGGATCATCTGGGCGCCGGCCCGCCGGATCGAAGTCAGGGTCTCCAACATCACCCGCTCGCGGTCGATCCAGCCGTTGGCCGCGGCGGCCTCGACCATCGCGTACTCGCCGGAGACCTGGTAGGCCGCGACCGGGACGTCCACGGCCGCGCGGACCGCGGCGAGCACGTCCAGGTACGGCAGCGCCGGCTTGACCATCACCATGTCCGCGCCCTCGGCGACGTCCAGGGCGACCTCGCGCAGCGACTCCCGCAGGTTCGCCGGGTCCTGCTGGTAGGTGCGCCGGTCGCCGTCCAGCGCCGACTCCACCGCTTCCCGGAACGGCCCGTAGAAGGCGGAGGCGTACTTCGCGGCGTAGGCGAGGATCGACACGTCGGTGAAGCCGGCGACGTCCAGCGCCTCGCGTACGGCGGCGACCTGGCCGTCCATCATCCCGGACGGCCCGACCACGTGGACCCCGGCGGTGGCCTGGGCGAGCGCCATCTCGGCGTAGGCGCGCAGGGTGGCGTCGTTCTCCACGTCACCGGCGGGGGTGAGCAGCCCGCAGTGGCCGTGCGAGGTGAACTCGTCCAGGCAGAGGTCGCTCATCACCACCGTCGCGTCGCCGACCTCGGCGACGACGTCCCGGATGGCGGTGTTGAGGATGCCGGCCGGGTCGATGCCGCCGGAGCCGGTGGCGTCCCGCTCGGCCGGCACCCCGAAGAGCATGAGGCCACCCACGCCCGCCTGGACCGCCTCGGCGGCGGCCTTGCGCAACGAGTCCCGGGAGTGCTGGACGACGCCCGGAAGGGAGCTGATCGGCCGTGGCTCGGTCAGCCCCTCCCGGACGAACATCGGCAGGATCAGCTCCGCCGGGTCGAGCCGGGTCTCGGCGACCAGCCGCCGCAGCGCCGGGGTACGGCGCAGGCGGCGGGGACGGATCCGCGGGTACGACATGGCGACCTCCTGGGGGACTACCGGAACCGTAGCGCGGTCGGCCCCTGCACCTTGGAACCGCGACGCTGCTTGGCCGGCATGGCCGCCAGCTTCTCGCGGAGTTCGACGGCGTACGCGGCGAGCGCCTCGACGAGGTCCGGCACGGCGGCGTGCGGAGGCTGCACGTCGACCCGCAGCCCGAACTCGGTCGCCGTCTCGGCGGTCTTGGGGCCGATCACCGCCACCACGGTACGGGCGTGCGGCTTGCCGGCGATGCCGACGAGGTTGCGCACGGTCGAGGAGGAGGTGAAGAGCACCGCGTCGAAGCCGCCCGACTTGATCGCGTCGCGGATCTCGGCCGGCGGCGGCGCCGCCCGCACGGTCCGGTACGCGGTCACGTCGTCGACCTCCCAGCCGCGCTCGGTCAGGCCGGCGGCGAGGGTCTCGGTGGCGATGTCGGCGCGGGGCAGCAGCACCCGGCCGACCGGGTCGAGGATCTCGTCGTGCGGCGAGAACTCGGCCAGCAGCCCGTCGGAGGACTGCTCACCGCTGGGGACCAGCTCCGGCTGGATGCCGAAGGCGCGCACCGCGTCGGCGGTGGCGTCCCCGATGCAGGCGATCTTGACGCCGCCGAAGTGGCGGGCGTCGAGGCCGTGCTCGGCGAACTTCTCCCAGACCGCCCGCACGGCGTTGACCGAGGTGAAGACGACCCAGGCGTAGCGCCCGTCGACCAGGCCCTTGACCGCCCGCTCCATCTGCGCCGGGGTACGCGGCGGCTCGACCGCGATCGTCGGCACCTCACAGGGGATGGCGCCGTAGGCACGCAGCCGGGCGCTCATCACACCGGCCTGCTCCTTGGTGCGGGGCACCAGGACCTTCCAGCCGTAGAGCGGCCGGTTCTCCCACCAGCTCAGGGTGTCCCGGTCGGCGACCGCCGCGCCGAGGCTGAGCACGACCCGGCCGGTGAAGCCGAGCGCCGCCGCGACGAAGCTGTCGACGGTGGAGGTGGTGGTGTACTGCGTCTCGCCGGTGCCGTCGCCGGTGACGGCCACGGTGGTGGCGCCGTCGACGCCGGCGGCGAGCAGCCCGTCGCGGATGGCGGCGAGGTCGCCGGCGTCCACGGCCAGCGACAGCGCGCCGCGGCCGACGGCGGCGGCGAGCGCGTCGAAGTCGAGCGTGTTGACGTCCTCGACGTCGGCGACCGTGCGTACGCCCGGCAGCGGCACACCCGCGTAGGTGGCCACGCCCTCGGCCTGGCTCACGCCCGGCACGACCTCGAACTGGGCGGCGGTACGGGCGACGGCCTGCACCTCCTTGACGACCGACTCGTGACCGAACGGGTCACCGGCGACCAGGTGCACGGCGGCCAGCCCGGAGCGGGCCGCGGAGATCAACACCTTGGCCACGTCTCCCGGCGCGCCCTCGGCCGGGGTGAACTCGGCCTCCGGCTTGGCCTGGGCGCGTACCACGTCGAGCAGCGCGGCCGGGACACTGCGGTCGTAGACCACGTGGTCGGCGTCGGTGAGGGCATCGTGCGCCCGGCGGGTCAGCAGACCGGGGTCGCCGGGGCCCGCCCCGACGAACGCGATGCGGCCTACGGGCTTACGGGTGCGGGTCATTCTGTGCTCCCAATTTCCTGGGTCCCCGGATCTGAGTGTCGTGCAGGCTGACCGAGGATCGAGTCGGCGCCGAGGTCGAGGAGTTCGGCGGCGAGTGCCTTGCCGATCTCCGCCGCTCCGGCGGGCGTACCGGTGCGCGACCGCCGGAGGTCGCTGGAACCGTCCGGGCTGATCACCGCCCCGCGCAGGTAGATCTCTTCTGTGCTGTCGCCGGATTCGGTCGGTTCGCCCTCGGCGAGGACCGCGAACGCCGCGACGGGAGCGCTGCAGCCGGCTTCCAGCGTGGCCATCAGCGCCCGTTCCGCGGTGACCGCGGCTCGGGTCGGCGGGTGGTCGAGCAGCGCGAGCAGCGCGGCCGTCTCGGAGTCGTCGGCCCGGCACTCGATGGCCAGCGCGCCCTGGGCGGGGGCCGGCAGCATCAGCATCGGGTCGAGCGTCTCGGTGATCTCGTCGAGGCGTCCGAGGCGGCTCAGCCCGGCGCGGGCCAGGATGATCGCGTCGAGGTCGGCCTCGGGTCCGCGGACCCGTGCCAGCCGGGTGTCGACGTTGCCCCGGATCGGGGCCACCTCCAGCTGGAGTCCGAGGGCGTGCAGCTGGGCGATGCGGCGCAGCGCCCCGGTGCCGATCCTGGAGCCGGGGGGCAGCTCCGCCAGGGTGCGGCCGTCGCGGGAGATCAGCGCGTCACGCGGGTCCTCCCGCACCGGCACGGCGGCGATGTGCAGCCGGGCGTCACCGGCGGTGGGCAGGTCCTTGTAGGAGTGCACGGCGAAGTCGATCTGCCCGTCGATCAGCGCGTCGCGCAGGGCGGAGACGAAGACGCCCACGCCCAGACGGGCCACGGGTTCGCTCGAGCGGTCACCGGCGGTGACGATCGGCACCAGTTCGACGGCGCGGCCGGTGGCGGCCGTGAGCGAGTCGGCGAACTGCTGGGACTGCGCCATCGCCAGGGCGCTGCCCCGGGTGCCGAGGCGTAGTGCGGCGGTCATCGGGCGGCTCCGGTGGCAGGTGGGACGGCGGAGAGATCGGGTACGCCGTCGACCGGCGCGCTCTGCTGGACGTCGAGGTCGAAGAGCTCGCGCAGCAGTGCGGCGTACTGGTCGCCGCCGGGTTCGGCGGCGAGTTGGCGTACCCGCACGGTGGGCTGGTGCAGCAGGCGCTGCACGATGCGGTGCACGGTACGCGCGATGTCGGCGCGCTGGTCGTCGGTGAACTCGGACCGGCGCTGGGCGAGGCGCCGCAGTTCGGTGGTGACGACGTCGTCGGCGCGTGAGCGCAGGGCGGCGACTGTCGGCCCGACGTCCGCGCCGCGCATCCAGGCGAGGAAGGAGTCGACCTCGCCGTCGACGATGCCGGCGACCGCGGCGGCGTCGGCGGTGACGGAGCTGTCGGCGATCGCCTCGCCGAGGCGTTCGATGTCGATGACCTCGACGCCGGGCAGCTGCGCCACCTCCGGCTCGATGTCGCGGGGCACGGCGAGGTCGAGCAGGACCAACCGGCCGCGGGCGGGGCCGCGAACGGCGAGCGCGGCCGAGACCACCTCGCGGGTGAGGACCGCTTCCGTGGAGGCGGTGGCGGCCACTACGATGTCCACAGTGGACAGCACCTCGGTGAGTCGCTCGACGGCGACCGCCTCCGCGCCGTACGACTCGGCCAGCCGCACCGCGCGTTGCGGGCTGCGGTTGGTCACCGCGAGCGGGCCCGCGCCACGCCGGGCGAGGGTGGCGACCGAGAGCGCGCCCATCGCGCCGGCACCGATGACCAGGGCGGGACGCCCGGCCAGGTCGTCACCGAGCTGTGCGGCGGCCAGGTCGAGGGCGGCGGTGACGACACTGCGCCCGGCACTGTCGATGCCGGTCTCGGCGTGCGCCCGCTTGCCGACCCGCAGCGCCTGCTGCATCAGCTCGTGCAGCAGCCGTCCGGCCGTGTCGGCCTCACCGGCACCGTGGTAGGCGTCACGGAGCTGGCCGAGGATCTGCGCCTCGCCCACCACCATCGAATCCAGCCCGGCGGCGACCCGGAAGACGTGCTCGACCGCCGCGCGCTCGTAGTGCACGTAGAGGTTGCCGGCCAGGGAGTTGGGGGCGATCCCGGCGTGTTGGGCCAGGATCGCGCAGACGTCGCCGAGGCCGCCGTGGAAGCCGGAGACCGCGGCGTAGACCTCCACCCGGTTGCAGGTGGAGACGACGACCGCCTCGTTGACGTAGGGCTGGGCCACGAGCCGGGCCAGGACATCAGGAAGGTCGGTGGCGGCAACCGCCAGCCGCTCCAGAGTGGAGACCGGAGCGGTGCGGTAGGACGCACCGACGACGAGCAGGTTCACGTGCCGACCGCCTCCTGGGCACCGCCGCCACCCAGGGGGCCGGGGAACGCGGTGAGGGCGTTGCGACCTGCACCGGGGATACCGGTCAGGGTGGACTTGCGGTGTTCGTGGAAGGAGAGGATCTGCAGCTCGATGGCGAGATCCACCTTGCGTACGTCGACCCCCTCGGGCACCACGAGCACGCACGGGGCGAAGTTCAGGATGCTGGTCACTCCGGCGGAGACCAGCAGATCCGCCACCTGCTGCGCGGCGGCGGCGGGAGTGGCGATCACGCCGATGGCGATCGACCCGGAGGCGGCGGCAGCCGGCAGCTCGGTGATCGGCTGGACGACCAGACCGTTGATCTCCTCGCCGATCAGCTCGGGATCGGCGTCGAAGAGGGCGGTGATGCGGAAACCACGGCTGGCGAAACCGGCGTACCCGGCGAGCGCGTGCCCGAGGTTGCCGATCCCGACCAGCGCCACGCCGCGCCGCTGGGTCAGGCCGAGCACGAACTCGATCTGCTCGACCAGCAGGGCGATGTCGTATCCGACGCCGCGGGTGCCGTACGAGCCGAGGTGGGAGAGGTCCTTGCGCAACTTGGCGGAGTTGACTCCGGCCACGGCGGCGAGCCCCTCGCTGGAGGTGGTTTCGTGTCCGGCCTCTGCGAGGTGATGCAGCGCACGCAGATATTCTGGGAGCCGGGCCACGGTCGCCTCCGGCAGATCCGGGAGCGCCGGTACGGCACCGGCGCGTCCGGACGCGCCCGGGTGACGATGCTGACTCATGAGACTCCGTGCGGTGCGTTCCTCGATCTGCCAGAGCGGCGGATCAATCAGGGACTCCCGCCGGCTGCCGCGGTGACCGGCTGTGCCAGCAGGGCTCGTCGGAGTTACAGAGTATGCGCTTGTGAAGACGTGCACAAATCGCGATCTTGTTAGACCGCGACATGCATTCACCAGGCTCTCCATTCCCCATGATCGGTAAAGCGGTTCCCACCGGAACCGCTCGGCGATTATTGCTCAATTCCGACTTCCATCGCTAATCGCCACCGTAGCCTTGCTCACACCCACCGGCCGGACCACGCCGGGAAAACCGTCCGGCGGAGCGGAAATGCGACGGCGGGGACCATCCGCCCGGCGCTCAGTCCAGGGTCGAGGCCAGCTGGACCGCCTCGGTCAGCGAATCCGCAACCGGCCAGCCGGAATCCCGCAGCCGGTCCGGATGGGTGACCCCGCCGGCGTAGAGCACGCAGCGCGCACCGACCGCGTCGGCGGCGAGCGCGTCGTCGATCGAGTCCCCGATCAACACCACCGAGCCCCCGGGCACCGCCAGCTCGGCCAGGTGCCGGGCCAGGTGACCGGCCTTCGGCCCGCCGCCGATGGTCTCGCGCAGCCCGTCGACGCGGCGGAAGTGCCCGCTCAGGCCGAAGGTCTGCACGGTCGGCACCAGCTCGTCGTGGAACCACATGGAGAGCAGTGACTGGGTGCCCTGCCACGAACGCATCGCGGTGGTGGCATCGGCGGCCAGACCGCAGACGGTCAGTCCGTCGCGGTAGGCGTCGTGGAAGATCCGGTCGCAGCGGGCGAACGCCTCGTCGTCGATCGACCGGCCGAGGACCTCGGTGTAGTAGTCGATGATCGGCCGCCGGAAAAGGGTCCGGTGCTGATCGGCGGAGATCCGGGGACCACCGACGCTGGCGAAGGCGGCATTCGTCGCGTCGACCATCAACTGCAGGTCGTCGAGGAGGGTGCCGTTCCAGTCCCAGACCAGGTGATTGCGTGCCGGAGTCATCAGTGAACTCTACTCGCCGGCACACGCGCCCCGTCCAATCCGGCGCCGCCGATGATCAGCTGCGTGGCGCGCTCAGGTCGCGCAGCAGCCGCTCCTCCTCCACCCGCCAGTAGCCGTGCTCCTTGCCGTCGAGCAGCACCACCGGCACCCGGTCGCCGTACTCGCGCTCCCACTCCAGGTCCTCGGTGACGTCGAGTTCGGTCCATTCCTCGCCGGCGACGGCGGCCACCCGGGCGATCGCCTCGCGGGCCGTCTCGCAGAGGTGGCAACCGGGCCGGGTGATCAGGGTCAGGCGGGACGCGGCGGCGCTCATCGGTTCTCCTCCGGTGGGTCGTTAGCACGACCAGTCTGCCGTCGCGCCCGGCGCGCCGGAGCAGGGGCACCCGGAAAGGAACTTCACGAAAAACGCCCTTCGATCCGCCGTCGGACGACGGACAAAGTGTGCGGCACCGGTGCGACACAGCAGTGAATACTTGCGCTCTGTGTGACGGACTTAGCACATCTGGGTGACGTTGGCCCTAATATCACTCGGGTCGACTCGCCCGTTTTGCCGTGAGTCGACACCCCTCGCCCCGAGGAGGCCGCTGTGCCAGTAATCGCACCGGATCAGCACCTCAAGGATGTCTGCCGGACTCCGGCCGACATCATCGCGTACCGCGGGTCCAGACCCGCGGCACCCCATCCGCGCACCGCGCGGACGGTGGCGACAGTGGAGGTCGCCCGGTGACCACCTTCGGATTCGCCGACCGGCCCGGACAACAGCCCGCCCCCGCGCCACGCGCCCTGCAAGAAGGGGTCGCGCTGCTGCGCAGCTCGGTGGAGGAGCTGTCCAACCTCGGCGTACGCGGGGAGGAGGCCGCGCCGCGGGCACGCAGCCGATCCCGCCGCAACGAACCGCCGGCCCGCCCGGCCACCCCCGGCGCCAACAGCCGTACGAGCGCCCTGGTCACCGCACCCGCCCGGCCGGTGATGCCCACCCAGGGACGCCCCGCCGACGGGCGGACGCCGGCCGGCCCGGCACCGGCGGAGACCACCGAGTGCGAGACGGCCCTGATCCCCGTCGTCACCGAGGGCACGGCGCCACCGTCGCCCGGCGCCGCCGACAGCACGGCACTGCTGCCGGCGATCACCGCCGACACCACCGCGGTGATCCCCGCCGTTCCCGCCGACACCACCGCCGTCATCCCCGCCGTCGCACCCGACCCGGCGGCGCCCGCTGCCGCGCCCAGCCGCCCCGACCCCTCCGACCGCCCGGCGACCGAGGTCTGGGGCCTGGTCGAGCGGGCGCAGGCCGGTGAGGCCGAGGCCTTCGGGCAGCTCTACGACCGCTACGTCGACACCGTCTTCCGCTTCATCTACTTCCGCGTCGGCAACCGCCAGCTCGCCGAGGACCTGACCTCGGACACCTTCCTGCGGGCGCTCAAGCGCATCGGCAGCTTCACCTGGCAGGGCCGCGACCTCGGCGCCTGGCTGGTGACCATCGCCCGCAACCTCATCGCCGACCACTTCAAGTCCGGCCGGTACCGGCTCGAGGTCACCACCGGCGACGTCCTGGACGCCGACCGCGAGGACCGCGGCCCCGAGGGCAGCCCGGAGCTGGCGGTGGTGGAGCACATCACCAACGTCGCCCTGCTCAGCGCCGTCAAGGAGCTCAACCCGGAACAGCAGGAGTGCATCGTGCTCCGGTTCCTGCAGGGCTTCTCCGTCGCCGAGACCGCGCGCGCCATGGGCAAGAACGAGGGTGCGATCAAAGCCCTCCAGTACCGCGCCGTCCGGGCGTTGGCACGGCTGCTCCCCGACGGTTTCCGATCGTGATCCGGGTCACCGCCGTGCGGCGACACGCCGCCGTACCTCGGCGACCTGCCGGAGAGGCCCTGCTCGCGCCGTAACTCCGCCCCGCTCTGCGGCGTTTGACGAAGTGCGAGCGACGTCAGGCGCCGCGCCCGCTGTGACCGGAAGCGCCGATCGGGCTGTTTCAGGAGAGGAGGTGTTCGCCGGTGAACTTCTTCTCCCTTTTCCGCCGCCGCGCCGAGCGCTTCGCGCAGCTTCTCGACGAGGCCAACGGCGGCCGCCGCCACCGCCTGCGGACCCGTGACGACGAGCAGCTGTCCACACTGGTCGAACTCGGCCGGCAGGTCCGCACCGCCGGCGCCGAAGAGTCCGACGCCGGGATCGACCCGCGCTTCCGCAGTGACCTGCGGGCGATGCTGATGGCCGCCGCCGAACGCGAGGGCGTCGGCGACCACACCCCGGCCGTCGCGCCGGTCACCGCCCGCCCGGCCATCCCGGCCCCACGCCGTACGGCCGACGCCGTCGCCGTCACCCGACGCCGGGTACGTGCCCGCGGCGCCATCCTGATCGGGATCGCCGCCGGCGCCATCACCGTGAGCGGGATGTCGGCGGCGAGCGAGAACGCGATGCCCGGCGACACCCTGTACCAGGTGAAACGCTCCACCGAACGCGCCCAGCTCGCGCTCGCCAGCTCCGACCTGAGCCGAGGCCAGCTCTTCCTGGACTTCGCCCGCACCCGTCTCGGCGAGGCGGAGGTGCTCGGCGACGACGTCAACGGCCTCCTGGCCGTCCTCGACGAGATGGACAAGGAGACCCGTGAGGGCGTACGGCTGCTGACCTCGGCGTCGGTGCACCGGCAGGACGAGGCGGCCCTCGACCTGATCGACCTCTTCGTGACCGGCCAGCGCCCCACCGTCGAGCAGCTGGCGGATTCCGCCACCGGCACCCTGCAGGGCCGCATCCGCACCTCGCTCGCCCTGATCGACACGGTCGCCGACCGCTCCGAGGACATGCGTACGGCGGTCGCCTGCGACGCCGAGCCGGGCCGCGCCGACAGCCTCGGCCCGCGGCCGGGCCGCTGCCCGGTGACGGTGCGCACCGCCCAGGAGACCCAGCCCGCCCAGGACGCGCCGCGGGCCACCGGCGAGCCTGCCGACGCGCCCGCGCAGACCGGCGTCGAGGTCCGCCCGGAGACCGGCACGGAGCGCGACAAGCCGGCGGCCGACCGCCCCGGCGACTGATCCCGTCCGCTGCTTCCCGAACGGCTCTCCGACACCACTGCGACGTGATGTCGCTTACTCCCCCCGCCGCCACGCCCTGCTCAGGGCGACCACATCCCGGCAGTGCGGCCGACGGCGCGAGCGCGACGGATAGTCTCGCCTGAGGCAGGCAACCAGCTCAGCCGAACCGCAGGGAGGACGTGCGTGGCAGCTCGCACGAAGAAGGTGACCGTCGGCATCGACGCCGACAGTCATGTTCCCGGCTGGGCGGCCGCCGAGCTCGCCCCGACCACCCCGGTAGCGCCGGATCCGACCTCGGCCGCCTTCTTCGACATCGACAACACGATGATGCAGGGCGCCTCGATCTACTGGTTCGCCCGCGGCCTCGCCAGCCGCAAGTACTTCACCACCACCGACCTCGCCCGCTTCGCCTGGCGTCAGCTGCGGTTCCGCCTCTCCGCCAAGGAGAACGCCACGGACATGTCCGAGGCGAAGGAGGCCGCGCTCGCCTTCGTGGCCGGCTGGAAGGTCGCCGACGTCCAACGGCTCGCCGAGGAGATCTTCGACGAGCTGATGGAGCCGAGGATCTGGGCCGGCACCCGCGCCCTGGCCCAGCAGCACCTCGAGGCCGGCACCCGGGTCTGGCTGGTCAGCGCCGCCCCGGTGGAGATCGGCCGGGTCATCGCCGCCCGGCTGGGGCTCACCGGCGCCATCGGCACGGTCGCCGAGATCGTCGACGGCGCGTACACCGGGCGACTGGTGGGCGACCTGATGCACGGCCCGGCCAAGGCCGAGGCGGTCGTCGGGCTCGCCGGCGCCGAAGGGCTCGACCTGGCCCACTGCGTCGCCTACAGCGACTCGGCCAACGATCTGCCGATGCTCACCGCCGTCGGGCGGGCCGTCGCCGTCAACCCCGACAGCGTGCTCCTGCGCGAGGCCCGGCAGCGTGGCTGGGAGGTGCGGGACTTCCGCACCGGCCGCAAAGCCGTCAAGATCGCCGTGCCGTCGACCGCCGCGGCCGGGATCGTCGCCGGGGCCGTCACCGCCGGCCTCGCCGCTCGCCGGCGGCGTCTGAGCAAGTGAACGCGCGCGCCCCGGCGCGCCCGGCGCGTTGGCTCGTCGCCGCCCTGGCCGCCGTGCTGCTGATCGGCGCGGGGACCGTCGCGCTCCTGCGTTCCGGACCCGACGGCAGCGAAGCCGCCACCGGCGTCCCGCTCGCCGACCTCTGGCCGCAGGCGACGCCCGTCACCTTCCCCGCCGACCTCGCCGGCGGTCCCGCCTACCGGCTGGAGTACGTCCTCGACGGCGGCGACACCCTCGGCACCTCCCCCGACCCGGACGGCACCCACCAGCGGCTGGTGCTGCGCCACGCCGACGGCGAGGTGCGGCAGCTGCGCCGGCTGCCCGTGGACCGC
>Ga0233380_1001183_pt1 | contig 12060 bp, 9 predicted proteins | sample ElkDunMinimDraft_9_FD_191541 | JGI IMG/M metagenome (GOLD analysis project Ga0233380, IMG submission 191541) | Fecal eukaryotic communites from dung pellets of Tule Elk in California, USA - Elk Dung F36 | ecosystem: Host-associated > Mammals > Digestive system > Large intestine > Fecal | place... | reverse complement strand
TTATCAATATTATAAGTATATTTATACAATTAACATATTTATTTACTAACCCTATAACTCGTAAAAAGATGAAAAAGATTTTAGTCCCAACCGATTTTTCTGAACAAGCTACTATTGCTTTAAGAGCTGCTACCAATATTGCAAGAAAATCGGGCGCTGAAATTATTTTATTACATATAATTGATTTGCCACAAGAAACCATGGACATGATTAAACCAGGTTATGATTTGCCTGAAATTATGTTTTTTAAAGAGCATGCCGAAGCTAAACTAACGCAAACTTCATTATCCGAAGAGTTAAACGGCTTAAATGTATCGCAGATTTTAAAATTAGGTCGTACTTTTAACGAGGTTACCGATGTTGCTAAAGCTAACAATATTGATTTAATTGTTATGGGATCACATGGCGCTAGCGGATTTAAAGAATTGTTTATTGGATCGAATACTGAAAAGGTTATCCGCACTTCCGAAATTCCTGTTTTAGCTATTAAAGGTACAGAAACCGAAGTAAGTTTTAATAAAGTAGTTTTTGCTAACGATTTTACTGAGGAAACTGCAGAAGGTTTTCAAAAAATTATTGATTTCTTAAAAGTAAACGGCGCACAACCACATTTTTTAATGGTAAATACACCAAATAATTTTAAGCCAACACATATTGCCGAACAGCTGGCGCACGATTTTTTAAAACAATATAATTTAGACGATTACGAATTCTCTATCTACAACGATTTAGATATTGAAAAAGGGATTTTAAATTTTGCAGAACGTGTTGATGCCGATTTAATTGCAATGGGAACACACGGCAGAAAAGGCTTTGCCCGATTGTTAAACGGAAGCATCAGCGAAGATTTAATGAATCATTCACCACGATCTATTATTACTTTTAAATTGTAATATCAAAACATACAAAATCGCCCAATTGGGCGATTTTTACTTTTTAATGATCTTGTCTGTTTTTTGAACTATTCCTTTGTTATTTAATATGGTTAAGAAATAAACTCCGTTTTGTAAATCACTTATATCGATTGAAATTATTTTTGCCGATAAATCATCTACCACTTTTACTTGTTTTCCCGATATATCGTAAAAAACAAATTTACAGTTCATTTCGGGAACCGATTCTAAATTAATGTTTAAACTACTTTCTACGGGATTTGGAAACACAGTTACTTTACTAAACTCTTTAGTAGTTACCGAAAGTTTGGCACTAATAAAATAAGCATCATCACCATTGGTATTCGTTATTTTTAATTGTTTGGTAGATGAATTTATTGTGGTAACTTGATATTGAAAAACGGCATTGGGTGAATTCAATTGAAAAACATTGTAAAAGTTGTCTAAAAAATCAGAATTATCATTACCTAGCTGTCTGTTACAGTCGTTCATTGCCAAACAAACCATATCATTAACATTAAATTCATTATTGGGTAAAAAATTAATTCCTTGTAAAGTACAACTTGTGCAATAGTATAAAAGTATATTATTTGTTATGTACGAAAACTCACTTTTAATCGCTTGCCAATTTGCACGTTCCTGATTTACCGGCGCTAAATATTCCACACCGCTTAAAACCACCTTGTGAATATACCAATCGTTGTTTTTTAATGCATCTTCTTGCGTTTGCGCATTTACATTTATAGAAATCGCAAAGCATAAAACTAGAGAATACAGTAACTTTTTTATCATAATATTATTTTTAGATTAAGATAAATATACAAAAAAAGGCTGAACTTTCGCTCAACCTTTTAACATTCAATATTTTATATTATTTCATTTTCTGCAACCAGTTGCGCATAGAAACTTCTTCATTAATAATGTTTAGTAATTCGGCAATAGACACACGATCTTGTTTCATGGTATCGCGGTGACGAATGGTTACGGTTTTATCTTCTAATGTTTGATGGTCAACGGTGATACAAAACGGCGTTCCTAACGCATCTTGGCGACGGTAACGGCGACCAACTGCATCTTTTTCATCGTAAGCCACATTGAAATCCCATTTTAACTCCTCAATAATTTCGTGGGCAACTTCTGGCAAGCCGTCTTTTTTTACTAATGGTAAAACTGCTGCTTTTGTTGGTGCTAAAACACTCGGTAATTTTAAAACGGTACGTGTTGATCCGTCTTCCAAGGTTTCTTCTTGCAACGATTTTGAGAAAACCGATAAAAACATACGATCTAACCCAACCGATGTTTCTACAACATAAGGAACATAAGATGAATTGGTTTCGTTATCGAAAAACTGCAGTTTTTTACCTGAATGTTGTTCGTGTGCTTTTAAATCGAAATCGGTACGAGAGTGAATTCCTTCTAATTCTTTAAATCCGAACGGGAAATTAAATTCAATATCTGCTGCTGCATTTGCATAATGCGCCAACTTTTCATGGTCGTGAAAACGATAGTTTTCTTTTCCTAAACCTAAAGACAAATGCCATTTTAAACGCGTTTCTTTCCAATATTCGTAATAGGTTATTTCTTCGCCCGGTTTTACGAAAAACTGCATTTCCATTTGTTCAAACTCGCGCATACGGAAAATAAACTGACGTGCAACAATCTCATTACGGAATGCTTTACCAGTTTGTGCAATTCCAAACGGAATTTTCATACGTCCGGTTTTTTGAACGTTTAAAAAGTTCACGAAAATTCCCTGAGCAGTTTCCGGACGTAAATATAAATCCATAGCTGTATCAGCAGATGCACCTAATTTTGTTCCGAACATTAAATTGAACTGACGAACATCGGTCCAATTTTTAGAACCAGTTTCCGGATCGGCAATTCCCAATTCTTCAATCAAGGCTTTTACATCTTCCAAATTACCCGAATCTAAACCAGATGCCATTCGCTCTAAAATCTCTTTCTTTTTTGAAAGATACTCTACAACACGCGGATTTGTCGTAATAAATTCTTCTTCGTTAAAAGCATCGCCAAAACGACCTTTTGCTTTTTCGATTTCTTTTTGAGCCTTCTGCCACAATTTCTCGCAGTAATCTTCGATCAAAACATCGGCTCTATATCTTTTTTTAGAATCTTTATTGTCAATTAACGGATCGTTAAAAGCATCAACGTGCCCAGAAGCTTTCCATGTGGTTGGATGCATAAAGATAGAAGCATCGATCCCCACAATATTTTCGTGCATCTGTACCATTGATTTCCACCAGTACTCACGAATATTCTTTTTTAATTCTACTCCGTTTTGCGCATAATCGTAAACAGCGCTTAAACCATCGTAAATTTCGCTCGATGGAAAAATATATCCATACTCTTTTGCATGCGAAATTACATTTTTAAAAATGTCTTCTTGTTTTGCCATAGTGCAAAAATACTAAAATTGCAGTTTGTTAAAGTTTGTAAAACAAATAGTTGTAAAATATTGTTTTTTTATTGTATATTAACGCAAAGGTACATAAAACTTGTTGGCAATGTGGGCAATTATCGATGTTTTTGATTTATTTTATCCGCACCTTTGTTATGGTTGCGATGAAGTTCTGCAAGGCAGGAATGATATCTTGTGCAGCAATTGTTTGATTAGTTTAGATTTTATTCCTCTTTCTATTACACAAAACACAGAAATGAAACGCCGGTTTTATGGCAAACTTTCTGTAGAACATTGTATGGCAACTTTTTATTTTGCCGAAAATAGTATCGTTCAGAAATTACTCCACGAACTTAAATATAAAAATCAGCAGAAAATTTCTATCTTTTTTGCTACACTTACTTTACAGCATTTAAAAAATCATGCTGTATTTAGTTGGGTTGATTTTATTGTTTGTATTCCATTGCATAAATCAAAAGAGAAAAAACGAGGTTACAATCAGTTAGATGGTTTTGGAAACGAATTAAGCAAACAATTGAATATTCCGTTTTATAAAGATTATCTTATTAAAACATCGAAAACTAAAACGCAGACCAAGAAAAGCATGTGGCAACGTGCCGAAAGTAAAAGCGAATTTGTTATGAATGAAAAATATCAAGACCTGCAAAACAAAAACATTTTGTTGATTGATGATGTTATGACTACCGGATCTACTTTAGAAATTGCGGGTAAATGCATCTTAAAAAATTCTACCCATAAAATAAGCATACTAACTATGGCATATACACGCTGAAAAAATCAAATAAAAATAGTTACTTTGCAGGGTAAATTTAAGTTGATGAGATTTTTAAGATATTTTAGTTTTTTATTGATACTAACTTTGGTGCTGTTTACAAACTGTGCGAAACGCGGAACCATTACTGGTGGATTAAAAGACACCTTGGCGCCCGTGATTTTGTCTACGAATCCGGAAAATTTCAGTACACATTTCAAAGAAAAAACCATACAGATAAATTTTGATGAATATGTTAAACTGAACAAAGTTAACCAACAGTTGATTATTTCGCCGCCAATGGATATACAGCCCGAAATTACCCCAATGGGTTATCCAAGTAAATTTATAAAAATCAAGATTTTTGACACCCTTAAAGCAAGCACTACGTACAGTTTTAATTTTGGCGAAAGTATTCAGGATAATAATGAGGGAAATCCGTACACAAACTACAAATACGTTTTTTCTACAGGAGATTATATCGATTCATTAAAACTGACCACCAATTTTGAAGATGCTTACAGCAAAAAATCAAACGGAACTATAAATGTGCTTTTGTATGAAACCGAAGGTTTTAACGATTCTACCATCTACAAGAAAAAACCGTTGTATGTAGCAAGTGTAAAAGACAGCGTTTCTACCGCAGACCTAGAAAACTTAAAAAGCGGGAGTTATTACCTTGTTGCCTTGCAGGAAAAAAGCAGCAATTATAAGTTCGATCCAAAATCAGATAAAATAGGTTTTCATTCAACACCTATTACTTTACCAACAGATAGTGTGTATAGTGTAAAATTATTTAGCGAAACCAAGCAGGCAACAGCATACCGTCCGTCATTGGTCAGTCAGAACAAATGGTTGGCAGCTTACGAAGGTGATACTAAAAATTTAAAGGTAACTGCAGTAGGCAATAATAAACCAATTGCATCGCGCATTCAGAAAGTTCCGGGAAAAGATTCGATCTACATTTTTACACCGACTGATAAATACGATTCGCTTCAGTTTAAATTTAAAACAACCGATTACGAAAAGATCCATTCTGTTAATCAACGAACTTTAAAACAAATTGATACGCTACAAGTGAAGTTTACAAAAAGTGGAACGATTCAGTTTAGAGATACTATTTCATTTACTACAAACACACCATTTAAAAGTATTTCTAACGATTTAATTCAGGTTATTGGTAAAGATTCGCTTCAGATTCCGTTTACTATTAAAACCGATTCACTGAACAACACCGTAAAGATTTTGTTTGATAAAGTGGAAGAAGAAAAATATACGGTATTTTTAAAACCCAACAGCGTAACCGATTTTTACGATACTGCTTTGAAAACCGAAATGATCCAACGCTTTCAAACCGGAAAACTAACCGAGTACGGAAACATTTCGTTTACACTTTCGGGAACGGTGAACTACCCCATTATTTTTGAGCTTTTGACTAAAGATGAAAAACTGTATGATTACCTGTATATAACCGAGGAAAGTTCTATTGAATTTCGAGCCATTGAACCTGATAAATATTTCATTCGAATTATTGAAGATGCTAACGGCAACAAAAAATGGGACACCGGAAGTTATTTGGAAAAACGACAGCCCGAAAAGGTGATTAACTTCTTAAAAGAATTTGATATACGCGCCAATTGGGAATTAAACGAAACATTGGTTATGCCATAAACTTAAAAACCTTCCAAATTGGAAGGTTTTTAAGTTTACTTTTTAATTAACTTTTTAACGGCCATACCTTGATTGGTTTGCAAATGCAATAGATACGTACCGCTTGCCAAGTTTTCTACATTTAGTTGTATTTCGGTTTCGTTGTTAAAGTTTTTTGTACTTAACTGCTTACCCGTAACATCATAAATTGTTATTTGGTTTACCAACATATTTTCACTGTTAGTTATGTTTACAACGTTAGTTGTTGGATTTGGATAAACATTAAATTTAGAGGAAATCCATTCATTTACATTTACAAAAGCCGGACGATTGGGTACAGCCGAAAGTTTAATATTATCATACTTAATCAATGCCCCAGAATAAGATGTTATTGGTTTATAAACACCAAAACCTATATATATATCTGGGTAACCAAGAGTTGTTCTTTTTTGAACACCCCAATATTTTAACATAGGAATGTATGTGTGAATTTCCCATGAATCCGTAATTTCAAAATACTCAAAATACACCTCAACTTTTATCCATTTGTGGTTATATACTTTTTTGTAATTTGCTGGGTGTGTTGATGAAGAATATATCATTGATTCATTCGCATTAACTTCGCATTTAAAATAATAATCGTTTGATTCAAAACCAACACTTGAGTCAAATAGCTCAGCAAAGTTGCCTGTAAAATCTTTACACCAAAATTCAAATTCTAATTTTAAAACATCATTACCTAAATCACGTTCGTCATAATCTTTAAAAATACCCGGTTGAACACATTTAGCTATACTAAAGAGATTATTTGGTGTTGTATTCCATCCCCAAGCTAACACTTTACCTCTATTAGGCTCATTAAAGATTCGAACATCATTGTAAAAACCATTAACCTGCCATCCATTCGTATTATTTAGAAAAGGACCTACATTATAACTTTCAAAATCATCACTAAATAAAACCTGTGCATTTACAGATGATAGAGTTAAAAGTGTAATTACCGATACTATATTTGCGATTAGATTTTTCATTATAATATATTTTTAAAATAAAATAACAAAACAAACTTATAAAACCCCATTTAATGAAATTCTATAAGCGTGTTAAATTTAGTTAAAATATATTAATTATTACAATATATGTTGAATATAAAAATACGATTTTTATAATATTTTAAAATTATCAGCATCATTTAAAAATGCAAATTTTTGTCGGGCTGTTTGTAAAGGATCTTTCTCCAGTTTTATTATTTCAATTTGATCCTCAATAAGTGGCTCCACAATATTTTTTCCCATGAAATCTATAACTTGTGAATGACCCGAATATTCTACTCCATTTAAATCAGTTCCGCAACGGTTTACTGCCACAACATAACTCATATTTTCAATAGCACGTGCTTTTAGCAAAGCATCCCAAGCATCAATTCGACGATTGGGCCACGACGCTACATAAACCAATAAATCGTAATTAGTATTTACAATTCGCGAATAAACCGGAAAACGTAAATCATAACAAACCAATAAGCAAATATTCCAATTTTTGTAAGAAACAATTAATTTCTCATTGCCTGGTGTATATACCTTTTCTTCGCCCGCTAATGTAAACAAGTGACGTTTATTATAGGTTTGATAAGATCCATCGGGAAAAATAAAAAACAAGCGGTTATAATAATTATTTTCTTGTTTTACTACCCAACTTCCTATAATGGCAGTTTGCTTATCTACAGCTAATTTTTGAATGATCAGCAATGTTTCACCTTGTTCGTATTCCGCAACAACTTCAGGGTTCATTGTAAAACCGGTGGTAAACATTTCGGGTAACACGATAAGATCAACAGCATTCGGTAAATTCAAGATTTTATCTTGAACATATTCTAAATTTGCTTGTTTATTTTCCCAAAGGGTATCGAATTGTATTAAGGCTGTTTTCATACTTTTAAAGGTATGAAATAATGAATAAAGTTAATTTGAAAACTGTTCTAATTTTTTACCGATGTAAGAAAACATATAGCTAAATTTTGCATTGTAAGCCATAGAACGAGTATCGACTATTGAAAGTTCTTTTCTATTTTCTTTTGCGTAACTTGAAACTTCTTGTAACAATTCTTCTTCTCCCTTTTTATACTCTTTGTATTCTACTGATTTTTTATCACAAAGCTTATCAATATAGGCAATGAACTTTTCATTTTTAGGTGCCAAAATCTTTAAATAAGGAAAAATTTGTTTGTCTTTATTAAACGAGAAAAATCTCATATAATATGATTTGTCGTTATCTTTCTGCTTTACATAAAAATACAATTCGTCATTTAAAGATCCGTTTCTACCAAGATTTATGTAATAATTTGCGTATAAAACAACATAGTCATCAACTCTTGGTATTTGAAACATTGTTACAGGTTCTTTATCTTTTACCTCTAATGATTTTCTTTCATATTTGTACACATTAATTCGATCGAAGCGCGTAGGTTTTTCACCAGAAAAAACAACATACTTTATGCGATTTGCGGGTATTTCAACATAACTCCCACTTCCTTCTGCTTTAAACAATATGGCATTAGCTTCTACATCTCCATGTCTAAAAAGTTTAGGATCTAACGTTAGCATACGCTTGCCTACATTTGAAACTTTATTGTTTTTAATATAGCCTGTTTTTGTGGTATTGTCGTTCATATATACCATGGCTTGCTCAGGAATTTCCTCATTTGCTTTCCAGTAAATAAATTGAGAATGCGCACTAAAAGATAAAAGCGTAATAAGGAATAAATAAAAGTTGTTCATAAAAGTTGTTTAAATTTTGGCTAAAATAGAAAAATCCGAATATAAGTCCGGATTTTTCTATTAAAATATTTTAATTTAATTATTTTATTGAAGCTGATAAGTATTCACGATTCATACGTGCAATGTTTTCTAAAGAAATTCCTTTAGGACATTCTACTTCACAAGCTCCTGTATTTGTACAGTTACCAAAACCTTCGTTATCCATAGCTTCCACCATGTTTAATACACGTTCTGTAGCTTCTACTCTACCCTGTGGTAACAAAGCAAACTGAGAAACTTTAGCAGAAACGAACAACATAGCCGATGAGTTTTTACACGTAGCTACACAAGCACCACAACCAATACAAGTAGCTGCATCAAACGCTTTATCTGCGTTGTCTTTACGAATTGGCAATGCGTTAGCATCTTGTGTATTTCCTGATGTATTTACAGACACGAAACCACCTGCATGCTGAATACGGTCAAAAGACCCGCGATCAACCACTAAATCTTTAATTACTGGGAATGCTTTGGCACGGAATGGCTCAATATAAATAGTATCGCCATCTTTAAACTTACGCATGTGTAACTGACAAGTAGTTACACCGCGATCTGGTCCGTGTGCTTCACCGTTAATAAATAAAGAACACATACCGCAAATACCTTCACGACAATCGTGATCGAATGCTACAGGGTCATCACCTTTTTCTACTAATTCGTTATTTAAAACGTCTAACATTTCAAGGAATGACATATCCGGTTCAATACCGCCGATTTTATAATCGACCATTTGACCTTTATCTTTTGCGTTTTTTTGACGCCAAATTTTTAATGTAAGATTCATCTTATCTAGTTTTTAAAGTCTTAAAGTCGAATGTCGAAAGTCGGACATTAGGACTTTTGACAGTTGACTTTCGACTAAATTACTTATAACTACGAGTTACCATTTTAATGTTTTCATATACTAAAGGTTCTTTGTGAAGAACAGCTTCACGCGGGTTTCCTTTGTATTCCCAAGCTGCAACGTATGAGAAGTTTTCGTCATCACGTTCTGCTTCACCTTCTGCAGACTGGTGTTCTTCACGGAAGTGACCTCCACAAGACTCTTCACGGTGTAACGCATCTTTAGCAAATAATTCACCTAATTCTAGGAAATCGGCTACACGTAATGCTTTTTCTAATTCTTGGTTGAATGATTCAGCAGTACCTGAAACTTTTACGTTTTTGTAGAAATCTTCACGTAAAGCTGCAATTTCTTCCATTGCTTCGTTCAGTCCTTTTTCATTACGAGCCATACCTACTTTATTCCACATGATTTTCCCTAATTTCTTATGGAAATAATCAACCGAATGTTGTCCTTTATTGTTCATGAAATGATCAATCATTGAACGTACATTGTTTTCTGCTTCAACGAACTCTGGTAAATCGGTAGAAATGGTTCCTGTACGGATATCATCTGCCAAATAATTACCAATTGTATAAGGTAAAACAAAGTATCCGTCTGCCAAACCTTGCATTAAAGCCGAAGCTCCTAAACGGTTTGCACCGTGATCAGAGAAATTTGCTTCACCAATACAGTAACATCCTTCAACAGTTGTCATTAAATCGTAATCAACCCAAACACCACCCATTGTATAGTGTACTGCAGGGTAAATCATCATTGGCGTTTTGTACGGATTCTCGTCTACAATCTTGTAGTACATTTGGAATAAGTTTCCATATTTGTTTTCAACTACTTTCTGACCTAAATCATAAACCAATTTCGCATCGTTTTCATCTAAATGGTGAATACGAGCTTGTTCTTTACCGTAACGATCAATTGCAGCAGCGAAGTCTAAATAAACAGCTTCACCAGTTGCATTTACACCAAAACCGGCATCACAACGTTCTTTAGCAGCACGCGACGCAACGTCACGAGGTACCAAGTTACCGAATGATGGGTAACGACGCTCTAAGTAATAATCTCTATCTTCTTCAGCTAAATCGGTAGGCTTCTTTTTACCTTCACGAATTGCTTGTGCATCTTCTAATTTTTTAGGCACCCAAATACGCCCATCGTTACGTAATGATTCTGACATCAACGTTAATTTTGATTGATGATCACCAGTAACCGGAATACATGTTGGGTGAATTTGTGTGTAACAAGGATTAGCAAAGTAAGCACCACGTTTGTGTGCTTTCCAAGCTGCCGTTACATTAGATCCCATTGCGTTTGTTGAAAGGAAGAATACGTTTCCGTAACCACCTGTTGCAATAACTACTGCGTGTGCAGAGTGACGCTCAATTTCACCTGTAACCAAGTTACGCGCAATAATTCCACGTGCTTTACCATCAACAATCACTAAATCTAGCATCTCGTGACGGTTGTACATTTTAATTTTTCCACGACCAATTTGGCGGTTCATTGCAGAGTAAGCTCCTAATAATAATTGCTGACCTGTTTGACCTTTAGCGTAGAATGTACGTGAAACCTGCGTTCCACCAAACGAACGGTTATCTAACAAACCACCGTACTCACGTGCTAACGGCACACCTTGCGCCACACATTGATCGATGATGTTTACAGAAACCTCAGCCAAACGGTGTACGTTTGCTTCACGAGCACGGTAATCGCCTCCTTTTACTGTATCGTAAAATAAACGGTAAACAGAGTCACCATCACCTGCATAATTTTTAGCTGCGTTAATACCCCCTTGTGCTGCAATTGAGTGTGCACGACGTGGAGAATCTTGGTAACAAAAAGCTTTTACACTGTAACCTAATTCGGCTAAAGTAGCAGCAGCAGATCCACCCGCTAAACCAGTACCAACGATAATTACGTCGATATTACGTTTGTTTGCTGGGTTTACTAATTTAATATGATCTTTATAATCTGTCCATTTCGATGAAATAGAACCTTGTGGTATTTTATTATCTAATGCCATAATCAATCTTCTTTATATGATTATTTAATGAAGTGAATGTAAATTGGAATAATTGCAAAAAGTAATGGAATAATGATTGCAAATAATTTACCTAATCCGTTAATTAATCCGTTGTATTTTGGGTTATTAGCACCTAACGATTGAAATGCACTTGCAAATCCATGCATTAAGTGAAATGCTAACACAACCATAGAAAACACATAAAATATGGTGAATAGTAAACCGTACGTTGGATCTTTAAAAAACTCTATAGTGATTTTGTATAAATCTTTGTAGCCTTCTGCAAATTTAACATCGGTACCTTTAATGTAGAATTCTTTGTTGTTTCTTATTTCAAACTCGCCACTTTCAACTTGTTGTTGTGCAATAAAACTACCTGTAGTTGTATTGTAAACAATCAAATCAATTTTTTGATCTGTCATTGGAACAGCTTGTGAAACCGTTTGTTGTTGTAAAGGCATGTCGCTAAAATGCATTTTTGCCCAAAAATTCGTCATGTGTGTAGCAATAAAAACAAGCAATAATGTTCCTAAAACCGCCATGTTACGTGACTGCCACGTACTGTTTGATGCTGCATTGTTTTTTACGTAACCTATTGGACGCGCTTTTTTGTTTTGAATGGTAAGCATGATACCATCTACCGCAT
>Ga0233380_1001182_pt1 | contig 12070 bp, 13 predicted proteins | sample ElkDunMinimDraft_9_FD_191541 | JGI IMG/M metagenome (GOLD analysis project Ga0233380, IMG submission 191541) | Fecal eukaryotic communites from dung pellets of Tule Elk in California, USA - Elk Dung F36 | ecosystem: Host-associated > Mammals > Digestive system > Large intestine > Fecal | place... | reverse complement strand
CGATGTCGATAGCGAGGCGTATCCCGTACCGAAATCGTCGAGCGCGATCGACAGGCCAGCGGCGGATAGCTGCTCCAGCGTCTGTCCGACCCGCTCGGCATTGCGACCCAGAAACACCGATTCGGTGATTTCAAGCTGGATCCGTTCCGCCGCCACGCCCGCCCTCTTCATTGCGGCGAGAAAGCGTTGAGGAAAGGCCGGATCGTGGAGTTCGATTCCCGGCACGTTGACCGCGATATGGCCGATATCAAGACCCCGGGCCTGCCAGCGCGCACAGTCTGCCAGAACTGCTCTCACCATCCGTTCGTTGATTACGCGTCCAATTTCCGGATGCTCGAAGGCGGCGGCGATGTCGCCGGGCATCAGTACCGACCCATCTCGGCTGACGCCGCGCAACAGTGCCTCGAACCCAACGATGCGGCCGGACGAAAGCTCAACCTTGGGCTGATACCAGGGCACAAGTAGCCCTTTGGTCAAGGCGTCACGGGCGCGATCGAGCATGCGATCCTCCCGCTGCCAGTTATCGAGCAGACGCGACTCAAAGATGCACGCCTGGCCGCGCCCGCCCTTCTTCGCTTCGTAAAGCGCGATATCGGCATGTTTCATGAGACTGGTCGTATCGCTGGCGTCACCAGGATAGATCGCGACCCCCATGCTGACCCGGCAATCGATGTGGCGGTCCTTATATGTCAACGGAGCGTGCAGCGCCGTCCGCATTCTCTTCACTATGTCGTTCAGATCGCCGGTATCGGATATGCGGGTCAGAAGGACGGCGAATTCGTCGCCGCCCATGCGCGCGACGAGATCGCCGGGGCGGATGGCGGCGCGAAGCCGTCGCCCGACCGCGCGTAGCAGCGCATCGCCCACGTCATGACCCGCGCTGTCATTGACGCGTTTGAATTCATCGAGATCGAGCAGCACCACGGCCATCGTGCCGCCACTATTGCTGATGGCGGCGGCGGCATGATCGAGACTGGCCATAAAATGCGCCCGATTCGCCAGTTGCGTCAGCGAATCGGTCATCGCCAGCTGTGCCAGATGGCGCTCGGCATTTTTACGATCAGTAATGTCGACGGCACAGGTGAGGACGCAATCCTCATCCTGAAGCAGCACTGGGCGGGCGGACAAGAGCAGATGCCGCATCTCGCCATCCTCGCCATCGACGCTGAGTTCGAGATGGTCGATGGTCTCGCCTGCTGCGACGCGGGCGGATATTGCGCCATAGCCCTGATGGACAAGATCTGCTTTGATTCGGGCCATATAGTCCCTGGATGCCGGGTTCTGGTGAACCACCGATCCGTCGGATCGGGTCACGAGCAAGGGCACAGGCACAGTTTTGAATATCCGGCCCAGGCTTTCGGTCGAAAGTGTCAGCGCGGCGCGCGCGTCCATGGCGATGCGGCTCGCCTTCCATTCCATCCGCTGCAACCGGTTGTTGCGCGCAACGGCAATCCAAAGGCCGCAATGAAGGATGAGTGTCGCCAGGGCCATGCCCGGAGTCGTGGGCGACAACGGGACAGGGGCGGAATATCCGACGAGCATCGCCGCCCCGCAGGCCAGCCCGCCCCAGGCATTGCCCCGGAAGCTGGTCGGGACCACCAGGTAGAAGACGAGGGGCAGCATCACCATGACGAAGAGTGCGATGTCGCTGCGCGAGCTGACGAGGAATGCCACGCCTAGGGCCGTTCCTGCCTGCCAGAGGCCGCAGATTCGCACTATCGTCTTGAAATCACTGATCTGCCGACGGCACAGGAAGACGCACAGCAGCGACCATATTACGACGAAGATGCGGGCGGGCACCGCGACCCAGAAATGCGGCGTTCCCAGAAATCGCCAGTCGCTGAACAGGAATATCGCGTTGAGGACGGCCGACAGCATGAACAGCAGATGGGCATGGCGCTGCGATTCGGGCAGGCGCTTCGCCTGAAATGCGGACTCTTGCGCATGATCGATAAATTCGCCGGATAGTCTGGAAAGCTGGCTCACAACGCATCCATCGCGACAACAGGAATGTCGTCTTTGCCGCAGGATAAGGCAAGCTGCGTTAGTAATTCGCTAAACCCTTCATAATCTGAAGGGCCGCCGCCATTTTTTGGGCTGCCTTGACCCATAGGTCCAGCAGAGCTATAGGCGCGCTGCCCATGTTCCGACGAACCTTATCGTCTCTGCATGGGCGATATATATGAGCTGAACATTGCCGGGTGCTCTAGCAGCTCCAGGGGGCATTATGCCTACCGGGGCCTTTGTCGTTGGAAATGACGATAAAAGAAGCATGGGGCTAACGTCAAAGTAACTGAGAAGGTGAAGGGCTTCATGCCAACGATCAACCAGCTGGTCCGAAAGGGCCGCGAATTGCAGAAGACCAAGTCGAAGGTCCCTGCGATGGAGGCGAATCCGCAGAAGCGCGGCGTTTGCACCCGCGTATATACGACGACCCCGAAGAAGCCGAACTCGGCGCTTCGTAAGGTGGCGAAGGTTCGCCTGGTGAACCAGCGTGAAGTCATCACCTACATTCCGGGTGAAGGCCATAACCTTCAGGAGCACTCTGTCGTGCTCATCCGCGGCGGCCGCGTTCGCGATCTTCCCGGCGTGCGCTATCATGTGCTGCGCGGCGTCCTCGATACGCAGGGCGTGAAGAATCGTAAGCAGAGCCGTTCGAAGTACGGCGCGAAGCGTCCTAAGTAAGAAGGGGAGACTATACTATGTCCCGTCGTCGTCGCCCCGAAAAGCGCGTTATCCTGCCCGATCCCAAGTTCGGCGATATCGTGCTGTCGAAATTCATGAACAGCATCATGCAGGACGGCAAGAAAGCCGTTGCCGAATCCATCGTGTACGGCGCTCTCGACACTGTCGAAGCGCGGTCGAAGAAGGATCCGGTCGCGATGTTCCATGATGCCCTCAACAATGTGAAGCCCGGCATCGAAGTCCGCAGCCGCCGCGTCGGCGGTGCGACCTATCAGGTGCCGGTCGAGGTTCGTCCCGAGCGTTCGCAGGCTCTGGCGATTCGCTGGCTGATCACTGCGTCGCGCAACCGCAGCGAAACCACCATGGCCGCCCGCCTGTCGGGTGAACTGCTGGACGCTGCCAATAATCGCGGCAATGCGGTCAAAAAGCGCGAAGACACGCACCGCATGGCGGAGGCGAACCGCGCCTTCTCGCATTACCGCTGGTAATATAATTGGAGGGTCGGGGCGTCTTGTCCCGATCCTCGAACAACCGTTCGGGCCAAGAGCAGTCGAAGCCCTCCGCTGAGCGATGCAGGCTATATGGCGCTGCGTCCCGGCAGAGCCCTTCGACCCGCAGGCGGGCGAACGGGTTCAGACCAACACCTGTTCCTCACCTCGCCGTACCCGGCAACGGAGTAAAGACCATGGCCCGCAGCCATCCGCTCGAACGCTATCGCAATTTCGGTATCATGGCGCATATCGACGCCGGCAAGACGACGACGACCGAGCGTATCCTTTACTATACCGGCAAGTCGTACAAGATCGGCGAAGTCCATGACGGCGCTGCCACGATGGACTGGATGGAGCAGGAGCAGGAGCGTGGCATCACGATCACCTCCGCCGCCACGACCTGCGTGTGGAAGGCTGACGAAGGCCGCGGTCCCGAGCATCGTTTGAACATCATCGACACGCCCGGTCACGTCGACTTCACGATCGAAGTCGAGCGTTCGCTGCGCGTGCTCGACGGCGCCGTCGCGGCGTTCGACGGCGTTGCCGGCGTTGAGCCGCAGTCGGAGACGGTGTGGCGTCAGGCGGACAAGTACAAGGTCCCGCGGATGTGCTACATCAACAAGCTCGACCGCACCGGTGCCAATTTCTATTATTGCGTACAGACGATCATCGATCGCCTGGGCGCCCGTCCTGCGGTTCTGTATTTGCCGATCGGCGCGGAATCGGAGTTCGTCGGCCTCGTCGACCTGGTCAACAACCGCGCGATCGTCTGGAAGGACGAGAGCCTGGGCGCCGAATTCTCCTATGAGGAAATTCCCGCCGATCTCGTCGACAAGGCTGCCGAATATCGCGAAAAGCTGATCGAACTTGCCGTCGAGCAGGACGATACGGCGATGGAAGCCTATCTGGAAGGCAATGAGCCCGATGCTGCGACGCTCAAGGCGCTGATCCGTAAGGGTACGCTGGCTCAGTCCTTCGTGCCGGTGCTGTGCGGCTCGTCGTTCAAGAACAAGGGTGTGCAGGCGCTGCTCGACGCCGTCGTCGACTATCTCCCTTCGCCGCTGGACATTGAAGACGTGCAGGGCATCAACCCCGACACCGAAGAGCCTGACAGCCGTGCGACCGCAGATGACGCGCCTTTCTCGGGCCTGGCGTTCAAGATCATGAACGATCCCTTCGTGGGCTCGCTGACCTTCCTGCGCGTCTACTCGGGCACGCTGACCAAGGGCACCTATCTGAACTCGGTCAAGGACAAGAAGGAAAAGATCGGCCGCATGCTGCTCATGCATGCCAACAGCCGTGAAGATATCGATGCGGCCTATGCCGGCGACATCGTCGCGCTTGCGGGCATGAAGGAAACGACGACCGGCGACACGCTGTGCGCCGAGCGTCAGCCGATCATCCTCGAGCGGATGGAATTCCCCGAGCCCGTCATCGAATTGTCGGTGGAGCCCAAGACCAAGGCCGACCAGGAAAAGATGGGCGTCGCGCTCAACCGCCTGGCTGCCGAGGACCCCTCGTTCCGCGTCACGACCGATCACGAATCGGGTCAGACCATCATCAAGGGCATGGGTGAACTTCACCTCGAAATCCTGGTCGATCGCATGAAGCGTGAGTTCAAGGTCGAGGCGAATGTCGGCGCGCCGCAGGTTGCGTATCGCGAATATCTCAAGAAGCCCGTCGACATCGACTACACCCACAAGAAGCAGTCGGGCGGCACCGGCCAGTTCGGCCGCATCAAGGTGAAGCTGACGCCGGGTGAACGCGGCGCGGGCATCATCTTCAAGGATGAGATCAAGGGCGGCAATATTCCCAAGGAATATATCCCCGCGATCGAAAAGGGCATGCGCGAAACGGCGGCCACCGGCTCGCTGATCGGCTTCCCGATCATCGACTTCGAAATCAACCTGTATGACGGCGCCTATCATGACGTCGACTCGTCGGCGCTGGCGTTCGAAATCACCGGCCGTGCGGCCATGCGTGAAGCGGCGCAGAAGGCCGGCATCACGCTGCTCGAGCCGGTCATGAAGGTCGAAGTCGTGACCCCGGAGGAATATCTGGGCGACGTCATCGGCGACATGAACAGCCGTCGTGGCCAGATCCAGGGCACCGACACGCGCGGTAACGCGCAGGTGGTCGAGGCGATGGTTCCGCTGGCGAACATGTTCGGCTATGTGAACTCGCTGCGTTCGTTCACGCAGGGACGGGCGAACTATTCGATGATCTTCTCGCACTATGACGAAGTGCCGCAGAATGTCGCAGACGAGGTGAAGGCGAAGATGGCCTGAATTTTCCTCCGGCCGGCGCGCGAAATCGCGCCGGTTGGGGCTGGCTTTCTGCAAATTTGCTGCTATGGACGCGCCTTCGCAAGGCGAGGCCTTGGCGGTCAAACCAATCGGATTTGATTAAAAGGTAGGATAAAATGGCTAAGGCTAAGTTTGAGCGGAATAAGCCGCACTGCAACATCGGCACCATCGGTCACGTCGACCATGGCAAGACCTCGCTGACCGCAGCGATCACCAAGGTGCTGGCCGAAACCGGCGGCGCGACGTTCACCAGCTACGACAACATCGACAAGGCGCCTGAAGAGCGCGAGCGCGGTATCACCATTTCGACCTCGCACGTCGAATATGAGACCGAAGCCCGCCACTATGCGCACGTCGATTGCCCGGGCCACGCTGACTATGTGAAGAACATGATCACCGGTGCGGCGCAGATGGACGGCGCGATCCTGGTCGTCTCGGCGACCGACGGCCCGATGCCCCAGACCCGCGAGCACATTCTGCTTGCCCGTCAGGTCGGCGTTCCGCAGCTCGTCGTGTTCATGAACAAGGTCGACCTGGTTGACGATCCGGAAATCCTTGAGCTCGTCGAGCTGGAAATCCGTGAGCTGCTCTCGTCCTACGAGTTCGACGGCGACAACATTCCCGTGATCCCGGGTTCGGCGGTCAAGGCGCTCGACGATTCGAACACCGAAATCGGCCGCGAAGCGGTTCTGAAGCTGATGGCTGCTGTCGATAGCTTCATCCCGCAGCCCGAGCGTCCCGTGGACAAGCCGTTCCTGATGCCGATCGAAGACGTGTTCTCGATTTCGGGTCGTGGCACCGTTGTCACCGGTCGCGTCGAGACCGGCATCATCAAGGTCGGTGAAGAAGTCGAAATCGTCGGCCTCAAGGACACCACCAAGACCACCGTCACGGGCGTCGAAATGTTCCGCAAGCTGCTCGACGAAGGTCGTGCGGGCGACAACATCGGCGCGCTGGTGCGCGGCACGAAGCGTGAAGAAGTCGAGCGTGGCCAGGTTCTGGCCAAGCCGGGCACGATCACGCCGCACACCGACTTCGACGCCGAAGTCTATGTGCTGTCGAAGGAAGAGGGTGGCCGTCACACGCCGTTCTTCGCCAACTATCGTCCGCAGTTCTACTTCCGCACCACCGACGTGACCGGCGAAGTCGTTCTGCCCGAGGGCACCGAGATGGTCATGCCTGGCGACAACGTGAAGCTTGGCATCCGCCTGATCGCGCCGATCGCAATGGATCCGGGTCTGCGCTTCGCAATTCGCGAAGGCGGTCGGACCGTCGGCGCAGGGGTTGTCGGCACGATCACGAAGTAATAAGGAAGCCCAACGGCGCGGGTCGATCGATTCGCGCCGTTGGCAATTTTCAAACCGCTTCGGATCGCCTTTCTCCGGCTCGCATGAGTTAGAAGGGCAGTTACGAAGCGGTATTTTTTTGAGACGCATTTTCCCAGTATAAGGCCGGATCGATCTGGCGGGAAAATGTTGGTTTGGCTCTTTCGCATCGGCAGGGACATGGACAGCAACATCCGCATTCGCCTTAAGGCGTTCGATCATCGCGTGCTCGATCAGGCGACCGGCGACATCGCCGACACCGCCCGCCGCACCGGCGCACTCATCCGTGGCCCGATTCCGTTGCCTACGCGCATCGAGAAGTTCACGGTCAACCGTGGTCCTCACGTCGACAAGAAGTCGCGCGAGCAGTTCGAGGTCCGCACCTACAAGCGCATGCTTGACATTGTGCAGCCGACGCCGCAGACGGTCGACGCGCTGATGAAGCTGGATCTGGCTGCCGGCGTGAACGTAGAGATCAAGTTGGCCTGAGCCGACAAGTCCCCGCTCCTTCCGAAAGGTTGAGCGGGGTATCGGGTATTCCGGGAACGGAAGCTCAAAACGACACAAGGGATACCGCGCGGTCTTGACCGTGGTCCTGGTCCCCCGTCGCTTTCTCCGATGAGGAGGGGGCATCCAACCCGGACGGGGTGATCTGTAAAAATTGGGTTGGCCGCGCGGGAGTGATCTCGAGCGGTTTTTTTCGTTGGATACGCCCGCTGCTATGGTGGGCCTCTGTGGGAGTAACCAGTGATGCGCACAGGCGTTATCGCGAAGAAGGTGGGGATGACCCGCCTGTTTAATGAAGACGGGCGACATGTGCCCGTCACCGTCCTTGCCCTTGAGGGCAATCAGGTCGTGGCACGCAAGGAAGTCGAACGCGACGGCTATATCGCCGTTCAGCTCGGCGCTGGCGTTGCCAAGGTCAAGAATGTCGCCAAGCCGCAGCGCGGCCACTTCGGCAAGGCCGAAGTTGAGCCCAAGGCGCGGCTGGTTGAATTCCGGGTCGCCGAGGACGCGCTCCTCGACGTCGGCGCGGAAATTGCCGCTGACCATTTCATCACCGGCCAGCTGGTCGACGTCGCCGGTCACACGCAGGGCAAGGGCTTTGCCGGTGCCATGAAGCGCTGGGGCTTCGGCGGTATGCGCGCCACCCACGGCGTGTCCATCAGCCACCGTGCCCATGGTTCGACGGGTAACCGTCAGGATCCGGGCCGCGTCTTCAAGAACAAGAAGATGGCCGGCCACATGGGTGACCGTGAGCGGACGCAGCAGAATCTGGAGATCGTGCGCACCGACGTGGAGCGCGGCCTTCTGTTCGTGAAGGGCAGCGTTCCGGGCGCCAAGGGTACCTGGCTGACCGTCAAGGATGCCGTCAAGGTCAAGCGCCCTGCCGACGTGCCCTATCCGGCCAGCCTGAAGGCTGCCGCCAACAGCAACAACGCTCCGGCGCAGACGCCTGCTGAAGACGCAGTCGCTCCCGAAGCGACCGAAGGCCAGGAGGGCTAAACCATGAAGGTCAATGTACAGACCCTCGAAGCGCAGGCCGCTGGCGAACTGGAGCTGAATGACGAGGTGTTCGGTCTCGAACCCCGCGCCGACATTCTGCATCGCGTCGTCACCTGGCAGCTCGAGAAGCGCCGCGGCACTGCCCGCGGCACCCGTGAGCGTAGCGACGTCGCGCGCACCGGCAAGAAGTTCGGTCGCCAGAAGGGCGGCGGTACGGCTCGTCACGGCGATCGTCGCGCTCCCGTCTTCATCGGCGGTGGTAAGGCTCACGGTGCCCGCGTTCGTGACTTCAACCCCTCGCTGAACAAGAAGGTTCGCGCGCTGGGTCTGAAGATGGCGCTTTCGTCGAAGGCGAAGGCCGGCACGCTGACGATCATCGACAGCCTGGACGTCGCTGAAGGCAAGACCAAGGCGCTGGTCGCCAACCTGGCCAAGCTGAACCTGACCAAGGTGCTGTTCATCGATGGCGATGCGGTCAATGTCAGCTTCGCAAAGGCGTCGGCCAACATCGTCGGCGTGGACCTGCTCCCCGCTGTCGGCGCCAACGTCTACGACATCCTGAAAGCCGACTCGCTGGTGCTGACCCGCGCTGCGGTCGAAAAGCTGGAGGCCCGTTTCAATGGCTAAAAAGCAAGGCGCCGCTGTCGACAACCGTCATTATGACATTGTCGTCGCACCGCACATCACCGAGAAGTCGACGCTTCTGTCCGAGAATAACGCCGTGGTCTTCAAGGTCGCAGGCGATGCGACCAAGCCCGAGATCAAGGCTGCCGTCGAGGCGCTTTGGGGTGTCAACGTCAAGAGCGTCAACACGCTCGTGACGAAGGGCAAGACCAAGCGCTGGAAGGGCAAGCCTTACACGCGGTCGGACGTGAAGAAGGCGATCGTTCGCCTGGCTGATGGCCAGACGATCGACATCACCGAAGGAGTGCGCTGATCATGGCGCTTAAACATTATAACCCGACGAGCCCCGCGCAGCGCGGCCTGATCCTCGTCGACCGTTCGAGCCTGCACAAGGGTAAGCCCGTCAAGGCGCTCACCGAAGGCAAGCGCAAGACCGGCGGTCGCAACAACAAGGGTCATGTGACGTCGCGCGGCATCGCCGGCGGTCACAAGCAGCGTTACCGCATCATCGACTTCAAGCGTCGTCTGTGGGACGTCGAAGGCACGGTCGAGCGTCTGGAATATGACCCCAATCGCACCGCCTTCATCGCGCTGGTCAACTATCCCGACGGCACGCAGGCCTATATCCTGGCGCCGCAGCGTCTCGCCGCTGGCGACAAGGTGATCGCGGGCAAGAAGACCGACGTGAAGCCGGGCAATGCGATGGAGCTGGGGCAGATGCCGGTCGGCACGATCATCCACAACATCGAGATGAAGCCGGGCAAGGGCGGTCAGCTCTGTCGTTCGGCGGGCACCTATGCCCAGCTCGTGGGTCGCGATCGCGGCATGGTGATGGTGCGCTTGTCCTCGGGCGAGCAGCGCTACATCCGCTCGGACTGCATGGGCACGGTAGGCGCGGTGTCGAACCCCGACAACGCCAACACCAATCTCGCCAAGGCTGGCCGCAACCGCTGGCTCGGCCGTCGTCCGCTGACACGCGGCGTGGCAAAGAACCCGGTCGACCATCCGCACGGCGGTGGTGAAGGCCGGACCTCGGGCGGCCGTCATCCGGTTACGCCTTGGGGCAAGCCGACCAAGGGTGCACGCACCCGCCACAACAAGGCGACGGATAAGATGATCATCCGTAGCCGCCATGCGAAGAAGAAGAGGTAAGCGAGATGGCTCGTTCCGTCTGGAAAGGTCCTTTCGTGGACCTCAGCCTTCTGAAGAAGGCGGAAGTCGCACAGGATGCCGGTGGCCGCGCTGGTCCGATCAAGACCTGGTCGCGCCGCTCCACCATCCTGCCCCAGTTCGTTGGTCTGACGTTCAACGTCTATAACGGCCGCAAACATGTTCCGGTATCCGTGAACGAGGATATGGTGGGTCACAAGCTGGGCGAATTCGCCCCGACCCGCTACTTCCCCGGCCACGCTGCCGACAAGAAGGGTAAGCGCTGATGTCGAAGCCCAAGGCTCCCCGTCGCGTCGCCGACAATGAGGCGCTGGCCGTTGGCACGCAGATCCGTGGTTCGGCACAGAAGCTGAACCTGGTGGCGTCGCTGATCCGCGGTCGCAAGGTCGAGGACGCGCTGAACGTCCTCACCTTCTCGAAGAAGGCGATGGCCGTCGACGTGCGCAAGGTGCTGGCTTCGGCCATCGCCAATGCGGAAAACAATCACAATCTGGACGTCGACAGCCTGGTCGTCGCGGAAGCTTCGGTGGGCAAAGCCTTCACCCTCAAGCGCTTCCACGCTCGCGGCCGCGGCAAGTCGACCCGGATCCTGAAGCCCTTCAGCCGCGTGCGCATTGTCGTGCGGGAAGCTGGTGAAGAGGCGGAGGCGTAAGAGATGGGTCACAAGAGCAATCCGATCGGTCTGCGCCTGCAGATCAACCGTACATGGGACAGCCGCTGGTACGCCGAAGGCCAGGACTATGGCCGCCTGTTGCTGGAGGATCTCAAGATCCGCCAGTATATCATGAAGAGCCTGCCGCAGGCTGCGATCTCCAAGGTCGTGATCGAGCGTCCGGCCAAGCTGTGCCGCATCTCGATCTATGCTGCCCGTCCCGGTGTCATCATCGGCAAGAAGGGCGCGGACATTGAAAAGCTGCGCAAGAAGCTGGGCAGCTTGACCTCCTCGGACGTCAGCCTGAACATCGTCGAGATCCGCAAGCCCGAGATCGACAGCAAGCTCGTCGCGCAGGGCATCGCCGATCAGCTGGAGCGTCGCGTTGCGTTCCGCCGTGCGATGAAGCGCGCCGTGCAGTCGGCACTTCGTCTGGGCGCCGAAGGCATCAAGATCACCTGCGGCGGCCGTCTGGGCGGCGCGGAGATCGCGCGCGTCGAATGGTATCGCGAAGGCCGGGTTCCGCTGCACACGCTGCGCGCGAACGTCGACTATGCCGATGCCACGGCGCACACCGCTTATGGTGTCTGCGGCATCAAGGTCTGGATCTTCAAGGGCGAGATTCTCGGCCATGATCCGATGGCCACCGACCGGCTCATGCTGGAGGCTCAGACCTCCGGCGTGCGTCCGGCGCGCTGATTGAAAAGGTAGGTAAAGCGTCATGCTGCAACCGAAGAAAATGAAGTTCCGCAAGACCTTCAAGGGCCGGATCAAGGGCGACGCCAAGGGCGGTACGGCTCTGAACTTCGGCTCCTATGGTCTGAAAGCCATGGAGCCCGAGCGGATCACCGCGCGCCAGATCGAAGCGGCTCGCCGTGCGATCACCCGCCACATCCGCCGTCAGGGCCGTTTGTGGATCCGTGTGTTCCCCGACGTTCCGGTGTCTAAGAAGCCCGCGGAAGTCCGTCAGGGTAAGGGCAAGGGTTCGGTCGAATATTGGGCGGCTCGCGTCGCCCCCGGTCGCATCCTGTTCGAACTGGATGGCGTTCCCGGTCCGCTCGCAGCAGAGGCATTCTCGCGCGCCGCGATGAAGCTGCCCATCAAGACGAAGGTCGTTGCCCGCCTCGGCGACACCTCGCACCTGGAGGGTTAAGCGATGGCCAATGTTGCTGATCTCAAGACCAAGTCGGACGACGAACTGTCGACCGAACTCAACAATCTGAAGCGTGAGCAGTTCAATCTGCGTTTTCAGGCGGCCACCAACCAGCTGGAAAAGCCCAGCCGCGTGAAGGAAGTCCGTCGGTCGATCGC
>Ga0233380_1001181_pt1 | contig 12089 bp, 10 predicted proteins | sample ElkDunMinimDraft_9_FD_191541 | JGI IMG/M metagenome (GOLD analysis project Ga0233380, IMG submission 191541) | Fecal eukaryotic communites from dung pellets of Tule Elk in California, USA - Elk Dung F36 | ecosystem: Host-associated > Mammals > Digestive system > Large intestine > Fecal | place... | reverse complement strand
CCAGACCAGGTGGTCAGGTTGGAGCCGCCAAGGTCGGCGGAACCGCCGATCAGCTCCGGCAGATGCTGGCCGAAAGCGTCCAGGCAGTTCTGCGAGGCCTTGCGACTGGCGATGTTGTCGCACTTTTCCTGGCAGGTGCGCACATAGGCATCGGCGATCTGGTCAAAGCTGCCAGGCAGCTCACCCTTGAGGCGCCGCACCAGCTCCATGGCCAGATCCGGGAAGGCCTCCTCGTAGCGCACCAGCTGTTCTTTCCAGGCAGACTCGGCAGCAAAGCCTTTTTCGCGCGCGTCCCAGTCGGCGCGGATGTCTTCCGGCACCTCGAAGGGAGCGTGTGACCAGCCCAGCGTCTCGCGGGCCAGGCTCACTTCCGCATCACCCAGGGGTGAGCCGTGGATGCCGGCAGTGCCCTGCTTGTTGGGCGAACCAAAGCCGATAACGGTCTTGCACTTGATCAGGGTCGGCCGCTGGCTGTCCGCCTGCGCGGCAGTGATGGCGGCGGCGATCTCGTCGGGGTTGTGACCATCGGCAGCGATGACCTGCCAGCCGTAGGCTTCGAAGCGCCTGGTGGTGTCGTCGGTATACCAGCCTTCCACTTCGCCATCGATAGAGATGCCGTTGTCATCGTAGAACACAATCAGCTTGCCCAGCGCCAGCGTTCCCGCCAGCGAACAGACTTCGTGGGAAATGCCTTCCATCAGGCAGCCGTCGCCCACCAATACATAGGTGAAATGGTCAACCACCTCGTGGCCAGGCCGATTGAACTGGGCCGCCAGCGTCTTCTCCGCGATGGCCATGCCGACGCCATTGGCCAGCCCCTGACCCAGCGGACCTGTGGTGGTTTCCACACCCGGGGTATAGCCGTATTCCGGGTGCCCCGGCGTCCTGGAGTGCAATTGACGGAAATTGCGGATCTCGTCCATGGGGACGTCGTAGCCACTCAGGTGCAGCAACGAGTACACCAGCATGGAGCCGTGGCCGTTGGACATGATGAAGCGGTCCCGGTTCACCCACCCTGGGTTCACGGGGTTATGCCGCAGGAAGTCGTTCCATAACACTTCGGCGATATCTGCCATGCCCATGGGCGCTCCGGGGTGGCCGGAGTTGGCTTTCTGGACTGCGTCCATGCTCAGGGCACGGATGGCGTTGGCGCGGTCTTTGCGCTCAGTACGATCAGCGCGATCAGTGCGTGGGGAAACACGACTCGACATACGGTGGAGGCTCCTGTCTGAGGGGGAAAAGGCAGCGAGTGTAAAAGCCGCCTATTTTCCCGCACAACCGGTCAATATGCTACTCAGGGACGGGTTTATTTTGGTATCACAGAGGATTGTCGTGGGCGAAAGAGCCGTCGCGAGATCTATATCAAATTATTTTGATATAGATTTCTCGAGCTGCTATAGTCCCACCCACGATGAAATCCACCGCGCAGCGCCAGCAGGGCTGGCACCCACTCCAGTCGACACAAACCAGCACCGCGCTGGACGATGTCGACGAACTGACCCAGGTCTGCAAGGCCCTGGCCGACGGCTTGCGCCTGGAGATTCTGCGGCTGCTGCGTACCAGCTCCTTCGGCGTGCTGGAACTGTGCCGCATCCTGGGCATTCGCCAATCCGCCCTCAGCCACCACCTGAAGGTCCTGGCCAATGCCGGGCTGGCAACAACCCGGCGCGAGGGCAACACCATCTTCTACCGGCGCCCGCTGCTGACGGCCGATGACCCCCTGCATGACTTCCGCAAGAGCGCCTTCGAGACCATCGACCGGGTGCCGCTGCGCCAGGAGCTGCTGGAGCGGCTCAACGGCATCCAGCAGGAGCGCTCCGAACAGTCCCTGCAGTTCTTCAGCCGCCACGCCGGCAAGTTCCTGGAGCAACAGGGTCTGGTCGCCGAACACAGCCAGTACATGAGCACCCTCGAAGACCTGTTTCACGACCTGGAATTGCCGACGGACCTCAAGGTTATGGAAGTGGGGCCAGGTCATGGCGAGCTGCTGTGCGTGCTGGCCCGCCGCTTCCAACAGGTGATCGCGCTCGACAATGCCCAGGAGATGCTTAACCGCGCCCGCGCCACCGTCGCCGCGCAGACCCTGGAGAACGTCACCTTCCTGCTCGGCGATACCCACGTGGCACTGGCACAGGACGTGCGCAGCGATCTGGTCATCTATGACATGGTGCTGCACCACCTGGCGTCACCGCAGGAGGCATTCCAGCATTCCGCGTCCCTGCTGCACGAAGGCGGCACGCTGCTGATCATCGACCTGTGCCAGCACGACCAGGACTGGGTACGCGGCTCCTGTGGTGATCTCTGGCAGGGCTTCGAGCAGGATGAGATGAGCAACTGGGCCGCCCAGGCTGGCCTGTCCTCCGGCCAGAGCGTGTTCCTGGGCCTGCGCAACGGTTTCCAGATCCAGATGTGTGTGTTTCACAAACCTCTTTTTTCCAACCATCAATCGACTCATTAATCATAAGAAGGAAGATCCTAATGGCATCATCACTCTTCACCTCAGAATCCGTTTCCGAAGGCCATCCCGACAAGATCGCCGACCAGATCTCCGACGCGGTGCTTGACGCATTGCTGAAACAGGACCCCAAGGCCCGCGTCGCCTGCGAGACGCTGATCAAGACCGGCATGGTCGTGGTGGCCGGTGAGATCACCACCGAGGCCTATGTCGACATCGAGGACATTGCCCGTCAGGTCGTCTGCGGCATCGGCTACGATCACTCGGACAAGGGCTTCGATGGCCACTCCTGCGCGGTGCTCAACGCCATTGGCAAGCAGTCCCCCGACATCGCCATGGGCGTGGATGATTCTGCGGACCACGAACAGGGCGCCGGGGACCAGGGCCTGATGTTCGGCTACGCCACCAACGAGACCGACGTGCTGATGCCCGCTCCGATCACCTATTCACACCGTCTGGTGAAGCGGCAGGCCGAAGTGCGCAAGAACGGCACGCTGCCCTGGCTGCGCCCGGACGCCAAGAGCCAGATCACCTTCCGCTACGACAACGGCAAGCCGGTGGCGATCGACGCCGTGGTCCTGTCTACCCAGCACAGCCCGGACATCGAACAGAAAGATCTGCAGGAAGCGGTGATGGAAGAGATCATCAAAAAGGTGCTGCCGGCGGAGTGGCTGGACCAGAACACCAAGTACTTCATCAACCCGACCGGCCGCTTCGTCATCGGCGGACCTTTCGGTGATTGCGGACTGACCGGTCGCAAGATCATCGTGGACACCTACGGCGGCATGGCCCGTCACGGCGGTGGCGCCTTCTCGGGCAAGGACCCGTCAAAGGTAGACCGCTCCGCGGCGTATGCTGCACGTTATGTCGCCAAGAACCTGGTGGCCGCCGGCATCGCCGATCGCGTCGAGATCCAGCTGTCCTACGCCATAGGCGTGGCGGAACCAACCTCTATCAGCGTTGACACCTTCGGCACCGGCAAGGTTCCGGAAGAGCGCATCGTGGAACTGGTGCGTGAGCACTTCGAGCTGCGCCCCAAAGGCCTGATCCGCATGCTGGACCTGATCCGTCCGATCTATCTGCCGACAGCGGCTTATGGCCACTTCGGTCGCAACGACGACAACTTCACCTGGGAGAAAACCGACAAGGCTGACGCACTGCGCAGCGCTGCCGGACTGTAAGCCTTTTCCTTAAAGGGACACCCAAAACCATTTTCAGACAACAGGATTCAAGCATGAGCAAGCAAGACTATAAGGTAGCTGACATCAATCTCGCCGACTTCGGCCGCAAGGAAGTGATTCTGGCCGAGGCGGAGATGCCGGCGCTGATGACGCTGCGTCGTCGCTATGCCGCAGAGAAGCCACTGGCCGGCGCCAAGGTGCTGGGCTGCATCCACATGACGGTGCAGACCGCGGTGCTGATTGAAACACTGGTGGAGCTGGGCGCGGAAGTGCGCTGGTCCTCCTGCAACATTTTCTCCACCCAGGACCATGCCGCTGCCTACATCGCCTCCCAGGGAGTCGCCGTGTACGCCTGGAAGGGCCAGACCGAGGAAGAGGGTGAGTGGTGTATCGAGCAGACCATTCTCAAGGATGGTAAGCCTTGGGACGCCAACATGATTCTGGACGACGGCGGCGACCTGACCGCCATGGTGCACGACAAGTATCCGCAACTGCTGGACAGCATCCACGGCATCACCGAGGAAACCACCACCGGGGTGCACCGCCTGCAGGAAATGATGAAGGACGGCACACTGCGAGTCCCTGCAATCAACGTCAACGACTCTGTCACCAAGTCCAAGAATGACAACAAGTACGGTTGCCGCCACAGCCTCAACGACGGCATCAAGCGTGGCACCGACATGCTGCTGTCCGGCAAGCAGGCGCTGGTCGTCGGCTACGGCGACGTGGGCAAGGGCTCCGCGCAAAGCCTGCGCCAGGAAGGCATGATCGTGAAGATCGCCGAGATCGATCCGATTTGCGCCATGCAGGCCTGTATGGACGGTTATGAAGTGGTGTCACCCTATACCGACGGCAACAACACCGGCCGCCTCGAGGACATCGACCGCGCACTGCTGGGCAAGCTCGATCTGATCGTCACCACCACCGGCAACATCGACGTCTGCGACAAAAACATGCTGCAGACCATCAAGTCCGGCGCAGTCGTCTGCAACATCGGCCACTTCGACAACGAGATCGACACGGCCTTCATGCGCAAGAGCTGGACCTGGGAAGAGATCAAGCCACAGGTACACAAGATCTATCGCGGCGACGCCGAGAAGGACTCCGGCAACTACCTGCTGCTGCTCTCCGAAGGCCGGCTGATCAATCTTGGCAATGCCACTGGCCATCCATCACGCGTGATGGACGGTTCCTTCGCTAACCAGGTGCTGGCGCAGCTGTATCTGTACGAGCGCGGCTTCGCTTCGATGTCCGATGATTTCAAGAAGAGCAACATCACCGTTGAGGTACTGCCCAAGCATCTCGATGAACAGGTGGCTGCGCTGATGGTGGGCGGGTTCGGCGGCGTACTGACCAAGCTTACCCAGAAGCAGGCGGACTACATCCACGTCGCCGTTGAAGGCCCCTTCAAGCCCGATTCCTATAAGTATTGATTTAGCGACAGAGACAGAGACAGAGACAGAGATAAAGACATGACGACATCAAGCAGTGACAAGCTGCGCTTCAGCTTCGAATTCTTCCCGCCCAAGACAGAGATCGGCGAGGAGAAGCTTAAGGAAGTCCATCGCCAGCTTGCGGAACTGAAGCCGGACTTCTTTTCTGTGACCTATGGCGCCGGGGGCTCCACCAGGGACGGCACCCGCCAGGCGGTGACCAGCATTCACGAGGAAGGCTCCTGCGTGGCACCACACATGTCCTTTGGCGGCTCCTCGGAAGACGAGGTAAAGCAGTTGCTGCTCGACTACCAGAATCTCGGCATCAACCGCCTGGTGGCGCTGCGAGGGGACATCCCCTCCGGCGCAGGCGGCGCAGACAGCTACTACTATGCCAACGAGCTGGTCGAATTCGTTCGCCGCCATACCGGCGACCACTTTCACATCGAGGTGGCCTGCTACCCGGAGATTCATCCAAAATCGGAAAGCTACGAGAAGGACCTGTACTTCTTCAAGCAGAAGATCGATGCCGGTGCCAACAGCGCCATCACTCAGTATTTCTACAACCCGGACGCCTATTTCCGCTACCTGGAAAACTGCCAGCAACTGGGCATCGACGTGCCCATCGTCCCCGGCATCATGCCCATCACCAACTACAGCAACCTGGCACGTTTCAGCAGCAACTGCGGCGCGGAGATCCCACGCTGGCTGCGTCAGCGCCTGCAGGGCTTCGGCGATGATGTCGACAGCATTCGCGCCTATGGCGTCGAAGTCGTCACCCGCCTGTGCGAAGACCTGCTGCAGGGTGGAGCCCCGGGGCTGCACTTCTATACCATGAATCAGGTCAGCCCCTCGGGAGTCATCTGGAACAACCTTGGGCTGAGCGAGCGCTGACGTGCGTATCTCCCGCCTATACTGCCCGCAGTCGCTTACCGCGCAGGCGACGGTCGCGCTCGAGAGCGAGTCCGCCCACTATGTCGGCACGGTGCTGCGGATGCGGGCGGGGGAACACCTGACCCTGTTCAACGGGGAAGATGGAGAGTTCTCTGCCGTCATCCTCCACGCGGACCGCAAGGGTGTCACCGTACAAATTTCCTCCGCTGTTGAGTGCGCGGCAGATCCCCGCCTGCCCATCCACCTGGCGCTGGGCATCTCCCGTGGCGAGCGTATGGATTACGCGATCCAGAAGGCTACTGAGGCGGGCGCTACCTTCATCACTCCACTCTTCACCGAGCGCTGCGAAGTGAAGATCAAGGGTGATCGCGTGGACAATCGGCTCAAGCATTGGGAGCGTGTCGCCATCAGTGCCTGCGAGCAATCCGGACGTTGCCGCATTCCCGTTGTATCTGCTCCGGTTGAATTATCTTCCTGGCTACAGCAGGAGCGAACGGGGGCGTCATTCGTGCTCGATCACCGTGGCAGCGCAGGCTTTCCACAGCAGTCTCCGCCAGAGGCTGTCACGTTGTTGATTGGCCCGGAGGGCGGGCTATCGGAAGCTGAGATCAGCACAGCACTTGTTGCAGGCTTCCAGTCTGTGAGGCTTGGTCCGCGCGTACTGCGTACGGAGACGGCGCCTGTGGTTGCGATTGCCGTGCTGCAGCAGTTGTGGGGGGATTATTCTTCCTTCCAAGCATAGATTCTATGCCTTGCAGCTCCTATCTATTAAATTTTAATTCCTTGGCAATAGGAGCCAGTGAAAGTTAAGCACCTCAGAAGACTTGAGCATTACTCGTTGATCGACGATCTGATCTCTTTCTATTAAACCCTTTACCAACTCATCGCCCACACGAATATAGATATCTTTGTCATCTATTAGAAGAACCTCACTGTCTGGATTTCCTGTCATGTATTCGATATGTATATTGGATACGGCATTGTGTAAGTATAGACGCCCAGTTTGGTTCATTTGAGAGTAGGCGAACCGTGCTTCTGCATCGAGGAATATGCCAGGCAAAGAATCGTACGAAACATTGCCTGGCTCACTCTCACGATATGCTTCCTCGGCTACGATCCATTCTCCAAAACCTCTCACTCTCAATAAATTTCCATTCACTGTGACAGAAGACCAATCCTGAGCCCTCTTATCCTGTACATATAAAGTAGTTCGGCCACCACCGTCCGATGTGATCAGGGGCAAGGCAGTAATAGCCCTGAGCTCTCTATTGTTAACGAGTTGTAAAATCGTATCTTCACGTTTGAGAGCAAGCTCCTCAGGAAGAGTCCAGTCTAACGGGAGTTGCTGAGCGTAACCAAAAACCGCATCCTCGCCGACGGAATATATTGATCGCAGCTCATCACCGCCGTCAACATTTCCTCCAGGACTGCCAAAGCTCACTGCGCGCTTCAGATCACTTAGCTCAAACGCAAATTGGGCGCCATTCTCAAGCAGTACACCCAGTACGTGCAATTCGGCTGTGCTTTGAACAAGCTCACTAATAACAAAAGCATAAACCAGTTGATTATCTGGCATCTCAAGCAAGTGGCTGAATGCAACGGTGCAAGTGTCGCACAGTTCTACTTCATGGATGACTTGTTTCTCAACAGCATTGATGTCGGTTACGGTTAAGCGCAATGAGCCGTTGACGGGCTCACTTCCCACCAACACCAAGCCGTGCCTGTGATAGGGCCTAACAAAGAGCACTGCGTCGACCTGCTCCGCAAGCGTCTTTACTTCCGATAACTCAGATCCACTAAGCTCGTAAAGAAAAACAGGGAAGCTTTCTGTAAATCTCGTAAGCGGAGCACCCGAAATCAAATACAGAGTTTGATCTTGCCCTTGAGCGTTAATCGACGCACTCAAATCGAATAACGATGACATCAATACGAGAAGAATCAAAGAACGACGCTGCCTACTCATCTAAACGCCCCTTGCAGGAGTGGAGCCAGCGTACATATTAACCTTAGCGGTGGTCGGACGCGATATTCCCGCAATTGACTTCGTTTGCTGTGGCCAGATTACGGGAGGACTTGCACCTCCAAGAGTGCGCCCGTGCCGGGCGCAAAAAAAAAGCGCCCCGAAGGGCGCTTGAAAAATCACACTAGAGAGATATTGCCGTTTACTTCGTGAACTCCGGATAAGCCTCCAGACCACATTCTGAGACATCGACACCTTCCGCTTCCTCTTCTTCGCTGACGCGCAGTCCGATGATTGCCTTGAGCGCCATCCAGACGATGAAGCTGGCCACGAACACCCAGACGAAGATTGTCAGGCCGCCCACGATCTGTCCGACGAAAGTGGACGCATCGTTGGTGATTGGCACCAGCAGCAGGCCGAGGATACCGCAAGAGCCGTGAACAGAGATGGCACCCACAGGATCGTCGATCTTCAGTTTATCGAGGCCGACGATGCTCAACACAACCAGCACACCACCCAACGCACCGAACAGAGTCGCTTGCAGTGCAGTAGGAGTTGAAGGTTCAGCAGTGATGGCCACCAGGCCCGCCAGTGCACCGTTCAGCGCCATGGTCAGATCGGCCTTGCCAAACATGAAGCGGGCGACGAGAAGCGCAGCTACCAGACCACCTGCTGCCGCAGCGTTGGTGTTCAGGAACACCATGGCCACTGAGTTGGCGCTGGCGACATCGGACAGTTTCAGAACAGAACCGCCGTTGAAGCCGAACCAGCCCAGCCACAGGATAAAGGTTCCCAGCGTGGCCAACGGCAGGTTGGCACCGGGAATACCCTTGATGCTCCCATCAGCGCTGTATTTGCCGAAGCGGGGGCCGAGCAGGATGACACCCGCCAGCGCTGCAGTCGCACCAGCAAGGTGAACGATGCCTGAGCCCGCGAAGTCAGAGAAGCCCATGTCGCCCAGCGTGTACAAGCCGAACACCGCGTTGCCACCCCAGGTCCATGACCCTTCCAGGGGATAGATGAAGCCGGTCATCACGACGGCGAAGGCCAGGAACGCCCACAGCTTCATGCGCTCGGCGACAGCACCGGAGACGATCGACATGGCCGTGGCAACAAACACCACCTGGAAGAAGAAGTCGGAGGCGCCTGAGTAGACAGAGCCACCATCGAACCCTTCTTCGACCTTGGATGCCAGCGCGTCCGCGACCAGCGAATCGCCACCCTCGATGCCGCTAAGCAGCACCGGGCCACCGTACATCACTGCGTAACCGCAGACCAGATACATGATGCAGGCAACGGAGAACAGAGCGACGTTCTTGGTCAGAATCTCTGTTGTGTTTTTTGAGCGGACCAGACCAGCTTCCAGCATGGCGAAACCGGCTGCCATCCACATGACAAGCGCACCACAGACCAGGAAATAGAATGTGTCCATCGCGTATTGCAGTTGAAAAATTTGTTCTTCCACCTTGAATCCTCCAGAGGAGTTAAAGCTCGTTAAAAGTAATCTGTTCGATGACCGATGCTAGACAGCGTCTTCTCCGGTCTCGCCCGTACGAATGCGGATCACCTGCAGCAGATCGGTGACGAATATCTTGCCGTCGCCGATCTTGCCGGTATTCGCTGCCTTGGTGATCGCCTCAAGGGTCTGATCGAGCAGATCATCAGCAATCGCTACCTCGATCTTCACTTTAGGAAGAAAGTCCACAACGTACTCCGCTCCCCGGTACAACTCAGTGTGCCCTTTCTGTCTGCCGAAACCCTTCACCTCGGTGACGGTGATACCCTGCACCCCGATCTCCGACAGCGCCTCACGGGCGTCGTCCAGTTTGAAAGGCTTGATGATTGCCGTTACTAGCTTCATACGTTGCTCCTTACCTGTTGATATCGACTGGTCTAGAAAGACTTGCCGATTGAGAAGACGAAAGTGCTGCTGCAGTCTTCCGAGCCACCGCAGTCTGATTTACTCAGATCTGTGTCGGAATATGTCAGCGTCAGATCCACGCCGCCGAACGCCTTGCTCAGTGATACGTTGTACTCTGAGTAATCGTCTGAATTACCAAAGACTGAGTGTTCGAATTTCTGGTACCCGTAGTGCAGGTTCAAACCGATGTCGTTACCCAGATCGAACCCATAGTCCAGCGTCGCGTAGGCCGCTTTTCCAACTCCTGCAAAGAAGTCATCCGAATAATTCACGGAAGCTGACAGTGCGCCATAGGTGAGCACGGCATAGGCTTCAAGGAAATCGTCACTGCTCTGTCCTGGGTAGTCGTAATACAGCACACCCACGTCGTAGCCGATCTCGCTGGTGAGGCTGCCTGTGTAGCCGGCGTAATAGTCGATCTCGATGCTGTCATCGAAGGTAATGCTGGAAGCCCAGGTACCGACGTAGAAGCCTGATTCGCTCACGTAGTCGAAGCCACCCTGAATAGCCGGGCCGCCACTGGTTTGTGATATCCCGCGATAGAGATAGTCGGAGGTCAACGTGACGTTGGCAGTGATTGGGGATTCCTGCGCCGATACCGCGAACGCGGCGGAGATCAATCCAGTGGCCAGCATTACTTGTGTCAGTTTTTTCATTGCAGATAGCTCCTTGAATTTGTAGTAAAGCGCTTCATCGAGTGCGGGGGGCCTGAACTGCATTGGCAGGCTCCTGTGCTTGCACCCTGAGTGCTTGCAATGGCTCTAAGCATGATGCGTGCCCATTTTTGTTGGCACGGTGAAAACAGGGCTGCAGCCCTTTGTTTTCGGGAGCTGTAATCAGAAGAAAGTTGTTATGGTGAAGAACTGGGAAGGAAATGGTTCTGGGGATGCTGCCCATCGGTGCACTTATATGGGGCAAACTTGTTCATTTATGGTGCAGAAGCCGGTAGAGGCCACGTATCTGGGTGCCCCAGCTTAGGGCGCAACGGCACAAAGAGAGTTTCTCCCTGTTGTCCCAAGGCTGCGCTACAATCCCTTTCAGGCATCGCCGGGCCCTTTTGGGGCATCCCGGAGCCCCGGAACATTACGACAGGGAGCATGGCAAAGATGATCGACAAACAGTTTTTTGAAGACCTGAGTCAGCAGATTACCCGGCTGATCAGTCAATCCGGCGCCGTTGGCGAGGACCTGCGCAAGGCGGTCAACTCAACGCTGCAGAAGGGATTCTCGCGCCTTGACCTGCTGACGCGGGAGGAGTTCGACGCCCAGTCAGCCGTCCTGAGCCGCGCTGAGGAGCGCATGGTGCAGCTGGAGCGGGAGGTTGTCAGGCTGGAGCAGCAGGTCAATGAGTTGCGGTCAGGCCAGTGCCGGCCCGCAGACCCGGATTGAACAACTCGTCTATCCGCCGATACGCAATAGCCTCGCTCAGATGGCATTTCTGAATATCCGGATGCGCATTCAAGTCGGCAATCGTCCGGGCAACCTTCAGGATGCGATGACAGGAGCGGGCAGAGAGTTTGAACCGCTCAACCGTCACGGTCAGGAGTTTATAGCTGTCAGAATCCAGCACGCAGTGCATGTCAATTTCCTGAATACTGAGATCCCTGTTCAGCTTCCCGCAGCGTTTCATTTGCAGTTCCCGACAGCGGGCTACACGTTCACGAACTCCCCCGCTTTGCGACACGCCTGAAGCATTTGCTCGAGATGCCGTCGCCACCCCCGCGTATTCGCGATGCGGCTGGCGCGGCACAGATAGCACCATGTCCATTCGGTCCAGCAGGGGACCTGATATCTTCGCCCTGTATCGGTCCACCTGACTCCCAGGGCAGCTGCATGGATTGCCTGATTCGCCGGAGTTGCCACAGGGGCACGGATTCATTGCTGCGATCAACTGGAACCTTGCAGGAAAGCGCGTACGCTGGCCACTTCGGCTGATAGTGACCACGCCCGATTCCAGCGGTTCCCGCAGGGCCTCCAGCACCGGGCGTTGAAACTCAGGCAGCTCGTCCAGAAACAGGACACCGCGGTGAGCCAGCGTGATCTCTCCCGGCCGTGCCAGGGCTCCTCCTCCCACCATGGCAACGCCAGTGGTAGTGTGGTGGGGAGAGCGAAACGGGGGTTCCCGCCAACGCGCTACATCCACGGACTCCCGTGAAATGGATCTGGCGACCGCCACCTCCAATGCCTGCTCTTCGGGCAGAGGCGGCAGCAGGGAGGGCAGGGCATTGGCCAACAGCGTTTTTCCG
>Ga0233380_1001180_pt1 | contig 12093 bp, 9 predicted proteins | sample ElkDunMinimDraft_9_FD_191541 | JGI IMG/M metagenome (GOLD analysis project Ga0233380, IMG submission 191541) | Fecal eukaryotic communites from dung pellets of Tule Elk in California, USA - Elk Dung F36 | ecosystem: Host-associated > Mammals > Digestive system > Large intestine > Fecal | place... | reverse complement strand
CGGCCTCTGCGTTCAGGCCTGCCCGGTGGGACTGCTGCCGCAGCTGCTGCTGGTTGCCAGCAAGACCTCGGATCACGAGCTGGCACTGAAACAGGGCCTGCCGGACTGCATCGAGTGCGGCGCCTGCAGTTATGTCTGCCCCAGCCACATCCCGCTGGTGCAGTACTACCGCGCCGAAAAAGGTGCGATGCGCGAGCGCGGCGAGAAGCGCAAACGCGCCACCCACTGGGAGCGTCGCTACGAAGAACATCGCCAGCGCCAAGCCGCCAGGGCCGCCGAACAGCAGACCCGTCGCGAACGCCTGGTGAAAGCCCCCGTGCCGCCCTCGGCAGCACAAGTGGGAGTCTGGACACCCCCTGCTGACACAGCGGCGGCAACCGGCAACACACAGCTAATCGATCCACAGCGCGCCAAGACCGAGATAGAAGCAGCCGTGCGCCGGGTGCAGGAGCGCAAACGCGCACGCCAGCAAGCCACCCCGGATAGCAGAGACCCGACCCCAGACGAAGGAGAGCAACAGCAAGGAGAGCAACAGCCATGATGCTCGCCGTGAACAGCTCGCCCCACACTCTGCGCCCGGGCGGCGTCACCCGGGTGATGCTGCTGGTACTGCTCGCTTGCGTGCCAGCCTGGCTGACCTTCACCTGGTTCTTCGGCTGGGGCCTGACCATCAACATCGTCATCGGCGCCTGCACCGCGCTGCTGCTGGAGGGCATCGTGATGCGACTGCGCTCGCTACCCGTGCTCCCCTGCCTGCGCGACAGCAGCGCCATCGTGACTGCGGTGCTACTCGCCTTTGCCACGCCACCCGGAGCTCCCTGGTGGATTCCCGTGCTCGGCGCCTCGCTGGCGGTCATCGTTGGCAAGCAGGCCTATGGTGGACTCGGGCACAACCTCTTCAACCCGGCCATGGTGGGATATTTCGTGCTACTGACCGCCTTTCCGCTGCACATGACCGGCTGGAACATTCCCGGCGCCCAGTCCATCGACGGCGTGCCAATCGACCCGCTGACCCTGCAGGGCTTCCTGATCAGCCTGTCGGTCACCTTCCCCTTCCTGCCCTTCGAGCCGCCCCGCGGCCTGGATGTCGCCGTCGACGGTTTCTCCGCCGCCACGCCGCTGCTGTTCTACAAGCTGGCGGCGCAGAGTTCACTGCTGGAGCAGTGGCAGTCCGGCGGCGCACTGTTTGACCGCAGCGCCGAAACCGGCTGGGAGATGGTCGGCATCGCCTTCGCGCTCGGCGGACTGTTCCTGCTGTGGAAAAGAGTGATCACCTGGCACATTCCCCTGAGCATCATCGCCACCGTGCTGGCACTGTCCTGCGCCTTCTACTTTCTGGTGCCCGGCAGTCAGGCCATCTACGGCTCACCGATCCTGCACCTGTTCGGCACCGCCACCATGATCGGCGCCTTCCTGATCGCCACCGACCCGGTCAGCGCACCCTCCAGCGGCGCAGGCAAGTTGTTCTATGGCGTGCTGATCGGCGTCCTTATGTACAGCATCCGGGTATGGGGGAGCTATCTGGATTCGGTCGGCATCGCCGTCATCCTGGCCAACGCAGCCTCACCGCTGCTGGACATGATCTTCCGCCAGCGCCTGTATGGCGAACGACACTGGTGGCAGCGAGCCGGGAGGAATAGACAATGAAACCGTCCTCAAGCACTTCACGCGCCGCACTGCAGACCTGGTGGCAGGACAACCCCGTGTTCGTCCAGTTGCTCGGGCTTGGCCCCGTGCTGGCGATCTCCACATCCACCGTCACCGCGCTGGGACTCGGTGCCGTCACCCTGCTGCTCAATGCACTGCTGGGCGCCCTGCTGCCGACCATCCGCCGCCACAGCGAGCCGGCCATCCTGCTGCCCGTCATCGCCGTCACCCTCGCCGGCCTGGCCACCATCCTCGATCTATGGCTACAGTCCAATTTCTACTCCTTGTACGAACGCATCGGCATCTTCGTCCCCCTGCTGGCGAGCCAGAGCCTGATTTTTGCCTTTGCGTTGCGGCTGGATGATGACGCCCGCACCTCACAGGGTCTGCTGCGCGGCGTTGCCCTGGGCAGCGCATTTTTCGCCGCCATCGTCCTGCTGGGCGCCGCCCGTGAGCTTCTCACCACCGGCGCGCTGTTCGCAGACATGGACCTGATCGTACAGGATGCCGACTGGAGGATCCCCATTCTGAATGTCGAGCGCCACTTCACCTTTATCCAGACAGCGCCAGGTGCCTTCCTCTGTCTGGCTCTGGTCATTGGCTGCATCAACGCATGGCGCCAACGCAACCGCCACCGCGGTGCGGTGGTGATCGACGACAACGCACAATGAAGGAACCCGACTGTGAATAGACAGAAACGCGAGGAGATATTCCGCAGACTGCGCGACAACAACCCGGCGCCTGTTACCGAGCTGGAATACAGCTCCAATTTCGAGCTGCTGATCGCGGTGATGCTGTCGGCACAGGCCACCGACGTGGGCGTCAACAAGGCTACCCGCAAACTCTACCCCGTCGCCAATACTCCCGAAGCCATCCTGGCGCTCGGGGTGGACGGGCTGAAGCCCTACATCAAGACCATCGGACTGTTCAACACCAAGGCCGAAAACGTGATCAAGACCTGCGCCGCCCTCATCGAGCGACACGACTCGCAGGTGCCGCAAACCCGCGAAGAACTCGAGGCGCTGCCAGGCGTCGGCCGCAAGACCGCCAACGTGGTACTCAACACCGCCTTCCGCCAGGTAGCGATGGCCGTGGACACCCACATCTTCCGCGTCTCAAACCGCACCCGCATCGCCCCCGGCAAGAATGTGTTGCAGGTAGAGAAGGCGCTGCTCAAGTTCGTCCCCAAGGAATACCTGCTGGATGCGCACCATTGGCTCATCCTGCATGGGCGCTACGTCTGCATCGCGCGCAAGCCGAAGTGCGGTTCGTGTAGCATTGAGGACTTGTGCGAATACAAGGAAAAGAATCTGGATTGATGAGTTCCTTCATCCATCTTTTACTTTTCTATGCTCCTTTCTCCAAGGAAATCAATCAACCCACCCGGATCGTTGGTGAACAGGACGTCAACCCCCAGGTCCAGGTAGCTTTGCCAGTCTTCCGGCTTATCGGTTACTTCCGAATAGATCTGAATGCCTGCTTCCTGCAACTGCGCAACTTCAGCCCTATCAACCACTGAATCACGCAGCAGGATGCAGGATGCATGATGCTGATTCAGCGTTTCCAGGAACCGGCGGTGCTCCCAGTTGTGTGCGCCCAGCAGACAGGTGCGGATACGCGGATTGATGTCATGCAGTGCATCGATAGTGCGGTAGTCCCCGGACTGGAGGGTGAAGCGATCCTCCAGACCATGCTTGCGCACCAGTTGGTCAATCAGACTGGCAAATTTCACGGGATCAATGTCGCTGATACCTTCCATCGGCCGGGGCACCTTGGTCTCTGCGTAGAACGCGACTTGTGTCTTGCTGAATTCCCCCAGCACCGTGTCCACTTTGGGCATGCGTGCCCCTGGGTCCGCCACGTAACCGGGCACATCGTAAATCTCCCGTACCAGCGACCCACAATCGAACTGCTGGGTTTGTTGGTAGGTCAGTGCCCGAATCGGTCCAGCCTCCAATGCTGAGCCCTCGGCTGGCGTACAAAGCGCCGGGTTAATCTGTGCATCGTGATGCACAACAAGCTCATCATCCGCCGTCATCACCATATCGAATTCAAGCACATCTGCGCCAAGCTCAACCGCGTGATGAAAAGCCACCAGTGTGTTCTCGGGGCGATGCATGGCGCCGCCCCGATGTGCCGCGACCAGAGGCCCGGATGACTCTGTTGCGCTATCCAGCGCTCCCGTACACGAAGCAAACGCAGCAAAAAGGGCAATCCCCAACGGAAAAAACTTTGCCTTATTCTTAATCATAACTCCACCTTCATGGTAGCGAAGAAGTAGCGAGAGGGAGGATCTGCTTCATATTGGCATTCCTTGTAATACAGACACGCTTTCCTGAAACAGGAAAAACATCACATTTGCGGTGGATTTGTCTTAAAGGAATAGGAATGTAGTGCTTTTACATGACAGCGAAGAGACTTCGGATTGCACTCTTGTGATTTTTTTATGAATGGCTTGATTGAGATGGGTCTGGTCCCGCAGGGAGCAGGACCGTCGAGCGCCATGGCAGGAAATGCTCCTGCATTTCCTGCACTCCCGCCATCCATGGCGGTCGGATAGGTTCATGGCGTGTCCTGGCGGCCCCGGTTCACACGCTCAACTCGGGACTGAGTGCTTAACCCTTTTACCTTATATAAACTTCCGGCCTTTACCTGCCGCAATCCGCATACGCAACGCATTCAACTTGATGAACCCCGCCGCATCCGCCTGATTGTAGGCGCCCGCATCATCTTCAAAGGTTGCGATCTGCATGTCGAACAGCGAGTCTGCAGATTCGCGGCCGGCCAGAATCACGTTGCCCTTGTACAGGTTCAGACGCACCGTGCCATTGACGTGCAGCTGCGAGTAGTCGATCAGTTGCTGCAGTGCCAGGCGCTCGGGTGACCACCAGTAACCGTTATAGATCAGGGAGGCGTAGCGCGGCATCAGCTCGTCTTTCAGGTGGGCCAACTCGCGATCCAGGGTCAGCGATTCGATGGCGCGATGCGCCTTCAGCATCACGGTGCCGCCGGGGGTTTCGTAGCAGCCGCGGGATTTCATGCCCACGTAGCGGTTCTCGACGATATCGGAACGACCGATACCGTTTTCGCCAGCGATCTTGTTCAGCGTTGCCAGCACGGTGGCAGGCGACATTTTTTCGCCATTGATGGCGACAATGTCACCCTTCTGGTATTCCAGCTCGATGTAGGTGGCCTGGTCCGGCGCGTTCTCGGGAGAGACCGTCCACAGCCACATGTCCTCTTCGGGCTCGGAGCCGGGGTTCTCCAGCAGGTCGCCTTCGTAGGAGATGTGCAGCAGGTTGGCGTCCATCGAATAGGGAGACTTGGTGCCTCGCTTCTTCTCAACGGCGATGTTGTGCTTCTCGCAGTAGGCCATCAGCGTGTCGCGGGAGGTCAGATCCCATTCGCGCCAGGGAGCGATCACCTTGACGCCAGGCTTGAGCGCATAGGCGCCCAGCTCGAAGCGGACCTGGTCGTTACCCTTGCCGGTGGCGCCGTGGGAAATGGCATCGGCGCCGGTTTCGTTGGCGATCTCGATCAGGCGCTTGGCGATCAGCGGACGGGCGATGGAGGTGCCCAGCAGATACTCGCCCTCATAGAGAGTGTTGGCGCGGAACATGGGATAGACGAAGTCGCGCACGAATTCCTCGCGCAGATCCTCGATATAGATTTCCTTGATCCCCAGTGCCTGTGCCTTGGCCCGTGCAGGTTCCACCTCGCCACCCTGACCCAGGTCAGCAGTGAAGGTAACCACTTCGCATTGATAGGTTTCACTCAACCATTTGGCGATGACGGACGTGTCCAGCCCGCCCGAGTAGGCCAGCACGACCTTGTTGATGCCAGACATCATTGACTCCTTGCAGTCAGGGAATTTAAGAGCGGGTATTGTACAGGGAACAGGGGGGAAATTCGACGGCCCGCGCGCAGCGCCGTGGCGGCAGCAAACTCACCCAGGATAAGGTAAACTTGTCGCCTGTCTCCTCTCCAGACCCCTGACCACAAGGTAGCACTTCCTGCATGAAACAGATTTCCCTGCTGCAGCCCGACGACTGGCATCTCCATCTGCGGGACGGCGACGCGCTGCATCATACCGTGGCGGCGACAGCCCGCCAGTTTGCCCGCGCCATCGTCATGCCCAACCTGAAGCCGCCAGTGACCACAACAGCCGCTGCGCTGGCCTATCGTGAGCGCATTCTGGCCGCCCGACCGGCTGGCAGCGATTTCGAGCCCCTGATGACGCTCTACCTGACCGACGGGATGACCGCGGCAGAGATCGGCAAGGCGAAAGCCAGCGGGCTGGTGCATGCCGTGAAATACTATCCGGCCGGGGCCACCACCAACTCGGACAACGGTGTGACTGGCATCGACAAGGTGTATCCGGTGCTGGAGGCGATGGTCGAAGCGGACATGCCTCTGCTTATTCACGGTGAGGTCACCGACCAGGACATCGACATCTTTGACCGCGAACAGGTGTTCATCGATACCGTGCTGCTGCCGCTGGTGGCCCGCTATCCCACGCTGCGCATCGTGCTGGAGCACATCACCACCCGGCAGGCGGTGCAGTTCGTGGAGCAGGCCCCCGCCAGCGTGGCCGCGACCATCACCGCGCATCACCTGCTGTACAACCGCACCCACATGCTGTCCGGGGGCATACGACCACACCTGTACTGCCTGCCGGTGCTCAAGCGCAATGTCCACCAGGAGGCGCTCATCGCAGCGGCCACCAGCGGCAATCCGCGCTTCTTTCTGGGCACTGACTCGGCCCCCCATGCCCGCCACCTGAAGGAGCATGCCTGCGGCTGTGCCGGCAGCTACACCGCCCCCGCTGCACTGGAACTGTACGCCGAGGTATTTGAGCAGGCGCAGGCCCTGGACAGGCTGGAGGGCTTTGCCAGTCTGGCTGGCGCTGACTTCTACCGCCTGCCGCGCAACACCCGCCGCGTGGTGCTGCAGCAAACCGAATGGACCATGCCGGACAGTCTTGATTTCGGCGATCAGATCGTTGTGCCCTTACGGGCTGGAGAAAAGTTGCGCTGGCAACTGGTAGGAGCAGACGCTTGAGTTACGAAGAAGAAGATGTATCCGACAGCCCCATGGCCAACCGTTTCCGCGGCTACCTGCCCGTGGTGGTGGACATTGAGTGTGGCGGATTCAATTGCAAGACCGACGCCATCCTGGAGATTTCTGCGGTCGTGTTGGGCTTTGACGCCAAGGGCATGCTCGGCGTGGAGCAGACCTTCTTTCACCGGGTGATCCCGTTCGAAGGGTCTAATATAGAGGAGGCCGCGCTCAAGTTTACCGGCATAGATCCCTGGCATCCGCTGCGCATCGCGCGCTCGGAAAAGGAGGTCTTCAATGAGATGTTCCGGATCATTCGTCAGGCCATCAAGACCAACCAGTGCAAGCGGGCCATCCTGGTGGCACACAATGCCCACTTCGATCACGGCTTCATCAATGCAGCGGTGGCGCGGCATGACATCAAGCGCAACCCCTTCCACCCGTTCTCCAGCTTCGACACGGCAACGCTGAGCGGGCTGGCCTACGGTCAGACGGTGCTGGCACGCGCCTGCGAGGCGGCACGGATCGAGTTCAACGGAGCCGAGGCACACTCGGCGAAGTATGACGCAGAGAAAACGGCCCAGCTGTTCTGCGGGATCGTCAACAAGTGGAAAACGCTGGGTGGCTGGCAGGGCTGACGGGCAGGGCTGGCTGACAGGGTTAACGGAGAGACCGGCGGCGGGAATGCTCATCCCGCCGCACGGCTGCCGACGACAGTTACTCCGCCGTGGCACCAGCCTTATCGATGACCGTCTGCAACTCACCACTCTCGAACATCTCCGTGATGATGTCACATCCGCCGACCAGTTCGCCGTCCACATACAATTGCGGGAAGGTGGGCCAGTTGGCGATCAGTGGCAGCGTCGCCCGAATCTCCGGATTGCTGAGGATATCCACGTAAGCGAAGCGCTTGCCGCAGGACATGAGGCAGCGCACTGCCTGGGCAGAGAAGCCGCACTGCGGCTGGTCGGGACTGCCCTTCATGTAGAGCAGAATGGTGTTGGAGGCGATCTGTTCCTTGATGGTGTCTTCGATACTCATGATGCACGACTCGATTGGATGATGGATAAATGTCGCATGCCTCAGACTCGCCGCAACCGATGATCGATGGCCGGTCATCGGTGCGTGGAAAAGTGTTGGATGCAATGGGATGGCATTCTACACGATCAATCGGCATTTTTCAGGCCATGTAGCCTCCTGCCATGCCCTCCAGCACGAGAATTGCCTATTCTGCGCAAAGTAATATAAGATACCGCCCTTGCGCGTCCCTTCCTGTGCAAGCATCTCTTTCTCTGCGCACTGAAGATCGTCGGCCCGGGCATGGCCTGACCGACCTCTCCGCAATTGGCCAAAATTGGCCGCTATGGCGGAAAATCGCGTGACCCAACCCAGTCAACACAAGAAACCCAATCATGAAACCCCGACATTTTCTGACATTGATGGATTTTGAGAAGGATGAACTCCATGCCATCGTGCAGCGAGCAATAGCCCTCAAGAACAGCCCGGCACTGCAGAGCGATTCCCTGCGCAACAAATCGCTGGCGATGATCTTCGACAAATCCTCAACCCGCACCCGTGTGGCCTTTGAAGCCGCCATGACACAGATGGGTGGCAACGCCATCTTCCTGTCCAACAGCGATACCCAACTGGGGCGCGGCGAACCTGTCGAGGATACGGCGATCGTACTGTCGCGCATGGTGGACTTCATCACCATCCGCACCTTCGAGCACGCCAAACTGGAATTGTTTGCTGAAAATTCCAGCGTTCCGGTCATCAATGCCCTGAGCGACGACTTCCATCCCTGCCAGTTGCTGGCCGACATGCAGACCTACTTCGAACATCGTGGCGACATCAAGGGGCGCTCGGTCGCCTGGGTGGGCGATGGCCACAACATGTGTCAGTCCTACATCAACGCGGCGGAGCAGTTCGACTTTGAACTCACCATCGCCTGTCCGGAGGGCTACGACCCGATGGACTGGATGCTGGAGCGCAGCAAGGCACGGGTGCGCATCGTGCGGGATCCCAGGGAAGCGGTCCGCAATGCCGACCTGATCGCCACCGATGTATGGGCCTCCATGGGTCACGAAGAGGAGCGCATCAAGCGCCTGCGCATCTTCAGCAGCTATCAGATCAATGCCGAACTGATGTCCCTGGCCAAGCCCGACGCCCTGTTCATGCACTGCTTGCCCGCGCATCGCGGCGAGGAAGTGTCAGCGGAAGTACTGGATGCCTCCGACTCGGTCGTCTGGGATGAGGCGGAGAACCGTCTGCATACCAAGAAGGCCTTGCTCGAATTCCTCTGCCAGTAGCCCCTTTCCCCGGCCATTTTTTCACCATCCCCAGGTCTGCCCTGCCGCAGACCCAGGCTCCCGCTGAACAGCACCTGCGCTGTGCCTCAGCGGGCAGCCGGGCTACGCCCGTCTATACACAACTTATCCACAGAGTACCCACATAAAAAGCCCTTGCAATAAGGCCCTCATCGCACTATCTTGTGCCCTCGACTGGAAAATCATCTATATCTTGTATCCAGTCCACTTTACCGGGCCCAGGAAATTGCCCGGAAATGGCGTGCGTTTTTCCCCTTTTCCGGGATTTTTACCGCCACCTGTGCACTGGCAGCATTCAGCTATCCGCAACAGCGCCTGACTGAACCTTATTCAGAACATCATGGAGAACCTCATGCAGACCGATCCCCATAGCCAGACCAGCTCTTCCTCGTCGGCGCAACCGGGCAATCCCCACGCGTCAACCGCTTCCTCCTCTACCGCTCCCGGGCAGATCCGCGTCATCAAGCGCAATGGTGCCGTGGTGGGCTACGACGAGTCGAAAGTCGTGGTAGCGATTACCAAGGCCTATCTCGCCGTCGAGGGAGGCACCGCCGCCGCCTCCTCGCGTGTGCACGAGACCGTGACCAAGCTGGGCCAGCAGATCACCACCATCTTCCGTCGTCGCATGCCGTCCGGCGGCACGATCCACATCGAGGATATCCAGGATCAGGTCGAGCTGGCACTGATGCGCACCGGCGAGCACAAGGTGGCTCGCAGCTACGTGATCTATCGCGCTGAACGTGCGCGCCTGCGTGATCAGCAACAGCAGGCCCGCCCGCAAGACAGCACACCTGCCATCACCGTGACCCTGGCCGATGGCAGCCAGGGCCCGCTGGACACCGCGCGTCTGCGCACCGTCATCGACGAGGCCTGTGAGGGACTGGAGAACGTGGATGCCAACGCCATCTACGCCGAAACCATCAAGAACCTGTATCCGGGCGTCCGCATCCAGGATGTCCGCACCTCGTCCGTCATGACAGCTCGCACCCTGGTGGAGCAGGATCCGAACTACTCCTACGTCACCGCCCGCCTGCTGCTGGATACCCTGCGCTCCGAGGCCCTCTCCTTCCTCGGCATCGCCGAGAATGCCACCCACGGCGAGATGCACTATCGCTATCCGACAGCGCTCAAGGCCTACATCGGAAAAGGGATAGAGCTGGGCCTGTTATCACCGCACCTGCAGGAATACGATCTGGACCGCCTGGGCGAGGCGCTGCAGGCAGACCGCGACACCCAGTTCAGCTACCTGGGTCTGCAGACCCTGTATGACCGCTACTTCATCCACAGCGGCGACACCCGTTTCGAGCTGCCGCAGATCTTCTTCATGCGCGTCGCCATGGGCCTGGCCTCCAACGAAGAAAATCGCGAAGAGCGCGCGATCGAGTTCTATAACCTGATCTCCAGCTTCGACTACATGACCTCCACGCCGCAGCTGTTCAACTCGGGCACCCTGCGGCCGCAGCTGTCGTCCTGCTTCCTGACCACGGTGCCGGACGACCTGTTCGGCATCTACAGCGCGATTCGCGACAACGCCATGCTGTCCAAGTGGGCCGGCGGTCTGGGCAACGACTGGACTCCCGTGCGTGCGCTGGGCGCCCACATTACCGGCACCAATGGTCGCTCCCAGGGCATCGTGCCATTCCTGAAAGTGGTCAACGATACTGCCGTGGCCGTGAACCAGGGTGGCAAGCGCAAAGGCGCCGTGTGCTCCTATCTGGAGACCTGGCACCTGGACATCGAGGAGTTCCTGGAGCTGCGCAAGAACACCGGTGACGACCGTCGTCGCACCCACGACATGAATACCGCCAACTGGATTCCCGACCTGTTCATGAAGCGGGTGTTCGAGGATGGCGAGTGGACCCTGTTCTCGCCGAACAACGTGCCGGACCTGCACGAACTGCACGGCCGCGCGTTCGAGAACGCCTACATCGAGTACGAGCGCCGCGCCGCTGCCGGCCTGATGGAGATCTACAAGAGCGTCAAGGCCAAGGATCTGTGGCGCAAGATGCTGTCCATGCTGTTCGAGACCGGGCACCCGTGGATCACCTTCAAGGATTCGTGCAACGTGCGCTCCCCGCAGCAGCACGTGGGCACCATCCACTCGTCCAACCTGTGCACGGAGATCACCCTGAACACCAGCAAGGACGAAGTGGCCGTGTGCAACCTGGGCTCCGTCAACCTGGTCAACCACGTGACCGCCGACGGCCTGGACATGGAAAAGGTGCGCCGCACCATCAAGACTGCCGTGCGCATGCTGGATAACGTCATCGACATCAACTACTACTCTGTTGATCAGGCGAAGGTTTCCAACATGAAGCACCGCCCGGTAGGCATGGGCATCATGGGCTTCCAGGACGCGCTCTATATCCAGAAGATCCCCTACGCGTCCGATCGTGCGGTAGAGTTCGCGGACAGCTCGATGGAAACCATCAGCTACTTCGCCATCGAGGCATCTACTGATCTGGCCGAGGAACGTGGCACCTACGAGACCTATCCGGGCTCGCTGTGGGACCAGGGCATTCTGCCCATCGACTCCCTGCGCATGCTGGGCCAGGAACGCGGCGAGGAGTTCCTCGAGGTCAACCTGAACCAGACCCTGGACTGGGACACGCTGCGCCAGCGCATCAAGGCAGTGGGCATGCGTAACTCCAACGTGCTGGCTATTGCGCCGACTGCAACCATCGCCAATATCACCGGGGTGTCGCAGTCCATCGAGCCGACCTATCAGAACCTGTATGTGAAATCGAACCTGTCCGGTGAGTTCACCGTGGTCAATCCTTACCTGGTGCGCGATCTCAAGGCGCTGGACCTGTGGGACAGCGTGATGGTCAATGACCTGAAATACTACGAGGGCAGCCTGCAGCAGATCGCGCGTATTCCGCAGCACATCAAGGATCTGTATGCGACCGCGTTCGAGGTGGAGCCGCGCTGGCTGGTGGACTCGGCCAGCCGTCGTCAGAAGTGGATCGACCAGGCGCAGTCACTGAACCTGTACATCGCCGGCGCCAATGGCAAGAAGCTGGACATCACTTATCGTATGGCCTGGCTGCGCGGTCTCAAG